>ULXM01003108.1_pt1 | contig 22706 bp, 25 predicted proteins | sample 1961271 | NCBI WGS metagenome assembly ULXM01 (sample SAMEA4835838, study PRJEB28245) | human gut metagenome | biome: gut microbiome; material: fecal sample | place: Denmark | collected 2008 | reverse complement strand
TCATGAAATATATACATGAAATAGCCAATAAGTACGGCATGATGTTCATAATCTAATCCTAGATTCATAGCTACAAAACACATAACTGCGACAATGAGGATGGATACAACATACCATAATGGTTTATTCAGTTTCTCTTTTAATACATCTATAATCCATATAATGGCAAGTACAAATGACAGTGTAAACATAATATTGTTCCAGTTGGGTTCAAAGAACACAGCTGATGTACACATATCAAATGGGACTTCAGAGATGATACCAAATAGAAGAAGAGTTCCTAAGTATTTATATTTGTTTCTCGTATGGAAGTACCCTTCTATTAAAAGAAAGATAAATATAGGGAAAGCAATTCTTCCTAAAATATCAAATAAATCACTTATTCTATTTAACATACCACCATCCAGATTAGGATAGATAATAGCTTTATTGAAATGATCAATCAACATTGAGGCAAATGCGATATATTTTAACTTCGCACCTGAGAATATCTTGATTCTCTCTTTTATATTATTCATATGTCTCATCCTTTCAAATCCATTATAACATAAAAGGCTGATTTACAAAGGAATCAGCCTTGGTAATTACTGTGATATGTTTTTTTAGAATAAAATCTCCCATTTCATTTATAAGATCCTCTGCTTTTATATTATAGCATATCAGAAAAAGCCATACATTCAGCATCTTATATTGAACTCTTATTATACTATAAGAAAGTGAAATTCATCTTACTTCACTACATAAAAGGATGATTCACAATTGTGTGAGGTACCATCTGTATTTATAAGAATAGTCAGATTAAATATAACCATCTTGATAAGTGACTGAATATAACATATTTCTTTATATTAGTATGGTATCCCCTTAGTATTTCTTAGAAATGAAAAGGTTCTGAATGACATTTATCAAAATCAGAACCTTTATTTAGCATTAATCTTTCTTTGTGATGATATGCTTAATTTCATCATCTTTCCATACAACTAAATCACAATCAAAGCCTTCTTTAATACTACCTGTATTTTTTAAGCCTAGTACATGCGCTACGTTTTGAGTAAAGAATGGTAAAGCTTTTTCATATCCCAATGCATTCTTTAGAGAAATAAATTCTTTCTTTAAGTTAGAGACTGGTGTAATACCAATTTCTTTGATAGATCCATCTTCATTATATGTAGACCATGAGCCTTGTGCATCACTAGAAATAGTGACTTTAGAAGTATCCTTAAACTGTTTAATGAATTCTAGAGTCTTGCCATCACCTTCACATGTTAAGTCAACTGTACCACCCATTTCAGCAAACTTAAGTGCATCTTTAAATAAGTGTGGATTACGACTACAGTGGGTAGGCTGGAATAAAGAAACAGGAATATCAGCTCTTTCTAATGCATGAAATACAGGAGTTAATCCTTGTTTTTCATCACCCATATGAAGTGTTAAATTAGCCTGTTTTCCAGCAATAAGACTTGCTGTACGGATTTGAGAGGCTAAACGAACAAGTTCATCATCAGTAATATGACTTGATCTATGATCACTTAATGCAAGCTTAACACCTAGAATACTATCAATAAATACAATATCATCTTCTACTGAATCAGTGAGCGTATATGTAGGATATGTATAACTTCCTGTTAGAATATAGGTATGGACACCTTTTTGAGTCAATTCTTTTGCTTTGGCGAATAATTCTTTTGTGTTTCTTGTATAGCCATCTGTACCTAATAATCCAATCACAGTAGTAATACCTGCATCTAGTATTTCATTGACTTCAATAGGTCTAGCACGAGAAATAAAGCCTGCTTCTCCCCCGCCACCAGTAATATGAACATGACGATCAATAAGACCTGGTGTAAGGACACAACCTGTACCATCAATTGTATCAATAGAATAAGGATATGTGATATGATCATCTATCTTTTCTATTTTAGAATCTGAAATCAATACATCTTTAACACCTAAATCTTCTGGTGCATAGACTTGAATGTTTTTAATTAGTTTCATATTTTTTCACCTCAATGAGTATTATATAGTATATGAGTTGGTCATGTCATGGAAATTAGTTATAAAGTGTAAAAACACTTATCAGAAACGGTAGGTGCTCTAAAAAGAAATAGTCCTACATATTTTAGTTCTGACTTGAACAATGAACCATCTCAAGAAGTAACATTACTTATAAGTATTGCAACTGATATGTATTTTGTGAAAATAAGAATTATATATATCAGACAAAAACTAGTATAAGCATTAATAATTTAAGTTCCTGACTATTGAAACTTGATTCAATAATAATAATCAGTTTACTCGTTAGCAATTATTTCTCTTCTTTTATAACTAAGAATAACTTACACTATAGAGCATATCTTTTTTTCAAAGTTTCAACTTTTTAGTTTTTAATGCAATTTCCATAGTACTCAAATTTAACAAGACAAAAATTAATAGAAGATCTTAAAAATAACACTGCTGCTTCCTTCCAAAATATAAGAGATTAAGTATTGCAAGAAGAACATTGTCTTTGTGTATTTTTAATTTATAACCAAAAGAATCTCTTTATCATCAAAACAGATTTCTTCAGTATGGTTATAAATCTGAATCATATCATCCATTTTATCAACATATACATGTGTACCTGAATTACTTAATGATGCAAATTGATGAACAGTATCCATCTTCATTTCTTTTGCAGTTTTCTTTAACTGGCTTCCACTCTCCTGAAGCAATTCGTCTACAGGTCCTTCGCTAATAAATGGTATGCTACCAATCATTTTACCAACTGCTTTTCCTGCCATACCTAAACCATTGACAACATTTGCTTCAACAGAATTATCTCCGTGCTTTTCAATATAGAGTGAACTTTCATTAAATAGATTTTTATACTTGCTTGATAGGTCAGTAATCGCATCTCTAATGCTTGCAATATACTCTTCTTTATAATTGCCACCGAGCATAATTTCCATCATAGATGATAGAGAATATGTATATAAAGCAAGTCTATAATACTTAAACTTTTTCTCTAAGTCAGATAAAGCTTCTTTGACTTGTGCCTGCCCAACTAATAGTTTCTTTGAAGAAAGAAATTCTGTAATCTGTTTTTGATGTGAAAGCATATGACTTCTTGCAGTTCTCTTAATATCCATAACCATCTTAAGACTATTTGAAACATACATTTCATTATCCCAGTTGTACTTATAATTAGTTAGAATTTCATTAACTGTTTCAAGATCACCTTCAATATCTGCTTCATCTTTGAATTCCATAAATGACAATATCTCTTTCTGTGTTTTCGCAATCTCTCCAAGTTCTTTCTCAATAGAGTATAAAGCGACTGCCATCATCATAGTGGCAGAATCTATTGGAACTACAGCTTGAGATGTGGCAGAAAGAGGACCAGCTTCAGCTAATTTAGCCATTTTAGATTTTCCAGCCTGAGTCTTCATTGCATCCCATGCAGTTCCATCCTTAGCCATCTTTAAGGCATCTCCAATTGCTTGATTTGCGATTCTATACAATTTGTCAGTTGAAAAAGTAGTGGTAGTAGTCACTGTATGTAGTGCTGGAACAAGTGAAGAAACACCTGCACCTAGAGATGATAGCTTTCCAATAGGAACACTTATTGTTTTCAAGAGATGATCTTGCATCTAGTAGAAGTTCTTCTGTTACTTCAGATATATTTCCTGATTCATCTCGTATTTTAATTTCATCATTATTTGTTTTTATAGTATTTTCCATAATATTACCTCATCATTCTTCTATAACATTGCACTTGATGTGTTACTATTTAAATTTTAAATCATATGATGATGGACTATCAATACTTATAGTACAAAAGCGATAAGATTCTCTTTTTGAATATGCATCATTTCCAATAAGATAACCATTTTGTGTACAATGCGTAAACTTCTTGCATGATTTTTTCAACATTGTATAAAGGTGTTTAGACATCTCATTTTCATACCATATTGTACTGATTTCTGTTGGAAATAAAGCTTGACTCTCATAGTGTCCACCTATATCAATCAAAATAGAAGCCTTATTGAGTTCCTGATCTATGAAAAATATGTTATCTAAGCAAAACTTATTTTTCCTTTTTATAGGTGTAGTACCACTTAAACATACAAGCCATTGATTATTAATATGATTGCCTCTTAAATTAATACCAAAATGTGGTTCTTTTGTAATATCAGATATTTCTATCAAGTCATCCATACGACCACACTTGAAATACTGTATTTCATTATTCTGTTGAAAATCATTAAAAATAGAGATTAAGTCTTCTTTTGTCGCAAACATTCTAAAGCTTCTTGTTGTCATAATATGATCACCTCTGATATTCATACATCATTCTTCTAAATTTTCAAAATATTCTAACACTTCTTTATATTTATTTCTTGATCCTTTTTTACCAAATCTATTTTTAATCACTAATTTTGCTTTGTTTAAATCATGATTGTTAAGATAAGCAGCTGCAATATATAAATACTGATTATCATCCCATATGATTCGTTTGTCTTTGTTTTCATAAAGTAATAAATAATCCTTCTCACTTATCAAATCATTAAATAGCGGTATTACGTTCTTTTCAAAAAAATCCAATAGTTGATCTTTTAGTGATTCACAAGCGTTGATATCCATTAAATAGAAATTTCCAGATCTAGAATATATTTGTATTGGTTGTCTGATTGTAAATTGATCTAACCATTTTGATGGAATGATATGACTTGCGTATTCTTTAGTAGTACCATTCACTGAAGGAATATAAATCTGCATATGAGGATATATATGTGCTAATGCACATGGATGATATGAAGGGTTAGAGAAGAATACTATTTCTACTTTTTGAGTTACACCATCTAGTTTTCTAATATATTTAAGGCTATTGCTTCTTCTAAGAAATCCATTTTCTACAAAATAGAAATCTAATTCTGATATAAGTGAAATAATGACTTGTTTAATGTCTTTTTGTAACATACTATTTAATCCTCCCCTTCTATTAATATTAAGAAACACCTATCAGATACGATAGGTGCTCATCTAATGTTGTGTTATTATTTCTTTGAATCAGTATACAATCCATATCCTAAAAATAAAATACCAATGATCATTGCTAGGATGGCTTCAATTGATAGAAATGGTCCTACATATTCTAATCCTTTTTTAAACAGAGAAGCATCTTTTGTAGCAATATTACTCATGAACATAGCAGCTGATATGTATTTTGCAGAAACTAGAATTGCGGATATTAGACAGAAAGTAACACCAACACCTTTATTATTCATATAAGATCCTCTTTGTTTGTTAACTTAATTATATCATAATGATAAATACAAGAATATAGGAATAAGTTTTCTAGTAAAAAATCACCAACCATTTTACTGATTGATGATCTTTTCGCTCATGTTTAATGATTAGTCAAAATCATACGGATTGCTGTAACAAAACCAATCAAGTGAGTGTACATCACCAATATCATGTTCTAAGCGTGCATTTCGCTTAGCCTGACGTTTTGCTTGTTTCTTTCGTGATGCTTTCTTTGTCTTCTGATCATTTGATACTCTGGCCTTATAAGCTTTGTTATTAGGATTGTGCTGGTTTGCGTAATCATTAAGCTGTTGTTGAGTGTGCGTCTTTGATGACACCGACTTCATTCTTATCATGAACTTTTCTCCTTTCTCCTTTACTCCATATCTATGATATCGATGATTACGCACAAGATAGCGGACTCTCAGTCACCTTCTTAGCTGAACCCATTAAGATTCGTAATGGATTATCCCTGCATTTAATCAAGTTCAAGGTTGGAGAATAATATTTTGTTACAATACCACAAAAATTATTGATTAAATTATATCAAAGGAAGCTTATGAAAGCCTAAAAAAGATTATAAAAAGATTGTAAACTTCCCATATTCCGTAGTATATTGTTAGACGGTAGTTTTAAATGTTGGTTTAATATAGAATAAACTGTTTAAAAATAAGATTATAGGAAAGAGGATAGAATGATGAACATAGGATTTGATAATGAAAAATATTTACAGATGCAGTCTGCTCATATTCGCGAACGCATTGCTCAATTTGACACCAAGCTCTACCTAGAGTTTGGTGGAAAACTATTTGATGACTTCCATGCATCTCGTGTACTCCCAGGATTCCAGCCGGATTCTAAGATGCGTATGTTAATGCAGCTTAGCGACCAGGCCGAGATTGTGATTGTTATCAGCGCAGAAGATATCGAAAAGAATAAAGTACGTGGAGATCTTGGCATCACTTATGATGTAGATGTCCTTCGTTTGATGTCTATTTTTGAAGAACATGGTCTGTTTGTAGGAAGTGTCGTTATTACAAAGTACAGCGGACAGCAGAGCGCTTCCTTATTTAAAAAGAAATTAGAGAAGCTTGGCATTAAGGTATATCTTCATTATCCGATTGAAGGATACCCTTCTAATATTCCACATATTGTCAGTGATGAAGGTTATGGAAAAAATGAGTTTATCGAAACATCTCGTCCACTCATTGTTGTTACTGCACCTGGACCTGGAAGTGGTAAAATGGCAGTCTGTCTTTCTCAGCTCTACCATGAGCATAAAAGAGGCATCTGCGCTGGCTATGCTAAATTCGAAACATTCCCTATTTGGAATATCCCATTGAAGCACCCAGTTAACCTTGCATATGAAGCTGCAACTGCAGACCTTAACGATGTAAATATGATTGATCCTTTCCACTTAGAAGCTTATGGAAAAACAACAGTCAACTATAACCGTGATGTAGAGATCTTCCCAGTACTTAAAGCAATGTTCCAGCGTATTTATGGACAGAGCCCTTATAAGTCTCCTACAGACATGGGAGTTAACATGGCCGGAAATTGTATCTGTGATGATGCCGCATGTAGGGATGCTTCTTGTCAGGAAATCATCCGTCGCTACTACGATGCAAGAAGACGCGCTCTTGCTGGCAAATGTTCCGAGGAAGAAGTATATAAAATCGAGATGCTTATGAACCAGGCTGGTATTACGGTCCACGATCGTCCAGTTGTTGACGTTGCTCTTTCTCGTGCAGAAGAAACAGAAGCTCCTGCTGCTGCATTAGAGCTTGCAGATGGCCGCATGATCACAGGTAAGACTACAGACCTCCTTGGTCCTTGCGCAGCACTCCTTTTAAATGCACTCAAAGAGCTTGCTGGTATTCCACACAGTCAGCCAGTCATCTCACCTGCAGCAATTGAACCAATCCAGACTTTAAAAACACAGTATCTTGGAAGCAAAAACCCACGTTTACATATGGACGAAGTGTTGATTGCATTATCTGTCAGCGCAGCTTCTGATCCAAATGCTCAAAAAGCATTGGAACAGCTTCCTAATCTAAAAGGATGTCAGGCTCATACATCTGTTATGGTCAGCGATGTAGACAGAAAACTATTTATGAAGCTTTCTATCCAGGCAACTTTTGAAGCAAAATATGAAAATAATTCTGTGATTTTTCCTAAAAAAGGTATATAGCCCTAAGTGATTTTCATCTTTTGAAGAAAGAATCAAAAAGAGACTTATCGCAATGATAGTCTCTTTTTTGATTTTCTACTCATACCCAGTCAATCCGACTACCATTCCCAGTCTTTTTCACAATAAGCTTTGTGTTGAGCTGTTCTTTTTAGTTCATTGACTTGAAAACAATTCATATTATTTGTAACGCCTTTTTTTGCTGTTATATGGTAAAAAATGAAAGAGAAAAACTCTTGCGAAGGATAAAATAAAAATGTAGGTAAATATTTAAAGATAAGTGTAAAAAAACTCCTCATCACTCGAACTAAATTCAGTGATAAGGAGTCTTAGGCTTAATCAACAATTGTTTTATAATAATTTCCGAAATCTGCCAATGCATCAATAATCGACATCATCTCTTTTCCAAGATCAGTCAGTCCATAATCAACTCTTGGTGGATTCTCATGATAATCATTTCTATAAGCAAGGCCATCATCTATCATCTGCCTCAGACTATCAGTTAGTACTTTTTGAGAAATTCCATCTAAATCTCTTTGAAGTTCATTGAATCTCCATGGACGACTTTTTAAATTTCTTATGATCAATAGCTTTCATTTACCACCAATTAAAGACACTGATGTTGCAACAGGACATTCTGGAAGTTCCTTTTTTGTCTTCATATGCAATCACCTCATTTCAAAAATATTATAGTATATTCATTTTGTTATGTACAGTTACAAAAAGGTGCGTACTTTTTTTAGAGTGTATAAATGATTATACTATACTCAAGCAACAAGGTTGCTAATAAAAATGGAGGTAATTCAAATGTCAAACTATACAAAAACCAATGTTGGTAATGAAGGTCGTACAAAACTTCATGAAGCATTTTCTTTAACTGGTGCTGAAGTAAGTATTAATTCTCTTCCTGCTGGTGCAGGTGTTCCTTTCGTTCATTCTCATAGAAATAATGAAGAAATCTATGGAATTATTGCTGGAAAAGGAACTACTATCATTGATGGAGATACTGTCGAAATTACTGCAAGTGACAGGTTAAAAATCGTCCCTGCAGCACAACGTCAATTCTTTGCTGCAAGTGATTAACGTATCACTTATATTTGCATTTGGGTGAAAGAAAACTCACTTGACGAATCCACTGTTGATAATGCTGTCGTTTATTAAGAATGTTGCATAACTGTATGAAACCCTCCCAACCCTGATGATGCTTGAAAGGTTGTTTTGTTATTCTTCTTTATTTTTTGTAAGATAGTAAAGCTTCCATTCTTAGAAAGCAAATGGACATCCTCTACACATAGTTCTGATGTATCTCTGCCTCCCCTAACATTTAATCCTCTCCGTGCTATAAAGCGAACAGTCAAGTTACCGGATTAGACAATATCTAAATCATCACCCAAATTGAATTTGCACACTAGATAACATCTATCCTAGTGCCACAACCTATGACACCTAATCCAGAGCCTAAAACCCTATATATCCCTTACCATAAAGACAAATCGTTTGAGATGTACTCATTTCTTAGCAGTTCATTTCTGCTCCTTCTTCATTTTTTTCTTTCTATAGTTTTTAGGGAAGTACGCCTTCCCAAGTTGCCACATATATTTATCTATTTCTTTCAAGTTATACTGATCTAAACCATAAAATGATCTGAAGTCAATTAGCGTACTCTTGAATTTTTCATAATCTTTAAGATCTGTAGTTTTAAACTTTGTGAAGCCATCTCTATCCCTGAAGTAACACAAAACCTTTTCTACATAACTATCATAAATCGGATATTCAAAAGGTTTATGGTGACTACAATACTTCGTAGAGAATGAATAGAAGTTCTTCTCCACTCCGTTAATTGTTACTTTCTGCAAATCTGAAACAAGGGTAACATCTCCCGACTCCAGACGAGCATCTATATCCAATGACAAGATATGCTTTGCAACAGGGTACACAGAGAAGATATTCGTGCTGTAGAAATCATTAAGTGCCGCAACCTTTAATAGAATATCCGACATCTCTACATTCTCAGGACAAAGCTGGAAAAAGAGTTTATCCAGTGCATCTTCCTGCAGATGATAGTTTTCAAGTTCATCCCAAGCTCGCAGATAAAACTCTACCTGTTCAGAGGACGGATTCGGCACATTTTTTTTTATAGATCGCATATCTCTATTCCTCCTTCACTATTTCTTTTGATTAATCTTTCCACCTGTAAATACTATAACAGCAGCACTAGCAACAGTTGCAGTTCCAGCTCCTATTGCCTTTAGGACATTCTTAACCGTTTCAGCATGCTTATTTCTACACGCCTCGCAATACTTATGCTTGTAACCAGCCGGCAGTACCTTCTGGCACTTCTTGTTTTTACAAATTCGAATTTCTGCTTCATTACTCATTTTCTTTTCCTCCGACCAATTTTACTTTCAATCTGCTTTGGTTCTGGTACATACGGAAGTGCCTGAACCTTTTTACTAATATCCGGTAATGTCTTTGACCAATAATTTTCAGGTGATGGATCAATCAGATCAAGACGCTCTACCAATTCCGGAACAGATAAATAGGTATCTTCGATAAAGTTTGAATAATATGTCAAGCTCTTTCTTGCAGCCTCATGCTCGCCAAGCTCCTGGTATGCCAACGCTTCCGCAAAAGACACCATATTAACCGCACACAGACTTTCACGGATCTCACTCATTCTGCCATTAATCTTATCGGTCGAAGCTCCTGATAAAATCTTCTGGAAGAAATTTTCCGGTTGACTTGTGATAAACTCAACATTAGTCTTCTGGCTCAGCATGAGAAGATTCCTACTATCTTCTGCTGCAGATGCAAGCCGCATAAGCGCCATAGCCTTTAGTTCCGGATTCTTTATTTCCATTGCCTGAAGTAGCTTCTGCTGACAACTATAAGCCGTTGCCAAGCGATCATACTCCTGACCTATTCTTACTTCTTCAATCGCTAGCTGAACCGCCTGTATCTGTTCAGCAATCTGGGCCATTTGCATTTGAGCAGAAAAACTTGTCATTGCCTGAGTCATTTCCGGAGCCATCTGTACTGATTTCAATGGAATAGTCGCCACAATCTTTTTAGTCTCAGGATTGATCAGATTCGCCATAAGGGATCCGTCTTTCTTAGTCATCAGCTTCAGTGCACCTTTAGCAATCTGCTGCTTCTGCTCATCCGTCAGTACAGCTTGTAATGTAACATCCGGTATCGCGGCCTTAACTGCGTTAATGAATGCCGGTGCAGTATAAAGAGCCTTTTCAATTTTTAAGAAGGCAGTCGTCGCTTCCTTAAGCAGCGGTTTTGCTACTTCGGGCACCTGTTTAAAATGTTCACTTAGTTCCTCTTTATATTCAGAGGCATCAATTACTTCCACGTATTCAGGTGGAATAACAATCGTATCTTCATTCATGTCAAATAATCCTTTCACGATATTTCTATTATGGAGAATGTAATTCTTGCGAATTCACCTCTTTACGTAAGAAATCTCTTTATCATAGCCGAGCTGTTCCATCATCTGAACAAACGTCTTATTTACGATCTTTTTGAGACTCTTGATAAGACGATTCACTTATGACGGAGATGTGCCAACCTTCTCAGTGAGTACTGCCTGAGTGGTCTGTTCTTCTACGCACTTAACTTTTACATCTATCTCAACATTATTTCTAAGCACCTAACTCACCGTAGAACTTTCTGTACGACTAGATTTCACTGTCAGTTCAATTTATTATACCACACGAATGTAAACATTTCATCATAGCACAACAAAAAGACATCCGGATCAATTTCCGACCGCCTCGTTTGTTTTGATTATGCTTCCACTTCAATCTGAAAATCTGATTTAAACTCGACCACCAGTTTCTCGTAGTAAACCGTTATCTTCTCGATGAAATGCTTATACAGCCGTATAGAAAGCAAGGTTATTTGATGGGAAATGTATTGGTCATTCTTGTCAAACGACAAATTGGTAATACCGGTCGTAAGCAATATGCAAAGCCTAAACTCCGAGTCGCGGCGTACTGTAGAGTTAGTACTGACAGCGATGAGCAGGCTACAAGTTATGAAGCTCAGGTTGAGCACTATACAGAATATATTAAGAAGAATCCTGAATGGGAATTTGTCGGAATATACGCTGATGATGGCATTTCCGGTACCAACACAAAGAACAGAGAAGAATTCAACCGTATGATTGAAGATTGCGAGGCTGGCACCATCGACATGATTATCACAAAATCAATCAGCCGATTTGCCAGAAACACCTTAGACTGCTTGAAGTACATCAGGCAGCTAAAGGAAAAGAACATCCCGGTATTTTTTGAAAAAGAAGCAATCAATACAATGGATGCTAAGGGTGAAGTTCTTTTTACGATTATAGCTTCACTGGCTCAGCAGGAATCACAGTCCTTAAGCCAGAACGTAAAGCTTGGACTTCAGTTCCGCTACCAGAATGGTCAGGTGCAGGTTAACCATAACCGCTTCCTTGGCTACACAAAAGATGAAGAAGGAAACCTTGTCATTGACCCAGAGCAGGCTGAAATCGTAAAGAGAATCTATCGTGAGTACCTTGAAGGTTCCAGCATGGATAAGATTGCAGCAGGCCTTAAAGCAGACGGTATTCTCACCGGCGCAGGTAAACCACGATGGCATACAAGCACCATCAACAAGATTCTCCGCAACTAGAAATACATCGGTGATGCCCTTCTCCAAAAGACTTACACTACTGAATTTCTTAACAAGACCAGAGTTAAGAACACCGGAATCGTTCCGCAGTATTATGTTGAGGGCAACCACGAGGCGATTATTTCAAAAGAAATCTACATGCGAGTACAAGAAGAGTTGGTACGCAGGCGAGTGGTTAAGACCAGTGCCAATGGAAAGAAACGAAGTTACAGTTGCAACCACTGCTTCTCACAGATTATCATTTGTAGCGACTGCGGTGAGATGTTCAGAAGAATTCATTGGAACAATCGCGGCTGCAAATCCATCGTATGGCGCTGCATTAGCAAGTTAGAACCTACTGACCTTGAATGCCACGCTAGAACAATCAATGAGCTTGACCTGCAGGAAATCGTCCTTACTGCCTTGAATGAGCTTCTTGGTGATAAATCCAAATACCAGAAGCAGTTACAGCAAAATATCGCGCAGGTCATCAGAGCTTCTGCAGCCATCACCACTGATGGTATTGATGAGAAGCTTATGGAACTTCAGCAGGAGCTTGTTAAAAAGGCCAATAACAAAGAAGCCTACGATCAGATTGCCGACCAGATTTTTGCACTCAGAGAAAAGCGCCAGCAGGCCTCAATGGATACGGTACAGCGCGATGAACAGCTACAGCGAATAACGGAATTGCAGGATTTCATAAAAACCAGTCTTCCGACCTTACAGTATTTGATGAAGCACTTGTAAAACGCTGGCTTAAGCAAATCACAATCTGGCCACCCCACTGCACAGTAGAATTGAAATCCGGACTTAAGGTCGACGTAGAAAAATAAGCATAAAATAGAAAGGCTCCTCACCACTGGAACTATCCAGTGATGGGGAGCTTTATTCATTAATAACTTATAGTACCATTCAAGCTACCATCAGATTTTTTCGATTTAATAGAATACTTAATTTCAAACGATTCAGCTAATGGCTTGAGTAGAAGCGCTGGGCCTATCCATTTTTTCTCTTTTGCTCTCAGAGAACTAACAGAAAATGTGAACTCACCATCAGAAGTAGGTGTTGCAATATATTTTGATAACTCCCTTTCATAATCTTCTGAATTATAAGTAGGAATCCCGTTCCCTCCAAAATGAGCTCTTACTGATGCCTGACTTACAGCTAAACTATCTGCTAAATTATATGATATATCGGTGTCATAAGAAATATCTGATGATTCAGGCATCATCAAAAGATTCTTGATAATTCCATTGTCATACAGAAGACCTTCTAGGCCTTGCATTTCAGGATTAATTAGTTTCTTTGTTGGCAAAACAACCTTCGCTTTTGATGCATCTATAGAAATAAAAATATCTATGTCCTCATCTGGAATTGTTGATACATTACCAATTGCTAATGGTATCAATAAATAACCATCAAAAGTTGTAATATACCAGTCATGCATCTTAATCTGATGCAATCTATATTTAAGACTCATCAGTTTCTGATATTTCTCTTTTTCTTCAGGTTCTCCGAACAATTTATATGATGAGGATATACCAATAGAAAATTTTTGCTTCAGATTTCCCATCTCAAATATATCATCGTCTTTTTCTATATCTATTGATAAGTATTGTTTTGCAAAATCACATACTCGAATTCTATCATCGTCTTTAATTGATACTTGTTGTACTTTGAATAGATTCACATTTAATGGACTTTTTATAGGAGTTAAAATTGAACCATCTTTTGTCGTGATAATCTCTGATGATGTGCTCTCTGAATCCTCTAGCGTATCCTCTGGTTCCGGAGTGCATGCAGAAAGTTTTATGGATTTTAATTCTTCAAACAACTTAATACATTCATCTATTGCTTGTTTTTTAATAGCAAGGTATTTCGCAGATGACGCAATACTATAAGGCATCACCTTATTACAAATCGTCCCGTCAATATAAGCTCCAATACGCAGGTCTGAGAAACCAGATTTTACACGCTTCCCGTTTTCTAAAATATGTTCTACTGTTTCTTGAATTACACTTTTAATAAAACGTTTTGCGTCACCCTTACTAGAACCATCCTTTAACGAAAACGGAGTAAGTCTTCGGCTTGCAATATCAAAAGGCATGTCTTCAGGTGTTCCATAATCCGCATTTAAGACGCATATAACATTATCCCATCCAACAACATGAGTTGCGTATCCAAGTTCTAACATAACGTTAGGATTAGGCATATATTTGGTTTTTACATTTCCATCTTTATCCGTTACCTCATATTTGCAAACCGCACTTACATCAGCAACGAAAATATCACACTCATCAATCTTAGTGAAAATCGTATTTGCAATATCAGGAGAACCATACTCACCCTTTGTATCACGGTCTGCCTCGATATCGACAGTATCTCTTAACAAACGAACAACATCTTTGATACCATCTTGTATAATATTTCTTGTTTCGTTTCCCGGCAAATCTGATTGCCATGAGTAAAAAATCGTAATCTGCGAATCACTCATTACTATCAACACCTTTCCATAACATCTAATCCACTGCCTGCTATATTGCCAACAGTCGAGTTGCCGGATTAGACAACATCTAAATCACTCACTCAAATTGAGTTTGCACCCTAGATAACATCTATCCTAGTGCCACAACCCACGACATCTAAACCACAGCCTAAACCCTCTGACCGTTTTTACAGTAGATATGTTTCAATATAAGAAATACGGACTTTCATGAGCTACCTACTAATCTCAAAAAAGCCCATAAATACGCTACTTTTCGCTATTTATTTCTCTTTCCTAGACATCAAGCAGACCGTCTCCACGTGGCTCGTAAATGGAAACATATCATAAGGATATACATCCTTAAAGTCATATCCTAATTTTCTAAATAACTTTAAATCTCTTACCTGTGTATGAGGATCACAAGAAACATAAACTATTTCTTTTGGCTTTAAAGAAACAGCTGCTTTAATAAATGTTTCAGTAGAACCACTTCTTGGTGGATCCATAATAATCACATCTACATCTACTTTCTGTTTTGCGGCTTCTACCATAAATTCAGTCGCATCTCCCTGAATAAACTTGATATTATCAACCTTATTAAAAGTTTTATTCAGTTTTGCATCCTTTACGGCATCCTTATTAAGTTCTACCCCAATAACCTGTTTCGCATTCTTGCTCGCAATAAGACCTATTGTCCCAATACCACAATATGTATCCATTATTTTAGGATCTTTGACTGTAATAAGAGATAAAGCTTTACTATATAATGCTTCACACTGATCATGGTTGATCTGATAGAAAGAACGTGGAGAAATCTTAAAAGTCATTCCACATAGTTCATCTACAATAAACCCTTTCCCAAAAAGAACCTTTTCCTGTTCACCTAATACAATACTTGTCTGTCTCTTATTTGTATTTAAGACAATACTCTTAATAGAAGGAAAAGCTTTCACAAGCTGATTACAGAAGTTCTTAGAACCTTTAAAGATAGCTTCATTAGATACAATGACAACTAATGTCTGATTTGTCTTAACTGCACGTCTAATAAGAATATGTCTAATTTCTCCTCTTCTTCTTTGAGGATCATAAATAGAAACTCTATACTTTCTAAATAATACAGCTATTTTACTAATAATTGCATCTGTTTCCTGGTCATGAATCAAACATGATTTATAAGGAATAATACGATGAGAATTCTCTTCATATAAACCATAGTTATATGTCTTATCAAACGCAATAATTGTCTTATTACGATAGTAATAAGGATCTTCCATCCCAGAGACGGGGTGTACATTAACCTTTAAATCCTTAAAGATCTTCTTACATTCTTCATTCTTATATTCCAAAGACTTAGCATATCCTTGATTAATAAACTGACAGCTTCCACATTTTTTCGCTATATCACATTTCATTATAATTCTCCTAGCCAATTCTTTAAAAAGTCATGGACTTCATAAAGTGTCTTGATTTCTAATCTTTCCTGTGGTGTATGAATATCAATACAGTTTGGTCCCATAGTCACAATATCCATATCTGGAAATATTCGACTCATATAACCTGTTTCTAATCCACCATGAGTCGGTACTTCTTTGAGTTCTTTATCATATGCTTTTTTATAAGCTTCCTTGTAAGACTTACGTAACTGAGAATCAGGATCATAGCTCCAACCATAATATTCATCTGATGGTGTCACACTTAAGCCAAATAAAGAAGCCAATGTTTCTACTTCATTTACAAGTAGTTTAAGATTGATTTCATTCTCACTACGTAATAATAGAATAAGCTCTACAGCCTTTTCTGTTGTTTCCATAATACCTAGATTTAAAGAAAGAACTGGGAAATGATTGAAGTAATAAGAATACTTTTCTACACCATATGGACATAACGCAAGGAAATGAATAAGTGCATCACTATCTAAGATTACATGACCACTCTGTTCTTCTTCTAATGTATAATCTAAAGGTTCTAATGGATAAAGAGCTTTCTGTTCTTCCATTCTTTCATGAATAAAAGCCTTCAATTCTTCTTTATTGCTTGTAGACTGGAAAGTAAATAAACCTTCTCTACAGATTGCATTGGCCTTCTGTCCTGCATTAAGTGAAGAGAAACGGATATCAAAACCATTATCCAAACATGCTTTTAGTACAAGTCCTGCAATCTTAATCGCATTCCCTCTACCTTCTTTAATCGCATCACCAGAATGACCACCTAATAACCCTTTTACATAGAACTTATATCCCTGATCATGAGATTCTACAAATGTCGCATTCTTTCTAATAGTTAACTGAACGCCACCTGCAGAAGAAACACTTGTTTCTCCTACTACATCACCATCTAAAGAAATCATCTTGCGAGCATGAATCCAATCCTTATCTACATGAGTAATACCATCCATAGTTGTTTCTTCCTGAACAGTAAATAAACATTCTAAACGAGGATGTTTAAAGCTATTATCACTTAATAAAGCGAGCATGATAGCCACTGCCACACCATCATCTGCTCCTAAAGTTGTTTTTGTTGCATGTAAATAACCATCTTCTTCATAGATTTCTAAAGGATCAGTGAGGAAGTCATGGTTACTATCTTCCTCTTTTTCAGCTACCATATCCATATGACCCTGTAGTAAAATAGGTGCATGATCTGCGTAACCAGGCGTAGCTTCCTTATAAATAATAATGTCCCCTATTTCATTTCTTGCATAATCAAGTTCATTATTCTGTGCAAATTCTTCTATATAGTTGCCTAGTAATTCTTCATGTCCTGAAGGATGAGGAATACTACAAATAGTTTTAAAATAGTCTAATACATCTTTTGTCATAGTTAACTCCTTTATTTTGTAATAATATCTGTAATACCTGGATTCATAGATAATTCTATTCTTTGTACGTGAGGATGACTGCGATATCTTTTTCTCACCATCTGACCTAAAGTCTGTCCTTGATTATATCCATGGATGATTCTTAAAGTCAATGCATCAGGTTTCTTTAAAGCTGCATCGATCATCTTACGTGCTTCCTGCTGGGTATAGCCATGTATATCTATTTCTTTGATATATTGCATAACTGCCTCCTAGTAATGTCTTTTAAATGATTGATTTCTTCTTGAGTGAGAGTTCTATATGTACCACTTGGAAGATCACCTAACGAGATATCTCCATACATAATGCGATGAAGTGATGTAATCTTATTATTAAGAGAAAGGAACATCTTCTTTATTTCATGATAACGTCCTTCTTCTAAAGTGATGACACCTTCATATTCACTTGTCATTTCTACTATTGCAGGTAAACATTTTACATCTCCATCAATAGTAATACCTTCTTTAAAAGGTGTTATATCCTTTAAAGGATTTAAACAAGTAAAGGCATAGGTTCTAGGTATATGAAATTCAGGAAGAGTGAGTCTTTTTCTTAATTTCAAATCATTAGTCAAAATGACTAGACCCGTTGTATTACGGTCTAATCTCCCCACATAATGAAGGTTATCATCTGGAAGCAAGCTAATAAGACAGGGATCATGAGAATCCTTATTGGCACATACATAGCCTGATGGTTTATGAATGATATAGTATTTCAAGGGATGAGGATCAAGAATCTTAGAATCATAAATAACTGTTTCATCAGTTATGTCCATGTCTTCATCAACTATTTCATTGTTGACTTGTATCAGTCCCTTTTTAATGGCCTTCTTCGCCTGTTTCTTACTTCCGCATTTATTTAATACAAATATGTCTATCAGTCTCATTAATGAGTATTCCTTCCACGAGAACAGTCATTCGAACGATTATCAGTACTATTGACTACAATCACCTTGACTTTATCTCCTCTTTTATATGAAGGATCTTTTTCTAAAATATCGCGTAAAGCAGTTAATCTCTTATTGCCATCTACACACAAATAGCCACAGCCTGTTTCTTTGACCTTAATAGGAAAAGAGAAACCGATTCTAATAATAGAATGATAGAGATGATCTGTATATTCTGACGGAATAAAGTGAATATCACTTAATGGTAGTTCTTTAATACGCATAAAATATGCCTCCTTTTTCTACATTATAAACAAAATAAAACATAATACAAAATTATTTCTAAAGATTATTACAACTATGATATAATATTCCAAAAGGGGCGTGAATATAATGGGCTTGTTACTTAGTAGAATATTGACTTATTTAAATGGTGCGATGCAGAATGATTACTATTATAAAATATGCAATTTCATTATCTTTAACTATCTAGATATATTTGAAATGTCTGAAGAAGAATTCTTAGATAAAGGTGCTTTTAGAAAAGAAGAACTTTATAGCTTCTTATTATCATTTGGATTCTCTACTTATGAAGATTTCCGTTTTAAATTAGAAGCTGATCATCAGTTACGTTTGAATCAGATTCGTGTCAGATTATTTGGAGAAACTCCTCAGAAATTCTTAGCGAAGATGGACAAGGCAATGGACGAAGAAGTACTTGCGAACACGATTACTTCTATCTGTGAACATTTCTATAAAGCAAAACGTATTATTATCTTTGGTGGTTTATATCCTTGTTCTATTGCCGTAGAGTTACAGACAGATATGATTTCTTTTGGACGTCCATTTATCCATTATCATAAGTATGATCCTATTCAATTTAATGAAGATGATGTTGTCATTTTTGTGAGTGCTACAGGACGTAGTCTAGAAGAAATGAAGAAATATGATAATTGCAGCTTTGAAAAGGCATATTCATTACTCATCACGCAGAACCGTAAATATACACAGTCATGTTTTAATGGAAATACAACAGTAATCTATGTACCAGGTAAGTTTGATTCAATTGATTTCAACTACCAGATCATGTCAATCTGTGACTTAATCAGATTACGTTATTTCCAACAATACTACCTCTAAGCAGACTTCAGTCTGCTTTTTTCATGCATTATAAAAGACAAGGATCATCCTTGTCTAGTGAAGAAGAACGCGGTCATTCGCTTCTCCTGTTTCAGTAAATTTTCTTACAAGTTCTTCGACAGTCATTTTCTTTTTAGTTTCTTCATCAATATCCGCAATGATTTTTCCATCCTTCATCATCAGGATTCTATTACCGTATTTAAGAGCATCTTCCATATCATGGGTGATCATCATAGTGGTAATATGATGTTCTTTCGCAATTCTTTCAGATAATTTCATCACCTTGATAGATGTTGCAGGATCAAGTGCAGCAGTATGTTCATCCAATAAAAGTAATTGTGGTTTAACTAAAGTTGCCATTAATAGTGTGAGGGCTTGTCTTTGTCCTCCAGATAAAGTACCTACCTTAGTTGTTAAACGGTCTTCTAAGCCTATATCTAAATCCTTTAATGCATTTACAAAGACATCATGGTGTTTATGAGTAAATGGTGTAAGTGAGAAATGTTTTCCTCTTTGATAAGCTAAAGATAAGTTTTCTTCAATTGTCATTGAAGGGGCTGTTCCTCTCAAAGGATCCTGGAATAAACGACCAATAGTACGGCTTCTCACATATTCCTTTTCATGAGTGATATCTTTATCATCTAAGACAATAGTCCCTTCTTTTGTTTCTACTGCCCCAGAAATCGCACCAAACAATGTGGATTTCCCTGCACCGTTAGACCCTATAATAGTCACAAAATCTCCTGGTTCAAGATGAAGAGATAAGTGATCAATGGCTTTCTTTTCATTGACAGTCCCTTCATTAAATACAACTGTTAAGTCTTTTATATTAAGCATGTTTCTTGAACCTCCTCTTGAGTGTTGCAGAAGAAATCGCAATCACAACAATAAATGCTGATAGGATCTTTAAGTCTCCTGAAGGAAGACCTAAGTGTAAGGCAATTGTTAAGGCAAAACGATAGAAGATAGCCCCTACAATCGTACCAACTAGACATACTGCCACTTTATCACTCTTAATGAATGTCAAACCAATAATAATAGAAGCAAGTCCGATGACCATCATACCAATACCACTCGTGATATCAGCATAGCCCTGCTGCTGTGTAAATAAAGCACCACTTAAAGCAACTAGTCCATTAGCAAGTCCTAAACCAATAATTTTCATCTTATCTGTATCAATAGAGCTCGCACGTACCATCGCTTCATTATCACCACAGGCTCTAAGTGCAAGCCCCATCTGTGTCTTTAAGAAATAATTCAATAATACGGTAATCACTATCACAATCACACCAATAATCAATAATTTATCATAAGGTTCAAACTGAGTTGTACTGCTGAAGATTGTCTTATGATTAAATAATGAGATATTTGGTGTCTGATGCATAATACGTAGATTCACTGAATATAAAGCAGTCTGTGTAAGGATTCCGGCTAGGATTTCATTGATATTGAGCTTAGTAATGAGTAAACCTGTCACCATTCCTGCAATCGCACCTGCTACAAATCCAAGTACCATACCAAGTACTGGGTAGCCAGCCACTGCCACCATAGCACTCACTGCACATCCTGTTGTAAAACTTCCATCCACTGTCAAGTCTGGAATATTCAAAACTTTGAAACTAATATATAAGCCTAGAGATAAGACGGCAAATATGCCGCCTAACTCTAGCGCTCCAAGAATAACTGTACTATTCATAAAAACTCCTTAGATTTCTGTATATTTACTATCGCTTGTAATGTTTTCTGGTAACTTAATACCTAATTTATCTTTTGTAGTTGTATTGACATAGATTTTTAAGTTTGTCTTAAATACTTTCACTGGGATATTTTCTACTTTATTACCCTTTAATACTTTATCAACGATTTTAGCCGTTTCTTTACCAAGTTCTTTATAATCGATACCAACACTTAAGAAACCACCATCTTTAACCATTGAATCAGCGCCTACATATAAAGGCTTGTTTGCTTTCTTACATGCATCACTGACTACATTCATCGCACTTGCAACTGTATTATCATTTGGTGCAAAAATAGCATCACATTTACTATTTAATACATTGACAGCACTCTGTGCTTCATTGACTGATGCAATTGTTGCTTCTTCTACCTTGATATTCTTCTTAGCACAATAAGCTTTTGCCTTTTTAATATTAGTCACTGAGTTGGCTTCACCTTTATTATAAAGCATACCAATTGTTTTTGTATTTGGATTGATTTCTAATACCTTATCAATAATCTGATCAACCTGTACCTCATCACTTGTACCAGTAATATTCTTATCCGGTTTAGTTAATGAGCTCGTTAACTGTGCACCTACAGGATCAGTCACTGCACTAAATACAACGGGTGTCTTAGTAGCAAGTTTAGCAACGGCCTGTGCTGCAGGAGTCGCAATTGCCATGACACAATCAAAATTCTTTCCGGCAAAATCATTGGCGATACTTGCACAAGTATTTGTGTCACCCTGACCATTCTTGAATGTATATTCGATATTCTTATCATCATATCCAAGAGTCTTCATTTCTTTATCGAATGAATCCTTGATCTCATTTAATGATGTATGATCCATAAATTGGATAATACCTACTTTCTTCTTATTACTAGAAGAAGTTCCACATCCTGCTAAAAGTGAAATTGTTAATGCTGAAGTTAATACTGTTCCTAATAATTTGTTCATTGTTCTGTTCCTCTTCGTTTTCATAAATTTTGTTTTCTTTGATTCAATTCAAACAACGACGCCATCGCTTCATATGAGTTCCTCCCAACTTGTTAGCAGGTAATAAAAAAACACCTGTCCCAAAAGACAGATGTTACTCTTTAAGCCACCTTTTGATTCATAAATGCTAACACATTTTTGCATTATAACGTTTGCATCACGTCTCAGGATACTTGCTGCCTTTCCCCCTCGCCCTCACAGGTCCATTTATCATTGTGGTACTACCAGGTTTCCAGCATCCCCAGCTCTCTATCAGCCCTCTACAAAGTTTTATCTCCCGCTCTTAGGTTTATCTGAATGTTACATCACAACACATTCATTGTCAACACATTTATTTATATTTTTGTATATTTTCGAATATTGCTTAACATATTTGTGTATATAATAAATATCCTGTTCAAACGAACAGGATATTCGTATTTCCTTTTTTATCGTATCCTTTTTACAGGGTCCATTTTACTATTATTAATAGCCTTTTGTTCTATTAACAAGGTTTTCTAA
>ULXM01050642.1_pt1 | contig 23958 bp, 20 predicted proteins | sample 1961271 | NCBI WGS metagenome assembly ULXM01 (sample SAMEA4835838, study PRJEB28245) | human gut metagenome | biome: gut microbiome; material: fecal sample | place: Denmark | collected 2008 | reverse complement strand
CAACGAAGCCACAGCCTACAACAACGGCGCAGGCGGCAACGAAGCCACAGCCGACAACAACGGCGCAGGCAGCAACGAAGCCACAGCCTACAACAACGGCGCAGGCAGCAACGAAGCCACAGCCGACAACGACAGCGCAGGCATCAACGAAGCCACAGCCTACAACAACGGCGCAGGCGGCAACGAAGCCACAGCCGACAACAACGGCGCAGGCAGCAACGAAGCCACAGCCTACAACAACGGCGCAGGCGGTAACGAAGCCACAGCCTACAACAACGGCGCAGGCATCAACGAAGCCACAGCCGACAACGACAGCACAGGCAGCAACAAAGCCACAGCCGACAACAACGGCGCAGGCGGTAACGAAGCCACAGCCGACAACGACAGCACAGACAGCTTTAGACACAACAGGAAACAGTGACGACAATAATGGTGCAGATGATTCAGCAAAGGCAGGCAATGCAGCTGCTTCAACTGCAGCATCGGGAAGTCTTAATGTATCAGGCATTAATGCAACAGTATCAGTAAAGAATGGAACAGTAATTAAGAATGCGGCAGGTATCGCAGTTAATTCCGGTAATGTATATTTGCGCGCAATACCAAAGACTGCGGGACAGAGTGAGGCAGACAGAATAAGACAGGCTGTAGCAAATCAGAATATGGATTTGGGAAATATGCAGTTTGTATATTACGAAGTAGAGCTTGTAGATGCCGCAGGTAATCCACTTACATTCGATGGAAATATTACTGTGACATTTGCATACCCTGAGGGAACAGATGCACAGACATATACATTCAAGGTGCTGCATCTGCTTAAATCAGGAGTGCTCGATGTAATGGATCCGTATGTGATATCAGATGGACTTAGTGTGGAAGTTTCAGAGCTCAGTCCGTTTGCAATAGCTTATAAGGAAGCTGCTTCTGACGTGGTACAGACAGGAGAAAATGTATCTTCGACACAGACAGGTGACAGGGCTCCGGTAGTAATTCTTATGGCACTGATTGCCGTAAGTGCTGCAGTATTATTAGGAATTACATACAGCAGTAAGAACAGGAAATCCGAAAGATAACTTTTATTTAACCGGGTAATAAAATAATAAGATGAAAATGGTGTGCCATAAATGAAAATTCATTGAGGCACGCCATTTTTTATAAAATTCCGGAATAACGCAATAGAACAACTATTCGATTTTGCTGTACATTTTAAGTGTAGAATGATATAATGAATTATCGGGAAATATGTTTGTATACAAACTTGGGATGCCCTGAAAGCCGGGCAGGAATGGGGATTGTTATGGAATTCAGACTTCACAGTGAATATCAGCCTACCGGTGACCAGCCGCAGGCAATAGACAGGCTTGTTGCAGGATTTATGGAAGGCAACCAGTTTCAGACGCTTGTTGGTGTAACAGGCTCAGGCAAGACATTTACAATGGCGAATATAATACAGAAGCTTCAGAAGCCGACGCTTATTATCTCTCATAATAAGACGCTTGCCGCACAGCTGTACGGGGAGATGAAGGAGTTCTTTCCGGAGAATGCAGTTGAGTACTTTGTCTCCTATTATGATTATTATCAGCCGGAGGCGTATGTCCCTTCAAGTGATACCTATATAGCCAAGGATTCATCTATCAATGATGAGATTGATAAGCTGAGACATTCGGCAACAGCAGCTTTGTCAGAGCGCAATGATGTTATTATAGTTTCATCTGTGTCGTGTATATACGGACTTGGTGCGCCTATCGATTATCGTAATATGGTTGTATCCTTAAGACCTGGGATGGAAGCTGACAGAGATGATGTTATACGCAAGCTTGTGGACATGCAGTATGTGCGCAATGAGATGGATTTTAAGCGTGGTACGTTCAGGGTGCATGGAGATGTCGTTGAGATATATCCGTCAGCTTCGAGCGGTGATGCGGTACGTGTGGAATTCTTCGGTGATGAGGTAGACAGAATTACGGAAGTGGATACGCTTACCGGAGAGATTAAGTCAGTTCTTGAACATGTCGCAATATTTCCCAACTCACATTATATTGTTGAGAAGGAGAAGATGGAGGCTGCCATAGCAGGAATTAAGGCGGAATTAGAGGAGCGTATTAAGTATTTTAAGAGCGAAGATAAGCTGATCGAGGCGCAGCGTATAGAGGAACGCACGAATTTTGACATAGAGATGCTCCAGGAGACAGGGTTCTGCTCAGGAATAGAGAATTACTCGAGACATCTTACGGGACTTGCACCGGGAATGCCGCCATATACACTGATTGATTATTTTCCTAAGGATTTTCTTATAATAATAGATGAGTCACATATTACGGTGCCGCAGATAAGAGGAATGTATGCAGGTGACCAGTCACGTAAGACAACGCTGGTTGATTATGGATTCAGGCTTCCGTCAGCAAAGGATAACAGACCACTTAATTTTCAGGAGTTTGAGAGTAAGATAGACCAGATGCTTTTTGTGTCGGCAACACCGGCACAGTACGAGGCAGACCATGAGCTGCTCAGAGCGGAACAGATTATAAGACCTACGGGACTTCTGGATCCGGAGATATCGGTAAGACCTGTGGAAGGGCAGATTGATGATCTTATAACAGAGATTAATAAAGAGACAAAGAATAAGCATAAGGTTCTGGTTACCACACTTACCAAGAATATGGCAGAGGATCTTACCAAGTATCTGAAGGAGGTCGGAATACGTGTAAGATATCTTCATTCAGATATAGATGCGCTTGAGAGAACCAAGATTATACGTGATATGAGACTTGATGTATTTGATGTGCTTGTCGGAATCAATCTTCTGCGAGAGGGACTTGATATACCTGAGATTACGCTTGTTGCGATACTTGATGCCGATAAGGAAGGTTTCTTAAGAACAGAGACATCTCTTATACAGACTATCGGACGTGCCGCGCGTAATTCTGAAGGACATGTAATAATGTACGCCGATACGATTACGGATTCGATGAGACAGGCTATAGACGAGACAGAGAGAAGACGTGCAATACAGCAGAAGTATAATGAGGAACATAACATAACGCCTAAGACTATACAGAAGGCGGTAAGAGACCTTATCAGCATAAGCAGGGCGGCTGAGCCTAAGGATACAATGAACCTTGAGAAGGATTATGAATCGATGAGCCGCAGGGAGCTTGAGAAGGTCGCAAGACAGATAGAGAAGAATATGCACAGGGCTGCAGCAGAGCTTAATTTTGAGGAGGCAGCACAGCTCAGAGACCAGATGATTGAGGTAAGGAAACATATTAATGGACAGGTATAAGATTACTGCGAAGAAGTTCTTCGGGCATCTTCGCACAATAACAAGACACAGGCATAAGGTAATGATGCATTGTTTTAAGGCGGGAATATTCCGGCAGGGATTAAGGCATGACCTGTCCAAGTATTCACCTGTGGAATTCATGACGGGTGCCAGATATTATCAGGGAACAAGGAGCCCTAATGAAGCGGAGAGAGAGACAATAGGATATTCTGCTGCATGGATACACCACAAAGGCCGTAACCCGCATCATTTTGAGTATTGGACGGATTATAACCTGACAACACGTCAGGTTGAGCCGGTTCCGATGCCCAAGAAGTATGTTGTGGAGATGTTCTGTGACAGAGTGGCGGCATCCAAGATATATAATGGTGCGTCATATACGGACGCGGATTCGATAGAGTATTACTACCGGGAGAAGTCCCGCAGACTTCATCCTGATACGGCGAAGGATATTGAGCTTCTGCTTAATATGCTTAAGGACAAGGGAGAAAAAGAAACATTCAGGTATATTAGAAAGGTGTATAACAAAAAGTAATGGCTGTAAAAGGTAATTTGAACAGGACGTATATTAAGATACGAGGCGCTAATGAGCATAATCTTAAGAATATCGATGTGGATATACCGCGCAATGAACTTGTGGTGCTTACGGGACTGAGCGGCTCGGGTAAGAGTTCACTTGCATTTGACACGATATATGCAGAGGGACAGAGAAGATACATGGAATCATTATCTTCGTATGCAAGACAGTTTCTCGGGCAGATGGAGAAGCCGGATGTAGAGAGCATTGAAGGACTGTCACCGGCAATATCAATAGACCAGAAGTCAACTAACCGCAATCCAAGGTCTACGGTTGGAACAGTCACAGAGATATATGATTATTTCAGGCTTCTGTATGCACGAGCCGGAATACCACACTGCCCTAAGTGCGGACGAGAGATACGTAAGCAGACTGTTGACCAGATGGCAGACCAGATAATGGCACTTCCGGAGCGTACTAAGATTCAGGTACTTGCACCCGTTGTAAGAGGACGTAAGGGTGAACACGTGAAGCTTTTTGAGCAGGCCAAGAAGAGCGGATACGTGCGTGTTAATGTGGATGGAAGCATGTATGAGCTTACTGATGAGATTAAGCTCGATAAGAATAAGAAGCATAATATTGATATTATTGTGGACCGACTGTCTGTAAGAGACGGAATACAGAAGAGACTTACGGATTCGATAGAGACGGCACTTAAGCTGGCAGAAGGACTTATGACTATTGATGTCATAGGAGGAGAAGAGATGCATTTCAGCCAGAGCTTTTCATGCCCTGACTGCGGAATAAGCATAGATGAAGTAGAGCCGAGAAGCTTTTCGTTCAATAATCCGTTCGGTGCGTGTCCCGTATGCTTCGGGCTTGGATATAAGATGGAATTTGACGTAGACCTTATGATTCCGGATAAGAGACTTTCAATAAGTGAAGGTGCGATAGTAGTGCTTGGCTGGCAGTCTGTAACGGATAAGACAAGCTATACGAGAGCGATAATTGATGCGCTTGCCAGGGAGTATGGTTTCTCGGTTGATACACCATTCAAGGATTACCCGGATGACATAAAGGATATTATTATCCATGGAACAAAAGGTCATACAGTACAGGTACATTACAGGGGACAGAGAGGTGTCGGTGTCTATGATGTGGCATTTGAAGGACTTATTAAGAATGTTGAGAGACGTTACAGGGAGACTGCATCTGAGACGACCAAGCAGGAGTATGAGCAGTTCATGCGGATAACACCATGTTCAGAGTGCCACGGACAGAGGCTTAAGAAGGAGTCACTTGCGGTTACTGTAGGTGATAAGAATATATTTGAGATAACAGATATGTCTATCGCGAAGCTTAAGGATTTTCTTGATAATATGAAGTTATCAAGCTTCCAGCTTGCAATCGGAGAACAGGTACTCAGAGAGATTAAGGCAAGAATACAGTTTCTCATTGATGTAGGACTTGATTATCTGAGCTTAAGCCGTGCAACGGGAACACTTTCCGGAGGAGAGGCTCAGAGAATAAGGCTTGCCACACAGATAGGTTCGGGACTTGTAGGTGTTGCGTATATTCTTGATGAGCCAAGTATAGGCCTTCATCAGAGGGATAATGACAAGCTGCTTGCAACGCTTACCCATTTGAGAGACCTCGGTAATTCAGTCATAGTTGTTGAGCATGATGAGGATACGATGAGGGCAGCGGACTGTATAGTCGATATAGGACCGGGAGCCGGAGAACACGGCGGACAGGTGGTAGCAGTCGGAACAGCGGAAGAGATAATGAAGAATCCTGATTCCATAACCGGAGCATACCTCAGCGGAAGACTTAGGATTCCGGTGCCGAAGACAAGACGCAAGCCGGTTGATTTTATAACGATTAAGGGGGCAAGAGAACATAACCTCAGGAATATAGATGTAGATATACCGCTTGGCGTATTTACCTGTGTTACCGGTGTGTCGGGTTCGGGTAAGAGTTCTCTTGTCAATGAGATTCTTAACAAGAGACTGTCAAGAGATCTCAACCGTGCAAGAACGATTCCGGGAGAGCATGATGACATTATAGGAATCGAGAAACTGGACAAGGTAATTACGATTGACCAGTCACCTATCGGGCGTACACCGAGATCTAATCCGGCGACGTATACAGGTGTATTTGATATGATAAGAGATCTGTTTGCGGCAACAACGGATGCCAAGGAACGTGGTTACAGCAAGGGCAGATTCAGCTTTAATGTGAAGGGTGGACGATGCGAGGCATGTAACGGAGACGGAATACTTAAGATAGAGATGCATTTCCTGCCTGATGTATATGTTCCGTGTGAAGTATGCGGCGGTAAGAGATATAACAGGGAGACGCTTGAGGTACGTTACAGAGGTAAGAATATCTACGATATACTTAATATGACAGTTGAGGAGGCGGTTACATTTTTTGAGAATGTGCCTTCAATCAGACGTAAGATAGAGACCCTTAATGATGTAGGACTCTCATATATCAGGCTGGGGCAGCCGTCGACGGAGCTGTCGGGCGGTGAGGCTCAGAGGATAAAGCTTGCAACGGAGCTTTCAAGGCGCAGCACCGGAAGAACGATGTATATACTTGATGAGCCTACAACGGGACTTCACTTTGCCGATGTGCATAAGCTTGTTGAGATCCTTCATAAGCTTGCAGACGGCGGTAATACAGTAGTCGTGATTGAACATAATCTTGATGTCATTAAGACCGCAGATTATATAATAGATATGGGACCCGAAGGTGGAGATGGCGGCGGAACCGTCATTGCCAAAGGAACGCCGGAGCAGGTTGCTAAGGTTAAGAGCTCATATACAGGACAGTATGTTAAGAAGTATCTTAAATAAAGATAGTTAAAATTTAGACAAAAATGCCCGGGTGCACAAATTTTGTGCATCCGGCTTTTTTTGTCTGTTGGATTTTGTCGGAAAAACTAATAAAATGATGCCAATTGATAGGGAAAGGAGTGATGCAGATATGAATTCCCTTAAAAGAACAAAGCTGGCATACAGCATACTGTCAATTGTGCTTATTGTAATAGGAATTTACCTGATAATACGACCGCAGACGGCTATGTTAACAGTGTGCAGGGTGCTTGGAGTTGTGCTTATGTTCTATGGAATAATAAGACTTCTGGGTTACTTTTCACATGATATGTATCAGCTTGCATTTCAGTTCGACCTGGCGATGGGAATATTTTCGCTTGTAGCGGGATGTATATTTTTGTTCAGGACGGAATGGATAGCAGAGCTTATACCTGCATTTATCGGAGTTATTGTATTGATTGATGCGGTATTTAAGATACAGACATCGCTTGATGCCAAAAGGTTCGGCATAAGTAAGTGGTGGCTGATACTTATACTTGCAGTTATTGCAGGCGCGCTCGGAGCAATGCTTCTTGTAATTCCGCTTAAGGTTGTGGAATTCGTTATGGTGCTCATAGGGATTAATCTTGTAATTGACGGAGTGCTTAACTTTTGGGTCGTACATGATACAGTAAGAATGATTGATTCATTATAAAACACAAATAAAAATACAGGTGTATGTCATATAATGAGACATACACGGAATGGAGACTAATATGGGAACAATGACACATGCAGCAGCAAGACTGGCATTCAGTAAGGCAATTGATGTAGTGCTTAAGGATGTTGACAAGAACAGAGAAGAGGCAATAGTTAAGATTGTTGACCTTATGCAGAAGTATATGGGAGATGAGAAGCTTGACCTTGATTATGATAATATCAGGAAAATGATCCATGACAAGGATGGAGCATTCAATAAGTACATCAACAAAGTGCTTGATGAGATTGATCCGCATGTACTCAAGACAGCAGCGCTTAATCTTGGATATGAGGCATTCTTCCACGGAACAAAGACAATCAGAAAGATGCGCGAGGTACACCAGTGCAACGTGCCATGGCTGATTCTTATGGATCCTACCAGTGCATGTAACCTTCACTGCACAGGCTGCTGGGCAGCAGAGTATGGTAACAAGCTGAATCTTACATTTGATGAGATGGATAATCTTATCAAGCAGGGCAAAGAGCTTGGTATCTATCTGTATATGTTCACAGGCGGCGAGCCGCTTGTAAGGAAGGCAGATATAATTAAGCTTTGCGAGAAGCACAATGACTGTGCATTCCTTGCATACACAAACGGTACACTTGTTGATGAGGCATTTTGTAATGAAATGCTCCGCGTAGGCAACCTTTACCTTGCAATCAGCCTTGAGGGCTTTGAAGCTGTTAATGACCTCAGAAGAGGTGACGGAGTATACGGCAAGGTTATGCATGCCATGGATCTCCTTAAGGAAAATGGACTTATCTTCGGTACTTCAATCTGCTACACATCAAAGAATATTGAGACTGTAACAAGTGATGAATTCGTTGACCTCATGGTTGATAAGGGATGCCGTTACGCATTTTACTTCCATTACATGCCTGTCGGCAATGATGCAGCCGTTGACCTGCTTCCGACAGTTGAGCAGAGAACATACATGAGAACAAGAGTCCGTGAGATAAGAAAGCTTACAACGGGCAAGGGTCTCTTCACAATGGACTTCCAGAATGATGGTGAGTTCGTAGGCGGATGCATTGCAGGTGGCAGAAATTATTTCCATATTAATGCAAATGGTGATGCAGAGCCTTGTGTATTCATCCATTACTCAGGAGCTAACATAAGAACACATTCACTCCTTGAGATACTTCACCAGCCATTGTTTATGGCATACAGAGATAACCAGCCATTCAATGAGAATCACCTTCGTCCATGTCCAATGCTTGAGAATCCTGAGATTCTTCAGAGAATGGTTAAGGAGACGGGAGCAAAGTCAACAGACCTTCAGTCACCTGAGAGCGTAGAGCATCTCTGCGGCAAGTGTGAGCAGTATGCAAAGAACTGGCAGCCACGCGCTGACGAGCTCTGGGCGCAGACACCAAAGGTAGAGCACAGCTACGAGAACTACAAGAAGAGGGACTGATTATAAATATGAGGAATTAAACATATTTAGTAGGAGCGCTGTGCAGCTGAGGCTGACTGCTTAAGTGCATTTTCTTTTGCAATGGAAGCCTTTTCTCTTGCAATCGATTCGCTTATGCAGACAGCCTCTTGCTTCATACGGGCAATCTCTGCCTGTCTGCTGTAATCCTGCTTCATGCGTTCAATCTCAGCCTGCTCGGCAGCCTTAGCCCGGTTAACGGCTTCTTCGGCAGCATCAGCCCCGGCCTGCCTGGCGGCATCAGCCTTATCCAGAGCGTCCTGTGCGGCGAGGCTTGCGGCTTCTGCGTAATCGGTTTCAAGCTTTATATTGATACTGTTATTATTCATGGTACTGTCACCGGCTGCCAGCCTATACCGGTTGACGGAGATGCTTCCGTCATCAAATGTTACACATGCGGTTATATCTGCCGCCGGCTCTTCCTCTTCCAAGGCTTCGCCATTGGTGATTAATGCAATGTAAATGCCATCATCCGCAGCGAAGCTGCTTTCAATATCGCTAATCACGATACTGTAGGAGGTCCCGGCACTGCCGAAGACAATGCTGCCTGTATCATCAGTATCCGCAGGAAGGAATATAAAGTTATCACTTGATGAAAGATATTCTATCCGGCTTATATTGCTTCCGGAAACCGAAAGATTAACGTCATATATGCCTGCAATTGTCCATGAATCCGGGAGGGCACTGAAATCATATATTGTATCAGAAGCAGCATTGCCGGTTCCACATGTATTCATTGGAATCGGAGATATTGTGATGCCGCTTTTGGTTACGGCTTCACTGGAAGGTCCGGCAAGCACTGTAAATGGCTTTATTCCAACTGCATTATAGACAGGTTCGGGATAAATACCACCAATACCTCCGTCATTTTTGTCGAGCTGTCTCAATGCGGACACGCCGGTTACAGTGATAACGGCAATGATAACCGCGCACGCTATTGCAGCGGTAACACGCAGTGGGGTACGGGACCTGTTTTGCATGTTTGTCCTGATGCGCTTCATAATGGATGTGTTCATATTAGCCTGCCCGGCTGCATCTGTTGTCTGCTTGTAAATATTGTCAAGCGTATCCCTGTAAATGCTGTCGGGTACATTTATATTGGAACAGCATTTGTTAAATTCATCTTTAAAATTCATAATTATCGGTCTCCTTCTTAAGAATGTCGCGTGCACGTTTGAGCCGCGAGCGCACGCCTGTCTGCATTATGCCAAGAATACCGGCAATCTCAGCGGTTGAAAGTTCTTCGTAGTAATACAGGAAAATGACATCGCGGTATTTGGGCGGGAGGCTGCTCACAACGTCCCAGATGCCGGTTCGCTCATTGCTGCAATTATTATATTCACTACACGGATTACCGTATGTTGTGTCAGCAGCATCTATTCGGTCAGCTGTGCTGCCGGATGCAGACATGACATGGCGCTTCCATGCGCTTTTGTGGATATTGATACATTCATTTACGGTTACTTTGAGAAGCCAGTGCCGTATGTGGCTGTCGGACTCAAAATCCTTATTACAGCAGTAAAGCCGCATAAATACTGTCTGAAATACATCTTTGGCTTCCTCGGCATCCTGAAGCCTTAGCACGGACATGCGGTACACATCAGAGCCATACAGCTTCATTAGCCGTTCAAAATCAGGTTTGTTATCCTGCCAGTTCATTGGTTGTCCCCCTCGCAAAGGTATTGAAGATGCGTCTTCATTTATATTACAATATATAAAATGTATTTGTTGCAAAATATCGCAGCAAAATAAAATTTATATCCCAATTTATATCCAAAAAATTCTTGTATTTAAGCCGGATTATGAGGTTGATATATCCGGTGGAATTTTGTATAATAAAATTTACAGATTTGAATTAATTATCAGCATGCGCCTGCGCGCGTGGAACGGAGGAGAAGAATGAAAAAGGAACTCGTATTGGTTCTTGATTTTGGTGGACAGTATAATCAGCTGATAGCCAGAAGAGTCAGAGAGTGTAATGTTTACTGTGAGATAGTACCTTATACTATGAGTCTCGATGAGATTCTTGCCAAAAAGCCAAAGGGAATTATATTTACAGGCGGCCCTAACAGTGTATATGATGAAACATCACCTACATATGACAAGGCTATATTTGACGCAGGAGTACCAATTCTGGGAATTTGCTACGGCTGTCAGCTCATGGCGTACAAGCTTGGTGGTACTGTTGCAACAGCACCTGTAAGTGAATATGGCAAGACGGAAGTCGAGGTTGACAGTAAGTCACTTCTGTTCCACAACGTAAGCAGCAAGACTGTAACATGGATGAGCCATACAGATTACATTGCTGAAGCTCCAGAGGGCTTCAAGGTAACAGGAACAACAAAGAACTGTCCTGTTGCAGCAATGGAGAATAAGACAAGAAAGCTTTATGCAGTCCAGTTCCACCCGGAGGTTATGCACACGCAGGAAGGTAAGAAGATGCTTCACAACTTCCTCTTTGATGTATGTAACTGTGCAGGTGACTGGAAGATGGATTCATTTGTAGATAACACGATTAAGTCACTCCGCACTAAGATTGGCAGCGGCAAGGTTCTGTGTGCTCTTTCCGGCGGTGTTGATTCGTCGGTCGCAGCAGTACTTCTTGCTAAGGCAGTAGGCAAGCAGCTTACATGTGTGTTTGTAGATCACGGTCTTCTCCGTAAGGATGAGGGCGATGAAGTAGAGGCTGTATTCGGACCGGATGGTCCATATGACCTTAACTTTATCCGCGTCAATGCCCAGGAGCGTTTCTATGAGAAGCTTAAGGGTGTTGAGGAGCCTGAGCGCAAGCGTAAGATTATCGGCGAGGAATTCATCCGCGTATTCGAGGAAGAAGCCAAGAAGATTGGAGCAGTTGATTATCTTGTTCAGGGAACTATCTATCCTGATGTTATTGAATCAGGACTTGGCAAGTCAGCAACAATCAAGTCACATCACAACGTAGGAGGACTTCCTGATTATGTTGATTTTAAGGAGATAGTTGAGCCCTTACGTGACCTCTTCAAGGATGAGGTAAGAAGAGCCGGCCTTGAGCTCGGTATCCCTGAATACCTTGTATATCGTCAGCCATTCCCGGGTCCTGGACTTGGCATCCGCATCATCGGTGAAGTAACAGCCGAGAAGGTACGCATCGTTCAGGAAGCTGATTTCATCTACCGCGATGAGATTGCCAAGGCAGGCATCGCAAGCAATCTGGGTCAGTACTTTGCAGCACTTACCAACATGAGAAGCGTTGGTGTCATGGGTGATGAGCGTACATACGATTACGCGATTGCACTCCGTGCTGTCAACACAGTAGATTTCATGACAGCCGAAGCAGCACAGATTCCATGGGAGGTGCTCAATAAGGTTGCCAACAGAATAGTGAACGAAGTCAAGGGAGTTAACCGCGTGCTGTATGACTGCACGGGTAAACCACCGGCTACGATTGAGTTTGAGTAATTTTCAAAAGCTCGCAAAGCCTAGTAAAATGGGCATTTGCGAGCTTGTTTTTTGTCTTGTGGTACTAAAATGGTACTAAAGTGAGCTGTGCGTGAATAGTTTCATTTACGCCTGAGGCCATGTTATTTTCCACTCAAAATATTCATTTGGAGAATGCTGGCAGAGTACAGCAGGAATCCGAAAAATATCAGAAGGGACAAGTGGGAAAAGGAAATGTCCATGAAAGAAATAATTCTTCGCGATGCCAAGATGTGTGCATATGCAGCCGGGAATGTGAAGTATTTTAAATATCTGATGAAAAGACTTGGATATGTATTTAAGAAAGACGCATGGATGGAGGTGCAGGCACCGGGATTTCGGTATTATCATAAACTGGCAAAGCTGGACGAGATGTTTTCAAAGGAGATGTTAAGGCATTATGTGGATAGGTCTTGGATGGCAAAGCCTTACTTTTATTCGTCGGATATCAGGGGATTGCACAGGGCGAAGCTGTCACCATTCCAAAAGAAGTATTATGCAAAGCTGTACAGGCTAAGGATTGTAGAACAGAAGCGCTTTGTAGTCGGTGGAGCAAAGTATACAGAGGATTTGAAGAGGTTTCATCAGTTACAGGACGAATATCTGCTGCTTGTAAATAATGACATCAAAAGTGTTGTGGAGCTTGTGGATTTCATAAGTGAGAAAGAAGATAAGATTCAGCAGATTGAGGACAGGCAGAAGGAGATATACAGGGAAAGCGTTAGCCGGAAAAAGCTGATAGATGAAAAAAGAGACTGTGACATTGAACTGGAAAAGGAACGAAAGCAGGCTAGTATAGTTGCATCTGTTTATATGAAAATGGAACATAAACCAGATGTAAAGAAGCTGGCTGAGCTTTTCAAGGTAGATGTGAACAGATTATATTACGCTATTGGGAAGGCGAAGTTGGAAGAGGAATAAGCATGCAATAGAGCGTTACTGCTCTTGCAAATAATTAAAAAAATGAGATAAAGTGCTTAAAATGTGGTAATATACTCCTATATTTTATAATTACTATGAATTAAGAGGTGTTGGATTTGAGAAATTTTAATTCAGATAAAGAAATAAAAAATTACATTGAAAAGACCATAAAAAATATAAGGAATATTGATGAGTGTCGATTATATAGGGAAGAGCAGCTACAATGCACAGAAAATGTATTTCGTGCTAGAAATTCTACAGAATGGATAATACGGATAAATAAAGTAATTGAAGATTTTAAATATGCTATTATGCAGGCATATCAGTATGCAAAAATAATGAAGTCGCCGTTAGAAGAAACAATTAATTCAAAAAGATATGCATTTTATTTGGAGGATGCAGTATATAGAGACATCGTGTTATGGGAGATGTTAAGACAATTTTTAAATGAATTTTATGAGTGTGGATATGATACTGACGATGAAATAAATATTTTCAATTTTTTAAAAGATGCAAATGTTAAGAGCAAAATTGGAAATCAAAATATAAAGAAATTGAAAAATTATCTCTATTGTAACAGTCATCATATGGTAAGACATGAATTGAGAAATCAGTTTGCCCATTCATTAGACAATACTTCATCATATTTATTTCATAGGGTTAGTGATAACGGATTACTACAAGCAGATATGTCCAGATTTTCACCTAAACATCCATATGAAAATATAGTTATGGTGCTAGATGATATAAAAAGTTTTTTGAAATTTATTAGATATTATTCAGGAAAACTAAACGAACTGTTAATTGAAAATATTATGATGGTTAAGGTTGAGATGGAGTTACGGTGTGGAGAAAAAAGAAAGGATGAAGAACATTGGAGTATAAGTATTTTAAAAGAAGAAGCAGAGCAGATACTTCTACAATGTGACAAGACATGTGATTTTGCTATTAGTTATAATGATAAAATGTGGTGTAAACCTACAAAAATTTGTTATTGTAGAATCAACGAGAAGTGCGATGAATACAAAGGTGTAATTAAAACAAAAATGAGCTACGAAGAAATGAAGGAACATTATGGAGATGCAGACATTAAGGGAGAGTAAATGATGACAATATTATCAACAAGAGAATGGGCAACAATAATATGGGTAGTACTTTTCTTTGCATTTGTGTTGTGGAATAGAGAATGTAGAAAAGGAATTAGGGATGTTATTAAATTATTTTTTGACCCTAAATTGAGGATACTTTGGGAAATTATTTTATTATATGTCCTGATTATTACAGTAATATTTTTTTGTTCGCCATTGTGGGAAAATATTTATATTAAAGACATTATAATATGGTTTTTATGTTCTGGATTTATAATTTGCATGAATTCGGTTTCTAATGAGGCCGATGAGAAATATATAAAAAATGTTTTAAAAGATAATCTGAAATTGACTATTTTCTTAGAGTTTATTATGAGTACATTTACCTTTAATATTTGGATTGAACTAGCTATTATTCCTATTATAACAATAATCACAGTGATGAACGTAATGACGGAAAGAAAAGAAGAATATAGAACTGTTCACAAATTATCAGATTTTGTACTAGCCGCTGCAGGTTTTTGGATATTATATGAGACAATAAAGATTGGAGTAAATGAATATAAAGAATTAAATGCGTTAAATACGCTGGTAAGTTTTATGATTCCAATTGCGTATTTAATACTTATAATTCCTTTAGAATATGCGTTGGAGCTTTATTCGAAATATGAATTACTATTTGTACGAATGGCTTTTAAGGAAGAAAAGAATAAAAAGGTTAAGAGAAGACGTCGAATTTCTATAATCAGAGCATGTAAACTTTCTGTACATAGAGTATTGTTATTTCAAAGAGAATATTATGGAAAAATGTATGTTACAATGAAGGATGAAGAATTTGAGCAACTAATGAAAGATTTTAGGAACACATGCAAAAAACGAAATGATGTCTAATATTATAGATACTTTTATTCAGGATAGGCAGATGGAAGCATGGTAAGTTGTAATTACACTAGCAAAGGAGTTATATAAGATGAGTATAAGAATTCTCAGGGATGCCTAGATGTGTGCATATGCAGCCGGGAATGTGGAGCATTTTAAATATCTGATGAAACGGCTGGGATATGTATTCAAGAAAGATGCGTGGATGGAGGTACAGGCACCGGGATTTCGATATTATCATAAACTGGCAAAGCTGGACGAGATGTTTTCAGAAGATATGTTACGGCATCATGTGGATATGCTTTGGATGGCAAAGCCTTACTTTTATTCGTCGGATATCAGGGGATTGCACAGGGCGAAGCTGTCATCATTCCAGAAGAATTTTTATGCAAAGCTATACATGTTAAGGATTGTAGAGCAGAAGCGCTTTGTAGTCGGTGGAGCAAAGTATATAGAGGATTTGAAGAGGTTTCATCGGTTACAGGACAAATATTTGTTGCTTGTAAATAATGACATCAAAAGTGTTGTGGATCTTGTGGATTTCATAGGTGAGCAGGAAGAAAAAATCCAGCAGATTGAGGACAGACAGAAGGAGATATACAGAGAAAGCTCTAGCCGGAAACGCAGTATAAATAATAAAGAGCAGTACTGGGAATATCAGATATGGCATATGGAAGTGCAGGAAGAACTGGATGAGCTTAAGCAGGAGAAAAGGGAAATTAAGAGGCAGATACAGCTTGCGCTCGATGTTATTATTAAAAAAAGCCAGCAAGGAGTATATGTTAGTATATATGTGAATGATATAGAAAAGCAGAAAGAAGCACTTGACAGGCTGATGTCATATCGTTCGAGATTCTTACAGATATATGAATATCAAAAGCAAGAAGATGACAAGATGGCAGCATTGCATGCGAAACTTATTGTATCAGATGTAAAGAAATCACTGGTGTCGTCAGCTAATCTTTCATATCACGGAATGCAAGGAAATATTGAAATGGGATTCTTGATTGAATCCCATGATAAGGCAAAGCAGATAGAGGAAGTTATGAAAGAAATGGTAAGAATGAAGGTGTGTGGCAAATATAAATAAACTGTTTGAATGGATGCGAAGGAGAACGTATGGATGATATAGAAGACACTAATTATAAGTTTTATTCCCAAGATATTGAAAATATATGGTATATATTCTTTTGTTTAGCAGATTCATCATTTCCGTCTGTAGATGTATCTTATGGAAAAAAAGGACCATATATGTTATCCGGAGAGACAATGATGTCAATATGTAAAACCCTAGAGACTATTGATTTTTGTTGTAATAGAGATGCCTATTCGGATGCGTATACTTTATTACGGAAGTGTAGAGATGATTTAATGCAGTATTTATTTGTATTGAATGTTATACAGAACAAACATGGTTTGACGGATGAAGAAGCAGAAAAATTCAACATAAACTCGGAATCTATGATGAAAATGATAGAGTTAGATGTATCTATATTGGTTTCAGGTGAAAGAAAAACCGACGCAGAACTAGCTATGGAAAAATGGATTTATAATGTATTGGAAAGATCAGAAAACAAAGAGAATAGAAAACAATTTTTTGATACATCAAAATACAAATCATATTTGGTAAGTAATAATGAAAAGGTCAAATATATTTTTGAAAATTTTCTTGTAGATAAGTGGATTAGAGAGGATAGACAGTTAAATAATTATGTTCACGCGAATGGTATTAGATATGTAATGGATAATTATATATATCAGGACAAAAAGGAAAATAAAGATAAAGAGCTTATAGAGACACTTCAAAATATTACGGATATATTTTTGAGTTTGTTGTCAGTTATAGATAGCATTAAATTTCATTCATCAGATTATCTTGATGCTTTAGAAATGGGTATGAAGCCCCAGGAGGGAAGTCAATATTGGGTATGTCCAATAATTGTTGAATATATGAATGATAGGTTTGATAAGAAACTATTACAGTATATTCAGAATAATGAAGGAAATGGCATGCAATTTATGGCAGAATATTATGCTGATTAATAAATACAGGAGGCGATTAAATGACAACCGAATTGATGAGAAATTTGCTCACAAATGATGAGAAAATAACAATTGAGTACAAGACATGTCAGCATGGAATACAGGAAGATGTTTATGAAACAGTGTGCTCATTTTCTAATAGATATGGTGGCTATATTATCATGGGCGTAGAAGATGATGGAACACCAATCGGGATTAATAGAAATATGAGTAAAGATATGAGAAAAAACTTTGTTAATCAGCTTAACAATCCTGATAGAATGTCACCTACACTATATCTTTCCATAGAAGAATTTGAATATGAAGGTAAATTATTATTATGGGTGTATGTACCACCAACATCAACTGTCGAAAAATGTATTAATAGAATATATGACAGAAATGAAGATGGGGACATGGATATTACAGAGTCACCTATTCAGTTACAAAATATGTATAACAGAAAAAGCAGCACATATGCGGAGCACAAGATATTCCCATATGTTACAACGGAAGATCTACGCATGGATTTGATGGGTAAAGTAAGAAATCTTGCAAGGAGCAAAAATCCGGATCATCCTTGGTTGAAAATGTCAGATGATGAAATTATGAAGAGTGCCGGATTATGGGAAAAAGATTTTTCATCAGGTATTCAAGGATATAATCTTGCAGGTGTGTTATTGTTTGGCAAAGATGATGTGATAAGGTCTTGTTGTCCTGGATATATTACCGATGCATTATATAGGGTTGAGAATCTAGATAGATATGATGATAGATTGCAGGTAACAACTAATTTAATAGAGGCATATGATCTTTTAATGGAATTTGTTGCAAAGCATACATCAGATAAATTTTGCTTAATCAACAATATTAGCACGAGTATTAGAGGTATTATTTCAAGAGAGGTTATTGGCAATATACTTGTGCATAGAGATTATTCAAGCGCATATCCGGCAAAGGTGATTATCGAAAAGGATTGGCTGAGAACAGAAAATTGGTGTATTCCTAGACGCCATGGAAATATTATGAGTGATGAGTTTACTCCATATCCAAAGAATCCTTTAATTCAGCAATTTTTTGCTAATATTGGTAGAACAGATACTATTGGTTCGGGAGTAAGAAATCTTTATAAGTATACACCAATGTATTCAGATGGCGGTAAACCAGAGCTGATTGAAGATGATGTATTTAGAATTAATATACCATTAGACAGAATTGCGGCAGATGAAGCAACAGAACAGAAAACATTATCTGAAAGAGAACAGAAAATTTATAATATGATTTGTGAGAATCTGCATTTATCAGTTGAACAGGTAATGGCAGAATTGGATATATCAAGATCAACGGTATTCAGAGACTATGCTAAAATCAAAAAAATAACAGGTGCAATGTATGACAAAAAGACATCGACATGGACTTTGGATTGATAGGGTTGACTTAGTCTCATGCAGTCTCAAGTTAGTCTCAACATAGTCTCATGAGATTTGATATCAGATGAGACTGAATAAAGCGGCAAAAATGTGATAAAATCGGCATTTTTTCAAAAAGTAAGAAAAAATCAGTCTCAAGTTAGTCTCATTTTGGAGATGAGATTTTGAGACTGAGTTGAGACTGGGGAGTATTATGAGTGAATATTAAGAAGCGTACATTCGATATTAAGGACTATATTTTGTTAAATTATAGGGGAAATATTATTAATATGACAAAGGCGGAATTATATGTTACAGATATACTTAGATATTGTAGATGAAGCAAAAAGGGCAATTAATAAAAATATTTGGTATATGTTTGAATTGTTAGAATTAAATTGTGCTGCATTAAGTTATGAGGAAATATTGAGTGATATTTTCCCATAATATATTATAGAAACAAATTTTGAAAAGTGCGTGATGACAGTAAATGCTCTTCACAACATGGTTCAAGATAATTATGATAGAGATGAACTATCCTCTTTTTTGAGCTTACGTTATATCACACGATTTCTTGGTGGATTGACGTTGCAAACGATATTCCATTAGATGAACTACCAAGAAATTTGTATATCAATAAACAAGGAATGGATATGTATGATTATCTGAATAGTGTAAATAGTTATTTGGATTTTATGTTTCAAGATTTGGATTTTTTACATCTAGAGGAAATGTATTCATTATACAAAAAGAATCCGAAGATATTAGAGGAATTTCTACATATCGATATTGAACAATATATTGAGTTAATGCCAATGGACATACAAGAAGAATACAATATGCAAATGGAAAGGAAAAAATGGGATATGAATAAAAGAAATATGATAGTAAATATAAGTGGCGGACAAGTTAATATTGCAAAAGATAATGCAACGATAAATGCTATACAAAATAATGGGCTGGATGGAAATGAGTTTGAAACTATTATTCAAGCAATTAAAGATAATTTGTCAAGTTTAAAGAAAGAGGATGGAGATGAAATATTAGATGTATTGGAACAGGTAAAAGAGGAAATAGATAAAGAAAAACCGAAGAAAAGTCGTTTGCAGAATTGTTTAAAACTTATTGCGCCGATGATTACTATTGCAAATGGTATTCCGGTATTGGCTACTAATTTGCAAAAGCTACATGATATTATTATTCAGTGCATAATGAATTTGTAGAAATAGATAGGGGTACTCTATGAGAAAAGACAGTGAAATATTTTTGAGAAAATGTTTACAATACAAGACAGAAATTGGAGAAGATGCATTTGAACTAAATATTACCTATTTTGGAGGGATTCCTAACATAGAAGTTGAAATCGATGAAATTATCAATGAATTAAAAACACTTAAATGTATATCTAAGAAAAGTGAAATTATAGGAGAAACAATACAGATATATCTAACCTTGGATGGAATAACCTATTTTAGTAAACAGAAGATAAATGAAAATGGGATTACGATAAATTTTAACGGTGATCAGATAAATGTTGTCACAGATAATGGACGAATAGACGCTAAGAACTATGAAAAAGATATTGATAATATTCCTAAAACCATAGTGGTTGAAGGAAACAAGAATAGTAGAGAGGCTTCATCTGGTGAATCAGGAGATCAATTGTTTGGGTTAGGATTAATAGGGATGTTAGTTCTTACAGTGTTTTATTTGGATTATCGCATTAAAGTACAATTATGTTTGGTGCTTGCGTCGATAATTATAGAAGTTGCTACTGTTGGGGTATATTATAATAGCAGGAAAGCACAGGTGATATATGGAAAGAATATAAAAGAAATGTTATATTTCAATATGGCAGGAATAATATGTATTCCGCTTTTGATAGGAATTATCAATATGCCTTTATATACATCAAAAATAGATTTAGATGACTTTAAGAAAATCGTTGATATGGATGGAATAATTAAGGCGTTTTTAAATTCTGAATATGCATATTATGCCTTTTTTCAAATGGTGGGAATGATATTGCTGGCATTTTTTATGCTCCATATAGTTTGTTCGGACTTTTATATTATCGCAATAACTAATATTGTAATTGGTAAAAAAGGAAAATGGTTTTGGAACAGTTTATTTAAATTGACATATAAAAGAGGAAAAGATTGGAAAATTCATGTGTCGATAGGCATATTATTTTTAGTTATGAGCATTTTGTGTGTTATTGGAATTGTTCCTTACATAATAGATGGGCTGAGTAATATTAATGCAAACAATCTTTCAAAAATTTAGACGGGGAAGTACGGAAGTATAACATTACGAAAGTTGGTGATATTATGACTGATAAACTCACGAATAGTAAATTATATTTGTTTTTGTATACAATGAAAGAGTATCAAAGATTTTCCGGGAAACTCTGTAGTCATGAATTAACAGCTGATTATGATGCTGAATCATATGTGCAGATTAATACCAAATTGATTTTACTACGCAAGTATGGAAGTAAAGGAGAACCTGTATTTATTGAAGAAATCTTGGATGAAATGAAGAAAACATATCCGCATAAAAGCGAAGAGGCAAGCAAGATTTTAAACGAATATCATGAAATCATTAATATGCAAATTGAACAGATATTGGCAGACGGAACAAAACTTAATCTATATCAAACAATAGAGGATGTTATGTATGGTTTATATTTGCATGCGGATGCGAATAGAATTCAAAGATTAGTGCAAACAGACGAACAGTTACGTTTTGCCTGTATAAGGAAGTATGTTGAAGACTTTGAAAAAGTGTTATTTAAAATAATCAAATGTCTCAGGGAATGTGGGATGGATGTAGAAGAAATACATAAAGAACATGCTAGCATAATTGCGTTTGGAAATCAGAGCGAAAGTCAGAATGTTGTTAATTCGCCATTTTGGTCAAATATGTATGGACACGATGCTGATGACGAAGAATTAAAACAGATATATGGACAATTAGTACTCGAGGATATTGAAATTTTAATTCGATGCAATATTTTTTTGGAAGAATTAAAAAAAGAAGTTATTTCTGTAGATTTATTGGACAAATTAATTTTTCCATCTACGAAAAAGGATTGGAAAGATTATTCGGAAGCAAGAGAATTCTTTTTAGGAATAAAGAATCCTGGAATTAGTTCCAAGGTACGTTACAATGAACAACATACAATGGCATATGTTAGAATTCATCCTCAAGTGGATAATCCGTTTGTGGTTAGTACACCACATATTATAAAAGATATTTATGAAATTGCATTAGTTAAGGACTGTGGCATGTCTGAATGGAAAATATATTCTTTTGGTGGTCATTTGGATTCTTACATAATAAAAAGCCCAATTTGAATAAAGTACAATTAATTCGTAAATACAGGAGTAAAACATATGAAAGCAGGTATAGCATTTGAAATATTGGTAAAAAGAATTCTAATTAGTGTTGGTTTTAGTGAAGTGCAATCCGATGGTACATATATATATGATGGTTCTTCTGGGCAAATGCTACAGGGGTTAGGAGAAGCACATAATGCAGATGTGCTTCTTGAACCACCCGTGCAAACACCATTTCTTAACAAGATAAGGTTACTTGTGGAATGCAAAGATTATAAAAGAAAAGTTGGTTTGGATGTGGTGCGGGACGCATTGGGATTACGAGAAGATGTTAACCATTTTGAACTTGTAGATGCAAATGAATTGTTGTCTAGAAAAACTCAAAGACGTCAAGGAATAATTAATTTCCACGAAAGATATTCTTATCAAGTTGCTATTGCGTCAATGAGTGGCTATTCTATTCAGGCACAAAAATTTGCAGCAACACACAGGATTCCTTTAATAGAATTTGATAAAATGGGGTTTTGGGCTGATTTTAGAAGTGTATTACATGATATATCTAATAATGATTCGTTGTCTTATGAAGAACAAAAAGCAAGGATTATTAGATTTGCAGATAATATAGGAAGAAGGATGGCGGTAGCTATTACAAATTCTGGACAAATTATATTTTTGCATAGAGAAATAGGAGAAACAACGAAGTTTTCAGAAAGCTATGATTTGTTTTGGGTTAGTAAACGACTTCCGTGGAAAATGATATCGGGAGGATGCCAATATTGTTTTCAGTTACCGGAAGGTATTATGGAACAGTGGTTAGCGAATGTAACAAATGAATTTGAGATGAGAAAAGAGGCAATCAATTGTAAAGAAGAATATTTATCTAATATGTTGGTGTATTACAAAGCTAATGAGAAACCAGCAGTAAGTATGATTTCTATTAATCAACATAGATTGAAAGAAGCAAAGGAGGGATTAAAGAATAGTGAACAATAATATTTCTGAATAGTGAATTAGAAATATTATTCTCGCCGACATACGTATGGTATCGGCGAGAATAATTTGAGAGTTAATTTAATTCATTCATTGCGTCCACATAATCCTGCAATCCGTTTTCTTTCAATGCCAGTTTGGCATATAGCAGAGGTGACTCCTCTGCCAGCCGGTATAGATATACAATATCAGTCAGATCATCAAAGATAACAGAGGAATTACATTCCTTACAACGGATAACAAGAATTGTGTTCTAGCCGGTATTGATGATAACGGAGTCTGTGGCTGGTTCGTACATACCAAACTGGAAATTAAGATTGTTGTTCATGGCAGTCACCCTCCCACAGATATTTTGCACCATCCAGCAGGTCGATAATAGCTGTTAGCATGTTAGTGTATTCAATCTGTAATTCCTTAATGGCTTCAGAGGAAGGAAGAGTATCGGGAGTGCAGTTTGGTGCGGTAAATGCCTTTTGCATTTCAAGTAATTGCAGATACAACGCATTTACAGTTTGTACTAAAGGATATATAGTTTCATTCTTACCAACAACACAGAGGCGGTTATAAATGCAGGAACGAACAAAGTAATCTTTCTTCATCATTTCGCTGGCAAGAATACGTGCTTCGATTTGTTTTCGTTCAGCGTCAGTAATTCTGAAGCTGATGGTTGGATTTTTATGTTGATTGCTCATGGTAATGCTCCTTTCGTTTTGGCTTTGGCAGAAGGCGTAATAGATAACCTGACAGCCACAGGAATTTATTTACAATTAGTAGTAAAAATGTAGATTGTATCAAGTCTTCAGATAGATTTTTATCTGAAATTGTGCTACTAATTTGCTACTAAAAATTTTCAAAACGATGTGAAAAGCGTGATATTTGGCGAAGTAGATATGCCTGAAATGTAGGAAATATCAGCATTTGTTGGATGACGATAAAATATAGGGGAAGAGTTTGAGTAACAGACAGAAATGCCGAAAACCTGTATTTATGCGGGCTTCCGGCATTTATTTTATCAAATGGCTCTAGTTTGGCTCTATT
>ULXM01077131.1_pt1 | contig 24413 bp, 23 predicted proteins | sample 1961271 | NCBI WGS metagenome assembly ULXM01 (sample SAMEA4835838, study PRJEB28245) | human gut metagenome | biome: gut microbiome; material: fecal sample | place: Denmark | collected 2008 | reverse complement strand
ATATGGAAGTGACGTAAGATCAAATGAATCCAGCAAGACCTCCTCAGGATGCATCTTCACGAAAAGTACACGCATTTTCCTGTCGTCCGACATGAGCCGCTCTGCAGAAGCGATATTATCCTGACATGAACTGCATTCCTCGTCATAGAACATGATATAGGTATCGCGTCTGAGCCGTGAAAGCTGCCAGGTCTTCTGACGGCACTGTTTCCACATGCCGTTTTCTGCAGAACGCCCATGTGCAAGCACGCCGCTTACCTCCACGTCAGGCACCGGGCTTCCCGGCATTGCCCTGGACAGGAGATCAGACATCGTCCTTGCGTATCCTATGATTTTCAGAGAATCGGACGGAGTATCCCAGACATCCTGTCTGGACAGTATATATTTATCCGTCAAATACTTGCACGCCTCCTTATAACATCCTTCAGGCATTATCGAAAGATAATAGAACAAGTCTCCGACAGCCGCCTTGAAGGCGGAAGGACTCGCGGCTGTACGTGCGGCAATCCTATCGGAAACGCCATTTATGTCCGCGGTGCTGATATCCTCGCCGAAAGAGACGAAAATATCACTCAACTTTTTCATTGATTCTGGTGAGCCATACTCGTAATCATCTGAAGAATAGATATTCCGCAGCATTGCACCGAGCGCCGGCACATCCAGACGACGGCCTAGAATAGCATTGTCCTTACCTATCAGGAACATCTGCGGGGTCTTGAGCACGCCGTATTTCCTCTGGAAGTCGGAGGACAGTTCAGGGTCCCAGAAATGACGGACATTGACCTGCGGTGAAATGACTTCAAGCCGGGCCGTGCGGTATTTATTCCAGGCAAGACTGTCCGAACCGACATAGACGGCATCGACGTCGAGCGGATAACTGACGGCATTGAGCCAGGTCCTCAACATTACAGTCTGGACCAGACAGTCAGGGCATCCCGTATCGTAGAAATACAAGACGGAATAACGTTTCGACGGTTGAGCGAAAAGATTGGTTTCCAAGCCTTTGTCATCCGCCATCACAAGTTCCGGCGCCTTCTCCCCCACCAGCGACTGACGATTGAAATCCGCAAAGATTCGGGCGTTCATCAGGTCAATGTCGTTCTTCATGCGGACCTTCCCGGTGAAGAACCAGTTGTCGGCAATGTCAATGGCCACGGCCTCGACTCCCATCACCGCAGATTTCACATAGCTGGCGTACAGATACAACGCAACATGCTGGCGTACAAGGGAATCCGTACAACTGGAAATGAGGAACGAGCATTCTTCCTTCTGCGCCTCGACATCCAGCGGTTCTATTGCCTTCACATATCCGGCCAGCTTCGCATCCAAAGCATTGAACACGGCCGTATCCGCTTCCTGCGCCCGTGCGGACAGAAGGAGCGAAAGCGCGAAAAACGCCGATAAAGCTATATGTTTCAATGCATTGGACATCTTATTTGGCCTCCGGTAGAACGACTCCTTCCGGGAGGAAGAGCGAGGTGTCGCCGTGATGTTTCAATATGTCGCGCACCGCGGATGACGAAATATGCGCAAACTCCTGAGCTGTAGGGATTATGATGGTCTCGACATCTGGCGCAAGGCGGCGGTTCGCATCAGCGATGGAGCGCTCCGTCTCGAAGTCAATCATATTGCGGACTCCACGCACGATGTGGCGTATGCCAAGTTCGTGGCAAGTGTCGATTGTCAAATTGTCATATTTGATGATGCTGACGCCTTCCAGGCCCTCGACTGCCTGACTTATGATGGCAATGCGCTGGTCCATGTCGAAGAAGCCGCGCTTGTCCTGGTTGATGCCGACAGCGACGACGACTTCGTCGAACATTGTCAATGCCCTTTTAAGAATATTGAGATGTCCCGCCGTAAAAGGATCAAAGGATCCCGGAAACAATGCTTTTGTTTTCATTACACTAATTATAAACTGTTTCGCAAATATAAGAGTTGTCATGCAAATTGAGGTTCGTACCTGCTCGAAAGTTGCAAGCCCAACGCACTTTTACTACGTTACCCTCACCCTAAATCCCTCCCCTCGGGGAAGGGACTTACCGTCGCCCTTACGGGCTTTAATAATAATAATTATAGTTCCGCAAATATCTGAACACGATTATAATTGCCAGTCGATGGGAGTTTTTCCTTCCGACCGGAGGATTTCATTGGTCTTGGAGAAATGTCTGCAGCCGAAGAATGCGCCGCGAGCCAGAGGAGATGGGTGCGCCGCTTCCAGAACGAAATGCCTGGACGTATCAATGAGCGCCTTCTTGCTGCGCGCGAAATTTCCCCACAAAAGGAAGACCACACCTTCGCAATTATCTGATATATAGCTTATGACAGCGTCCGTAAACCGTTGCCAGCCGATGGCGCTGTGCGACGTAGGCTCCCCTGCGCGCACTGTCAGGACGGCATTCAGAAGCAGAACTCCCTGCTCGGCCCATTTCCTCAAATCCGGGTTGCCGCTCATCCGGACACCCAAGTCGCTTTCGATCTCCTTGAAGATATTTTTCAATGAAGGAGGCGCAGGGACACCGGCAGGAACGGAAAAGGACAAGCCCATGGCCTGTCCATAGCCATGATACGGGTCCTGACCCAATATCACGACTTTCACCTTGTCTACCGGAGTAAGTTCGAATGCCTTGAAAATATCTTTCCCCGGAGGAAAAATCTGACGTCCTTCAGCCTTTTCCTTGTGAAGATATTGCACCAGGGAAGCGAAATACGGTTTATCGAACTCGCTCTGCAATGCTTCTTTCCAGCTTTCTTCTATCTGAACATTCATTTCTGGAACACGAATCTTAGTACATCGTCAATGGTCTTGACATACTCGAACGTAAGACCTTCGATATATTTTTCATTGATATCCTCGATATCCTTCCTGTTGTCTTCCGAGATGACGATAGCGGTGACGCCGGCCCTTTTCGCGGCGAGGATCTTCTCCTTGATGCCGCCGACTGGAAGCACACGGCCCCTCAACGTCGTCTCGCCCGTCATGGCAATACCTTCCCTTACAGGTTCATTTCTAAGTGCGGAAAGCATTGAACATACGAGAGTTATGCCGGCAGACGGACCATCCTTAGGGGTCGCGCCCTCAGGGACATGCACATGGATGTCGTGAGCGTCGAACTCCTTGGAATCCATCTTCGCGAGTTCAGGATGCGCCTTGATATATTGGTACGCAATCGTGGCGGACTCCTTCATGACATTGCCGAGATTTCCGGTCATTGTCAGCTGGCCCTTGCCTGCGCTCACCGAACTCTCGACGAACAGAATTTCTCCGCCCATCTGGGTCCACGCCAGGCCGGTAACGACGCCGACTCCCTCGTTTCCGCTCTGCTTGTCATGGAAGGCGGTAGGAAGACCGAGGTACTCCTTCAAGTGCTCCTTCTTGATGACGGACGGGAAAACCTGGTCCATGGCAATCTTCTTCGCCGTCACGCGCGCAATCTTCGCAATCTGTTTCTCCAGACCACGCACGCCGGACTCATGTGTGTACTGGTCAATGATTTCGGCCAATGCACTTTTATCAATGCGGAGTTCCTTCTTGCCGATTCCGTGCTCTTCAAGTTCGCGCGGCAGGAGGAATTTCTTGGCGATTTCCATCTTCTCTTCCGCAAGATAGCCGGTGACATTGATAAGTTCCATTCGGTCCAGAAGTGCCGGCTGAATGGTGGAAATGTCATTGGCAGTCGTGATGAACAGGACATGGGACAAGTCATAGTCCACGTCCAGATAGTTGTCATGGAACGTCACATTCTGCTCAGGATCAAGTACTTCCAGCAATGCGGAAGACGGGTCGCCCTTGAAGTCGCTGCTGAGCTTGTCGATTTCATCCAGCACCATGACAGGATTGGAAGTGCCCGCCCTGGAAATGCCGTTCAGAATCCGGCCAGGCAATGCGCCGATATATGTCTTCCGGTGTCCACGGATTTCAGCCTCGTCGTGCATGCCGCCGAGGGCGATACGCACGTATTTCCTGCCGATAGCCTTGGCAATGGACTTGCCGAGACTCGTCTTGCCGACTCCCGGAGGACCGTAGAGACAGAGGATAGGTGATTTCATATCCCCGCGCAATTTCAGCACTGCAAGATATTCAATGATTCTTTCCTTTACCTTCTCCAGTCCGTAATGGTCGTCATCCAGAACCTTTTGCGCATGCTTCAAGTCCAGATTATCCTTGGAAAGATGATTCCAAGGGAGTTCAAGCATGAACTTGATATAATTATATTGTATGCTGTAATCCGGAGATGACGGATTGTATTTCTCAAGTTTGGCAATTTCCTTCTCGAAAATCTCCTTTGCGGAATCAGGCCAGTCTTTCTTCGACGCTTCGGCACGCAGTTTTTCTATCTCCTCATCATCGTCCATACCAAGTTCTTCCTGGATTGTACGAAGCTGGTTGTTAAGATAATACTCCCTCTGCTGCTGGTCGATTTCGTTCTTCACCTTGGAGTTGATCTCCTGCTTGATCTTCAGGAGTTCAACCTGTGTGTCAAGAACATTGAGCAACTTCATTGCCCTGACTTTAAGATCCTCATATTTAAGGAGTTCGACCTTGTCGAAGAAGTTTTCGACGTCGATGGTCGTGGCGATGAAATTCACCAGGAAATTGAAATCCTCGATGGACTTGACGGCATTGGCAGCCTCCTTGGGCGCGAACGACGACGACTTGATGATGGCGGACGCCTTTTCTTTCAGCGAATCTGCAATCACCTTGATTTCAGGGTCTTCCGGATTCGCCTCGAACTCTTCCAGATACCTCACGTGAGCACGCAGATACGGCTCGGAAGAGACGACATCCTCGATTTCGAATCTTTTAAGTCCCTGCAGCACAGCCGATATCGTACCGTCAGGCATTTCAAATGTCTTGATGATGCGGGCTACCGTACCGAACGGGAACAAGTCGTCCAGAGCCGGATCCTCCACGCTGACGTCATTCTGCGGAACGGCGCCGATCAGCGAATTCGACTTATGGGCATCTTCTATGAGTTTTATGGATTTGTCGCGGCCGATGGTGATCGGGAAAATCGAGCCCGGAAAAATGACAGCATTTCTCAATGCCAGCAACGGCAATGTGTCAGGCATGGCGATGTCTTCCGTCTGTGACGGTATCTCTCCACTCATGACAGGAATAATGCTGACTTCTGCCCCGGCGGGCGAAAACATATCCGAATATTTATCAATCATACACTTATATTATAAATCATCACTACTACACCCTACTGCCAATTTGGCATTGACAGCAGTATTTGTTTCACAGACCTACATTAGTCAATCTTTATGCCAATGCAAATTTGAGGAAATTTAGTCAGTAAATAAAATAAACGCACGTAAATTCCTGCATAAAAGTTTGTTAATAAAAAAAATAAACGTACCTTTGCTGACCGATTTGATTTGAAATCTTTAGTAAATGAGTTAAAAATATAAGTTATCATGACCAAAGCAGAGATCGTAAACGAGGTTGCTAAGTCAACCGGACTTGAGAAAACAACAGTACAGACTGTTGTCGAGGCTTTCATGGAGAGCGTTAAGGATTCCCTCGCAAAGGGCAATCCGGTATATCTTCGTGGTTTCGGCAGCTTCATCATCAAGCACAGAGCTGAGAAGGCTGCCCGTAACATCACCAAGAACACGACCATGACAATCCCGGCACACGACATTCCGGCTTTCAAGCCAGCGAAGGTGTTCGTATGTACTGTTAAGAAATAATCAATAAAAATCTTTTAATCTATGCCAAGCGGTAAAAAGAGAAAGAGACATAAGATGGCAACGCACAAACGTAAAAAGCGTTTGCGCAAGAACAGACATAAGAAGAAGTAATTTTTCAGTGTCTGCCATTTTAGCAGTCTGCTAAGAGAGAGAGGCTGACCGGTAGTCCGGACGGCCTCTTTAGTTTTTTGTGAAGAGGCATTGCCTTTTCAGCCTATTAAATTAATATTGATTTATCCTGATGGAGTCTGAGAAAGAATCAGTCAAAGATCTGATTGTAGATGTCAGCGAGGAGGAGGTAAGGTTAGCCTTATTGGACAACCACCGTCTCATCGAATTGAACAAGGAGTCCAGTAACGGTCACAGCTTCACTGTCGGGGATGTATTCCTCGGCAAGGTGAAGAAAGTGATGCCCGCGCTGAATGCGGCGTTTGTAGACATCGGAGACGAAAAGGAAGCATTTATCCACTATCTGGATTTGGGTCTGTATTTCAATGCGTTCGACGAATTCGTCCGCAAGACAAATACTAACACCAACGCCAATGATTTGTTCACCGGCATTGAACTTGGTCCGATCCTCGCAAAGGAGGGACAGATCGAGAATCATCTCAAGCCGGGACAGATGGTGATCGTCCAGATTGTAAAGGAGCCGATTTCGACAAAGGGTTCGCGACTCACAGCTGAGATTTCATTGGCAGGACGCAATATTGTACTCCTCCCTTTCGCAAAGAAAGTGAGCATATCCCAGAAGATAGCATCCAAGGAAGAGAAAAAGAGACTTGAGACACTTGTCAGGAGCATTCTCCCGCCGAATTACGGTGCGATTATCCGCACTGCCGCTGAAGGAAAGAACGCGGCAATTCTGGTTTCAGAATTGAAGTCGCTCATCAGCAAATGGGAGAGTTCATGGACGAAGTTGTCCAAATCCAAGAATGTCCAGCTGCTCTTTACAGAGTACAGCAAGACCACCACGATTCTCCGCGATCTTTTCAATGATTCTTTCTCGAACATCTATGTCAATGACCAGAAAGAATATGAGGAAATCAAGAAGTACATCGCCCAGATTTCCCCGGACAAGGAAAAAATCGTGAAATTCTATGACGGCGACGAGCCTTTGTTCGACAAGTTCGATGTCACGAGGCAGATCAAGAGTTCGTTCGGAAAGGTGGTTCCTATAAAACAGGGGGCATATCTGGTAATAGAATCGACAGAGGCTCTCAATGTGGTAGATGTCAATAGCGGTATCAGGGCCAAGACCAATGATCAAGAGGAAAACACTTACGAAGTGAACCGCTACGCAGCCGAAGAGATAGCAAGACAGCTGCGGCTCAGAGATATGGGAGGCATCATCATCGTGGACTTCATAGACATGGAGAACCAGGAGCACAAGAATGGCCTCTACAAGTTCATGTCAGAGTTGATGCAGGAGGACAGGGCTAAGCATAATGTGCTGCCGCTCACGAAGTTCGGCCTCATGCAGATAACCAGACAGAGAATCCGTCCGGTGACACAGATCAACACTGAGGAAGTGTGTCCGGTATGTCACGGCACAGGCAAAATTTCTCCGAGCATTGTCATCGACGAAGAAATAGAGCGCAAGATTGCATTCTATACCAACGAGAAAAATATCCGGTCATTCATTCTCAAGACTGGGCCTGTACTTGGAGCATACATTTCGAGGGGATTCAATTCTTTCCTGAGAAAGTGGAAAAGGAAGTACAAATGCAAGATCAGACACGAAGAGGTCCTGGACTTCAGTGTCCTGCAGAATGAGATTTATACCGATAGCGGTGAAAGGCTGGACAGCTAGTTTCCCCACGGTAACCTGATGAAAACAGGTCGGGCGCAGTGCCCGGCCTGCTTTTTTGTGGGAAAAATTGTCGTTATCTCGCCAGATCATCTTCCGCGCCGTGCGTACTAAAACGTTTTCCACGCACACCAGAGTCCAAAAATTGCCCCCGTCGTGCGTAAAACCGGCCTTTTCACGCACGACAGGGCACGAGGCCCGACATGGGGCCGCGAAGCCGGGGCGCGCTGCTACTTGCCGACGTCTACCCAGTCGAGGGGCTGGAACCAGGTGAGCCAGCGTCCCCATACACGTGGGGCGTCGCTGTGGGCGTAGCACAGGAACTGCTGGACGCCGTAGCGGACCTGGCCTAGAGCATCTCCGCTCATGCCGGCATTGATGATGCCACCTCGGAGTTCGCCTTCGATAAGGCCGCCCTTGGTGAAATGAATGCCGTCATTGGACTCCCAGACACGCATGCGGCTGCTGTCGGTGTCTCGGCGTTCGGCGTGGATTGCCACGAATTTCTGACTCCTGCAGATGTACTTGACATCCGTATGATCGGGCATGTAGACGTCGCTCTTATCGAGCGCAATACCCTTATATTCAAGATGTCCGGGCCAGTTTTCATCCTTGGTGGAAGCCACTGAGACACGTGTAGTCGTACAATACCCGTTGGACTCCACAAGGTAGTCATTGTAAGAATAATACAGGTAAACCACATCATCCTTGACTACGATGCAAGGCTCTCCGGCGCCGAAAACCTCGCTTTCATGACCGGCTGCGGGTTCATAATCAATGACAGGCTGCGGATCCTGTCCCCAGCCGTTTCCGCTCCATTTTTCCCATGGACCGGTCGGGGTCTTGCTCCTGGCTATATACAAGTCATTGTCGTAACCATTAGGTTCCTCGGTAGACGTGTAGGCAATATAGTACCATCCGCCCCATTTGGCCACACCGGGGTCACAAACAGAAAACGCATCACGTTTGCCGTCAGAAGGCAGCAGGGCATCCACTTCATCGGTCCATGTCTTTCCGCCGTCCACCGAATGACGCCACGTAATCTTGTCCCAGAAATAATTGCCTGAGCCATTGTCAGGACATTTCCAAATACCTGACTTTTCCGTACCGCCGGTCATTACCCAAAGGTAAGTTCCTGCAGAAAATGTCTCCGTGTAATCTTCCTTGTCGCTCTTGTAGATGCTCAGCCAAGAATTGTCGGCATAATTCACGAAGGTCTTGGACGCAACAGCCGCACCGCTTACAGTCGTCTCATAATCATTGACCCATTTATAGACCTTCAGGGTGAAGCTTTCAGCAGAACTGTTCCAGGATGGGCAATTGAGAGAAATGATGCCGAAGTCCTCATTGGAAGTGAACTTCTGGGCGAAGACGCCTGTCGTGCCGAGCTGAAGAGGCGTGATGGCATCAGAGACGGGGACCAGCACATTGGTTCCATAATAATCTCCAGGGGTCGCAAGCCAGATGTCGATAGAATTGTCGTCATTGATGATGATAGACGGACCGTAACGGTAATTTGGCCCGGTGTAAATATCCCAACCCTCACGTGCGACAGGTTTTACGGGGACTACGGCCTCCGGCTCCGGGACAGTGGCCCTCGGCCCATTCCCTGAAGTGCGGAACACCTTGAGGTCGAAATCAGAGCCGAATGCCCGTATATGATGAAGAGACATCCCGTTCCAGCCGGACGGAAGATTCACATTCATCATGAAGCTGCGCAATCCAGTAGGGCGGATACCGAAGATGCCTTCCGTTATGCCCCTGCAATAAAGGCCGCTTTCAGCTGACAGATGCCTCTGGGAGCCCTCCGGCCAAGCTTCCACCGCATAAGGGACATGATCCCCGAGTAGACGACGCTGCGAAAGCCTATGAAGAATTTCCAGCGCCTTGTCAGGATTACCGGTATAGAAGATGCCCCTGAGCGCATACAGTGTCGCCCTGTCCCAGAACACGTTGCTCCCCTGCTCCGTGAGACAGCCGTTTTCGGTCATGAGTTCGGATCCGGTCAATGCTGCCGAAGTCCCGGCTGCCCTGTCGGCTATTCCGGCGATGAGCGGCAAAGATATGCAAATCATTCCGGAGTTGCGCATTATTTCTGCACCCAGTTTCCCGGAAATGTTTCTCGACCATTGCGAGCCCGGCTTCGCATAGACATGGCATTGCGACACTAGGGGTGAACATGGGGATAATTGTGAAGTTCAGTGTGTCCCTGACGTGCGCAAAAAGCCCCATTTCACGCACGTCAGGGGCAATTTACGTGGTGACGTGAGTGGAAAACGTTTTAACACGCACGGCGCTGGAGGAAAAACTCAAAACGAGGATTCGATGTCACATAATGACAATATCAAAGACCAATTTTCTTTCTGACAGCACGCAGAATCTCTACCATAGCCCAGGTATCCTGCTGGCAGTAGCGGCAGAGGGCTTCGCGGCGTTCTTTCTTGGTATTCATGTCGCGTGTCTTTCCGGGGCCTTCATTGTAATTGAGATAAGTTATATACGCCTGGACGCCATTGCCTACTTCATGCTTCTTCATCTCGTCATACGAGAGGCTGGGGACAAGGACCGGAAGAGTCCTCTTGATGGAATAACTTCCACTGAGGTCGGGATGATAGTAGTTTATGGTTTCTGCCGATTCCTTCCCGAATTCCGCTTCGTACAATTCCATGTTAGTCTTGAGCAGATGAATCAGGTCCGCCGTCTTGTCAGCGATTGCAAGCAGGTATTTGCTGTATTTTGGGAAAATTGCTGCAAGTTCATTGAGACGACCGATTTCAAAACTGGTATTCTGCGCCAGCATGATGCCATGGAGAGAGCCGTCCTCGTTGAATTCGAAGTTGTCCACGATGGCTTTTACGAGTGCCTCGCGCTCGTCGGTGTCACATTCTTCATTGAGGAAGATGATATTGTCGGAGTTCTTGTCGCATACTCCTGGAGCACGCTCGATATGGAGCGAGAACTCAAACACCGACTGCTGATAGGGAGACTCGCCTTTAAAGCGAGGCAGAGGACAAGGAAACGACTCGAAATCAAAATGATAGATGGGGCCCTCTCGTGCCGAGAGCGGCAAGTCCTCCCGGGCGCAACCCCGTCGCATGTACAGGGAGAAACTTGAGATGCCTGAATTAAATAATTAATCGCTATCTTGTGGACATTATTAAAAACTGAATATATGGATATCACTAATATTGTAATGAGCGCGGGCTCGCTTGTTCTTATAGCAGGTTTCTTTTATGGAGTTTTCAAATTTGTATTTGAATATTTGAACATTAAAAGTGATAATGTCCGTCGTGAGGAGAATAAAAAGGCCTTCGACGGAGTTGTTTCACAATTATCTTCGAGTAATCCTTCCGCTCAGTTATCTGCCGCTATCTTGCTGAGACGATTCTTTGGCGCAAAAAGATTAAAGAAATCTCCAGAACTTGCATCTGAAACAATAAACGTAATTTCCGCTCTTCTTAGAACAATTCCAACCGGCGTCTATCAGAAAACACTTGCGGATGGTTTAGCTTATGCTCGTGATTTGTCTCTTGCAGACTTGCAACGAACTAATTTACAGGATGCTTACCTTGGAACCAAAGATAGAAAAATCAGTATGGATAGTCTACCATTTCAAAGACAATGACGGAAACAATTGGATTATTCTTCTTACATGGAATGAGTTTTACTATGGTGAGGGGCCCTGGCGTGCTGGGTTGTGGCGATGCGACGAAAATTGGAAAAGAATCGACGACAGTCCCGACAATATTTCCGACCTGCTAGAAGAAAAGGAACACACGCCGGGAATCGTCAAAGACTATTTCTATTTAGAGGAATACAAATTCCTGGAGGAGCGTGTCCTCGAGATTGTCCGTGAATTGAAACCTGAGCTGAAAGACCAATTATAGAGTCAGTCCCTTTGATTGTTCGTCAGCATTTTTTAACCTGTCGAGAAACCATTCAACCATACTTCCGTTCATAAGTTTCTGAATGGTTTCTCCATTGTACCAATATCGATACTGAAACTGACTAGGATATCCCCAGAACCAATATTTATTCTTCTTGTCTGAGTAGCCAAGCCTCTGAGCTAGTTCATTAGCGCCACTTACATTCCGAATATCTTCGCAATCCTCTTTTTTTAAAAGTCCGATAGCCATATTTGAGAGATTCTTTCCTTCAAATTCAACTGCAAACGTAATTTCCTTCCAGTCCTGATGCACGAACTGAAGTTGCACTGAAGGACAATTCAACCAGTCCTTCCCCTGCTCCACTTCAGTTATACATTTGAATGGCAAATCATTAAGTTTCTTTTTTAATCCAACTAAAAATGAATTCATTGCTTCGTTTATGGAAGCATTAAGATTCTCACTAATTGCAAAGGCTGCACAAATATTATCTGGCTGTCCAATAAGTTTAATTATATCATCATTTGTTGCCATATAACTATTGGTAAGTTGTTTTAATGTATTGATATACTGATTAATAGTTTCTCTTACATATGGAAGGGTAGAAGCTAGCTGAACACATCTTTCCAACCAAGGGATTATATCATCTCGATACGACAAGATAGTAATATCATCCAAACTTAAAGATCCCAACGATTCTTCATTCGGCGCATCACCATACAATGTCAAATAGACCAATTTGCCATCAGGTTTAAAATTATGATACCTGAGCAACTGATTATTCTGGTCACGTGCATATATTTTATTTTCAATGATAAGACTATTAGATTCATCAGTTATGAAAATATCTATCCTCCCACCAGTACTATCAGTACACTGGCCAATATACTTTTCAACTTCTACACTTGTTTTTGATATGTCAAGAAAACCATCCTTCAAATTCAGTGTCGGGATGCGAAGGAATTCTTTCAAAAAACCACTTTTGGCTCCATGTCTATCTGATTGTAGCAATGATGCGATAATGGAAGAATGAAGTCGGACTTCTGAAGTTGACAATTTTAGAACGTCGAAAATATTATAGCGAATACCACTATTCTCATAGATTCTTTCAATTTCCGACCTCTTAGCCTCGTAAGAATCAACTATTTTTAACAGTCGCACTACTTCTTCAATATCCATATGCTGTATTATCTTACTTATTAACATTATTAACCTCAAGAGGGTACTTTGATACTACACCCTATATCTTACGTATCATCCAGCAATACTTCAAAAAAATCATTTAGGCTTTCATCCTGGAAACTCAAAGTTAATTGTTATAATTCAATTTGACAAATATTGAACAACTAAATAATAATCAAATCCTTACTGCCACACTTTTGCAGTGGCGCGTTTTAACTTTGTCTGCAAGAAAAGGAAATGAAGTATGGGAAAGACATTGCACATCACACCTTCGGGAAACATCTGGCCACGCATCGTCGGGAAATGGATTGGCGAGGGGACTGACAAATCAGACCACGAGGTGACCCAATACCCCGTTCCGACCAACATTCATTATCTGCCGGAAGACCTGACCGATGTCGAAATGATGAAAACGGCCATATCATGGCACAAACCCGATTCGTATCCGGCGGGCGACCTGTATCGGGACTTGATGAACTTCATTGAAACTGTCAATGAGGGTCCGGAGTACGATGAGGTGTTCGTCTGGCATGCCGAGGATGCCGACTCCAGGCTGCTCCTCTACTTGATCGCGTACGCATATAAGCACAGGTTCTATGCCGTCAATGTCACTCCGAAAGACCGTCGGTTTAAAGGAAAGGTCAATGATGATGTCGACAGTCAATTCGAGGATGTCAAAGTCTACACCGACAGCGATGTCGATATAGACTCGATCACACGCGATTCTTTCGAACCTGGAGCAGTCACCCCAAAGACAAGAAAAGAGTTCTATGAGACATGGAAAAGTTGGGGCGGAGAAGATGCCCTGGGAAGTCCGGTGCTCGTAAACCAGTTCGGCACATTCTTCCATCCTTATCGTACTTATCTGTACCAGGATGTCTTTGCAGCCACGCCAAAAGATCATCCCGAGAGCATCGGAGCAATCTGTAAAGAAATCCATACGAAGCATCCCCAGATCAGCCATGAATACATCTATGACACTATTGTCCAGATGGCTGATTCAGGTCTGGTCAAATGGGTCAAGAAAGAAGAGAACAATCGACTCGGTCACTTGCTTCAGCAGTACAAGTACGATGTCGAAGGAGAATGGAACCGATACCCGCATGAGTTTCTGCACGAGTTTGCGGATCTATGCGGCAAAAAGATAAGGATGTCAGAGGATGATCTTAAAGCCGAATATCTCAGGGCTAGAGAAGACAGTGACGATATGTTCTTCAAAGGCCATCTGGCCAGAGAGGACAGGTCCAAGAACAAAGGACATTGGCACGACAGTCTGGTCATACGGTGGGCGGCCGCCTTGAATGAGAACTGGGGCTGGTATCATCTGATGTCCGTAATGAAAGTCAAACTGGGAATGATGGCAGAATATATGCGCGAATGGTCTTACATAGCCGACGGACCTGTCTATGCCGACCAGATGGAACGGGCCATTAGATTGATGGAAGTGATTCTCGACTGGGGAGGCGAATCGGAATACAAACGTGATGAAGGAGATGAACCCTGCCTTGATTCGGAACATTTCTCCCGCTACGTCAATTTCCGGAACAGAGAACGCTTCACTAGTCCGGATTGCGACGGTCACAATTTCTGGTGCGATGCCCAGCGTCTTCGATTCATCAAGGCATGGAACATCCTGTGGGAGATGTTCCGCACAAAGTTGCTCGATTGGGATGATTAGTTCACGTTTCGTCAAAATTGGAACAGCCAATTGTAAACTTGACAAGTTCTCACAAATCGTTGGAGAAATGATGTCGAAATTGTATAGGGACTATCGGGAAGCACTTAAAAATACTCGACTCCTCCAACAAGTTTATTGACAACATGATAGACATTTCATAACTTCATACACAAAAACCATAACATGTTAGGAGCAATTACAGGGGACACCGTAGGGTCGGTCTATGAGTTCCGCAACACTAAAGATTATAATTTCGAGCTGTTTCAGTATAACAGCACTTATACCGATGACAGCATAATGACGATGGCAGTGGCCTACTGGCTGCTGAAGGACAAGCAGCATAGCTATCAGGGACTGGAGGACATTATGGTGATGTTTGCAGAGAAGTGCCCATGCGCAATGGGCGGATATGGCGAATCATTTGTCCGCTGGCTATTCTATCCGAAGGAGTTATATGCATATGATGACGAGTTGGGGGCTTCTCCGTATGAGTCCGCGACGGGTCGCCATCCTTATGGATCATGGGGCAATGGGGCAGCAATGCGTGTGAGTGCCGTGGGCTGGTTCTTTGATACATTGGAGGAGACCGAGCGCGTGGCCGCCATATCAGCCGCAATCACTCACAACCATCCGGAAGGTATCAAGGGAGCACAGGCGACTGCCGCTGCTATCTGGATGGCCAGAAATGGAAAAACGAAGGAGAAGATTCGCGAGTACATTGAAAAGACGTACGGATACGACCTTCATAAAACCTATGAGTATTGGCATCCTGTCTACGGATGGGACGATAGCTGCCAAGGAACTGTACCGCAAGCGATTACCTGCTTTCTTGACTCCTCGGATTTTGAGGATGCCATTCGCAAGGCCGTTTCTCTCGGCGGAGACAGCGATACGCTTGCATGCATCACAGGCGGAATAGCAGAGGCGTATTATAAAGAAATTCCGCGAAGTATAGCAGAACAGGTGGTCAAACCATTCCCTAAAATCTTCAACAAGATTCTGGACGCAGTGCGTAAGGAAACAGTCTACGGTATCACATGTAAGATTGTTGATTAACTTGGCTTGGATAAAACCATATAAATCCATACTGAAGATGAGAATATTTAGATTGGCGCGAACATCATTCACTCGTCTAGAAGGGAGAATTGGGCGGAATTCACAATTATTAGTATGATACAGTACATCGCAGACGAAGCGCACTTCCAGGAAGTCATAGCCCGCGTTGCAAATGTGAAAGAACATCTTTGGATCGGGACTGCCGACATAAAGGACCTGTATGTCGGCGAGCGTCCTCTCCTGGGCGTACTTGCCGACCTGATCAGCAAAGGGCGTGAAATCCGTCTCATCCATGCCAAGGAACCAGGCCCGAAATTCAGGGAGGATTTCGACCATTATCCAGTACTGTTTTCCGGACTGGAGCTGGTTCTATGCCCCAGAGTACACTTCAAACTGATTATCTTTGACTTCAAGCTTGCCTACATTGGCTCGGCAAATCTCACCGGCGCCGGTCTGGGAATGAAAAGCCCACGCAACCGCAACTTCGAAGCAGGCATCCTGACAGATGAACCCGCTCTGGTCGAAGCCGCAATGAACCAATTCGATACCATCTGGGCCGGCTTCAAATGCAAAGACTGCGGCCGCAAGCAATACTGCTCTGATCCTATCGATTGCCGCACTTTGGCAGTTTCAAGCAATATCTTTACGGCATGAAAAGAAACATTGACAAACCGGACTATCGTTCGATGGACGAGGTCCAACTCAAACATGAACTCGCTGGACTCGAGCAGCGGATTCTCGGAATCACCGGCGATCCCCTCGACTACCAGCACTACCGCCGGTTCCTTGATTGGAGCCGGAACGAGGTGAAGGTCAATGAGATTGAGGAGCTGATGTCGGACCGCTGCCTCATCCTGAATCTCCTCTTCGGCTGCCATTGCACCCCTGGGGAGGTCGAGAGGTTGGAAAAGGTCAATGACCTGCTTCTGGAAATGACCAACCGGACATATCATCGCACGGCAGACCTCGTACGGGCGCTGCTGGTGATGAAGAAAGACGATATGGATGACGACTACATGATTGAAAGCCGACTGGTCCCGATATTCGACATTCCGTACTCAGTGCTGCGTCTGGAGGATGACGAATACTATGGTTCGGATTTCATCCGTATGGCAGCTATCCTGCAGGAGACGGAGAAGAACAAACCAGGCATGGCCGATGTTTTCTGCAATTGGTCGCTACTGAAAGACAACTCCCCGTCAGCGACAGACGCTGAACTGGAGTGCTCAAACGATATGGATGACGGAAGCACCTGGGCTGAAGAGTTTCTGTGCAATCCCAAGCTGGAGCATATCATTGTCTGCCATGCTCTCCATGCGTTATGCACACACATGAGCTGGTCCATTCCTGATGTGCTGCGGATCAATGACCTCTCCATAGAGGTCAAACTCACCATCCAACAGTTCTCAGACCAGGAAAGGAACCGTCTCGACTGGTGCCACAATTATGATCTCCGACACTTCAAGGAAGTCCTTCTGAAGGAAGCTGCGGATCGTCCTGAAGGAGTATCGCTGGAGAATGCGCTGCTGCAACGGTGCAGGGACTACTTCGAGGACATTGCGGATGAAATTCTTGACAGAGTCGGAATCTCGGACATTGACCTTTACCTTGAAACCCTCAAACATCGAATCGGCAGATCATGAACAGACTTGCGGGTACGGTTAGTCTGCAGCAGACAAAGGCAAAAACGAACCCCTACTGCCAGATTATTTCAGTGAATCTTCATACATTTGCATTGACAAAAAAACAAAACTTTATGGCAGTGAATTTCTTAAAGCGGTATATCTGGCTGATTGACCTCATCAACCGAAGGGGCTACATATCTTTCAGGGAGATCAGCGAGGCCTGGAGCAGGAGTCCGCTCAACGACAGCGGGGCCGCATTGAGCGAAAGGACTTTCTTCAATCACAAGACCGCCATCGAGGAGATGCTCGGCATTGAAATAAAGAACGACAGGACCATGGGGTACTATATCCGCGGTGAAGAGGTCGGGAACAATGCTACCCTGAACTGGATGCTGCACTCACTTTGCATGAACAACCTTTTCCAGGAGAATTCCGACATGAAAGACCGCATACTTGTGGAGAACGTGCCTTCCAGCGAGAAGTTCCTCTCCAACATCATCAGCGCGATGCGTTTCGGGAGAGTGATCCAGATTTCATACAAAAGTTTCTACCGTCCGGAAGCCACTTTCTTTTCCATCGAGCCGTATTGCGTAAAACTCTTCAAGCAAAGATGGTACGTTCTGGGAAAATCGGAGCTCGGGCTGAGGATATACGCCCTGGACCGTATCGAGGACATGGAGGAACTCGACGAGCCGTTCACACTACCGAAAAAGTTCGACCCTGAAGAGTATTTCAAGAACTTCTTCGGAGTCATCGTGGGGAACGATCAGACGGCGCAGGATGTGCTAATACGTGTCGTAAACGACCAGACGAAATATCTCGACACCCTGCCTCTCCACAGCTCCCAGCAAAAGATCGAGGAGAAATCGGACGACACCCACACCGTCTACAGATACCGACTGGTCCCGACCTTCGACTTCAAGCAGGAACTGCTGAGACACGGGCCCTCTGTCGAAGTGCTGGAGCCGGAAGAGCTGCGCGACGAAATGGTCGACGACATCAGGAGGATGGCAGAGAACTATAAGATTTAGACAGAGTTATAATTTCGAAAACAATGCGTAATAAGTATGCTATTGAAGAGCTTCAACCAACATACTTATTACGTTTTTATTTTCCACAAATGGTTTGAATACTTCCTCCCATAAATTGTCCGCCAACCCCTTTGCATCTTGTTTAGCCCAGAACAGGCATTCTTCCACAAGCTTACAAGAATCATTGCTGTCTTTTTGGAAAAACACCTTTGCCGGAATTGTCTTCATAAACGGATACCACGCATTTTCCCGGCTCTCATGAAAGCCATTGTCTGTCAAAAAACCTTTCAAATCGGCATTGGCATTAACCTTCCAAATAAATTTTTCAGGAATGATTTCAGGATGATTAATCCATATTCCCGCTCCTCGTTCATACCAAGACCAGTGTCTCCACTCTATACGAATACTCAGTGAATGATGTTTCTGTAAAACAATGGATATATAATCATAATTAGCATCATACTTCCAACCGGCTCCGGACAAATTGGATTCAGCAATTATCCGCATCTCAGTCAATAGACGTCTCTTCAGTTCGCGGACCATCATGTCCTTCATGTTGGAGAGTTCCACAAACGAGTTCCAGTCTTCTGCAGATTTAAAAAGACTCAAAACATTCTCTATCTCATTCATTTCCTTATAACTGTTTACAATATTCAATATACTGGGCAATCAGATTCCGGAGCGGAGTATTCTCTGCCGGCAGTTTATCCATGCATTCTCCTAACCACTCAGGGATATCCTCGTGAAAAGTCAACACTTTTAGTTCCATAGGTAGTTCTTCCGGCAAGTATTCAGGATAATCAACCGGACGTAAAATTGAATTGGCACTGATATGTTTGACTTCATCAGGCACCAAATAAACTATTTTGTACTCAGGGTGCTTCGAATAATAATCAGTACAGCAATCTTCTTCGCGTTTGTGAATATTCTCATACCAGTACCGGTACAATTGGTTAGGTTGATCTCCTGCCCAATTGGATTTGTTCTCAATTATGACAGCGCCTAACGGATTCAGTCTTCTTAACAAAACATCCACACGCCCTTCTTCAGCCGTTATTATCCATTCCTCATTGCCTTCGTCCTTCTCAAAACCAATATACTCCAAAAACGCGGACAAGAACAATTTGCCTTGTCCATGCATCGGATTATCCGAAAGGAAAAAATGCAGGATTCGGCTATGGATAGGTTCACTTATGCCGGAAAATTCATTCCAAAGGGAAAACACATTGACGTACTTGCCCATCTTCGTATTGGACATCCTCTCCGCCTTGATTTCTTTCATGATTGAACTGCACAGTTCAATCGTCTTCCGATATTTTTCCAATTTTTCTTCCATAATTTACAAATTAATCAAATGCGGCTCAAGCAGCATGCCGTAATGCTCGTCCATCATGGCAGCATTGGAAAAGACTGTTCCGCCTCTTTCCTCCAGGCCATTGGCCTTATGGATGTGGCCGAAAAGATGTATCCGGGGACGGACTGCCGTCACACGCGAGAGCAGCTCATTGGAGCCGTAATGGATGCTTCCGTCCTGGTCGAGGATTCCGTATGGCGGGGCATGGGTAATCAGCACATCCACGCCGTCAGGAATCTTTTCATAGAAATCCTTCTGGCGTCCGGAAATACAGTACTCCATAAACATGGGGACCCCATAGAATGTCACGCCGTCTATCTCCACCGAACTGTTGCACAGATAATGGCAATTTGAGTCAAGTCCGTCAATGACGGCACCATACAGGCATGCGTCGTGGTTCCCCGCCACGAAAATCTTATGGGCATAGGGAAGTGCGCTGAACCACCTCATAAAGTCCAGTGCCTCCGAGGATGATCCGTTCATGGCAATGTCTCCCGAGTGGACAATCACGTCCGCCTCAGGAAGCCTGCCAAGACTGCGATGCGCCCCATGGGTATCCGAGAGATGAAGAATGTTCATGTCAAAAAAACTTCTAGAACTCCAGGTTCACTTTATATATAGGATTTTCCAGTTCATCTTGTTTGACAAGGAACATGGTCATATAGACCGGCAGATATTCGACATTGCCCTTCACGTGCAGGTTGTCATTGCACAGAACTATCGCCCTCCGTATTCCATAATTCGGGGTGCTCAGGACTTTGGACAGCGCATTATGACGTTCGTAATCCTTGCCCGACTTGACTTCCAGGGGAATGATTTCATCATCCGTCTCCAATATAAAATCAATTTCTCCCTGCTTCTTGCTGTTGAAGTAGTACAGATCCCATCCATGAGCGTGAAGTTCTTGCGCGACAGCATTTTCAAATACGCTACCATAGTTCACGTTCACCTTTCCCTGCAGAATCTTCAGTTGGATCCCTCCTGATGAATATTGGCAAGAAAGCAGTCCTACATCGTTCTGGAAAAGTTTGAAAAGGTTCCGCTGCTCACTCAGTTTCAACGGAGAGACTGGTTCTTCGACATTGTATGTCGGAAGTGCCATGTCCGCGTCTTTGAGCCAGATGAAATCATTTTCATGTCTGCCGAAAGTCATATTCTCATTGAGACGTTTGAGGATGAACCGTTTGTTCTTGGCATTCAACTCGGAAGGGATGAGATCAAACACCTCATCGATATACAGTTTCTTTCTGACATCCTGGTCGTAACGGGCTATGTCTTTCTTATAAAGATTGATAATATCCCTCTGTTCTTTCACCACGTTCTGAATATTGTTGGAATCCATATAAGTCTGGACCGCAGCAGGCATACCTCCAACTATGATGTACAACTGAAATAGTTGCATCATCTTTTCATGTATATAGGCATCCACCGGCGTTTTCTCCGACCAAGACTTCTTGACAGCTTCCAGCACATTCTCCGGCACCCCCACGGCACGGACAAATTCCTCAAAATCCATGGGATAGACCTGCATCTCTGACATATAACCAACAGGCACTGAACGGATGTCTTTCAATTCAACACCCAGCAGGGAACCACTCAACGCATAAATATAGCTTCCTTCGTCCACCAATGCTTTGACCCAGGTCATCACATCCGGGCATTCCTGCACTTCATCAAAAAAAATCAATGTCTTGCTTCGCACCAAAGGAACTCGCGAATATGCCGAAATTCTGAGCAGCAGTTCTTTGACATCTCCTGCCCCATTGATTATGTCCATCGTCTCCGGCTGAAGCAAGAAATTGAACTCAATGAGATTCAAGCCATGCCGTTTAGCATATTTTCGGATAGAATAGGTCTTACCTACCTGTCTGGCACCGGTGAGAAACAACGCTTTCTTCGAGTTGGAGAAATGCGCATCTATATCATTGTCAATCTTTCTGTTAAGCATATATTGCACAATTTACGCAATGTGTTTTACCACATTTTTTGCAACTTTTCCAAGGCAAATCTATGCTATTTTTGCAACTTTTCCAAGTATTTCATCTTTTATTCAGGAGTAACGACTGAATCATAATTGTTATTCTTCTCTTTGACATCTTCCTTGACCTTAATCGCCATACATTCATCAGAGGAGAGGAACGTGCCATGCACCCTTTCCACATCAGGCCCGCGAAGCAGAAGCATGTCGCCATTTCCGTCAAGCCGCTCCGCTCCAGTCCTATCCAAAACGACTATGGAATCGCGCTTGTCCAACATTCGGAATCCCATCCTCATAGGGAAATTCTCCTTTATCTCTTTGGTTATCACTTTCCCGGAAACGCGATTCGTTGAAATTACCATGTGAATCCCCACTGTATTTCCCGCTTTGGACAAGCCTACGATATTCCTGAACGCGGCAGTCTTCTTGGAGCCGTAATCCATAAGGTCCGCATACTCATCTACGAACACCACTACCTTCGAATACTTTCTCCGAGGATCTCCCGCCAATCCTGAAAGACGGCTGTCAAGTTCGACCGTCAGCCTGTCCAGTTCAGCATTGGCCTCAGACTCTCCACCCGCATATCGGCTGCCGGCAGTTCCCGCCCAGACCGCAAGTTCCGCCCGTTTAGGATCAATGAATATGAACTTCACTTCTTCCTGTACTTCAAGCAGCATGAGCGAAGCAATCATCGCATTCATTGCCACGGACTTTCCCTGTTTCGTGCATCCCGCCAAAAGGATATTGGGAGCCGCGGCAAGGTCCAGCCACAGAGGCCTGCCGTTCTTGTCCCTGCCAATGGCCAGCGGCAACGTCATCTCTCCATTCTCCGCATTTCTGCAAAACAACATTTCATCCATATCATATAGTTTTTAGTTTGCCATCGACAAAGTCCCGAAAATCATCCGAGAACGTCTCATAGCGGAAATCACTGTACGTAAGATACTTGGCGTCTCGATAGACCAGCAGTTCGATGCCACTGTCCCTAAAACAGAGTCTGTATTCCAGGCCCTTCTCCTCCAGAACGGTCTGAATCAGGGACTCGGCACTGTTCTCCAGAATGTTACGGATTTTTTCCCTCTTGAGAAGATCCATTTCCACATGTTCCATCTTCTCTTTCCATACTGCAAGGCCACCGGGAAGGATATTGTTGATAAAATGTACCAGGTAGTTTTCAATCTCTTCCTCATACCTTATCAGTATCAGTTTCCCGCCGATCCAGAATTGTCCCATACAAAAACTGATGCCGAGCCCCATCTGTGTCTCTACCACAATCTCATACCCCCGGAGTGCGAGCATTGTCTCTTCCGGCATGTAAGCAGACGCCCGGACCGTGCTGATAACCTTCATAAGGGTATAATCCACATTCCGCCCCATAATATCAGCTCCATGATTGTCAATGTAGTCGACCATTTCATGGTACATTTCCAAGGCGATGCCTTCTTCGTATTCACGTATGAGTTCTTCCAGTTCCATCATGATACAAAAATACACCCCGACACCGCCAAAAAGCGGCAGCCGTGGCAATGAAATCTCCGATGCAACTGAAGATCTGTCAGGCAAGTTTTCGCACAATATATAGGAAAAAACACACAAGAAATGCGAAATAATATAGAAAAGCCATGTAAGCCAGACTTTCCTAGAGAGGTCGTCATATTTAAATACTATCTGCACCGACAAAGAGAAATATTTTAAGTAACATATCACATTTATTACTATCTTCGTATATTTCACAATCTACTCGCCATGAAAAAGGCAAAGATTATCGCTATTGTGAACCATAAGGGAAGCGTTGGAAAGACAGCTTTCGAGTTCACCGATGTAGTCAGTGCATAGCCTGAAGCCAACGGATCAAAGAATTTACAGGCACTTGCAGACGAGATTATGGAAAGGTTGTAATATAGTAATAAGATGAATAGCAAATTACCAATAGGGATCCAGGACTTCGCTAAATTGCGCACCGAGGGATACAAATACATTGACAAGAGCGAGAACATCTACCGTCTTGCCAAGTCGGGATGCTACTATTTTCTCTCCCGTCCGAGGCGTTTCGGAAAGAGCCTGTTCCTTTCAACACTTGAGGCATATTTTCTCGGGAGGAAAGATTTGTTTTCAGGCCTGGAGATTGATAGCATGGAAAAGGATTGGATTGAATATCCTGTGCTGCATCTAGACCTGAATACACAGAAATATGAGAATTTGGATGCCTTAGACTACATTCTTAACGATTTTCTACAAAAAGAAGAAGTCAAGTATGGTTTGACGTCCCAAAACAAATATTATGGCCCAAGATTCTCTGCTGTCATTCAAAAGGCTTACGAGCATTCTGGGAAGCGAGTGGTCATCCTTGTGGACGAATACGATAAACCTGTCCTGCAGGCAATCGGCAACGATGCTCTCCAGGAAGAATACCGCTCCACTCTCAAGAGTTTCTATAGTGCCTTAAAATCTTGTGACAGATACATTCAGTTCGCTTTCCTTACTGGAGTCACGAAGTTCGGCAAGGTCAGCGTATTCAGCGACCTGAACCACCTTAATGACATCTCAATGGATCCGAGATACTATGATATCTGCGGGCTGACGGAGAAGGAGCTCCGAAGCAATCTATCAGGAGAAGTTGAAGACCTGGCCAGGAATATCGGCATACAGCCGGAAGATGCCTATGCCATGCTGAAGGAGAACTACGACGGATACCATTTCAGCGAAGATGACACACCTGGTATATATAACCCGTTCAGCATCCTTAATGCACTTGACAAGAAGAAGCTCGGCTCGTACTGGTTCGAGACCGGAACCCCGACATACCTTGTCGAACTGCTCAAGAAACATAACTACAACCTTTCCGATCTCGAGAAGGAGGAACCGACAGCCGATGAACTGAACAGCATCGACTCGGATTCCACCAATCCAATCCCAGTGATATATCAGAGCGGATATCTGACGATAAAAGGGTATGACAAGGAGTTCAGCCTATACAAACTGGGGTATCCGAACAAAGAGGTGGAAGAGGGTTTCGTGAAGTTTCTTATTCCATACTATACCAATGTCGAGAAAACAAAATCCGGATTTGAGATTAGCCAATTTGTACTGTGTCTCAGAAATAAGGATATCGAGGGCTTTA
>ULXM01029049.1_pt1 | contig 25666 bp, 20 predicted proteins | sample 1961271 | NCBI WGS metagenome assembly ULXM01 (sample SAMEA4835838, study PRJEB28245) | human gut metagenome | biome: gut microbiome; material: fecal sample | place: Denmark | collected 2008 | reverse complement strand
ATGGTAGGATGGTGCATGCCTACACTATTGCTGAATAGTTACCTTGGAAGGAACGGGAATTACTTATACGATCAAAGGCCGCCAGATAGCTCTTATCTCACCCGTAAAGGTCAGCCCGAAAGTCGGGAAACATACAGTGACCGGAAAAGTCGTGGATGCGTCCGGACTCGGGATTGTAGGAGTCGCGGTAATTAGCGGAAAGGCGAATCAAGGCTGTCTGACTGACATTGACGGAAGTTTTACGATGACTGTAGACGCCGATGTCCCTCAGTTGACATTTTCTTGTCTCGGATATGTCGAGAAGAAGATAGCGACTCCGCAGGATGCCACTCCGGTCAGGGTCGTGCTTGAAGAAGACGCGCTTGCCATCGAGGAGACTGTCGTGGTAGGTTACGGCAGTCAGTCCAAGAGGCTGGTCAGCTCGTCAATCTCGTCCGTGAAAATGGACCAGGTGGACCGTGGCGCCGAGATGGACCCTATCAAGGCGCTCCAGGGAAGAGCTCCGGGCGTGAGTATCAGCAATGCGTCCGGAATTCCGGGTTCAAGCCCTAATGTGATTATCCGTGGAGTCAACTCCATCGCAGGAAGTTCAAGTCCGCTTTATGTGGTGGACGGCATTCCTGCAGAGTCCTATCCTAATATCAACGCCTCTGATATTGAAAGCATGGAGGTGTTGAAAGATGCCTCTGCGACAGCCATTTATGGTTCAAGGGCGAACTCTGGAGTCATTGTCATCACTACCAAGAGCGGCAAGTCAGGCAAGCCGATAATCAGCGTGAACGGCACATACGGACTTTCCAACATTGCCAAGGATATCGAGATGGCTTCAACTGCGGAATACATCAAGGTCATGCAGGAGGCTTTCGACAACTATAACCTCCAGAAGAAGGAACTGAAGACATTTTCGATACCGGAGAACATCACTGATTTCGACTGGGTGGGCTCCATCTCCAGAAAAATTGCGCAGCGTTACACTGCATCGGCAAGCGTTCAGGCCGGCAACGACTGGACACAGGCATTTCTCTCATTCGGCGCCGAGGGACAGCAGGGATATCTCAACAAGACGAACTTCGGAAAATACACCCTCCGTTCCAAAGTGAACCAGAAACTTACGGACTGGCTCAAGGTGAACCTCAATCTTTCCGGAGCATTCTCCCGCTACGACATGATAGAGGAGCAGGACGGCTCGCTCAAGGTCTTGAGAGCTGCCCGCGAGGAACAGCCTTGGTACACACCATATTGCACGAGAACCACCGACTCCAAGGGCTTCCAGACCAGGGTCAATGCCGACAGCGGAGATTACAGGACAATGAGCAAGGACGGTCTTGTCCGTCATAATCCTGTGATGGCCATCAACGAGGAAGATTACTGGACGAACAGGTTCCAGCTCCAAGGAACGGTCTCCATGGATTTTACTCCGTTCAAGGGTTTCAAGTTCACGCCTTCCCTCAGTGCATACTCCATCTATGACCATACCACCAAGAAGCTCACGGAACTCAATACCGAGCGTGGTTACAAAGACGGCTGGCATGCACTTTCAGAGCAGAAGAACACCAGTCTGAGATATGTGTTCGATGCAGTGGCATCATACGAGAACAAATGGAAAGGCCTCACCTATAACCTTATGGCCGGTTTCTCATACGAGAATTACAGCGCATCCAATTTCGGCGCAGCTTCAGACAATTATGCGAACAATGCATTCCCGTCATCCAGTTTCAACCTCATAACGAGCGGAACCCAGATTTACAGCGGAAGCATCGGTTACAATGCATACGCCCTCGAATCCTGGTTCGCAAGAGCAGCATTCAACTGGAAAGACAGATATGTCCTCAACGCTTCGTTCAGAACTGACGGCTCGTCACGTTTCCCGCAGGAATCCAGATTCGGATTCTTCCCGGCAGCGTCCCTCGCCTGGATCATTTCCAATGAAAAGTTCTTCCCGAAGAACGATGTGGTAGATGAACTGCGTTTCCGCGTATCAGCAGGCCAGACCGGTTCCATGGACGGCATCAGCAACTGGGCTGCAATGGACCTCGTCAGCGCGGGCTCCTCATATAACGGCGTTTCCGGTCTCGCATTCTCCACACCTGCACAGGGCTTGAAGTGGGAGGTCTCGACTAAGTACAATTTCGGAGTCAATACGGAGCTGTTCAAGGGCAGGATGCATGTTGATTTCGATTATTTCCATGCTACTACCGACGACCTGCTCTATCAGAAGCCGGTAATCGTAACTTCTGGTTACACGACACTTACCTCCAACATCGGAAGCATATCCAATGACGGCTTCGAACTCACCGTGGGCGGAACACCTCTCAAAATCGGAGACTTCCACCTCTATATGGACGCCAACATATCCTACAACAAGAACAAGCTTACGAAACTTCTTGACGGTAAGGATATCATCCCTATACAGCAGGCTACTCTTTTCGGCGGTACCAAGCACGCGCTCATCACCGGTCAGCCTGTATCTTCCTGGTATATGCTCAATTTTGAGGGTATCTACCAGAATGACGAGGATGTTCCTGCAAAACTCTATGCAAAAGGCGTAAGAGCCGGAGACTGCATCTATACTGACGTCAACGGTGACGGAGACATTGACTATAACGATGACAGGATGCGCGTCGGAAAGGCAACCCCTGATTTCTTCGGTGGTGCGAACCTCAACTTCGGCTGGAAAGGCCTCGAACTTTCAGTCTTCTGCCAGTACAGCATCGGAGGCAAGGTGTTCGCCGCTTGGAAGGGCTGCGGCCAGGAAGGTACCGAGCATCTCGGACTCAGCTCGGGAACAGTGACTGACGATTCCGGAAAGTCCGTGACCAACTATTTCAATGTGAGCAAGCACGCCGCCAATCATTATTGGCGCGAAGGCTCGGGAATCAATGATATGCCGCGTCCGGTTCTTTCAGGAGTCCATACCGGCTGGGACGTGGATTACAATATCCTGACATCTACCCGTTATCTTGAGGATGCGTCATATTTCAAGTTCAAGACGATAACTCTTTCCTATCATCTTCCGGACAAGGTGCTGAAAGCCATCAAGTCGAATTCTGCAAAAGTGTTCTTCTCGGTGGACAATGCATTGACGCTCACGAAGTATGACGGATATGACCCTGAAGTTTCCATGTCGAGCGGCCCTGCGTCAGCCGGTTACGGTGTCGATTTCGGCTACCAGCCTTCACTCAGGTCTTACCTCTTCGGTATTCAGATCCAGTTCTAAAAGATGTATCAATCAATATTACTGACAGATATGAAAAACAAGATATTTATTTCAATGATTTTGTGCGTGTCGGTTCTTGCGGCATCATGCTCGTGGCTGGACAATCCGAGTCCGAAAGGACAGATTCCTGCCAACAAGCTTACAGACAATGACCTCGCGCTGTTGACAAACGGTACTCTCCATCAGTACGAGGCATTTTTGACCAATTTGTGGTTTGAAGGGGATTATCTGGCAGAAAACTTCAAAGGCGGTCCCGGATTTTCCTATTCGGATGTCCATGGCGAGACGCAGTCGGCTTCTGCAAAGATTCCATTGACCAGATGGCAGTATTGTTATCAGAAACTAAACTACGCCAACCTTTTGATAAAATCAGCACTTGGAGCATCCAACCAGGGCAGCAGTGACGTCAGGACCGCACTCGGAACAGGCTATCTCTTCAGGGCAATAATCTACACAGGACTCGTGCAGCGTTATGGCGGAGTTCCTATCATAAAGGTTTCCGGCAGCACGGAAATCGTTCCGCGTTCCAGCGAGGAAGAAGTCTGGGCGATGATAGTCGAGGATTTGAAGGCCGCTGAGGACCTTTTGGGCGAATTCAAGAGCTTCGCATATCCGTCCAAGGAATTCTGCAAGGCTTTCCGTGCGAAGATAATGCTCTGGATGGCGCAGGACGCTGAAGCCATTGCCCTTGCTGACGATGTGATCAAGTCCGGCCGCTTCTCATTGAACTCGAACAGCGAGGATTTTGCGTCAATGTTTATCAACGGTACTTCAAACAAGGAGATTATTTTCGCCCCGATCAACATCCGCTCTACCAATTACAACCGTTTGTTCGAGAGTGTCAATGATACTGACGGCTCATACAACTACTCTCCGACTGACGAATGCTGGACCAAACTGTACAGTGACGATGCCACAAGAACAGGAGACATCCGCAAGGCGGCGACATTCTCTGCCGAGGATCCTAAGCCGATCATCAAATTCCCTAACGGACAGGGCGGTCAGTTCATAAAGAATCCGGAGCCTTCACAGTCTCCGCTGATGTGTATGAGATTGGCGGATGTATATCTCATAAAAGCTGAGGCGCAGTGGGCGAGCGGAGATTATCCGGGAGCGCGTGAGACCCTTCTTTCACTTCTCGAAAAGAGGTATGCATCGGTGAACTTGCCTGCTTCACTCGGAAAAGATGAGCTTGAAACGCTTATTCTCGATGAAAACCGCAGGGAGTTCTATGCTGAGGGACATCGCTGGTTCGATATAAAGAGAATCGGCCTGAGGCATCATTCTGCCGATTTCTCGAAGTGGATTGACAAGCAGTATTCCGAGTGGAACGGACGTGATTTCCTCATGTACTGGCCTATCCCTCAGGATGAAAGAGATAAAGCCGGCGGAGCATATACCCAGAATCCCGGTTATTCAGGAGCAGAACAATAATTGTAAAACCTATATAATTAAAACATCATGAATAAGATTAAAACATTATGTCTGGTAGCAGGCGCGCTGGTATCAGTTCTTGCCTGCGAGAAGCAGAAGGTTGAAGTAAGCAGTCTTACTGCAAGTTTCGAGATTTCTGCAAACCCTTGTTATGCAGGAGACGAAATTCATTTCACCAGCACCAGCACTGGTGGAAAGAAGCCATATACTTACGACTGGACAGTCGACGGCGAAAAGCTCGAAAAGCATGACGAGGATGTGAAATACACATTCAAGACCAACGGAACCTACACCGTGACACTGTCATTGACAGATGACCTCGGCAACAAGGCAAGCAAAAAGAAGCTTGTCGTAGTGGATCCGGCTCCTGTTGCCAAAACTGGCGGCCTCGAAGTCCTTTGGGTCGGATATATGGAAGGTTATAACTCCATTACGACGCCTGCTGTCGCTGATGACGGAAGCGTATGGTGTGCTACCAGATCGAACAAGCTCTACAAGTTCGACAAGAACGGCAAGAAAGTTTTCGACAAGGAGATGTTCAAGGCTGTCAATAATAAAAGTGTGACCTACGGTACTCCTTCAATCGACACTGATGGCACTGTCTTCATCGGTTGCGGTTCAGAGAACAAGGACGGTCATTTTATTGCCTACAATGCTGACGGCTCAGAAAAATGGTCATTCAGCCAGTGGTATAGGGCTGATGGAACTACACCTGAACCTGCATATCAGGCAAGTGTCGGTGGTATTGGCGACAAGAACATCTATTTCGGCTGTACCGGACAAAATGGAATCGCCGTATCTGCAGACAAGGCTACCGGCAAGCGCAACGGCTTCGCTCAGCCTGCAGGAGGCTGCCGTACAGGATTGCTTCTTACGAAAGACGGCTATGTGAGCTGGTATGGTGGAAACTATGGACTTTGGGCCATAGCTCAGAACACCATCGACAATGGCGGCGACAATAAAGTTAATCCGGCTTGGGGCAAATGGAGCAACAAGAATGAATCTACGTTTGTCAAAGCGGCTCCGATGGGTGGAATCGCAGCTCTTACGCTTAACGGAAAACCATGCATTGCAGGTGTTCTCACAGACCAGGTAGGAACAAGAGTTTATGCTGTGGAAGCTGCGACCGGTAATGTTGTCGTGAACCACTATGTGGAAGATAACGGCGGCCAGCAGGACCAGGGTGGCGTAGTCGTTACTTCTGAGGGTTACATCGTAGCTGCGCTCTCCTTCACTACCGGTCAGGACGATGGAGGAATCGTAGTCATTGACCCTAAGACCGCCGGTACTGACGGTAAATGCAAAGTCATCGGACGTTACAAAGTCCAGGAGAAAGTTGCAGGTTCACCTGCTGTGGACGCTGCCGGAAACATTCACTTCGGAACAGAGTCAGGTCAGTATTATGTCGTTGACAAGAACTGCAACTTGTTGCTGAAAGCAGATATCGCAGACGCAGTAATGTCGAAAGATGCCAAGACATTTGAAGGCCTCCGTATGGCGAAGATCTGGTCATCAGTAGTCATCGGTGACGATGGTATCGTTTATATCTCATTTACTGATACCGATACCAGAACATTCTCAGGCGTGATCGCGTTCCGTCCTTATGACAAGAGCGACAACAAGTTCTGCAAAGGACCTGCTGCATCTGAATGGCCGATGTTCGGTCACGACAGACGTCATACGAACCGTCAAATCTAATTTTACTGAAATGAGAAAATTTTTTGCATCATTTCTCGTAGCATCACTCGCACTTGTCTCTTGCAACAGCACCGAGTACGTAGTAAAAGATCAGGATAAGGGACAGATCAATCCCAAGACCACATCTTTGCTTGAACTCTGCGATGCTGTTCAGGAGAAGTGGGAGGAAGACCTCACGGTGAGCCGCATCTATGTCGTAGCACACCGCGGCAATACGATGGAATCCTTCAAGCAGGGGATTCCGGACAATTCCATTCCTAACATCCTTCATGCGATCGAGGCCGGAGTGGATATGGTGGAACTTGATGTCCGCACTACCAAGGACGGACAGCTCGTTCTGATGCACAATGAGACTGTCAATGAGACGACTACCGGTGTCGGTGACGTTTCCTCGCTGACACTCGCGCAGATTAAATCTTTCGATATGGTCCGTGACGGCAAGGTCTATAAGGACGAGCAGAACAATGTCGCTAAGGTTCCTACCCTCTTGGAGGCTCTCAAGGCCACCAAGGACAAGATTTATGTCAATCTTGACCTTGCGGGGAAAAACAATGTTCCGGCAAAGGTGCTTGAAGTAATTTATGAAGCCGGCGTGGAGGACCAGGTCATGCTGTTCGCCAGCGGAGACATTGCTGAATATCAGAAGCTTAATCCTCTGGTAGCGGTTCATCCGTACGTCAACAGCGTGGAGGCTACATCTTCATACTCCGGTATGATAGGCGCGAAACTGTTCCAGTACGGAAACGCCGTATATCTGAACAACAGCATTCCTGAGTTCGGCACGAAGATGCATGTGAAAGGATATCTTTCATATTCCAATCTCCTTGACCGGTGGGATAATGCCCTGCGCAACGGGGACTACACTCCGCTGGACAAGTTCATTGCCTCCGGCTCGGATTTCGTCCAGACCGATGTCGCCGAGCTCGTCATCAAGTATCTTGACGGCAAAGGATTGAGATAATTCCTAACAAGACACATAATTATGAAACACTTGGAAAATATGCTGGGGGGGGGTAAAACATATACAACTCCAATGATTGAAATCAGCACCTTTATGGTAGATGCATCTTTTGCGATGTCTAATGAGAATGTTAAGGCAAACGTAATACACGATGTGTATACAATTGATGATGAATTCAATTGGTAAAACTAAGAAACCTGATGAATAGATTTTTTACAATTTTGTCGATGGCGGCGGTAGTATTCGCTGCATGTGATAAGGAAAACGGGACTCCGGGTCAGAAAATTGACCCGGCAGAGCTCGTTGAGGTGACATTTGACGTTTCGGCGAAAACCAATCAGTCCGCAGAAGTCCAGAATGTATCGACGAAAACAGAAATCAAGGAAGACGGCACCGTGCTCTGGTCTGTCGGCGACAAGGTTTCTGTGTTTTATGAGGTGAACGGTGAGACCGGAAGCTCTGAATCAGAGGCTATTACCGCTGAATCCATCAAGATGGACGGCTCCGCTTCCATTACCGTGAAAGTTCCAGCCGCCTTCACATTGGAACAGTTCGAAGGAACCCGCAGCCTTTCTGCGGTTTATCCGTTCGATGCGACTGCTACTTTCGAGGGCGGTAAGATCAATGTCTCTGCACCTAAGGTACAGGACGGAACCTTCGCTCACGCGAGCCTTTCCGTAGCGGAATGGACCGGCAGCAATTCTCTCACGTTCAAGAACCAATGCGGTCTGCTGCGTATCGAAGCAGTAGATGCTGCAGTTTCCAAGATAATATTGAAAAGCGCTGATGCTGATATCGTTACGCTCAATGTTTCCGGTGCGGGCACATATTACGCAGCCGTGGCGCCATCCACTCTCGAAGGCTTCTCAGTAGTGCTGACAAATGCGGAAGGAGAGGAACTTGCCAAGAAGGTCACTGCAAAGTCTCTTGTCGTCGAAAAGGGTCATGTCCTTCCTCTCGGCAAGGTGGTCGGCTTCGATGACAGATTCTATGTTTCTGCCGAGGCGAAAGGACGAAAGGACGGAAGCAACTGGGACAATGCTGCAGGACTCACGGAACTTAAAGCTCTTCTTGCCAAGGGTGCTGTGATGAATGTCTATATGTCAGCTGGAACATATTCAGTAGAGGAAGCTCTTGTTTCTGAAGCTGAAGGTGCTGATTTCAGCGTTTATGGCGGCTATCCTGCAGGTGCGAAAGGCGCAAGCCTTAAAGCAAGAGACGCCAAGGCCAATGCGACCATCTTCGACGGTGGCGGAAAATCCCAGATTTGGCTCACCAAAAAGGGAAATGTCCTGTTTGACGGACTGACTTTCCAGAATGGTTTCTCCGCAAAGAATAATGGTGGAGCTCTGGTTTTCAACGGAACCGGCGTGACCGGAAAGGTCGTTGATTGCTCTTTTATTGGCAATAAGGTGACAGACGGAAATAATAGTACGCAGTATTTAAGTGGTGGAGCAATCCACGTTTTCGAGGCTAAAGTGACAGTGGAGAACAGCTCGTTCTCTAAAAACTATGGTAGAAACGGCGGCTCATTGTTCACCAACAATGCCAAGGCTGAACTTACTGTCAAAGGCTGCACTTTCACTGAAGATTATGCATTGAATACCGGTGGCTCAATCAATAACAGCAATGGAACTCAGATAGTCGAAAACTGCACGTTTACAGGCTGTTATACTTTAGGTGGAGACGCTAAGTCTCTACCGGGCACGGGAGGCGCAATTCATGCCCATGGCGAATCTGCAGTTCAGACTTTGAAGAATTGTGTATTCAACGCTTGTGAAGCTAACCGCAACAATTCTTATCTGAAGGTTGATAACAAGGCATGCGGAGGAGCGATTTCTGTCCAGAATGCGTATCTTGATATTATCGGCTGTACTTTCGATGGCAATATGGGTTCCGCCGGTAGTGCTATGTTGCTTCAAAACGGTGACGGTCTGATTCGTGTGTCAGACAGCGTGTTCAAGAACAATAAGGGCGCATCCCGAGGCCTTATCCAGACCAACGGAAAGGCTGTCCTGTTTATGAACAACTGTCAGATTTACGACAATACCATGAGGACAAACCAGTGGGGTACAGTCATTCACGGCGCTAATCCGTCTGTTGTCTGCATGAACAACTGCTCGATTCACAACAATGTCAGCCAGCAGGCAGGAGGCACCTCCGTTTGTCTGAACAATGACGGATTCACGGTCGTAGTAAATACGACAGCAGTAGAAGAAAATGCCAAGTCACTATGCCGCTCAAACAATAATACTACAAGCCACTCGTTCAGCTTGTATGACAACTGCATTCTCGCGAACAAGCATGCCAATGGCATCGTATTCTTTAAAGAAGCGAACTCGTCAGTTAAATTGTATAATGACATTATCGGTCCTAAAGCCACCAATACTGATGGCGCTTGGCTGGTAAAGAACAATGTCGTAGTCGACGGCGAATTGTCATTCTGCAATGGCTCTTCGTTCGACAGTTCAAAGGGTTACTGGAAGTGGAACGGCCCGTCTGCGTCATTCACGAAAGCAAAAGAGGCAGACATCATCACTCGACTGAACGACATTACAACCAATAACGGCAATACCCGCCTGAAAGGCGCCTTCGCTCCTAAGTTCGTCGAGTGGGTAAACAACCTCGGCGGCTTCAATAAAGACCAGCTCGGCACCACCCGCACCACCTCCGGCACCTGGCCAGGCAGTGTGGAGCTCAAATAAATCGACCACGTCGATTTCCCTAAAAAATCAGAGCCGGCACATCACCGACTCTGATTTTTTACCTCTTATTGCAGTTTTTATCATAAAATGATTATCATCTTATGATAAAATATTGAAAAAATCACTATATTTGCTGAAAATCAGATTATTATGAATCCATTTATTACGACTGGATATGCTGGACCAGAATACTTTTGTGATAGAATTGAGGAGACCAAGGCGCTCACTGACCTGTTGATGAATGGGAACAATGTTGCATTGATGTCCCCAAGGAGATATGGGAAAACTGATCTTATACGGCATTGTTTCGGACAGAAGGAAATCAGTGAGAAGTATTGTACCTTTATCATTGATATCTATTCCACCAAGTCGCTAGCAGAAATGACCGAGAGGATGGGAAAGTCTATCCTTGATACGCTCAAGCCGAAGGGAACGCAGGCTTGGTCTAAATTCGTGAACGCGCTTTCATCGCTCAAGGGAGGTATCAGCTATGATGCCGCCGGGGTGCCCTCGTGGACATTGCAGATCGGTGATTTGGGCAATCCGAAGACTACGCTTGATGAGATCTTCGCTTATTTGAGCAATGCTGAAAAGCCGTGTCTGGTCGCAATTGATGAGTTCCAGCAAATTACGAATTATGCGGACAAGAATGTCGAGGCCACGTTGAGGACATACATCCAATATTGCCCGAATGCAAAGTTCGTCTTTTCCGGCTCGCACCGCGAGATGATGGGCTCGATGTTCACTTCTTCAGCCAGACCTTTTTATCAGAGTGCCACTATCATCAATCTTCCTCCGATTAGGGAAGAACTGTATGCCGAATTCTGCAAAAAGCATTTCGCCGCTGCCGGTAAATGTCTTGATGATGAAGTGGTTCCGGAACTTTACAAGAGGTTTGACGGGACGACATTCTATCTCCAGAAGGTAATGAACATCTTGTTTATGCGGACCAATGAGGGCGAGACTTGCGTGAAAGAACGTATTGCTGATGCGGTAGACTATATTATAGACTTCAGTGCCGACACTTATGAGGATCTTCTATATCAGCTTCCGGAAAAGCAAAAACAGATAATCCAGGCAATCGCACTTGAAGGCAAGGCTAAGAAGATTACTTCCAGAGTATTTGTCAAGAAATATGGCTTGTCGTCTGCCAGTTCCGTAAATTCGGCAGTCAAAGGACTGCTCGAAAAAGGTTTGCTGAATTGTTCACGTGGCGTATACCAAGTCTATGACATGTTTTTTGCCACCTGGCTCACCGAACGCTATATGAAATAAATTATTTAAAATCAATAGATTATGAAAAAGGTAATTCTTATGTTCGTGGCTCTGGCTGTGATTTGCAGCTGTGGAGCGGGAAAGAAAGCTGATGTGGCCAAGGCATTGATCGGCGACTGGGAAATCGTGGAGGCCGGCGGTCTCGCGGTGGAGGAAGGCTTCGAGAAGGCTACAATTTCTTTCGACGTGAAAGGTGTTCATGGAAACACCAGCATCAATAATTTCTTCGGCGAATACAGCGTCAAAGGCGATGCAATCAAATTCGGAGAAGTCGGCGTGACCAAGATGATGGGCCCTACTCCGGAAGTGGAAACTGCTGTGCTTGATGGAATTGGCGCTGCTGCAAAAGTTCAGGTAACGGACAATGACAATGTTTCTATCCTCTCTGCGGAGGGAACCACTGTCCTGAAGCTCAAGAGGACTGAAGCCCCTGCGGAATAATCGCAGAAACTAAACAATCAAACCCGGTCAGATCTCCACAACTGGAACTCTGACCGGGTTTATTATGAAGTGTCAATTATTCGCTAGAAAAGCGGCTCTGCGTCCATGTCAGCAGGCTGTGGAAGACCCATCAGCTTCAGGATGGTAGGAGCTACATTGCAGAGGGCGCCGTCCTTTACGCTCTTGACCTCGTCACCGGCATTGACAACGATGAACTGAACAGGGTTGAGCGAGTGGGCTGTGTTCGGAGTGCCGTCATCGTTGACTGCGTGATCAGCATTGCCATGGTCGGCGGTGATGAGAATCACGTAGTTGTGCTTGATGGCCTCGGTAACGACCTTCTCGACGCAGCCGTCAATGCATCTGACAGCGGTGCAGATGGCGTCGTAAACTCCGGTGTGGCCGATCATGTCGCCGTTCGCGTAGTTCAGGATGATGAGGTCCTCCTTGTCGGTGTCGATAGCTTCAATGAGCTTCTCGGTTACGATAGGAGCGCTCATCTCCGGCTGGAGGTCGTATGTCGGCACCTTTGGAGAAGGAACCAGGATTCTGTCCTCGTTCTCGAACGGAGTTTCGCGTCCTCCGTTGAAGAAGAATGTCACGTGAGCGTATTTCTCGGTCTCGGCGATGCGGAGCTGGTGAAGTCCTGCCTTCGATACGATTTCTCCGAGGGTATCCTTGACAATTTCCTTGTCGAAGAGGATATGGAGGCCCTTGAATGCAGCATCGTAAGGAGTCATGCAGCAGTAATAGAGATCAGGAATGATGTGCATTCCCTCCTCAGGCATGTCCTGCTGGGTGAGCACTGCGGTGATTTCACGTGCGCGGTCATTGCGGAAATTCATGAAAATGATGGCATCGCCCTCCTCGATCTTGGCGAGAGGTGCGCCTGCAGCATCGGTAATGACGATCGGCTTGATGAACTCATCGGTCACGTCGGCATCATATGAAGCCTGGATACCGTCAGTCGCAGAGGTGAATGCTGCGCCCTGTCCGTTCACGAGCAGGTCATAAGCCTCTTTTACACGGTTCCATCTCTTGTCCCTGTCCATTGCATAGAAACGGCCGCATACGGAAGCGACCTTTCCTGTGCTCTCTGCCATATGTTTCTCGAGATCAGCCACGAAGCCCTTTCCGCTGTGCGGGTCGGTGTCACGTCCGTCCATGAAGCAATGAACGAAAACATTGTCCAGACCATATTCTTTAGCGACATTCAGGAATTCGTAGTAGTGGTCGAGTGAGCTGTGTACTCCGCCGGTTGAGCAAAGTCCCATGAGGTGGAGCTTCTTGCCGGTCTGTTTTACATAGTCATATACGCCTTTTATCTCCGCTCTGGTAAGCAGCTTGTGCTCGCGGCAGGTCTTGTTGATTTTCATAAGATCCTGATATACAACGCGTCCGGCACCCAGGTTCATGTGGCCGACCTCGGAGTTTCCCATCTGTCCGTCAGGAAGACCGACAGCCTCGCCGCATGTCTGCAAATGGCTCATAGGATATTTCGCTCTGAGAGAGTCAATGAAAGGCGCACCGGCCGTGTAGATGGCATTGGAGTGGTCATGTCTGCCTTCACCCCAACCATCCAGAATCATAAGAAGAACTTTTCTGTCCATATATCTATTATTATTTAGTTCCAAATATCCTGCAAATATAGCTATTTTCCGGAGGAACGCGAGTGGTTGACTTGCAGGATTTTCCCGATATGAAGCTATTTTATAATTGTTATAAAATAGCTAACTTTGCGCGATTAATGGAAAATGAGTCCAATATATGATTAAACAGACATATGAAGCCCCGAATGTCGAGGAATTCAAGCGCCTGCTGAAGAAACATAATTTGAAAGCTACGCAGCAGAGGATTGCTGTCCATGAGGCCATGCTCGCTCTCGGCCATGCTTCCGCTGACATGGTCACTGACAAGATCAGGGAAGACGGTATCGTCAAGGTAACCGTGGCTTCAGTATATAACATCCTGACGCAGATAGCATTGCTGGGAATCTACAATTACAGGATGAGCTCGAACAGCAAGATGTATTTCGATGTCAATACCTTCAAGCATATCCACCTATACGACCATGTGAACAATACTTTCACGGATGTGATCGACGACGAGACCATCGAACTTGTCACATCCCGTCTTTCAAGCCGGAGGTTCCGTGGATATCACGTGGAAGATATTGACATTCAAATCATCTGCAGGCCGAGCCGCGCATATAAACGGAAGTGATTATTTTTTCGCGCCTTCGACGAAAGCGATAATCTCGCCCTTGACCACCTTGTCGCCCTGTTTACCGGTTACTGCGACCACGCGACCGTCGATAGCCGGAACAATGTCTTCCATTCCGTAGTATGTCTGGATATGGCCCATTGCCTCGCCGGCATTGACCTTGGTGCCTGCGATAGGCGCCGTCGAATCATCGTCGACATCCAACTGCCACATCAGCTGGCCCTTTGCCGGAGCCTGGACCGGAACTGCATGAGGATATTTCTGCGCGTATTCCTCGACATTGAACTTAGGCATTTCCACTACCGGGCGCACGACGTTTATCGGTGCTCCAGCCTTGGTCTTCAAGTCTTTAAGCTCAGCATTGAACCTCTCCTTGGCGACGCCGCTCTTGTAGTCGCGGTATTGTCTCTCGTGCATTGCGAACTCGAAAAGCTCCTCCTGGTCCTGACCCTCGTCCCAGCCTTCGTCCTTCATCATCTGGCGGAACTTCGGCAGCTCGTCCGGGTACATGTCCTGCGGGTTGCCGGTGTGGAATTCCATGTTCTTTTCCTTCGCCAGGTCAATGATTTCCGGCGCAAGCGTTCCCGGAAGCTGTCCCATGCGGCCCAGAATCATGCCCCAAGTGTCCTTGTCAATGGTGGTCCACCTCGGCTTGCCGTTGAGGACGTTCAGCAGGTTCATGAGAGAGGTGTTCTTCACATACTGGCTGAACGGTGTTACCAGCGGAGGGTAGCCCAGTCTCGGCCAGACATATTGTACTTCTTCGAACAGCTTGACCATCAATGTGTCCAGACTGATTTCCGGACGTCCGTGAGCGCGTTCTGAAGCATTGATGGCAGCTTGGAATCCCTTCAGGTCGGCCATCATTGAACCCATCATTCCGCCCGGGAGGCCGCAGCCGACGAGCAGCGACGACATCAGGTGGTTCGAAGGATTGATCCAATACCCGAGGAAATCGTCAATGAATTTCTGTGTGAGGCGGCGCACTTCCATGTATGCGTCCATGTTCAGGTCCTTGACAATGAATCCGTCGGCGCGCATCATTTCGCGGATGGTTATCACGTCCGGATGAATCTTGCCCCATGAAAGAGGCTCTACTGCAACATCCAGATAATCAGCGCCTGCGCGTGCTACTTCCAGCATTGATGCCGGAGAAAATCCCGGGCCTGTGTGGCCGTGGTATTGTACCAGGATGTGCGGATATTTTTTCTTGATGCAGCTTGTGAGTTCTGCCAGGAATGTCGGTCTTCCGACGCCGGCCATGTCTTTCAGGCAGATTTCATCGCAGCCGTATTCCACGACTTTGTCCACGATGCCCATGTAATATTCCACCGTGTGGACAGGGGAGTGGGTGATGGAAAGTGCCACCTGTGAAATCATCCCGGCTTTCTTCGCATATTCTACCGACAATTTCAGGTTCCTGTGGTCGTTCAGGCCGCAGAATGATCTGGCGATATCGGTGCCCTGTGCTTTCTTGACCTTGTACATCAGCTCTCGTACGTCTGCTGGTACCGGGTTCATTCTCAATGCGTTAAGTCCGCGTTCCAGCATGTGTGTCTGAATGCCGGCCTTGTGGAATGGTGCAGTCCATCTGCGTACGGCCACGTTAGGGTTCTCGCCGAAAAGGAGGTTTACCTGTTCGAATGCGCCGCCATTGGTTTCGACTCTGTCGAAGCATCCCATGTCAATGATTGCCGGTGCAACTTCTTCCAGCTGGTCCACTCTCGGCACGTACTTGCCGGAAGACTGCCACATGTCCCTGTATACCAGAGAAAACTTTATTTCTCTTGCCATTTGTTTGTTTTTGTTTTAAGGCAATCATCGGGAATGATTTACGCGTCTCCGCTGTTTCATTTTCCAATGCTCGCCAAGTTATAACTATCGGGCAAATATAATAAGAAGTTCTCTAAATCAGTTCAAGTTTTGCACCTCCCGCTTCCGATTTTTGGGGTTATTTGCAAAAAACAACACCAACCCCTTGCAGATTAAAAAAATATCATTACCTTTGCAATCCTAAACATGGTGAGCGTAGTTCAGTTGGTAGAGCGCCAGATTGTGGTTCTGGTTGTCGTGGGTTCGAGCCCCACCGTTCACCCTCCAAAAAGCAGACTTCTTTCCGAGGTCTGTTTTTTTGTGTGTCTGCCTTCGTCGAATTGCATGAATTTTGAAGCGGAAAAGTTCGTTTGGAGGAGTAATTATGAAGAAATTGAATATCGCGCTTGTGGCGCATGACGGCAGGAAGGAAGAGCTTATTTCATGGGTAAAGTTCAATGCGTCAATGCTTTCGAAGCACAACCTGTATGCTACCGGAACCACCGGACGTCTCATTGAAGAGATATCGGTCGAAATCGACGGCGTGGAAAAGTTCCCGTTCAGAGGCAAGGTTACCAGGCTGCTGTCAGGACCACTCGGCGGTGACCAGCAAATCGGTGCAATGATCGCCGAACGCAGGATTGACATGCTGATTTTCTTCTGCGACAACCTCATTGTCCAGGGACATCAGAATGATGTATCGGCATTGTCCCGGCTAGCGTCGTTGTATAACATTGCGTTCGCCACGAACCGTACGACTGCCGACATGCTGCTGACATCGCCGCTGCTTGACGACTCCGACTACGAAATCCAGATTCCGGATTGTATCGCGAATTATGCGAACCGTAAATTGTAAAATGCACTGAATCAGGGTTTTACCATCCGAAGACATTGCGGAAAATCCACCAGAGAATCGTAAGCACGAGTATCGCCACGATGACGGCTGGATGGCAGAGGGCATTGTATAGCCCGGGCACGCGGTTCTTGAAGAAGGTCGCGAATGCCAGCACCGAGACATACGGAATTATCAGCACCAGGAAAGCATTGTACCTGAACGCGGCAGCGACGTCACCGTTCAGAAGGGAGTGGACGACGCGCTGCGAGCCGCAACCTGGACAACGTAAGCCTGTGAGCTGCAGGAAAATGCATTTGGGAAACAGGCGACTGGATTCCGGATTGGTTGTGGCGTAGATATATAGAAACAGTCCTGACAGCAGTATTGCAGCCGCTGCCAGGATGATTGTTTTAGAACAAGAACGTCGCATCATTGCTTGCCTGCACAGCGCTGTCGTCCAGCTTCATTGTCTTGTGCTTGTTTTGTTTGTTATTTCAAAGTGTTACCGTCGCCGTCGCGATACGTGTTCCCGGCAATCATGACTATGTCAATGATGGTCCAGACTCCGCAGCCGCCACATGTCAGGAGCATCAAAACTCCAGTGACGACATTTCCGGTGTAGAATCGATGCACGCCGAGGCCGCCGACAAGAATGCTCAGCAGCAATGTGACTAGCCATCTGTCTTCATTGTTGATGTTCGAAGGTTTCCTCGGTTCCGGCTGGAGCGAGGCACCGCATTCAGGACAGAACTTGGTTCCGTCTTCCACAGGTTTTCCGCAGTTAGGGCAATATTTCATTTTCGTGATAATTTTCAGCAAGATAGTGTTTAAGTGTCTAATTATCAAGTTTCCGTAGAAATTTTTCATGGGCCGTCCACGAGGATATCCGCGTGGCTAGCCATAAGCGTCTCCAGGGTTACCCGAGACCGATGGATCCGTGTCCCTAGATTGCCCTGGCGGGACGCGGCCACGCCTTGCTTTGAAACAGTATTGATTATCAATGATTTATAAAACGGGGCGTGGAAACGTGGCCAAAAAATGTCTGCGTTTCCACGCTCGCCTCTGAATGGTGCTTGATTATCAATGAGTTACAAAATAATGCGTGGCCGCGTCCCGCCACGTTACCGCGGGGGTGCACCGGCAAGCCGAGGGGCAGCCACTGAAAAATCAACCCTGATAAACAGATGAAAGCAAGGAATATTGGCGTTTTATTCTTAAATTTGTGGGATTAAATAACTTAGGTTTCGCACTTGCGAAATTCCGCTGTTCAAGCCCGCGAGGGCGACGGCAAGTCCCTACCCCGAGGGGAGGGATTTAGGATGGGGGTAACGTGCACAAATAGCGCGAGGGGCTGATAGCCTTCGAATTGGTGACAACCCTCAAATTTGCACGGAAATTCAGCAAGTTGTAACTGGCGAAACCTGCATTGGTAAATAAAATACATCATGGCATTTGACAGACGAGGACGTAAAGGCGGTAATCGCGGGCACGAAGATTCAAGAAGGAAAAGCACCGGACGTGGGGCCGGGCGAAATGGCGGCAGCTTCTTTAAAAAAGGCCGCAAGGAAGATGATGACAAGAAGAAGGAATATCCTGTGTACACTGGCACTGTCCAGATGACGCGGGACGGATTCGTCTTCGTCAAGGTCGAGGACATGGAAGATGATGTCTACGTGAGACAGGGCAAGACCAAGGGAGCCCTGAACGGCGACATTGTCAAAGTCTCGATAACGAAAGAAAAGACAGAAACCAGAAGACAAGAAGGCATTGTCACAGAGATAGTTGAGAGGTCTCGCAAGCCTTTCGTAGGTATACTCCACGTGGTCGGGAACCAGGCATGGGTGCTCATGCAGAGCAGAGTCATGCCATACGACATCAGCATTGACATAACTGACGAAAACGGAACGCCGGTCCACCGCAGGAAGAGCGCCGTGCCGGAAACCGGATACTTGAAGAAACTCGGCGACGGGGAATTTTCCGTGGCCGGAGTCATTGAAACAGTCGATGGCGTCGGGCAGGAATTGAAAGTGCGCAGCGGTCTGAAAGTGGCGGCGCTTGTCGACAGCTGGGACAGGGGAGAACCTAATCCGAAGGGACATCTGGTCGACGTGCTTGGCGAGCCGGGCGAAAACGACACCGAGATGCACTCCATCCTGGCGGAATACGGCCTGCCTTACAGGTTCGAGCCTGAAGTGGAAAACGCCGCTGACAACATATCGGAAAAGATTACAGCTGAGGACCTTAAAGGACGTAAGGACTTCAGGGATACATTGACATTCACGATTGACCCTGAAGACGCCAAGGACTTCGATGACGCGCTTTCGTTCAGGAAACTCAGCAACGGAAACTATGAAGTCGGCGTGCATATCGCGGACGTATCTTATTATGTCACACCTGGTTCCGTAGTCGACAAGGAAGCACAGTCCCGCGGCACATCCGTCTATCTGGTAGACCGCACGGTGCCGATGCTCCCGGAAAAGCTTTCCAACAAGCTCTGCTCGCTTCGTCCGAACGAGGAAAAACTCACATTCTCGGCTGTTTTCGAACTCTCTCCGCTCGCCGGAATCCAGAGTACATGGTTCGGCAGGACAGTGATAAAATCCGACTACAGATTCGCGTATGAGACTGCACAGCAGATAATTGACAACGGCGAAAAGGCTCTGGACATGGAGCTCAGGGGCGGTACCGACGGCATCCATTCGGCGGTGAAGGACCCGATTCTCGAAGCTTCGCCGGAGGCGGCTGAACGCCGTGCGAAAGATAATAACGAGGCAATGATGGGCGAGGGCGTTTACGAGGGATGCGTCATTCCGCGTGAACTCAAGGAAGCCGTATTGACATTGCACAAGCTGGCATCCGTTCTCCGTAAACGTAGATTCGCTGCGGGCGCCATCAGCTTCGACAGGCCGGAAATGAAGGTGGAAGTCGATGAGAAAGGTCGTCCGGTACGCGTATATCAGAAGATTTCCAAGGAAGCCAACTGGCTCATCGAGGAGTTCATGCTTCTCGCAAACCGTTCAGTAGCAGAGTTCATCGCTACCGGCGGAAAGATGAACGGCGTGGCGAAGAAGACCGCCAAGACATTCGTATATCGTATTCACGACGTGCCTAATCTGGAAAAAGTCGACGGACTCCGCAAGTTCGCCGGCAATTTCGGATATAAGCTGGAAGAAGCCGAAGACGGAAGGAAACTCGCCAAGGCATTGAACGGACTCCTCGCGGAAGCGAAGGACAAACCGGAATTCAGCGCTATCGAGATTCTGGCGCTGCGCTCAATGGCGAAGGCATGTTACAGCACTGACAATATCGGCCATTATGGTCTGGGATTCAAGTTCTACACGCATTTCACATCGCCTATCCGCCGTTATCCGGACACAATGGTGCACAGGCTTCTGCAGATGTATCTCGATGGTGCGGATTCGCAGAGCAAGGCATATTACGAGGACCAGTGTAAACATGCTTCTGAAAGGGAAGTGATTGCAGCTGAGGCAGAAAGGTCCAGCACGAAATACAAGCTCGTGGAATTTATGCAGGACAAGGTCGGCGGCGAGTACGATGGCCATATCTCAGGTCTTACCGAATGGGGAATGTATGTGGAAATCGAGCCTACCAAGATTGAAGGAATGGTCGCACTCCGCGATATCCAGTCCGATTTCTTCGAGTTCGATCAGGAACATTACCGCATCGTGGGCAAGCGTACCGGCGTCATCTATAACCTCGGCGACCCTGTGAAAATCCGCGTGAAATCTACTAATCTGGAGCAGAAGCTCCTTGATTATGAACTGGTTGAGACTGGCAACGAAGACAGGCTGAGCCATTACGAAGATATTCCTGGACAATACGAGGAGCGTCGCCCGGCGGCGAAGGTGTTCGACAAGACCACCCGCAAGAAGGACGGCGACAGACGCGGCGGCCGCTTCGGCGACAAGCGTAATTCCGAGTACGGTGACAATCGCAATTCCGAGTTCGGCGACAAGCGTTCGGCCGGTCCGCGCAAAAGCTACCGTGACGCATCCGAGGAGGATTCTCCCAGGCGCAGCAGGAGGTTTCAGGACAATGAAGGCGAGCGTCCGGCAAGAAGATTCGGTGACAGCGAGCGCCCGAGGACAAGGCGCGAAGGCAGTGACTCGCCGCGAACAGGAAGAGGCTCCCGCCCAGGATTCTCCAGACGTCCGTCCGGGGACAATGCTTGGGAGGCTAAGCCGTTTTCTGAAGAAGCTAGGCCGGTAGAGTCCAATGCCGGTCCGGTCGGCGAAATGCCTGTCAATGAGAAGCCTGTCAGCGAGAAACCTGTCAAGGTCAGGGCTCCGAAACCGGCTGCCGGAGAGGGAGACAAGGCTGCCCGCAAGGCCAAGGTGCAGCAGGCGATAAAGCTCTCCAAATCCAAATCCGGAAAGTCGGCCAAGTCTTCCAAGACTGCCAAGCCGTCGAAAACCGCAACCAAAAAGAAACAATAAGCGATGGAAAATATAAAGTGTCTTATAATAGGTTCAGGTCCAGCCGGTTACACGGCAGCGACCTATACGGGAAGAGCCGGAATCCAGACTGTCCTTTATGAGGGAATGGAGCCGGGCGGACAGCTGACCACCACTACGATGGTGGAAAACTATCCGGGTTTCGAAAATGGCGTGGATGCCAATATGCTGATGGCTTCGATGAAAGCACAGGCAGCAAGGTTCGGAGCAGAAATCCGTTCCGGCCGCATTGCGTCAGCAGATCTTTCCTCCAGGCCTTTCAAACTGGTCGACGACAATGGCAGGGAACTGGTCGCGGAGGCATTGATAATAGCTACCGGCGCGACAGCGAAGTATCTGGGCTTGCCGTCGGAGCAGAAATTCAAGGGGCTCGGAGTGTCGGCGTGCGCGACTTGCGACGGTTTCTTCTATAGGAAGAAGGTTGTTGCCGTGGTCGGCGGCGGCGATACGGCATGCGAGGAGGCGACATATCTTGCCGGGCTTTGCAGCAAGGTCTATATGATTGTGCGCCGTGACGTTTTCCGTGCGTCGAAGGCCATGCAGGAGCGTGTTTTGAACACCCCTAATATAGAGGTATTGTGGAATTGCAATACGCAGGAAATTCTCGGGGACGAGTCGGGAGTTACCGGAGCGCGTCTTCTGAGAAAAGATGGTAAGGTTTTTGATATTGCAATCGACGGATTTTTCCTCGGCATCGGGCATCACCCGAATTCAGACCTTTTCAAGGAGTGGGTTTCCATCGATGAAAACGGTTACATCATCACGCGGGGCAAGACTTCCGAAACGGATGTTGAGGGTGTTTTCGCTGCCGGTGATGTTCAGGATCCGCTTTACAGACAGGCAGTTACGGCTGCCGGCTCTGGCTGTCGGGCGGCACTTGACGTGGAGAAGTTCCTTAACGCGCATAAATAATTGAAAGAAATGAATTCATTCAGAAAAGTAGTCTGGGGCGCAGTCGCTCTGCTGGCGGCGGTCTCCTGCAAATCGCAGTATGACACGCTGCTGTCCAGCAACGATGTGGATGCCAAATATAAGGCGGCGTTCCAGTATTTCGACAAGGGGAAATACCAGAAGGCGGCGTCGCTGTTCGAGTCAATGTCGGTGCTCACGGATGGTACGGAGAAGGATGATACCGTTCAATACTATTGGGGATTGAGCAATTATAAGTTCAAGGATTATATCACGGCAGAGGCGAATTTCTCGCGTTTCGTGTCGAATTTCCCGCGCAGCCCGTTCGCTGAAGAGGCCCGTTTCCTCAGACTCGACTGTCTGTACAAGTCGACATTGAGATACGAGCTCGACCAGACTCCTACGAAGTTGGCAATCAATGCAATCGCCGAGTACAGAAAGGATTACGGCAATGATTCCCACAAGGAGGAGTGCGAAGCGATGCTGAAGGACCTGAACCAGCGACTGGACCGCAAGGCCTATGAGGCTGCGAAGCTCTATTACAATATGGAGGATTACAAGGCAGCCAGGGTCGCGTTCAGGAATACGTTGAAGGACAATGCCGACAATATTTATCGTGAGGATATCCTTTATTATATTGCCAAGTCTTCATATAAGTATGCGCAGTTGAGTGTCGCTTCGAAGCAGAAGGAGCGCTATATGACCTTCATTGATGATTACCTTAACTTTATCGGAGAGATTCAGGAGTCGCCTTATACGAAGGAACTCAAGACATTGTATGCCAGGGCACAGCGTGCATTGGGCAAGTATGTGGGGACGGATGAGCAGGTGACGGAGAAGGAGAAGGCTTTCGAGAAGGAGAGAAAGACAGCGGGAAAAGCTGCCAAAAAACAGATTGAAAAATAATGAAACTTTGCCGCGACCGGTAAAGTATATATAATCAGAGGCCGTGGAATGGCCATGGGGCAGATGCCCGGGATTATAATATTGAATAAAATGGATAAGAAGAACGTACCTCAGAACACTATTACCAGGGATGTGAAATATCTTGCAGCCCCTACCGGAAACATTTATGAGACCGTAGTGATTCTGTACAAGAGGGCAAATCAGATTGCTCTCGCCGAAAAGAAGGAATTGAACAAGAAACTTGAGGATTTCAAGAACGACCGTGATTCTATGGACGAGGTTTTCGAGAATCGTGAGCAGATTGAGATCTCGAAATATTATGAGAGACAGCCTAAACCTGTTCTCGTAGCAGTTGCAGAGTTCCAGAACGATGAACTCACATACAGGATGGCAAAGCACGATCAGGAGCAGCCTGCTGCTGAGGAGGCTCGTCCTGGCAAAAAACCGGCTGCCGAGTAAAATCTGGCCATGCTGAAGGAACTGCACATAAAGAACTATGTACTGATAGACTCGCTGGATATTGAATTTCCTGCGGGTCTAGTCATTATTACTGGTCAGACAGGCGCCGGAAAATCCATTATTCTCGGTGCGTTGTCTCTTGTGCTCGGTTCCAAGGCGGATGCTTCGGCTATCGGTGCGTCGGGTGACACATGCGTGGTCGAGGCCGTGTTCGATCTCAAGGATGAGGACGGCAGCATACGTGCCCTCCTGGACGAAAATGAGATCGACTACGATTCTGATGAACTGATAATCAGGCGCGTGATCAATGCTTCCGGGCGTTCGCGTTCGTTTGTCAATGATTCCCCGGCGCCGCTCAAGGTGCTTACCGCATTGTCTTCACGACTGATCGACATCCACTCCCAGCATGAGACGATGTTGCTCAGGGACAAGGCTTTCCAGATGTCAATGCTGGACCATTTTGCCGATGATGCCGCTCTCCTTTCCTCATGCCGTGAGGCTTGGACGGAACTGACCGGTCTGAAATCAGAACTGGCTTCCGTCACGGAGACATTGGCTAAGATGAATGCGGAGCAGGATTATAATCAGGCCCAATTTTCACAGCTTGAAGCCGCCAAACTTAAAGAGGGCGAGCTGGAGGAGCTGGAAACTGAACAGAAACAGCTGGCGAATGCCGAGGAAATCAAGTCAAGTCTTTATCAGATAGAGAATTACTTTAATCCGTCAGCTGATGACGGACAGGATGAGAGGCCTTCGCTTGATTTTATCCTGAAGGAATCATCGAAGCTTCTGGACAAGATTTCCGCTTACGTTCCGGCTGCATCGGCATTGTCCGGACGCATAGAGTCTTCCCGTCTGGAACTGGATGATATTCTTTCCGAGGTGTCTGAACTGGAGTCCCGTACGGATGTTTCCAATGACAGGCTGCAGGAGGTAGATGACAGATTGTCAATGCTTTATGACCTTATGAAGAAGCATTCGTGCTCCGGCATTGACGAACTTATAGCATTGAGGGATAAACTTTCGGAGGCATTGGCCGATACTTCTGTGCTGGAGGCGCGGAAGTCGGAACTGCAGAAACGCATTGCGGCAGCAGAAGCTGTTTTGGATGAGGCTTGTGTGCGTCTTCATGATGCCCGTGCGAAAACTGCTCCGGAGTTTGCGGATGCCATCTGCAGCTCAATCCGTTCGCTGGAACTGGACAGGGCCGTTTTCGACGTGGTCCTCGAACCTTCGCAGCAGGGACCGTCCGGCTCGGATTCGATTCTTTTCCGTTTTTCGTCCACCGGCAAGAATCCTGTCGATGTCGCCAAGTGCGCGTCCGGCGGTGAAATGTCCCGTATCATGCTGTGTCTCAAGGCGATGATGGCTCGCTATACGAATATGCCGTCAATGATTTTCGATGAAATCGATACCGGTGTTTCCGGCAGCGTGGCTGACAAGATGGGCGAAATGATCTGCAGCATGGGCGATTACATGCAGGTCTTCGCGATAACTCATCTGCCTCAGGTGGCCGCCAAAGGCGATGCGCATTACATTGTCACCAAGACATTTGAGCCTGACGACCGTGCCGTCACTTCCATCCGCCGTATCTCAGGCGAAGAGCGCCTCATGGAGGTGGCCCGCATCCTGAGCGGCTCCAAAGTCACCCCGGAGGCCATCGCAAATGCCAAGTCGCTGCTTGGTAAGTAATACTACCGAGTTCTCCATACGCGTCGTTTCAGCCATAGCATCTATGTTTTCTGCAGAGATATCAAATTTCTCCAAAATTTAACAACCTTGTTTAAAACAGGGTTGTTAAATTTTTAGATTTCAAACATTCTGCTGCGGGCCAGCATGCATGCGCCGGCGATTCCGGCTCTGTCTTTTAACTTGGCTGTCTGGGCTTTAGTTTTTTGTGTGGGCTTTTTGTGTGGTCTTTTTTTGGTCTTTTTTGGTGTGGTGCGTAAATAACTGTCATATAATAAGTTAGTCATTTTCAGAGTTGGTGTTTCGTCAACTCTGAAAATGGCTAATACGTTATGAAACAGAGGCTTATGCTCCACGACTGCTGTATCGTCTGCCGTGATTACATCTCCCGGATCAGCTCTTTTAACTTGATTGCCTGGAACACGAGCTGTGAAGTGCTGCCCTCGTAGAGGATGCCTACAGTCTCATTGTCGATCATGCTCATGCATGAATAACCCCAAAGTCCCTCCTCGTCCAGCAGCAGGGAATTCGCCTCAAGCCATGTGTATCCGCCGTCAAGGCTGGCCTTTATGGTCATGTGGTGCCTGCCCTCCGTGGTCGCCGGATTCGAGAAAAGCAGGATATCCC
>ULXM01057517.1_pt1 | contig 25964 bp, 19 predicted proteins | sample 1961271 | NCBI WGS metagenome assembly ULXM01 (sample SAMEA4835838, study PRJEB28245) | human gut metagenome | biome: gut microbiome; material: fecal sample | place: Denmark | collected 2008 | reverse complement strand
AGCGGCAACCGCCGCAACCGCAGATATGATATACCTGTACTTCTTCATTTTCCTGTTCATTGAAACCCTCCTTTTACGGTTTATATCTGGATTATATTATTGCCGTGTGAAATCGGCATTATACCTATGTAGAATTTATATGAAAATTTCGGAAAAATCTATAGACATTTCCGGATGCAGATGTTATAATTGAATCATCAAAATAACCAATTTTTGCACAGAAAGGAATAGTAAAATGCACGATATTGATAAACTTATTTCTGAAATGACACTTGAAGAAAAAGCAGGTCTTTGCTCGGGTGCGGATTTCTGGCACACGAAAAAAGTTGACCGTCTTGGAATTCCCGATGTTATGGTAAGCGACGGCCCTCACGGACTTCGCAAACAGGATATTGATACCGTTGACCCTAACGAAAGCATTAAAGCAGTATGCTTCCCTGCCGCTTGTGCTACCGCCTGCAGCTTTGACCGTGAGCTTATGCTGTCGATGGGCGAAACGCTCGGTGAAGAATGCCGTGCAGAAGACGTATCCGTACTGCTCGGTCCTGCCGTAAACATAAAGCGTTCGCCTCTTTGCGGAAGAAACTTCGAATATATTTCGGAAGACCCTTATCTTGCAGGCGAGCTTTCAGCCGCATATATAAACGGTGTGCAGAGCAAGAATGTCGGCACATCTATAAAGCACTTTGCCGCAAACAGCCAGGAAACTCGCCGTATGACCTGCTCATCGGATATGAGTGAACGTACTCTGCGTGAAATCTACTTCCCTGCTTTTGAAACTGCCGTTAAAAAGGCTCAGCCGTGGACGGTAATGTGTTCATACAATCTGATAAACGGCGAATATTCATCAGAAAACGACAATCTGCTGAACAAGGTTCTTCGTGACGAGTGGGGCTTCAAGGGCTATGTTATGTCCGACTGGGGAGCGGTAAACGACCGTGTCAAAGGTCTTGCCGCAGGACTTGATCTTGAAATGCCTTCAAGCGGCGGTCTTAATGACGCAAAGATTGTCGAGGCGGTAAAGAACGGCACACTTGACGAAAAGGTGCTTGACACAGCAGTAAAGCGTATACTTGAGCAGGTTTACCGCTACCGTGACGTAAAGGGCGGAGAGCATATTTTCGACCGCAGCGCCGACCATAAGAAAGCTGCTGATATTGCAAAGGAATGTATGGTTCTTCTTAAAAACGACGGCGCTTTGCCACTGCCCCACAGCAACGCCAAGATAGCGTTTATCGGTGCTTTTGCGAAAGATCCCAGAATACAGGGCGGCGGCAGTTCGCACATAAATACGGGGAACATTTCAAACGCACTTGACAGCGCCGCAAAATATTCCGATGTTTTCTATGCCGAAGGATATGAGCGTGAATCAAACGATACAAACCCTGCACTTCTTGAGGAGGCTGTACAGCTTGCCGCAGACAGTGATGTTGCGGTAATTTTTGCAGGACTTCCCGACAGCTTTGAATCGGAAGGCTATGACAGACAGCATATGCGTATGCCCGACTGCCAGAACGAATTGATTGACGAAATCTGCAAGGTGCAGGAAAACGTAATAGTTGTACTGCACAACGGCTCTCCCGTTGAAATGCCGTGGAACGATAAGGTAAGCGCAGTTCTTGAGGTTTATCTCTGCGGCGAGGCTACAGGCGAAGCTACGACGGATATACTTTTCGGCAAGGCAAACCCCTGCGGAAAGCTCGCAGAAACAATACCGATGAAACTATCCGATACTCCCTGCTACCTCACCTTCCCCGGCGACCGCCACGCAGAATATAACGAGGGTGTATTCGTAGGCTACAGATACTACGATAAAAAGGAAATGGCAGTACGCTATCCTTTCGGTCACGGCTTATCCTATACCACATTTGAATATTCCGATATAAAGCTCTCCGACACCGCAGTAGGCGATGATGATATTCTCACAGTAAATGCGGTTATCACGAATACCGGCAACTGTGCAGGCAAGGAAATCGTACAGCTTTATGTAGCGGATAAATCGGGCTTTGCCGTTCGTCCGGAAAAGGAACTTAAAGATTTCATCAAGATTGAACTTCAGCCCGGAGAAAGCAAGACGGTCACATTCAGGCTCGACAAGAGGGCGTTCAGCTACTATAATGAGAAACTTGGCGATTGGTACGCACCTAACGGCAAATATGATATAATGATAGCAAGCTCATCCCGTGATATAAGACTTACGGCTGAGGTTACGCACAAAACAGCGGTAAAGCTCCCGTTTGTCGCAACTGAAAACACGGTATTCGGCGAGTTTATGGACTATGCCGAGGGCAAGGCTACTCTTGACCTGCTCTTCAGCAAGGTCGCAAAGGGTCTGCTCGGCGGCGATCACTTTGAGCCTGAGGCTGTACGCAGTATGATAGGCAGTATGCCGCTCCGTCAGATACGCTCGTTCGGCGGTATCAGCGATGAACTGCTGCAGCAGGCTGTTGATATGCTGAATAAGGATTTCGGCGGATTTAAGGCGCAGATGTAATATAACAGAATATAATAAACCGGTGCAGTCTATGTGACCTGCACCGGTTTTTATTATAAAGGAAAATAAGAGGCATCGTTCAGCGTAAATCCGCTATACAACACGTCATATATTCTGCCGTCCTGTGCGGTATAATGCGTAAATACACCGTTTTCGTCTAATGAGAAAACATAGTCATCCGAATAAATATCACGCATATCAAACATATCAGACATATCAAGCATATCACGCAATCCGGTTTCATTTATCCATTGCAAATGTTTTGATATTAATTCTTTATCGCTGTTATTAAAATATGTATATCTTCTGAAAGCAACTTTATCGTCTTGATAAAAGTAACAATCCTTTTCTACCATCGATATTCCGATACCGGGCAATATATTGAAATATGTACATTCCTTTGCTTTTCCGCCGTCAAAACGGTATTTTGTAAACATATCTATCAAACAAAAAATATGCTCATCATCATTTTGGTAAAAGCAACCGACCCTATACACATCTTCACTGTTATAAAAATATAATCCGTAATTATTACTGCCACACATATAGTCGTAAATCAAACGACCGTTTTCATCGAAGCCATATTCATAGCCGTATTTCTGAGGCTTGCTTTTACATTTTTTAATTTTTCCCCTATGGTAACCTCCGACAGCAAGGAACAGATAGTAATCGGGATTATACCAACCTCCTGTACCGTTGCACTCCACGGTAGTATACTCATATCTTACCGCACTTTTCAAAGCGTTATTGAGTATATCCGGGAAATTGTCCTTGTGCGAATTTACAAACGCTTTTACCTCACTTATTTCGCTGTCAAAATCTTCTTTTGCTATATCTGCGATACTCATATTTTACCTCATATAAAAGAAACCGACTGATATAGGACTACCAATCGGTTTATTCTGACATTACTTCTCTTCCTGCTTAGCCTTTTCCCTTGCAAGCAGATTTGCCTTATAGTCAAGATAATTCTGGAGAATAACTGCGGCGGCAACTGCGTCAATTACCTTTTTACGCTCCTTGCCACGCTTGTTTACGTCATTCATCATATTGTGTGCGGTGACCGTAGTCGAACGCTCGTCCCACATTACAACGGGTATTTCGAGGAAGTTCTGAAGCATATCTGCAAACATTCTGCACTTCTCACTTCTCGGTCCGTATGTTCCGTTCATATTTATCGGATTTCCGACCACGACCTCGCCGACCTCATATTCGACAGCGGCGGCGGCTACCTTTTCAACACACGTCTGAAAATTTCTCTCGTCTATAACGCCTATAGGTGACGCAAGCGTCTGCGTTCTGTCACAGCAGGCAAGACCTGTGTGTGCATCGCCGTAATCAACAGCCATTATTTTCATTATTTTTTATTTCCTTTCGGACAAGTAGTTTTTCCTGTAACAAAGCTGAATTCAAGCTCCGTCATAAAATCGAACAATCCGGGTATTAGCTTTTTCTCTTTCTGCATTTTCTCAAATTCCGCAAGCGTGACAAACTTCGCACCCGACACTTCCTCTGTCTGAAGCGTCAGATCGTCAAGTGTCAGATCTCTGTGTAGCTCGTAGCAGTCGATAAAGAAAGCCGCACCGTGCTTTGTACCTTTGAATGTAAGCTCCTCATCGGCAACATCTATGCCGATTTCTTCCTTTATTTCACGCTTGATACAGTCAATGCTTGATTCTCCCGCTTTGACCGCACCGCCCGTGCATTCCCACAGACCGCCGAAATTCTTATACTTACAGCGCTGTGTAACGAGCAGCTTGTTACCGCTTACTATCCACGCCTCACAGACGATATTGTATTCGCCGGGCTGCATACGGATACCTCTTTTATGAAGTTTTCCGGTACGCTTTCTGTTCTTGTCGTACACGTCCCAGTATTCCGCCACCCGTTTCACCTCCCTGCGATTATCCGTTTAATCAGTTGTTGGCTTTATACTCTTTCAGTGCCTCGGCAAGCTGAGCAGGACATGAACTGCTCTTTGAGCCGCACTTTATACCGTCAAGGCGCTCGATAACCTCATCAACAGGCATACCCTGTACAAGATGGGCTATACCCTGCAGATTTCCGTTGCAGCCGCCTATTACCTGAAGGCCTTCTACCTTGCCGTTTTCAACATCTATTATCATTTTACGGGAACATACTCCCTTGGGTGTGTATTCAAATGTCATTTTTGTCTGCCTTTCTTGTTTTATTATTCCTGCGCCGCTTTCTCAACTGCTGCAGCTACCGCTTCGGCTACCGACTTGTCAAGCGGGCTTGGGATTATGTATTCTCTTGATAATTTGTCGGGGGTTACGATATCGGCTATAGCGTAAGCTGCGGCCTTCTTCATTTCTTCCGTTATTGCCTTTGCTCCGCACTGTAAAGCGCCCTTGAATATTCCGGGGAATACAAGAACGTTGTTTATCTGGTTGGGGAAGTCGCTTCTGCCCGTACCTACGATATAAGCGCCTGCGGCAAGAGCCTTGTCGGGCATTATCTCTGGCTCGGGATTTGCCATAGCGAATACAATCGGCTTTTCTGCCATCGACTTTATCATATCCTCGCTCACAAGACCGGGCTTTGATACGCCTATGAATACATCTGCGCCCTTCATAGCCTCAGAAAGTCCGCCCTTTATATTATTCTTGTTTGATTTTACTGCCATCTCTGCGTGGGCGGGATTTTCATACTTATCGTCCTTATTGATGATACCGTTTATATCGACCATGATAAGATTGCCTATTCCCATATTAAGCAGGAATGTGCCTATTGCGATACCTGCCGCACCTGCGCCGTTTATTACAACCGTAATATCCTTCATCTGTTTGCCGGCGCAACGTACCGCATTGATAAGCGCCGCACCCACTACAACGGCTGTTCCGTGCTGATCGTCATGGAATACGGGAATATCGAGCTTTTCCTTAAGTCTGCGTTCGATCTCAAAGCATCTCGGAGCGGATATATCCTCTATATTTATGCCGCCGAAGCTGTCGGATATAAGCTCTATCGTTCTTACTATCTCGTCAACATCCTTAGACTTTATGCAGATAGGGAATGCGTCAACGCCTGCGAACTCCTTGAACAGACAGCATTTGCCTTCCATTACGGGCATACCTGCAAGTCCGCCTATATCGCCAAGACCGAGTACGGCAGTACCGTCCGTGATAACCGCAACTAAATTCTTACGGCGTGTCAGCTTGTATGACAGCGAAGGGTCCTTTTCTATTTCAAGACAGGCCTGTGCAACACCGGGCGTATAGCAAAGCGAAAGATCCTCCCTTGTGTTAACGGGTGCTCTTGAAATAACTTCTATCTTGCCTTGCCATTCGTAGTGCTTTTCCAGTGCCTGCTGTTTGATATCGGTTGCCATTTTTCTTTTCCTTCCTTTTGGGACAATTATTTTATTTTCCGTTTCAGAATACGCTGAAGCGAATCATCGGGAGTGTAGTTCGTGCCGATAGCTATCGGATAGTGGTTATAGAATCCGTGAAAATCCGAACCGCCCGTTGTGATAAGATTATGCTCTCCTGCTGTTTTGAGCAGCCTTTCACGCTGTTCTTCGGTCGCACTCTGGTGCCATACCTCCACGCCGTCTATCTTTCCTGCTGCGGCAAGCTCCTCGAGCAGTTCGAAATTGTCAAATACCGCAGGGTGAGCAAGTACAGCCACACCGCCTGCAGAATGTATAAGCTCCAGTACGAAATGTACTTCGGGATAATCCTGCATATCCGTGCTGACTTCCTCTGCGCAAAGTCCCGTTGCAGGATTGAACAGCTCGTCATACACCTTGCCGTAAAGGTCGGTCGTATATCCGTAATCCATAAGGGCGTGCATGATATGACACTTGAATATGACTTTACTGCCTGTCGCATAACGCAATATGCTCTCAAGCGTTATAGGATACTTTTCAATCACCTTCATAGCCATCTGTTTGCCACGCTTCTTACGAAGCTCACAGGTACGCAGACATAAACCCTCAAGCCTGTTCGGCTTTTCGGGGTTGTAGCATATTATGTGCGCCTTAGTTCCGTGTTTGCTGTCATATGTGGAAAACTCGACAGCAGGAATTACGTTTACGCCGTAACGCTCTCCGAGAACTACTGCCCTTGACGAAGAAGAAAGCGTGTCGTGGTCGGTTATCGCAAAATAATCAATACCGTAACGCTTAGCCTGTGCAATGGTTTCCTCAAGTCCCAGTGAGCCATCAGACATTGTGGTGTGGCAATGTAAATCAGCCTTCATATCAATACCCTTCTTTCTTTGTGTTCTGCCTGTAACGCTACAGCCGCAAACTACACGATACTAAATAATTATACCACTTTTAAAGGTATAATGCAACAGTTTTTGTAAATTCGGAGCAAACGCTCTTTTTTATGCGAAACGGCACTCCCGCAATTAATGCGGGAATGCCGTCAGACTTAACTATTTGATAACTTTTCCGTGAGCCTTGGGAGCCGCCTTGATCTCTTTTTCACTGCCGCCTCTGTCAACAAACACGGCATTTTCGGCAATATCCTCCTCGGTTATCGGACCAAGTTCGGGGTTGCGTTCACCACGCTCCTCATAATACGGATTGACAATATACTTCTGTATCACGGGATAGCATATAAATGTAGTGGTAAAGCACATAAGCGACAGCGGTAAGAATATAACCGCAAATACCGAAAAAGGTAAAAAAAGCACAATAAGACTTATTATAGCGAGATTGATGATAAGCGCAATGAAATTACGCTTTACTCCCAGAAAAACAAGGAAGACAGCGTTCTTGAGTATCGAGCCGATTGAAAGGTTGAGTGCAACGATCTCAAGATAAATATAGAAGTGCATTATAAACACAAGAGTAGCACAGCATATCATAATGCAGATAAACACAAGCGAGCCGTCGGGAAGCGATTCGTTCATAAGGAACTGGAAGCAGGCAATCCAGACGGATACTATCATTATAACGTCAACTATACCGATAAAGACCGACTGCTTGAAATTCTTCTTGAAAGCAGTAAAGAATTCATCAAAAACAAAACACGGCTGTTCAAGAATGAACTTTCTCATAACGTGAGTAAGAGCCGCCGTAGCAGGTCCGAAAGTAATTATGGGTATGCAGAAAAGAACATACAGCATATTAAGCTCTATCAGCTTCCAGAACTTTCTGCCGAATATTTCCCAATATTTGAAAAACGGCTTTTTCTGCGGTGCCGATTTTGATACGCCCTTGCCCGAACTCTGATAATCGAATAACTTGAATGCCAAGATAACAACTCCTTAACGTGAAAACGTGAACATTTACTGCCTTAACGGCATTATGTCAATGATAACACCGTAATGTTAACAGCGTTTAAATAATCAGTTACACTCTTGCGGTAAAAATACCGTGTAATATTATACAATATTTTTTGTCGGATTGCAAGTTATAAATAGGAATATTGTATAAAAAGATTCAGATTGGCGGCAACTTCCGTATTCACAGCCTCATAAACTATTGAACAGACGATAAAAAAGTGCTATAATAATTTAAATATATTCCGAAAGGAGTCAACTTAAACCGACAGTGGAATACATTACAATCGGAAATGTTAAAATAGAAAAAACCGCTTCACTGGCTCCGATGGCGTCTGTTGCCGATAAGGCAATGCGTACTATGTGCAAGAAATACGGAGCGGCATTGCTCACAGGAGAAATGGCAAGTGCAAAAGGGCTGTGCTATTCCGACAGGAAAACTGCGGCTCTGCTTACCGTCACCGATTATGAGCGTCCTATGGCGATACAGCTTTTCGGCAGTGAGCCTGAATTTATGGCAAAGGCGGCTGTTATTGCGGCACAGTACAAGCCCGACTTCATAGATATAAACTGCGGCTGTCCCGTACCGAAGGTAGCAGGCAACGGCGCAGGCTCCGCACTTATGAAAGATCCCGTTCTTCTCGGACATATCGTTGAGGCTGTTGTAAAAGCCACCGATATTCCCGTAACGGTGAAGATAAGAAAAGGCTGGGACGAAAAGAACGTAAACGCCGTAGAGGTTGCCCGTGTTGCTCAGGAAAGCGGAGCAAAGGCAGTCGCCGTTCACGGCAGGACAAAAAATCAGATGTACAGCGGTAAGGCTGACCTTGAGATAATCGCAGAGGTAAAGCAGGCACTCAGCATAGCGGTGATAGGAAACGGCGATGTTGACAGTGGCGAAAGCTGTAAACGTATGTACGATTACACAGGTTGCGATCTGGTTATGGTCGGCAGAGCCGCCTGCGGCAGACCGTGGATATTTTCGGAAATAAAGCATTATCTTGAAACAGGCGAAACACTGCCTCCCCCCTCCCCCGACGAACAGCTTGAAATAATGAACGAGCATATAAGACTGCTTTGTGCGGATAAGGGCGAATATATCGGTATGAAGGAGGCACGCAAGCATACCGCATGGTACCTCAAGGGCAGACCCGGTGCGGCTAAACTGCGCAATATGTGCGGCAGCCTTGCAACACTTGAAGATTTCGACAATATGCTGACGCTGATAAGAAATACGGCTCAGCAGGATATATAAGTACAAAAAGAAGGAATGACAAATGAAAGAAACGGCACACAAGTTAAAATCACTTACGGCATTTGACATAAGCGGCGATTATCTGATAGGTCAGTTTGAACGCCTTGCAAGCGACGATGAAGAAACCGCTATCGACGCTTATACAAACATAGCACGGTATCTGCTGACAAACGACATAACGCTTGCCGATTACCTCCGTGAGCTTCTCACCTACGCAGACTCAAAGCTCATCGAAAGCTACATCAGAAAAGAAGATACCAACAAGCAATATGCGGTTGAATATGACGTATCGGTAATCAAGGAGCTTGCCAAAATGTCGGCTCACAAGCTGAAGGATTATCTTTTCCAGAAGTTCAACGAGAATTTTATTTTCTCGCTCCCCGAATATGTTACGGGCGGCTTTGACTGCAACGCCGAATACTTCATCCGTCATATAAGCGAGAACGGAAGCGGCATTTACGCAAAATATAAAGCGTTTGTATATGATAACGGCTTGCTTCATCCGATAGAAAAGCCCGACGCAATACGTCTGTCCGATCTGAAGAAATACGAATCGCAGAGAAAGCAGATAGTCGACAACACAAGAGCATTCATAGCAGGTCACCCTGCCGACAATGCCCTGCTCTACGGCGACAGAGGCACGGGAAAATCATCGACCGTCAAAGCGCTTCTCAACGAATATGCAAATCTGCGTATCGTACAGGTTGACAAAAAGGATGTTGCCTGCCTGCCCACGCTCTACAAAACACTCAGCGAAAGCCCATTGAAATTCATAATCTTTATAGACGATCTTTCATTCGGTGAAAACGATGAAGGCTTCGGCATACTCAAGAAGGTTCTGGAAGGCTCTGTCTGCGGAAGACCGTCAAATATACTCATATATGCGACCACCAACCGCCGCCATCTTATCAAGGAAACCGAAAGCAGCCGTATGGGCGACAATGTTCACAGTGCGGATGAAATTGACGAAAGTATGTCGCTGTCCGACAGATTCGGTCTGTTTGTGACATTCCTCGCACCGAACAAGGAAACCTATCTCGAAATAGTCCGCAGCCTTATCCTTGACAGAGGCATAATAATAGACGCAGACAAGCTCGACAGATGTGCGGAAAGATTTGCTCTTAAGAGAAACGGCAGATCCCCGAGAATAGCAAGACAGTTTGCCGACAGCCTGCAATCAAAGCTCGCACTCGGCATAGATCCGGAGAAAATGTGATGAAGAAAAAAATACCGCTTTTGATTTCGGCACTGCTTATGCTGACCTTTGCGATAAGCGGATGTGAAAATATCGTACTCGTACCGGGCAGATCATCCGGTGCGATAACGGAAAGCAGTGAGGCTTCAGAGCCACTGAGCGCATACCCCGTGACACTGAACGACACGGAGATATTGAAAGCTCCCGAAAAAATAGTATCGCTTACCCCCGCCTATACAGAGATTCTTTTTGAAATGGGCTACGGCGACAGGATAGTTGCCGTCAGTGACTACTGTGACTACCCCGAAAGCGTAAAGGAGCTGCCGAAAGCCGCAAGCAGTGCGAATCCCGATATTGCGGCGATAAAAAAGCTCTCACCCGACCTTGTGATAACCGCAACGCCTATCGTCACAAAGGACAGAATCTCACTGGAGGCGCAAGGCACAAAAGTTCTGACAATTGCGTCCCCGAAAACCATTGAGGAATTTGAAAACATCTACAAATTTTTCGGGCTTGCAATGAACGGCATTTTCGACGGTGAATCTGCAGGTGAAAAAGCATTCGCCCCCGTAAAAAAACAGCTTGATTCGATTAAAAAGACCGACAAAACTTTTATATACGTCACCGCCGCAAATACCCCCGCAGGCAAGGACACATTTGAAAATGCGATACTCAGCCTTTTCGGCACAAACATAGCCGAGAGTGCGAGCGGTTATACCTATAACCCCGAAATGCTGAAGGACAATCAGCCCGACCTTATTTTCGTAAGTGACACTATAGGCAAGGATATGCTTACCACAAACGAAAATTATTCCGGACTTAAGGCGGTAAAAGACGGAAAAATCACCGTTGTGAAAAACAAATATTTTGAACGTCCGAGCGGCAGAATTACCGAGCTTCTGACAGAGATTGCAAAGGCATTCCCTGCCGAAAAGCCCGAAACCGCAAGCAGTAAGACCGAAAGTACCGGCAGCAAAGAAAGCAACAAGGAAAACGGCAAAGAAACCGAAAACAGCAAGCCTGAACCGGTTTCATCCGATGTTTCCGAATAATTTCAATTGCATATAAAGAGCCTGAACGTAAAAGGCTCTTTATTTTTTACCCCTCTCTCACCTCTTTGTCACAAAAAAATATTGACTTTTTTCCAAATTCGTATATAATTTAATAGGTATGTTTAATTAAAAATCGGGTACGGCTTTTTTGCTACCCTGATGATAAACGGAAGGAATCATAAATTATATGAAATGGACAGGACTAAACGATCTTAGAGAAAGCTATCTGAAATTTTTCGAAAGCAAAGGACATCTGAGAATGGCATCGGCACCGCTGGTACCGCAGGGAGATAACTCCGTACTGCTTATAAACGCAGGTATGACCCCTCTCAAGAAATACTTCCAGGGCATTGAAGAACCGCCCAGACACCGTGTAACAACTTGTCAGAAGTGTATCAGAACACCCGACATCGACAACGTAGGTAAAACTGCAAGACACGGCACATATTTCGAAATGCTCGGCAACTTCTCATTCGGAGATTACTTCAAGCACGAGGCTACGGCATGGGCGTGGGAGTATCTCACAAAGGTGCTTGAAATCCCTGAGGACAGACTCTGGGTAACGATTTACGAAAAAGACGATGAAGCAGGCGACATCTGGGCTAACGAAGTCGGCGTACCCCGTGACAGAATAATCAAGCTCGGCAAGGCCGATAACTTCTGGGAGCACGGAAGCGGACCCTGCGGACCCTGCTCTGAGATACACTTTGACAGAGGTGAAAAGTACGGTCCTTTCGAGAGCTTTGAACAGGCAGGAGAATGTGACAGAATTATTGAGATATGGAACCTCGTATTCACACAGTTCGACAATGACGGCAAGGGTAATTATACTCAGCTTGCAACAAAGAACATTGATACAGGTATGGGACTTGAGCGTCTTGCATGCGTAATGCAGGATGTTGACAATCTGTTCGAGGTTGATACTATTCAGAACATTATGAAGAAGATCTGCTCCGTTGCAGGTGTAAACTATCACGATGACCCCACAACAGACGTTTCTATCCGTGTTATCACCGACCATATCCGTTCAACGACATTTATGGTTGGCGACGGTATCCGTCCTTCAAACGAAGGCAGAGGCTACGTTCTGCGCCGTCTGTTAAGACGTGCCGCAAGACACGGCAGAATGCTCGGCGTAAACAGACCCTTCCTCTATGAGATATGCGACACGGCTATAAATGAAAACCTCACAGCTTATCCCGAACTTGACGAAAAGAGAGAATATATAAAGAAGGTCATCAAGACCGAAGAAGAGAGCTTTGCAAAGACAGTTGACAAGGGTATGCAGATACTCGGGGAGTTTATAAAGGAGCTTTCGGCAGACGATACACGCAAGCCCATCTTAAGCGGCGAAAACCTTTTCAAGCTGCACGACACATACGGCTTCCCCGTTGACCTTACAAGAGAGATTCTTCAGGAGAAGAATATCGGTATAGATGAAGAACGCTTCTTCGAGCTTATGAACGAGCAGAAGGCAAAGGCACGCTCAAATCAGGCATTCAAGGGCGGCTGGGACGAAGCTACGGCCAATGCGCTCAGCGGACTTACTACCACATTCGTAGGCTACAAGTCGCTTACCGCCGACAGCAAGATTCTTGCTATGATAAAGGACGGCGAGGTCACCGATGTTTGCAACGAGGGTGACGAGGTAACGGTCGTTCTTGATATTACACCTTTCTACGCAGAAAGCGGCGGACAGGTAGGCGACTGCGGTACAATTACGGCAGGCGAAAACGTAATGCAGGTTATCGACACCAAGAAGACAGGCGCAGGACAGTTTATCTGCAACTGCCATGTCGAGAGCGGTTGCTTCTATACGGACGACAGCGTAAAATCTGCTGTCGATGAAAAGAAGCGTATGGCTACAGCAAGAAACCACACCTGCGCACATCTTTTACAGGCGGCGCTCAGAAAGGTTCTCGGCGACCACGTTCATCAGGCAGGCTCTTTTGTAGATCCCTACAGATGCCGTTTCGACTTCAGCCACTTCAGCGCAGTAACTCCCGAAGAGCTTGAAAAGATTGAAATGCTCGTAAATGACTGGATTCTTGCAGGTATCCCCGTTGTAACCGAAGAACTTCCTATCGAGGAAGCACGCAAGAAGGGCGCAATGGCTCTGTTCGGTGAAAAATACGGCGATATTGTAAGAGTAGTACAGGCAGGAGATGTTTCTACGGAATTCTGCGGCGGTACTCACCTTGACAATACCGCAAAGGCAGGTCTGTTCAAGATAATTTCCGAAACATCGGTAGCTTCGGGCGTAAGAAGAATCGAAGCTGTAACAGGCTACAATGTACTCTCCGCATACGATCAGACAAAGGCAATGGTTACAAACATTGCTCAGGTACTGAAAATAGCAAACCCCTCCGCTGTAATGCAGAAGTGCGAAAACATGATGAACGAGATGCACGCTATGCAAGCTGAAATAGACCGCCTTAACGGCATCATTTCAATGAGCCAGATGAAGAATGTAACAGAGGGTGCAACAGAAGTAAACGGCATAAAGGTATTCTCCGCTATGCTTTCGGGTGTAACGGGCGACAGCCTCAGAAAAGCCGGCGACAAGCTGAAAGACGCTAACGATTCGTTCATCGCCGTGCTTGCAGGCGTATCCGACGGCAAGGGCAACTTCCTTTGTATTGCAAGCCCCGAAGCTGTTGCCAAGGGCGCAAACGCAGGAAAGATAGTAAAGGAAATTGCGGCTATCGCAGGCGGTAAGGGCGGCGGAAAGCCCGACACAGCTATGGCAGGCATCGCAGATGTAACAAAGATCGACGAGGCTCTGCTTGCGCTTACCGATATAGTAAAGAATATGATTGGCTGATAAAAGCCGGAAAGGAAAAAGTATGGATTGCATTTTTTGTAAAATTGTTTCAGGCGAGATCCCTTCCGAAAAGGTATACGAGAGCGATAAAGTAATCGCTTTCAAGGATATTAATCCTATGGCACCGGTACATATCCTTATCATTCCCAAAGAACATATCGGCGGTGTCGATGAGCTTAATGAAAGCAATGCAGGTATAGTAAAAGACATTATGCTTGTTGCAAAGCATCTTGCCGAGTCCTTCAACCTTGAAAACGGCTGGAGAATCGTTTCAAACGTGGGTGAAGACGGCGGTCAAACAGTGCGTCACCTCCACTTCCACTTACTCGGCGGCAAAAAGCTGAGCGTTGAGCTTGCTTAAAAGGTGAATAGTTGTGAGGCGGAAATTAGCGGCTGTTGGAGGTTCATATCTGATAGGACTGATTTTCGCCTCAATTTTCTTTGATTTTGCAATTTTTCTCATTTGTGGAGTAATATTGCTTATAGCTGTTGCAATAATAACAGCGATTTTAACAAGGAAATATGACATATCCGCAGCACTGCTCTGCTGTGCCGCAGGAATAACCGTATTCAGCTGTGTATCCTTGTCTATGTCAAAAGCGGCTGAACCGTTATTGGACGGAACCTACGACATAACCGCAACTGTAGCACAAAAACAAGTAATTGGTAAAGATTCAGCCGTATTCAGCCTTTATACCTATACATCAGACGGCAAGGTCGGTGTGATTATGTATACCGATGACATTGATGCAAAAAAGGGCGATATGTTACATTTCAAAGCCCGGTTTGAAAAGCTGACAAATACGGCGTATTACGGCACTGCCGACCGATACAGGAGCGACGGTATAACTTTATCCGCCATACCTCACGGCGACATTTCCGTAACAAAGGGAGATTACCCGTTATCGTTCATTGACGATTACCGTGAATATCTGATAGGGCGTATTGACGATAGCTTTCCCGATGACAGCGGTGCGCTGATGAAAGGTATATTCTTCGGTGACAAACGTTCCTTTTCCGATGACCTTTACAGTGATATAAAGCTGTCGGGAGTATCGCATCTTACCGCTGTGTCAGGTATGCACCTGACGCTTATTATGACCGTACTGTCGGCTTTGCTGACAGCTACACGGCTCGGATACTCCTACCGTGTAAGGTTTGTGATAACTGCGGTGCTTACAGTAGGCTTTATGGCTTTTTTCGGCTTTACGGCTTCGGTGCTGAGAAGCGGAATAATGATTATCACGGCAAACACAGGCGCTCTGTTTTACCGCAGGAGCGATTGTCTTAATTCTGTCGGACTTGCCGTACTGCTGATAACGCTTTTCGACCCTCTCTCCTGCCTTGACGCAGGTCTGATACTCTCAGCGGTAACTACCGTGGGAGCAGGTGCTGTCGGCGTTTCGGCTTCCGCATGGCTGAAAGACAAGCTCCCGTTTTTAAACGGCAAACTTTGCGATACGTTATGCGTGTCATTGTGTGCCGCACTTGCGGGAATACCGCTTTCGGCTATATACTTCGGTACGTTTTCGCTTGCTGGCATAATCGTATCGGTGATAACAGTGCCTCTTTTCACACTTTGCCTGTCGGCGATGCTGATATTTGCACTGACAGGCGGTGCGATAATACCGCTTGCCGCAATATCGCACTTCTGCTGTGACATTATGCGGATAGTATTCTCGGCTTTTGCCGCCGTACCGTTCCTGCACTTCAGCTGTGAGCCGTTTACGGTGATTATAACGATTGTTGTGATTTCAGCCGTTGCCGCTGTGTGTTTTCTTCTGCTTAAAAAGAAATACGCTGTTCCGATACTTATTGTTTCACTGCTGTGCTTTACCACAGTAAACACTGTACTGCCGCAGATTCCGGACGACAGCATAAGAATACTTATGCACAGTGACGGAGCAAACGGCTCTGTTGTGATACTTTCCCGTGATTATTCGGCGGCGGTGCTTATCGGAAACGATAAAAAAGAGCTTAGCACAATAAAAAACGTGCTTCTGGGAAACAATAAGACCAATGCCGACACGCTCATTTTCTGCAATAATCAGAATCCCGGAAATGAGCTTGTCAAAGCCGCACACGCTATTTCCGAAAACGTATCCGAGTGTGACGGCGGCAATGATATAAACGGCGGACTTTTTTCGGTCAGATGCCGTAACGATGCCCTGCTCCTGTCGGCATACAACACAAAAATCAACATCTCCTCCGCAGAAAAGGCACAGACGGATATGATAAATATCCTATGGGATAAAAGCAGATATATCTCTGCCGGTACACCCTGCTTTCTGATAAACAGGTATCAGAAAGCGTCAAACGGAATATCTCTTTATTTTACCGAGTGCGAATTGCGCATAAACGGGGACGGGATAACCGCCCGATGCAATTACAGATAGAAAGGGGAAACAGTATGAAGCTGGACGAGGATAAGCTGTCAACAGCCATCAAAAGTCGTGAAATCAGCCGTGTAAACTATCTTTACGGCGAAGAACGCTTTCTTGTAAAGACTTATACCGACCGCCTGCTTGACGCAACCGTCGGCAAGGACAGGAATGATATAAATCTCATAAAGCTCGCAGGTACATTCCCTGTTGACACGCTTACGGACAGTATCGACAGTATGCCCCTCTTTGCAGACAGCAAGGCTGTTCTGATAAGCGACCTCGACCTTGAAAAGTTCGATGATAGCGGTATCGAAACGATACTGAACTCCCTGAAGGATGTTCCCGATGAATGCACGGTAATAATCAGTATGACGGGAAACACGGAACAGCTTAAAAAAGCAAAGAACAAAAAACTCATAACCGCCCTCACAAAGCAGAAGAATGCCGCAGTCTGCGAATTTGCCCATCTTACGACGGCAAGAGTGACGGAGCTTATTATGAAAAAAGCGGCGAAACGTGGCTGTGTAATATCACGGGCTGACGCTCAGCATATAGCGGAGCTTACACTATGCGATCTTTCCCTTGCTTCTACCGAAACCGATAAACTGTGCAGTTATGCCGGCACAGGCGAAATAACCGCAGAGATGATAGACAAGCTGACAATAAAACAGCTTGACACAAGCATATATTCGCTTGCGACAGAGCTTCTGAAGGGTAATCGCAGACAGGCGCTCCTGATACTTGACGACCTTATCGCCCAAAAAATCGAGCCTGTTGTTATACTGGCGGCTCTTTCTTCGAATTATATCGACTTCTACCGTGCAAAAACCGCACAGGGAGCAGGAAAATCCTCGCAACAGACAGCCGATGATTTCGGATATGCAAAAAACCGTACCTTCGTTGTGACAAAAGCGATGAATCTCGTATCACGGCTCGATACGGAGCATATAAGAAACTGCCTTGATATTCTGTTCAACGCCGACCTTGCCCTCAAGACGTCAGCGATAAACTACAGAACTGTGCTTGAGGAAACGATAGTAAAACTCTCCCCGGAAAAAAGCAGGAGGTCGTACTATTGATAAAGCTCAGACGTGCCGTAATAGTCGAAGGCAAATATGATAAAATAAAACTCTCCTCCCTGCTCGATACCGTTATAATAACCACAGACGGTTTCGGAATATACAAGGATAAAGAAAAAACCGAGCTGATAAGAACTCTTGCCTCTACCTGCGGAATAGTGATACTTACCGACAGCGACAGCGCAGGACTTAAAATCAGAAATCATATAAAAGGCTGCTGTAAAAACGGCGATATAATAAACGTATTCGTGCCTCAGATAAAAGGCAAGGAAAAACGCAAAGCCGTCCCCTCGTCCGAAGGCTATCTCGGGGTTGAGGGACTTGACACAGAGATACTGGAGTCTGCTCTGAAAAAAGCCGGTGTTGCGACCGAAAGCGATACAGCTTACAAAAAGCACGACTTTCTGACCAAATCCGATATGATGGATGACGGAATGATAGGCTGTGCCAACAGCTCACAGCTAAGACGTGACGTATTGCTGGCACTCGGCTTACCGCCGATACTCAGCGCAAATACTATGCTTGAAGTGATAAACAGGCTTTATACAAAAGAAGAATATGAAAACGCAGTACACACTGCGTTTGAAAATAAAAAATGAAACCGTACACGAAAGGTAATTAATTTATGGTCTTTTCAACATCGATATTCATATATCTGTTTCTGCCGATAACCCTGCTGATATATTACATTGCTCCTAAAAAAAGCAAGAACTTCATCATCCTGCTCAGCGGTCTTGTTTTCTATTCGTGGGGCGAGCCTATATACGTTGTGGTAATGCTCATCTCAACAATGATAGACTATTTTGCGGGTCTTGCAATGAACCACTTTGAAGGGAAAAAGCTACCACGCAAGCTATGCCTTATTGTGTCGGTTGTTATGAACCTCGGACTTCTCGGCGTGTTTAAATACAGCGGATTCATCGCTGAAAACATCAACGCAATAGCAGGAAGTCAGATAATCGACATAAACAATATGAACTTCTTCGGCATTGATTTCCTGCCTATGAATATGCTGCCTATCGGTATCAGCTTCTTCACGTTCCAGTCAATGTCCTATACGATAGACTTATATATGGGCAACGTAAAGGTTCAGAAAAATCCTATCAGCTTTGCGGCTTTCGTGACCCTGTTCCCGCAGATTGTCGCAGGTCCTATCGTAAGATATGACGATGTGGCAAAAGAGCTTGACGACAGAACGATAACGATTGACCTTATCTATGACGGCATTATAAGATTCATAATCGGACTTTCCAAAAAAGTGCTTATCGCCAACAGCATAGGCGCACTGTGGACAGCGGTAAAATCAACCGACATTTCACAGGTATCTGTAGTAAGCTCGTGGCTCGGAATACTCGCATTCACCTTCCAGATTTACTTTGACTTCTCGGGATACTCCGATATGGCTATAGGTCTTGGCAAAATGATGGGATTCCACTTCCCCGAAAACTTCAATTACCCCTACCTTTCAAAGAGCATTTCTGAATTCTGGCGCAGATGGCATATCACACTCGGTTCGTGGTTTAAATCATACGTCTACTTTCCTCTCGGCGGCAACCGCAAAGGTATGCCGAGAACTATAATGAACCTTGCTATAACGTGGTTCCTTACAGGCGTATGGCACGGCGCAAGCTGGAACTTCATACTCTGGGGTTCGCTGTACGGCGTTGTCATCATACTTGAAAAGCTCTTTCTCGGCAAATGGCTTCAGAAGATTCCGGCAGTATTCTGCCACATCTATACAATGCTGCTTGTAATACTCGGCTGGGTGCTGTTTGACACAGCGGATTTGCCCACAGCCTTCGCCTATGCAGCCAATATGTTCGGCGCAGGCGGCACACCGTTTATAGACAGCACAGCAATGTATCAGATAGCCACCTACGGAATAACATTCATCATCTGCATAATCGGCTGTACAAACCTTCCCAAGCTCGCAGTGGAATATCTGAAGAAAAAACTTCCTCTGCTTATCAATTACGGCGGAATTGCCGGTCTTATGGGAATGTTCGTTATGTGCGCCGCATACCTTGTAGATCAGACCTACAACCCGTTCCTGTACTTCAATTTCTGAGAAAGGAGTAAACAAGATGAAAAAAGAAAATATCTATAAGTTCCTGCTTATCGGGCTATTTGCTCTTATCTCGATAGCAGTACCCGTTGCAACAATAATATCAAGCGCACAGCTTCCCGAAAATGCGTTCAGCGAAAATGAAAACCGCTACCTTGAAAAAATGCCGAAGTTCAATTTCGATACCGTAACCGACAAAACGTTTATGACTAAGTTTGAAAACTACTTTTCGGACAGAATAGTAATGCGTGAACAGTGGATAAGCCTTATGAACGATTTCGACAGATTGCTCGGCAAAAAGGAGATAAAGGGAATATTCACCGAGGACGGCAGAATGATGCAGTCGTGGAGAGAAAGCGATTACGATAAGGAAAGCGTATCGAAAAATCTTGCCGCTATGGAAAGCTTCGCTCAGAAATACCCCAAGATCAAGATGTACTTTATGCTTGCCCCTAACGCACAGGAGATATACAGCGATACCCTTCCGGCAAACTGCGGTGCGGCAGACCAGAAGCTGTTCATAAAGGACTGCTACGACAGCGTTCCCTCAATCACGGGAATTGACGTATATTCGGCTCTCAGCAGTGCCAAAAACGATTATATTTATTACCGCACCGACCACCACTGGACAAGCTACGGCGCATATCTTGGCTACGCAGAGGCAGGAAAAGCAATGAAGTTTTCCGCATATACCGCCGATAAGTTCAGCGTAGAACATGCTTCCGACACTTTCAGAGGCACGCTCTATTCAAAGACGCTCGACAACAGCATAACCCCTGATACTATAGACATTTACGCTCTGGCGGATAACGAACCTAAGGTCAGCGTAACCGTATATAAAAGCGGAGCACAGCCCGACGGAACGTATGACAGTATGTATTTCCGTGAGTTCCTTAATGTAAAGGATAAATATTCCACCTTCCTCGGTCAGAATGTTCCCAGAATAGACATAAATTCCGTTCTTCCCGAAAATGCCGACAACGGCAGTCTGCTTGTGATAAAGGACAGCTACGCACATTCGCTGATACCGTTCCTTGCAAAGAATTACAGCCATATAACCGTACTCGACCTTCGCTATATAAATGGCGACATAAAAACGCTCGGTGTCAATATCGGTGATTACAAGAACGTTCTGTTTATGTATAACGTAATAACCTTCTCGCAGGATACGAACGTAAAAAAATTGAATTTCATATTCAAATAACAAAGCTCCCGACGGTATTTTAAGTGCCGTCGGGAGTTTTTGTCATACCTGCCTTTAAAATTTGTCATGCCTTGCACTGAAGCAGCTTTTTCATCTCCTCAATACCTTTTACCTGAGCTTTGACAGCTTCGTTAAGCACTGCTCTTAACTGAGGGCAGATACTGAATCTCATCGCATTCCTACACATTGCAATACCGCCCTCGTGGTGCGGTATCATCTGCCTTATGTAGCTTATATTTATATCGTTATCGGGGCAAGCCGACCTCATACGGCTGAACATATTCGTAACAATAATGCCGTACTGCCGTCTGTATCCGCACAGCGATTGACCGTCATTACGGTATCCTGCGCATCCGCAGAGCATTTTTCTCATTTCTTCCGTTTCTTTTGTCTGCGTCACAACAATTTCCGTTGCGATATTCTGTAGCGCAATGCAGGTCGTATATCTCAGCAGTTCCTCCGAGATTCGTATTGCCCCCTGATGATGCGGTATCATTTTCACGATGAAATTATAAGAAATACTGTCATTTTCCTTTGCGCAGTTCATCGTTCCCGTCATAGTATCAAGTATGCCTGCATAGCTGTCAAGATATTTCTGCGTAACCGTGCTGAATGTACATTTTTCCATAGCTTAACCTCCGCAATATGTTTTTGTTATATTCTATGAAACTTGCTTGGGTTTTGGAACAATACGAAAAATAAATGAAATTTCTTTCACAATCGCCTTTTATAAAGGTTAGAAATTGACTTTTTACTCCTTATGTGCTAAAATATCATTTATAAAGCCTATCGGCTGACTATTTGATTATCGAAAGGAATTTCAGTATGAAATCAACTTATATAAAGCTCATTGCCGTATCTCTGATGCTCTCCTGCACAGCGGCGCTCACTGCCTGCAGTTCGTCCTCGACCTCATCTGATGCATCAACAGGTAATGTCGGCGACACAACGTCCGTTTCGGAATCCTCCGCCACATCATCGGAAGCTGTCAACAGCGAAAGTAAAACCGACAGCAGTTCAGAGGATACCAAGAGCAGTGACGAGAATAAAAGCGGCGAAAACAGCACCGAATCGACCGTCACTTACGAATATGTAAAGGACGGCAAATTCTCCCTTGCAAACGGCAACCTTTCATTTAAAATGCCTGAGGACTGGAAGCTCGCAAGTGCCTCTATAGCTTATCAGTTTGCGTCAACAGACGAATACAACGAGAATAAATTCAATCTTGTAGTCAGCAAGACCAACAGCCCTATCGAAGATGTGACCTCCGAGCAGATGACCGCCACATATAAGGCTACTATGGAGGACTTCAAGCTGGTTGATTTTCAGCACACCGAAATAGCAGGCAAAAAGGCAATCTATATGCAGCTGACAGGCATGGTGTCACAGGTAACAAAGCAGACCACCATAACACAGTATATGATCCAGTCGGGCGAAGATGCTTATTGTTTCTCCTTCACCCAGTCAACTGAAGATGAAACTTTCCCCGACCTTATAGCAGGCGTTATAGATTCGCTCGAAATTAAGTAAATTAATAGAGAAACAGCCGTACAAGCTGTTTCTTTTCCTTTTTACCGTTGCATTTCCACATCGGATATGCTACAATAAATCTGAAAATAACAGCCGTAAGGCAAACAGGAGTTACTATGAACAAGAATAAATTAAACCGCCTTGATGAAATGATGCAGTCGCAGGTTGACAGCGAAATGATTCCCGGCGGACATTTAAGAATAATCAAGGACGGAGAGCGAGTATACGATAAATGCTTCGGAATGGCTGACGTTGCCCGTAGCCTTAAGATATCGGACAATACGATATACCGTCTTTACAGTATGACAAAGCCCATCACCGCAGTTGCGACAATGGTACTCTACGACAGAGGGCTTATTGACCTTTCCGACAACGTAAGTTGGTTTCTTGAGGGCTTTAAGGATCAGAAGGTCGAAACCGCAGACGGCATTGTTCCGGCAAACCGTGAGATTAAAATCATCGACCTGCTTACAATGACCGCAGGACTTATGTACCCCGACAGAAACGTAAATCCCTCCGGCGATAAAATGGCTGATTTATTCGATAAATTCTACGAAAGAGCGTTTTCGGGAAACGGCACATATTCAACCGTTGAGATGTGCAACGAAATGGGTAAAATACCGCTGTTCGCACAGCCCGGAACCTGCTGGAACTACAGCGTCTGCGCCGATGTTCTCGGTGCAATAGTTGAAGTTGTAAGCAAAAAGCGTTTCGGTGACTTCCTGAAAGATGAGATATTCACACCTCTCGGTATGAACGATACCGATTTCTATGTGCCTGCCGAAAAGCGTGACCGCTTTGCAGAAATCTATATAAGAGGCGAGGACGGAAAGCTCGCTCCGTGCGACTGGCAGCACTTAGGTCTTGTTTACAAGTACACAAAGCGTCCCGAATTTGAGATAGGCGGTGCAGGACTTGTTTCCACCGTAAACGACTATGAAAAATTCGCTCAGATGCTGTTAAACGGCGGAAAATACGGCGATACCCGCATACTCAGCCGCAAGGCAGTTGACCTTATATCCCACAATATAATCACCGCCGAGCAGGCAAAGACGTTCAACTGGGATTCGTGTATCGGTTATGGCTACGGAGGACTTATGAGAACGCTCATAAACCCCGAAATAACTACTGTCGGCAGTACAGGCGAATACGGCTGGGACGGCTGGACGGGAAACTACTTCTGCAACGATCCCGAAAACAATCTTACATTTATGTACTTTATACAGGTCTGCGGCGGTAACGGCATACGTCCGCTCAGAACATTAAAGCAGGTTATGTACTCGGCTCTTGACGACTGAGCATAATTCATACAGAATACAGCACTGCCCCGTGAGAAAGCTCACGGGGCAGTTCAGCTTGTAGAAAAAGTATGTTTTTTCAAAAAAAGTGCTTGTTCTCAATCCCTATCCCCAAACCCCTTTCCCCGGGAAAGGGGCTATATTACTGGGGCTACCGCCCCTAGACCCTGTCGGGGGCTACGCCCCTGCGACCCCATTTTTATATAATCAAGAGGTTTATCGACAGTCTGCACTGCCCCGTGAGCTTTCTCACGGGGCAGTTTTGTATTAAATTCTTTTTCTATACCGTTTTACAGCTTGTCAAAATACTTCTGCATAGGGCTGTACTGCACGATATAATCCACATACTCTGCCGTAGCCGAGTAGAAATCTGCCTCGAACCTTGCTATACCCGCACCGCCCGATGCAAAATTCTCATCAGAAACATAGTTCTTCGAGTTATCCAGTATGTAGCAATCCGTATTTTCTGCAAATCTCTCCTCGCACAGCTTTAGCAGTGCCTTTGCGTTTGCGAATTTCTTCTTGTCTGTCACAAGCGGCTTTATTTTTCCGTCATAATCTCTTACCTTGTCATTGAGCGACACCTTGCACAGAATTATATTACTGCCGTATTTCTGCTTCACAAACTGCGACAGCTTATCACAGGCGGCAAGGATACGTTCCTTGTCCTTTTGAGCGTCAAGCGTGAACGGTTGTCCGGCCTTTCCGAGAATAACGGCAAGGTCAGAATTTGCATACTGCTTGTCTACAGTAAATCCCTCGCCGTTATATTTTGCGTTATCCGCAATAACGTCCGCCATATCTATCACTATCCACCGTGACTGACTTACCGTGAGCCTTTGCACAGTTGTCCTCATAAGCTGTTCCAAAGCCTTAGCGCCCGATTTATCTGCAGTGGCAAACCTCTTATCCTCTACGGAATGCGGCTTATCAAACGCCCATACAAATGACTCTCCGCTCACCGCCACATTCATTCTGATAGTTGTAGCCTTTGCAAGCGCTCTCTTTATGACACCCGTACCCCACATATCTATCAATGTGAAGTTGTGTATCTTTTCATATTCATCTATCTTCTGAGGCACTGCCTTAGGATCGCCGCCGTTCCACAGCTCGTATGCGACCCTTGTCATAAACCGCAGGTTCTGATCGTTTACATCAACCTCTTTTCCCAGCGCACCGCCAAGCGTAGCCCTTACAAAGTTTGCGATAGGACGCTTTATCCTGTACTGCCTGTCAAGAAGTCTTATAAGTTCGCCGTGAGTCACATTCTGTAGCGTATTGCTTTCCAGTGCCGCAATAACCTTCACCGCATTCTTCATCTCGATATTGTCACCGAAATCGTAATATCTGTAAATATCGGTTATGCTTGAATAATGCTGTTCGATTATATCCTTTATTTCAGCCCTGTTCTCCGCAATAAATTCTCTTGAAGTATGGAACATAAGTGCGTCTGCAGGCTCTTTTCTGTCAAGCAGAACGGTAAGCAGTCCCCTTGCACACGCATTGTCATAATAGCACAGTATCTGTTCAAGCCTTGAATCAATGTCCTGCTCCTTGTACACTCTGCCGGGTTCTCCCGATGTGATCTCATCAAGCGCCTTTTCGCAGTCCGCAAAATAGAAACGGTTGAACACTGCCTCTTTTCCGTCACCGGTCAACGACAAATCACCGAAATACCTTCCTGAAAGGTCTATTATAACAGGGTGTACCTTTTTGATAAAATAATTCTCAATATCCTCAAGGAATGCGTTCAGCTTGTTCTTCGGCGTGCTTTTTCTGACCTGTCTGCCTATTGCGTAGAATTCGGGAGAAATCGTCCTTACAAGAATGATTCTGTCCGCAGGATACAGCTTTAATATCTCTTTTGCAAAAATATCGACAAGCGGCTTATAAACGTCTTCGGGCAATATGTTCGGCAATTTTTCGCCGTGCTTTTCATTGCTGTCAATGCCGCCCGTCAGAAATGAATTTTCGGTCTTGACAAGTCCGTGTACCGCAGTACCGTAAAAGTCAAAAATAAAATAGTCCAAGCGGTTTTCCTTTATATATTCAAATGTCCTGCTCTCCCCCTGAGCATCGCTGTTGTCGATTTTTTCAGGGAAAAATGCCGCAAGCGGAGATATTTTTCTTACATTGTTATCGGCTGTGAACTTAGGGCTTCTTTCGACTATCTTCTGTACATTGTAAGAGCCCATAGTAATAAAGCCGGTACGCTTCATAAGCGAAGAAGTATCCACAGTGCCGATATTCACCGTTCTTCCGCCGCTTGTCTGTCCGGTTATTCTGAAATAGCACAGCCCTTCGACAGCGTTCACTCTGACAGCCGTT
>ULXM01000234.1_pt1 | contig 26118 bp, 24 predicted proteins | sample 1961271 | NCBI WGS metagenome assembly ULXM01 (sample SAMEA4835838, study PRJEB28245) | human gut metagenome | biome: gut microbiome; material: fecal sample | place: Denmark | collected 2008 | reverse complement strand
GTTAAAACCTTGTCGGAGAAAATTTCTCCGGACAGTAGTGATCGAAACAATATTGTCTATACGAATAGAAATGGATATGTAGCTGACAGCTCATATACTCCATTCAGCTATCCATGGGGCACTGGAAGATATTACTTCCTGGACTTTCCGACTGGAACTTCTTTAAGCCAAATCACGATTGACAACAGAAGACTCCTATTCAAGTGCCGAACTCCGGAATTGCCATTGGAATGGATTACCATCAATGATTTTGTAGCCCCCTATTCATATTGCGCCATAAACTTGGGAATGTCCATGTTCAGGGACGCACACCATTATTTCAATATGGTCAGCAAAAATGTCGAATCCTACTCAGGAATAGCTATTGAGTTGGACGACGGTGAATTTCTTACTGACAACGAACTATTTTCACAACTCTGCAAACTGCTTAGAACCACGTACGGAGTGACATCTCCAAAAGAATTGACAAAACAGCAAAAATATGATATCGCCAAGAAACTACATTTTGATTTCCGTTCATCTAACGGACAAATACGCAGGGTCCTAGGCATCACGCAATATGAGATAGATACACTATTCCCTCTTAACAAGCACTAGTTAGCTAAAAACTTGTCCGGAAAACCACGCCTTTTTCCGGACAAGTTGGACAAAATCGCATTCCGTCCGGATTAAACCGTTTATTTCCGGACATCTAGACAGCCCACAACACCGCAGATCCGAATATTCTCATTAACTTAGAGGAGACTTATATGAAATCAACAGTATGAAAAGAATTGCATTGATCACAGGAGCGAGCAGCGGAATCGGGGAAGCTTGCGCGCGGAAATTCGCAGAAGGAGGTTACAGCTTGATACTCACGGCAAGACGTGCGGAAAAATTGGCGGAACTCAAGGCGGAACTGGAGGCTGAAGGCACGAAAGTGAAGACATTGACATTCGATGTCCGGGATGCGGAAGCGGCGGAAAAGGCCGTGGATTCGCTCGAACCGGAGTGGCGGAAAATCGATGTCCTGATAAACAATGCAGGACTCGCGCTCGGGCTTGACAAGGAATATGAGGGCGACCCTGACGACTGGAACACCATGATTGACACCAATATAAAGGGACTTCTGACAATGACGCGCCTCATCGTGCCGGGCATGGTCGAACGCAATGAAGGCCACGTGATAAATATCGGAAGCGTTGCGGGCGATGCGGCATACGCGAAAGGAAACGTGTACTGCGCCACCAAGGCTGCCGTAAAAACCATCACCGACGGCCTGAGGATTGACCTCGCGGAAACGGCAGTGCGCGTCACCAACCTGAAACCGGGACTGGTCGAGACGAATTTCAGCAATGTCCGTTTCCACGGAGACAATCAGCGTGCTGACAATGTCTATAAAGGAATCACGCCTCTCACCGGAGCAGACATCGCCGATGTGGCATTCTATGCCGCCTCCGCACCGAAACATGTCCAGATAGCCGAGGTGCTCATCCTCGCCACCCATCAGGCAAGCGGAAGCGTGATTTACAGAAAACCATAACTCCCGGCAGATTGAAGATTGGCTGAAATAGCACGTCACCTTTTCCGTATTTGTCCTGTTATATATGTGAACATGTTCAAAAGGAACAAAGTATAATAACATAAACAAACATTTATCATGGAAGAGATTTTAAGCATTCTTTGGTTCATCGGATGTTCTACAGTTTTACCGATTATCATCGTCTGGCTGGTCACCCGCAAACAGATCAACGAAACAAACAAGCGCACCGAAATCATGATGAGCGCCCTGGAGAAAAATCCGGACGTCAATGTAGCCGAGTGGCTGGACAAGCTGGCACCCGAAAAGAAAGGCAAGCTCCTGAAAGAGAAGCTCATGACCAAACTGACATGGGGCATAATCTGTCTGATTCTCGGTATCGGCACCATCGTCTACGGCGCATGTTCTTCATTCGCATCTTCAATGCCTACATTTCTAGGTGGCGGTGCATTGCTCGCAGTAGGTATCGCACTTCTGGTCAGCTTCTTCTTCGGCAAGAAGTTCCTCGCCAAAGAAATTGAGGCCGAGAGCAAGAAGAACCAGCAATAACGATGGACAGAGATCAGTTCATAGCACAAGTAAAAACCCAGCAGAATGCCCTCAGAAGCTTCCTGCTGGCCTTGTGCGGTGGCAATCTCGCTGATGCTGACGACATTGCGCAAGAATCCCTGGTCAAGGCCTACCTCGCAATCGACCGCTATACCGACAGCGGCAAGTTCAAGTCCTGGCTCTTCAAGATTGCCCACAACACGTTTCTCAACCATACGGCGGCGCTGAAACAATACGATTCCATCGAAGCCGCAGAAACCGTTGCGACCCAGGAATCCGCCGACCACAATTTCGCGCATCAGCAGCTCTATCTCGCGCTCTCCACCCTACCCCCGAAAGAGCGCGCCGCCATCACGCTCTACTACCTCAGCGGCTACACCATCAAGGAAATCGCGGCCATAACCGAGGTCAATGCCGATGCCGTCAAAAAGCAATTATCCCGGGGCCGGGACAGACTCAAACAACTCATCAAGCCATGACAAAAGATAAAGAACTGGAAAATTTATTCGCTACCGCAATACAGGAGTTCAATGACAATGACCTTTTCACCGCCGACCTCTCGTCCAAGCTTGACAAGGTGGAAATCCTCAAACATATCCAGCAGGAACAGAAACGCCGTTCCAATACCCGCCTTCTGGTAGCATTCTTCGCCGGAGCCCTGAGCGTCATCGTCGCCCTGCTTCTCCTGCCGATGCTTCCTACAGACATGGAAATCATCCGCAACCTCACCAGTCTCAGCGACATAGCCTTTTTCTCCCACAAAGTAAAAGTGCTTTCCTCCATTATCCTGTTCGTCCTGACATACAGCGTAGTCTTCAGCGCCTACTCCATCTACTCCACCCTGTCCGCCGAAAAAACAGGGAAGCAGTCGAAGTAGCCGCAACACTTCATAAAGATAAAACCGCCGACAAGAATCTGATTCCTGCCGGCGGTTTAAGGTTATGTGGAATCGGAAATTATCCGATCATGTTCTTAGGGTCGAGGGCATTGTCCAGCTGCTCCTTGGTGAGGATGCCGTGCTCGAGGACAATGTCGTAGACTGAACGGTTGGTCTCGAGAGCCTCTTTGGCCACCTTGGTGCTGGCCTTGTAACCGATGATAGGGTTGAGGGCTGTCACGATGCCGATGCTGTTCTTGACCATCTCGTAGCAACGCTCCTTGTTCACGGTGATGCCGTTGATACACTTCTCGCGGAGGGTGTTCATGGCATTCGTAAGCCAAGTGATGCTCTCCATAATGGACTCGGCGATAACCGGCTCCATGACATTGAGCTGAAGCTGTCCGGCCTCGGCGGCAAATGAAACTGTCATGTCGTTGCCTATAACCTTGAAGCAAACTTGGTTGGTAACTTCAGGAATGACAGGATTCACCTTTCCAGGCATGATGGATGAACCGGGAGCCATAGGAGGAAGATTGATTTCCTTCAAGCCGCAACGAGGTCCGGAAGCCATGAGCCTCAGGTCATTGCAAATCTTGGAAAGTTTGACAGCCAATCTCTTGAGGGCGCCGGAATAGCTTACATACGCACCTGTATCAGGTGTAGCCTCCACGAGGTCCGGAGCGGCGATGAACTTCTCGCCGGTAAGCTCGGTCAACTTCTTGGCGCACAACTCAGGGAAACCCGGCTTTGCGTTAAGACCGGTACCGATGGCTGTACCACCCATATTGATTTCATAAAGAAGATTCACATTTCTCTCAATGTTCAGAACCTCCTCGCCAAGATTGGTCGCATAAGCATGGAACTCCTGGCCGGAAGTCATCGGCACTGCATCCTGGAGCTGTGTACGGCCCATCTTGATGACGTCCTTGAACTCCTCTCCCTTGGCCTGGAACGCTGCGATAAGGTCCTTGAGAGCCTTCTCAAGATTCCTGTTCATGCGGATGAACGCATAACGGAAAGCGGAAGGATAGGCATCATTGGTAGACTGCGCGCAGTTCACATGGTCATTCGGAGAGCAGAACTGATATTCGCCCTTCTTGTGTCCCATGATTTCGAGTGCCCTGTTCGCAATCACCTCGTTCGCATTCATGTTCACTGATGTTCCTGCACCACCCTGCATCATGTCCACAGGGAACTGGTCATGGAACTTGCCGTCGATGATCTCGCGGCATGCCTCCACGATAGCGTCAGCAATCTTCGCATCCATCGCGCCCAGCTCCTTGTTCGTCTGTGCAGCAGCCAGTTTGATGCAGGCCATTGCAATGACGTACTCAGGGTAGTCGCACATCTTAGTGTTGGAAATCTTGTAGTTGTTGATAGCCCTCTGTGTCTGAACACCGTAATAGGCATCAACCGGAACCTGAAGTTCGCCAAGAAGGTCAGATTCAATTCTGAATTTCTCTTCGCTCATAACGAATTGTAATTATCCGTTTATAAATTGTTTTAGTTTATATCTACAAAGATAAGATATTAAACTTTTATAAACAAAAACATTGATAAAAATTGCAATTTCTTAATCTCGCCCTGTCTTGGTGGCCTTCAAATAATAGAATATCGCTATCGAAAGCACGAACACCACCGGACCGATGATGCAATTCCATGACACCGGCATATTGAAACCGATTTTCGCGACGCAGAGATAGGTCGTGCAAACTGAAGTCATGAACGCAGCCGGCAACATTGTAATAAGATAAGCATTGCCCTTCTTGCTCTTCAGCAGATATGCAGTTGCGGTCCAGAGCATGAATACCGCCAAAGTCTGGTTCGCCCAGCCGAAATATCGCCAGATGACATTGAAACCATCCTCATCTGAAATGTTGTACCAGAGCAGGAATCCTGCGATGATGAACAGAGGAATACTGATAATCAACCTGTTGCGGATAGGTTTCTGTGTCAGGTGCAGGAAATCGGCGACAATGAGCCTTGCACTTCGGAATGCCGTATCACCACTCGTAATCGGTGCAGCCACGACTCCGAGCACAGCCAGAATGCCACCGATTATGCCAAGCCAATTCTCGGAGACCTTGACCACGACGTCCGGCGCAGAAGCAGCAAGTGACGCTCCGGTTTCCGCAGCTCCCCCGTCGAAGAAAAACCAGGAAGAGACTGTAGCCCAGATCAATGCGACGATTCCTTCAGTTATCATTGCGCCGTAGAACACCGGCCGTCCGAGTTTCTCATCGGACACGCATCTTGCCATCAACGGACTCTGCGTGGCATGGAATCCGCTGACCGCCCCGCATGCGATGGTAATGAAAAGACAAGGGAAAACAGGCTGCCCCTTGATAAGTCCTTCAGCCTCACCGAGATTTCCGAGTCCGTCCCAGATTTCAGGAAGCGACGGCCATTTCACGAAGAGGCAAACCATGAGTGCTGCCGCCATAAATATCAATGCCACAGCGAATAACGGATAAATCCTGCCAATGATCTTGTCAATCGGCAACAGCGTGGCGAAAAGATAATACAGAAAAATCACGCCTACCCAAAGCATTATCGCCAATTTGCTGCCGTCCCCGGCGATGTCGCCGAGAATCAATGCCGGACTGAACACGAAAACAGTTCCGACAAGCATGAGGACAATAATGGAAAATGCCAATATGAATGTCCGTGTACCCTTTCCCAGATACTTTCCGACCAGGTCCGGAAGGCCTGCTCCATCATTCCGGATGGACAGCATACCTGTCATGTAATCATGGACAGCCCCGGCGAAAATACAGCCCAATACTATCCACAGATACGATGCCGGGCCGAATTTGGCCCCCATGATGGCACCGAAGATCGGGCCGGTTCCCGCAATGTTGAGAAACTGTATCATATAGACTTTCCAAGCAGGCATCGGAATGAAATCCACGCCGTCAGCGCGAGTTATCGCAGGGGTTTTCCTGGAAGAGTCGATACCGAACACTTTTTCGATTACCTTTCCATAAATGAAATAACCGACCACAAGTGCCAGAAGGCTGATAAGAAAAGAGATCATTGGTTTTCAGTTTTTCGGACTGCAAACTTATACAAAATCTCTTGAAAATGTTTCGATATCCTGACATCAATTGGTTTTCTTGTACGACATGATTGCGGACAATGTCGTGAGGGTGCCGATACCGGCCAGACAGGCGAGATTGGACCAGTTGTCGATGAGGGTGCCGCCTTTCAGATAGATGGAACGCATTGCGTCAGCGAAATAGCGGAGCGGATTGGCGTAGGTGATGATTTCCGCCCACCTCGGCATTGAAGCGATCGGGGTGACATTGATCTGCTCTTTCGTGCGAAAATAATAGTGTACATGGCATGAGTCACACCTGCCTGCCCGGTAATCATCGTGGTCGTCGCCCCCTTGAATCCTTTCTCCTTGAAGAGTCTGTCAGCAGCCTCCAGAATCGCCGCTTCGGTATTTTTATTGTTCTCTTTCATCGCTTTTGTATTAACACTTTTGTTTAACAGCATTGTTAACACGGCACATGTAACCTTTATTCCAATACGTTGTACAGAATTATCAGATTATTTTTTGTTAATTTTGCATTAACAAAAAAGCAACTGCATGCTGAACATGAAAAGCATTGACAGAAAAGTAGTTGTCACCGTGGCGGTTTTCTTGCTGCTGGCGGTAGTATATTTCATTCCCAAGCCGGTACTGCGCATGGCATTGCCGGAAATCATGGTGAAATACAGGATTGTCGGCCCGCTGCTGACATTGTCATTGGCAGGAATTTTTCTCGCGCCGAGGCTGATGACTTTGGCAATGATTTTCTCTTTGTGCGGGGATTATATGGGTGCGGGCGGCAATTTCATCGGGCAGATGTCTTTCTTCGCGGCGGCTCATGCGATGCTGATTGCATTTTTCGTACAGCGGTTCCGGACTCTGCCGGCAGACTTGCAGGCGTGCCGATATCAGGAAAGCGTGCCGGACGGGACTCCAGCCCGAAAAGGTGTACGCGCCAAAGCTTTGACAGTCATATGCGCAGCGACGACGGCGGCAACATTGCTGACCTTCGCATTGACCTGCATCATTCCGCATGTTCCGGCCGGCGTCACCCGCATCGGATGCGTCATTTACGCAGTTCTGATATGTTCAATGCTGGCCATGTCAATGTTGCAGCGGCATGGTTTGTTCGCGTTGGGTGCGGCGCTGTTCCTGTTCTCCGATATCATACTGTCATGGCACAGGTTCGTTTCCCCTGTGCCATACAGCAAATATTTGATAATGATTACATACTATTCCGGCCAGCTCATCCTGTGGCTCACCGCCGTGGCGAAAGATGAGTAAGCGGTGTTTCGCACTTGCGAAACTTGAGTTACTACTTTACGGTGATAGTAAAACTGGTCTTCAGCTCGCCGTTTCCATATTTGTAAAGCACATTGACTTTGGTTGTGCCCTTTTTACCGTGAAGAGCTATATCGAAATTGGACTTGATCGTGGCTACCTCCGGGTCTGAATAACTGAATGAAAACTTGCTATAGTCCAATTCGAAATTAGCATCAATGTTACTCTTGATATTAATCAATTTAGTCATTGGTAAAATATTATACGAACTATTCTTCATCGAAAGCTTGACATTATCGACTTGTACGGTACATCTTGCAAATTTCCCTGCCAATGTAGCAATGATATCGGCAGTTCCCGCAGCCACAGCCGTAACTTTTCCGGTCTGGTCAACGGTAGCGACTCCTCCGTTGCTACTTCCCCATTGGATGTCCTGATCAGTGGCATTGCTTGGCTGCACATGAGCCCTAAGGGTATACGTATTTCCCACAGCTAACAGCAGCGATGACTGTTCCAAAGCGATTCCGGTCACAGGAACTTCCTTTTTCTCTACAGTGATCTCACATGACGCGCTGAACTCACCGTCTTCGGTCTTTACTGTAACCGTGGCCTTTCCTGCCCCTCTTGCCTCCACATAACTATTGCTGCCGCCCGATGTACTGGTCACGCTGACAACATCAAGATCACTGGTCCACCATTCCACATTTTTATTGGTCGCATTTGCAGGCTCTACCGTAGCTGTAAGTGTTCCTTTATCCCCCTCACGAAGTGTCATAGACGCAGCACTCAACTTGACGCCCGTCACAGCGATGACCTTCTTTTTCACAGTCACCTCACATAACGCACTGAATCCGCCGTCATTGGTCTTCACGGTTATCGTCGCCTTTCCTTCCCCGACAGCAGTCACGAGTCCCTCCTGACTTACGGTAGCCACACTTTCATTACCGCTTTCCCACACGACACTCTTGTCAGTGGCATTTTCCGGTGTCACTGCCACTGCCAGCTTTTCCTCTTCACCTTCCACGAGAGTCAGTTCGGTATTGCCCAATACGACGCTCGTCACAGCGATAACCTTCTTGTTCACAGTCACGTCACATGTGGCTTTGAATCCGCCGTCATTCGTAATCACGGTTATGGCCGACGAACCCTCCTTGAGAGCCGTCACAAGCCCGGTCTGGCTCACTGTAGCCACACTCTCGTCGCTGCTTTTCCATTCAATGCCCTTGTCCGTAGCATTTTCGGGCATCACCGTGGCCATCAACTCTTCAGTATCTCCTTCAACAAGAGTAGTCGCTGACTTGTCTAATCTGACTTCTGTCACTGCGACACTCTTGTCCTTTTCCTTCTTGCAGGAATAGGTCGCAATCAATGAAACACTCAAGAGGATTGTAAATAGTGCAATTAATCTTCGTTTCATGGTTATCTAGATTTTTGATTTGGCCAAATTTATGACTATCAGCCAAGTAATCCAAACAATTTCTCTAGGTAATTTTACCTATTTTGCCGTGTCACACGCATATTTTTCACAAATATCCTCCAGACGGCTGCGACAATGCCTCCGTGTTTCGGCAATAATGTGATGTTCTGTCGGGGGCGCATTGGCTTGGATTGCATTGGCATAGGTCGGATTGGCATGGGTCGCACAGGCTCGGGTTGCATTACCCTGGATCATTTTGTACCGCGAAAACGTTTTATCTGGAACAAAGTGTTGTTTTTCAAGAGTGCATCAATCTATATTACCGGGAACCTGAAGAATATACCAGACATGGACTTGCATATAGAGACCCGATAACTGAAGGATACTGCCCCACCCCGAACTTTTTCATTCGAGGTAAATATTTCGCAGAAAACGACAATCCATTCAGCACGACAGAATTGCATATCAACAGATTAGACTTCAACAAAAAACGGGACATGCAGTTTCAGTTTCCAGGCAGGCTTTTCGACAGAGACACATTGATACTCATGACGTTCGAGGTTAATTTCATGTATATCCTACATGCTTTCGCCACAGGAAATGACGTTTCCAATGCAAAAGCCGCTTTGCGCTCACACTTCAGGAAAGGATTCATAGAGACTCTAGAGTCACTATACGAAATAAAGCCGCTTGAGAACGTTACCGCGAAATTCGTAACTCAGAATTTTCACGAATTCAATGGTAAAGTATTCTATGACAATGCCAATAAAAGATTTATATCAGCCTCTCCGCGATTGCCGATATCGTCGGGACGCGGCCACGGGGATTTTTGTAACTAACTGATAATCAGATACCATTTTAACAGTAGCGTGGAAACGCAGGCTTTTTTTGGCCACGTTTCCACGCCCTATTTTATAACTCATTGAAAATCAACATCTCCAGAAACGAGGCGTGGCCGCATCCCGCCGTTAAAACAAACAATCCCCACGCGGCGAAGCCCGGACGGGGGTGGCGGCTCTGGAGGCATGGTCGCCCATGACCTTGTGAATGGGTGTCAGGCGGCAGCCTGACGGGATGAGCGAAGCGAACCTCCAAGAGGTGCCACCTCTGGCCGAGCGCATTAAAAAGCCACATTATCTACTAGCAAAAATAATCCCTTGGGGAATTGCAGGTTATTATTTGAATGTTGCTATATTTGGGCTGATAAAACAATATGATGATACACAACAAATGTGTGAAGAATCTTTGCGTACTATATATTAAGGATAAAATAATGACTAAAATATCAATACGTTTCTTTGACGACCATGAGGTGAGGGCCTTTTGGGATGAAGATAATTCCAAATGGTGGTATAGTGTGCTTGATATTGTCGGAGTATTGAACGCGCAGGATGACTATACGAAGAACAGGAACTATTGGAAATATCTGAAAGGCAAACTAAAAACAGATAAACCTGAACTGGTTAGTGGCACTAACCAGTTCAAGTTGAGAGCCCCTGATGGAAAGATGAGACTTACCGATGTCCTTGATGCTTCCGGAGTTATAGAACTGGCGAAAAATATGCCAAACAACAAGGCTTCGCGGTTCATTGAGTGGTTCACTTATGGCGAAGATACCATTGACGGGAAGAGCAAGGCGAAAGCTTATACACTTTTCGAAAGTTCTTTACTTGACAGCATTGAAGTCGGAACAGTGAAGGGGCTTCAGCAGATTCACGCTTATCTGTTTGGAGGATTGTATGACTTTGCCGGACAGATACGTTCGGTTAATATTTCCAAAGGCGGATTCACATTCGCTCCAGTGGCCTATTTATCGCAAACGTTACAAAACATTGAGCAGATGCCTGAAGAGTCATTCGATGAGATTGCGGATAAATATGTTGAGATGAATGTGGCACATCCGTTTCGTGAGGGCAATGGGCGTACTACGAGAATTTGGCTGGACTTAATTCTGAAGAAAAAGCTTGGTCTATGCGTAGATTGGAGCCGCATTGATAAATATGATTATCTTTCAGCAATGGAAAGGAGCGTGGCGGATAGTACAGAAATCAAAGGACTTCTGAAAAATGCGTTGACAGACAAGGTGAATGACCGAGAGATGTTTATGAAAGGAATTGATTATTCATATTATTATGAGGAACACTAGAGAGATGCACACACTATACACATTGACATCAAGCCTGCATAGCGAGGCGGCATGTAGTCCTGCAGAGGAAGGATTCATAAGGGAAATCGAAGCGATGATTGGAGAAAGGTTCTGCTTCATGGGCGAAGATTTCTCCGGATATGGGGATACACGGAACAACCTCATATATGTCCGGACAGGGGGCACTGAAGGGATTTTCAAGAGCATATTCTGCAAAGACGGAAAGCTGCAGGTGCCTGGAAACGAACCTATCAGACTGCTTACAAGCGGCAAGAGCAATTCATTGGCTGCGTCAATGGAAATATTGTCATTTCTGAACCGTAACGGATATCCGGGAGAAATCATACATGGAAACACAGAAGAAATCGTCGGGAAACTGGAAGCTGGCTTCACGAGGGGAAACAAGAACCATGTGCGAAAATATGAACTGGGGCGGATATTGGAGGGAATGAAAGTCGGAGTCGTCGGAAAGCCATCGGACTGGCTGATTTCCAGCGATGTGGACTACGATGAAGCAAAGATACGACTCGGGGCGGAAATCATTGACATTGACATAAACAAGCTGGTCGACCTGGCGAAGGCTCCCGACAGGACCTTGCTGAAAGAATTGGACCTCAATGCATTGAACAAACCGAAATTCGGACGCGAAATAACGGAAAAAGACTTCGGAAAGGCGCTTGACATATATTGCGCGCTCAAGACAATCGTGAACGAATATGGACTGGACGGAGTGTCCCTGAGATGCTTCGACCTGCTCACGGCGCTGGGAAATACAGGATGTCTGGCATTGGCAATCCTTAACAGTCAGGGAGTTGTAGCAACCTGCGAAGGCGATGTGCCGGCCTTGCTGTCAATGTGCATCGCCAACAAAAAATATGGAACACCTGGATTCCAGGCAAATCTCTCACGCATTGACGGAGACAAATTGCTGTTTGCGCATTGCACCGTGCCGCTGAACATCGTAAGCGGCTACTGTTACGACACGCATTTCGAATCAGGAATCGGAGTGGCCATACATGGCACGATCCCGGCAGGACCGGCTAAGATACTAAAGGTTTCGCCAGACTGCACGGAAATGTTTCTAGAAGACGTCAATATCATTGAAAATCAATACAATGACAATCTCTGCCGGACACAAATAATCGTGGCGGCCCCCGGACTTGCAGATTATTTCCTGCGCTCATCCATCGGGAACCACCACATTATAATTCCGACCCGATAAAGTTCGGGTCCGCAAGTTACCTCTAGAATTTCAATACCGCCGTAACCGGGTAGTGGTCAGAGATGTATGGCACTCCGGCGAAACTCTCCGTCACGGTGTGGAAACTAGGACATTTGGAGAAACCGCTATAATAAATATAGTCAATCGTCAGACCGGCAGTAGTCGCAAGATCCACGAACTGGTCCCCTATCGCAGCATGCTTGAGCGGTTTGCCGAAAGCATTGAAAGAAGGGATGCTGTCGGTCACTTCCGCCGTAGCGCGGGCACTGGACATTATCTGGTCCAGGTCATCCAGCACGGCATCAGCCGGAAGGACATTGAAATCACCGGTCAGGACCATCGGATATTTCTTGGGATTGATACTGTCAATGCGCTCCACGATGAGCTTCAGACCGTTCTTTTCAGCCTCACGGCCCTGATGGTCAAGATGGGTATTCACATAATAGAACTCCTTTCCGGACTTGCGCATTTCCAGAAGGGCCCATGTGGCAGTGCGGCGACATGCGGCATCCCAGCCGAAAGACGGAACCTCAGGAGTCTCAGAAAGCCAGAACGTACCCCAATCCTTCAGTTCGACAGTCTTGGTATTGAAGAAAATCATCATCATTTCACCGGCTGACTTTCCATCATCACGACCTACTCCAACTCCGTCATAATCAGGACATTGTTCCTTAATGAACTCCGCCTGGAAATCGAAAGCCTCCTGTAGTCCCATGATATCGGGACGGAGCTCGTTCACCATGGCGGCAGAAGCCTGCTTGCGGAATTCCCAGGAATTCTCCCCATCCTTCGCAACACCCATCCTGATGTTGAATGACACGACCTTCAGTTCGTCCGACGCCGGCCGACACTGTACAAACGCCAGCAAAACCGACAGTACAATAAAAAATCTCTTCATATTTTCCAATGTTTTTGTTTAGTGCTGCAAATATACGCAAGGAAAAGCTAATATTCACGATTTGCCCCTCAGTTATTGGGTGATGCTGAAAAAATCACGTATATTAGTAGCAAATTCGAGGAATTTATGAAAGGAATCGTTCTTGCCGGCGGTAGCGGAACCAGGCTTTACCCTATCACCAAAGGCATCAGCAAGCAGCTGATACCGATATTTGACAAGCCTATGATCTACTATCCTATTTCCGTGCTGATGCTGGCAGGAATCAGGGAGATTCTCATCATATCCACACCTACGGATCTGCCTAATTTCCAGAGACTTCTGGGAGACGGAAGCGACTTCGGAGTAAGATTCGAATACGCGGAGCAGCCATCACCGGACGGCCTTGCACAAGCATTCATCATCGGTGAAAAATTCATTGGCAATGACTGCGCGTGCCTGGTACTTGGAGACAATATCTTCTACGGAGCAGGACTGAATGCCCTGCTGCAGCAGGCTGTAATAGACGCGGAAGAACACCATAAAGCCACGGTTTTCGGATACCGCGTAAGCGACCCGGAAAGATACGGCGTAGCGGAATTCGATGAAAACGGCAACTGCCTCAGCATTGAAGAAAAGCCGAAGAACCCGAAGAGCAACTATGCAGTAGTCGGCCTGTACTTCTACCCGAACAAGGTCGTAGACATCGCCAAGACCATAAAGCCTTCGGCAAGAGGCGAACTGGAAATCACCACCGTCAACCAGAACTTCCTGCAGGCCAATGAATTGAAAGTCCAGACAATGGCACGCGGATTCGCATGGCTCGACACAGGGACACACGACTCGCTCTCCGAGGCATCCACCTTCATTGAGGTCCTGGAGAAACGCCAGGGACTGAAAGTCGCATGTCTGGAGAGCATTGCATACAGGCAGGGATGGATAGATGCGGAACAGTTGAAGAAAGCGGCGGCGCCTATGCTCAAGAACGATTACGGAAAATACCTCATGTCCATCCTTAACGAGGGACCTGACACACTGAAGAAAGATCTGGAGTATTGAAATGAATCATACAATATTAGTCACAGGAGCGGACGGACAGCTCGGACGGGAAATGCAAATCGCCTCCCACGGCAGCCGTAACCGATTCATATTCACCGACATTGCCGGAGAACACGAGAGACTCGACATCACCGACCCGCAGGCCATTGCGGACATCGTCCGCGAGAATCATGTCAATGTCATCGTGAATTGCGCCGCATATACCAATGTCGACAAGGCTGAGACCGACCCGGAAACCGCAAACCTGCTGAACAACATTGCCGCATGCAATCTGGCTGACGCAATGAAAGCCGTAAACGGCACACTCATACATATTTCCACGGATTACGTATTCCAGGGAGACCGGAACATCCCATGCCGGGAAGACTGGCCGACAGAGCCGCTGGGCGTGTACGGGAAAACCAAATTGGCAGGTGAAAAAAGCATTGAAGCCACAGGCTGCGCGAGCATAATCATACGCACCGCATGGCTCTACTCCCCTTTCGGAAAGAACTTCGTGAAGACAATGCGTGACCTCACCTCCAGCCGGGAAAGCCTGAAGGTAGTCTTCGACCAAGTGGGGACACCGACTTATGCAGGCGACCTGGCGGAAACAATATGCCGAATCATTGAAACCGGCCAGCTGGACAAGACAGGCATCTACCACTTCAGCAACGAAGGTGTCTGCTCATGGTTCGACTTCGCGAAAGCCATCTGCGAGATGAGCGGCAATACCTGTGACATCCGGCCATGCCACAGCGATGAATTTCCGAGCCCGGTGGCAAGACCACATTTCTCGGTACTCGACAAGACCAAAATCAAGCAGACATTCGGAATCCGCATACCATATTGGACGGACTCATTGAAACGCTGCATCGAAGAAATTGAAAACAGCTGACACCAATGGAAAGCAAAAGAAATATACTCATTACAGGCGGTGCAGGCTTCATCGGAAGCCACGTCGTCAGGCTGTTCGTGAACAAATACCCTGATTACCATATCATCAATCTCGACAAGCTGACCTACGCCGGTAACCTCGCAAATCTCCACGACATCAAGGACAAGCCGAACTACACCTTCATCAAGGCAGACATCTGCGATTTCGAAACCGTGCTGGAAATCATCCGGAAGTACAATGTCGACGGCATCATCCACCTCGCAGCGGAAAGCCACGTCGACCGCTCGATAAAGGACCCGTTCACCTTCGCCAATACCAATGTAATCGGCACATTGTCAATGCTTCAGGCTGCAAGGATTCATTGGGAAAGCCAGGAAAAGCCTTGGGAAATCAATGGAGTGCCATGCCTCTTCTACCATATTTCCACTGATGAGGTATATGGGGCGCTGGAAATCACGGCCCCGGACGGCCTGGAATCTCCTTTCTCCACGAAAGCATCCTCGGCGCATCATCATGTCTATGGAGACAAATTCTTCACCGAAGAGAACAGCTACCATCCGCATTCGCCATATTCAGCGGCTAAGGCGGCTTCGGACCATTTCGTGAGATCATTCCACGACACCTACGGCATGCCGACATTGGTCACCAACTGCTCGAACAATTACGGGCCATACCAGTTCCCGGAGAAGCTGATTCCATTGTTTATCAACAATATACGACACAGAAAGCCACTTCCGGTCTATGGCAGGGGAGAAAATGTCCGTGACTGGCTCTTCGTGGAAGACCATGCGAGAGCGATTGACACCATCTTCCACAAAGGACAAATAGCCGACACCTACAATATAGGAGGGTTCAATGAATGGAAAAACATTGACCTCATAAAAGTATTGGTCAATACGGTAGACAGACAGCTGGGCAGGGCGGAAGGCGAAGACCTGGGCCTCATCACATTCGTCACGGACCGCAAGGGACACGATATGAGATACGCCATCGACTCAAGGAAATTGCAGAAAGAACTTGGCTGGGAGCCTTCGCTCCAGTTCGAGGAAGGCATTGAACTGACAGTAAGATGGTATCTTGAAAATCAGGAATGGCTGGACAATGTGACCAGCGGAGATTATTTGAAATACTACCAAAACATGTACGGAGCACTATAACATGAAAGTTACAAAGACAGATATAGAGGGGGTTGTGATTTTGACGCCCCGGATTTTCATAGACGAGCGAGGATATTTTTTCGAGAGCTGGTCAAGACATGAATTCGAAGAAAAAATCGGCAAAATAGATTTCTGCCAGGATAATGAGAGCATGTCCACATACGGCGTGATACGCGGACTGCATTTCCAGAATCCTCCATACGCACAGAGCAAGCTGGTGCGGTGCATAAAAGGAAGAGTTCTTGATGTCGCGGTAGATATCAGAAAAGGCTCCCCGACTTACGGAAAACATGTAGCAGTGGAACTCACGGAAGACAACCACAGGCAGATGTTTATCCCGAAAGGCTTCGCTCACGGCTTCTCGGTTCTGAGCGAAACCGCATTGTTCCAATACAAATGCGACAATTTTTACCATCCGGAGGCGGACGGCGGCATCTCACTGGAAGACGGAACATTGGGAATTGACTGGAAAATTCCGGACGAACTGAAGTTATTGAGCGAAAAAGACAAAAGACATATAAAACTGAACGAATTTGACAGTCCGTTCAGATACGACAAATAAGAAAGAATCATAATGGACTGGTTAACAGGATTATTTACAAATCAAACATTTATACAGGCCATACTCGTCCTCTCGCTGATTTGCGCGATCGGACTGATATGCAGCAGAATTACGATTAAGGGCGTCTCGCTCGGAATCACATTCATTTTCTTCGCGGGAATCATTGCCGGCCATTTCGGATTGACGATAGATCCGCAGATGCTCGCATTGGCACAGAACTTCGGACTCATATTGTTCGTCTATGCCCTCGGTCTCCAGGTGGGCCCAAGCTTTTTCCCGTCATTGAAAAAAGGCGGCATAAAATTGAACCTTCTGGGTCTGGGAGTATTGGCACTTGGAGCAGTTATGGCGGTAATAGTCAGCATGTTGACTGACATTTCCCTGCCTACGTCCGTCGGTCTTCTCACTGGAGCGGCCACCAATACGCCTATGCTTGGTGCGGCACAACAGTCACTTCTGGAGGTCTACCCTGATGCCACTGCCACATCCAACGAGATGGCGATGGCCTGCGCGGTAGGCTACCCGTTCGGCGTAATCGGCGTGATACTATGCGTAGTAATATTGAAACTGATATTCCACAAGCCTGGTTCCAATGCCAAAGAACAGCATGACAATCAGACATTTGTGTCAGAATTCCGCATCAGCAATCCTGCGATATACGGAAAAGCGATAAAAGACATCATGAAGGACGTGTCCATCAGGCTTGTCGTGTCCAGGGTATGGAAATTCAACGGAAACAATGAAGACGATGCCAATGACGGCACGGTAATCATACCGAACGGAGATACGATTCTGGAGAAAGGCGAGCATGTACTGGTCATGACCAAAGAAACTGAAACCGGCATTGCCGAGAAGCTTTTCGGAGAAACCGTCCACAAGGACTGGAACAAGAAAGACATTGACTGGAACCATCTTGACAGCACATTGGTATCGCGTCATGTGCTTGTCACCCAGCCACATATGAACGGAGCCAAACTTGGCGACCTGCACCTAAGGAATGCCTACGGCATCAATATCACCAGAGTGAACAGGGCGGGCATCGACATTCTTCCGTCAAGCGGGCTGCATCTCCAGATAGGTGACAAGCTTACCATCGTGGGAAAGGAAGTCGCCATCGACCGGGTGGCAGAAGTGCTTGGAAACCAGGAAAAAGAGCTGAGAAACCCGAACTTGTTTTCCATCTTCATCGGCCTCATTCTCGGCCTTCTACTGGGAAGCATACCGTTCGCCATACCTGGAATGAGCATTCCGGTCAAACTCGGTATCGCCGGAGGCCCGATAATCGTAGGAATCCTCATGGGGGCCTATGGTTCACGCATGCACCTTACCACTTATACTACACGAAGTGCGAACCTGATGCTCAGGCAGATGGGACTCACCATCTACCTCGCCGGACTGGGATTAAGTGCCGGCCCTGGATTCTTCGAGACGGTATTCCAGCCGGAAGGACTGCTCTGGATTCTGCTCAGTTTCCTTATGGCAATCGTCCCTGTCCTGATCATGGGATTCATCGCCACGAAATTCTGCAAGACCAGCTATGCATCCAATATCGGTATGCTCTGCGGTGCAATGGCGAACCCGATAGCGCTCAATTACGCCCTCAGTACCGTCGAGGACGATGAGCCTTCTGTAGCTTATGCAACAGTTTACCCCGTCGAGATGTTCTTGCATGTCATTACAGCTCAAATGATTATGCTGCTCTGCATCTAGAATGTCGACGGGGCGGTTATAAAGAGATCGTTGAAGTTGCGATATTATTTCAGGAGACGTGCGCGGAGTTTGGCGAGCATGTCACGGGTCATTGACTCTAGGTCATACTCAGGCTTCCAATCCCATTCCTGACGTGCGCAAGAGTCGTCCATGCTGTCAGGCCAGCTGTCTGCGATGCTCTGCTTCAGCGGATCAGGCTGATATTCCATTTCGAAACCAGGAACCTCACGGCGGATTGCCTCATAAATGGTCTCAGGAGCGAAACTCATAGACGCGATATTGAACGCATTACGGTGAATGAGTCTTGAAGGATCAGCCTCCATAAGTTTGATGGAGCCGTTGAGCGCGTCAGGCATATACATCATATCCATCAATGTACCAGGCTTCAGAGGGCAGACGAATTTCTCGCCACGGACAGCAGCATAGTAAATATCCACTGCATAGTCGGTAGTTCCGCCGCCCGGAAGGGTAACATTTGAAATAAGGCCAGGGAAACGTACCGCGCGTGTATCTACACCATATTTGGTGAAATAGTAGTCACTGAGAAGCTCGGTGGTAACCTTGGTCACGCCGTACATCGTACGAGGACGCTGGATAGTGTCCTGAGGAGTTCCGACATGCGGAGTGCTGAGACCGAAGGAACCGATGGAACTAGGTGTGAACACTGCACATCCGTTCTCTCTGGCAACTTCGAGAACATTCCACAAACCGTCAATACCGATTTTCCATGCCAGCTTCGGCTTGGACTCGGCAACAACGGAAAGGAGAGCCGCAAGATTGTAAATCGTGTCAATGCGGTACTTCTTCACTGCGGCGGCAATCATCTCGCCATCAGTAACGTCCACGACTTCAGACGGACCTGACTCCTTGAGTTCACCCTTAGGCTCGCTTCCATGAATGTAACCTGCTACGACATGGTCATTTCCATATCTTTTACGCAATTCCATAGTGAGCTCGGAACCTATCTGTCCAGTCGCTCCAATTATGAGAATGTTCTTCATATCGGTACTTTAACTTATTGTTTTAATAAATTTGTTCACAAAAATAATTAGATTTTCATGATTTCCGAAGAAAATCATAACAAATCGTTAAAACTTTTTAATATACTTTGATTTTATGTGATTTCTGCGTAATTTTATGACACAAATGAAACACAAAACGTTTATATATGTACGGAAAAATGAAAGAGCATCTCAGCAAGACTCTCGCTGAGATCCGCGAGGCGGGCCTCTACAAGGAGGAGCGCCTTATCGAGAGTTCCCAGTCAGCCTCCATCCAGGTAGCCGGTAAAGAGGTACTGAATTTCTGCGCCAACAACTATCTCGGACTCGCCAACGACCCGAGACTGGTCAATGCTTCAGCGGCAATGATGGCGAAACGTGGATTCGGCATGGCATCTGTACGTTTCATCTGCGGAACACAGGACATCCACAAACAGCTTGAGAATGCCATCAGCGAGTATTTCCATACGGAAGACACCATACTCTATGCGGCCTGCTTCGATGCGAACGGCGGTGTTTTCGAACCTCTCCTGACTGATGAAGATGCCATCATTTCTGATACATTGAACCACGCATCCATCATCGACGGCGTACGTCTCTGCAAAGCCAAGAGATACCGCTATGCAAACGCTGACATGGCTGATCTTGAGCGTTGTCTGCAGGAGGCCCAGGCACAGAGATTCAGAATCATTGTAACTGACGGCGTATTTTCCATGGACGGCAACGTGGCTCCTGTCGACAAGATCTGCGAACTGGCAGAGAAATATGATGCCCTCGTGATGGTGGACGAATCACATTCAGCCGGTGTCGTAGGTGCTACAGGTCACGGAGTAAGCGAACTCACCAACACATACGGAAAGGTTGACATCTATACCGGAACGTTAGGAAAGGCATTCGGCGGAGCAATGGGCGGATTCACCACAGGCCGCAAGGAGATCATCGACCTCCTCAGACAGAGAAGCCGTCCTTACCTGTTCTCCAACTCATTGGCACCATGCATCATCGGCGCCAGCCTCGAAGTGTTCCGCATCCTGAAGGAAAGCAATGAACTTCACGACAAGCTCGTAGAGAACGTCAACTACTTCAGGGACAAGATGATGGCTGCCGGATTCGACATCAAGCCTACGCAGAGTGCAATCTGCGCCGTGATGCTCTATGACGCCAAGCTTTCACAGGTTTTCGCTGCGAAGATGCAGGAGGAAGGAATCTACGTCACAGGTTTCTACTACCCTGTCGTACCTAAGGATCAGGCGAGAATCCGTGTACAGATTTCAGCTGCACATGAAAAGAGCCAGCTCGACAAGTGTATCGCCGCATTCATCAAGGTCGGCAAAGAACTCGGCGTACTCAAATAGCCGATACCGGACATACATTCATACGGGAACTGTCCAAAACCATGGGCGGTTCCCTTTTCTTTTGGATATTTTTCCTATCTTTGTGACAAGAACTTCAACAGATGGACAATGGCTGTTTTGTGCGTAAAACAGCGCATGAATTTATTGAAACAAGATGTCAGACAACAATATATTCGAAAACAAGATTCTGGTCCTGGACGGGGCGATGGGTACAATGATTCAGCGATACGGGCTGGAAGAAATTGATTTTCACGACAATGGCGTGAAAAAAGACTATCCGGAAACAAATGCCGACACCGCGGAAGCACTGGTATTTCTGAAACAGAGCAGCCGCGAACTGAAGGGCAACAATGAGTGCCTTAACCTGACTCACCCGGAAATCATCGAAGAAATCCATCGGGAATACATAGCTGCCGGAGCAGACATCATCGAATGCAACACATTCAGTGCCAACCGCATATCACAAAAAGAATATGGAACGGAAGCATTGTCCTACATCATGGCGCGCGAAGGTGCGGCCATCGCGAGAAGGGCTGCGGACAGCGCCGGCGGACGACGGATTCATGTGGCTGCCAGCATTGGCCCGACATCGAAATCATTGAGCCTGGCTCCGGACATCAATCACCCCGACATGCGCCCGTACAGCTTCGCCGACATGGTCGAGGCTTACGGCGAGCAGATACGCGGAGTCATTGACGGCGGTGCCGACATCATCCAGATAGAAACCTGCTTCGACGCACTGAACACGAAAGCGGCATTGTATGCACTGGAAAAGATTTCGCCTGACGGAAGTTTCCCTGCAATCGTTTCAGTATCAGTCAATGACAAGAGCGGCAGGACATTGACAGGACAGACCGTAAGGGCGTTCTACACTTCAGTAAGCCACTACCCTCTCCTGGCATTCGGACTCAACTGCTCACTTGGAGCGGAGGACCTGATGCCTCTCGTAAAGGAGGTATCGGAGTTTGCGGAATGCGCCGTCATCTGCTATCCCAATGCCGGACTGCCTAATGAAATGGGCGGTTATGACGAGACTCCGGAGGAAATGGCGCTGCAAGTCAGGAAGATGGCTGAAGCAGGTATTCTCAATATCATAGGAGGCTGTTGCGGCACCACTCCGGCACACATTGCCGCTATAAGCGAAGCTATAAAAGATATCAGGCCACGAAAGACTGACACCGGCACCGGCATTGACAAGACATTGACAGTGAGCGGATTGGAACCGGTAAGCATTGACCTGAAAAACAGCAATTTCACGAACATCGGAGAGCGCACGAATGTGGCAGGCTCCCGCAAATTCGCGAAACTCATCGCGGCCGGGGACTACGAGACCGGACTGCAGATTGCGGCCGACCAGATAGAAAACGGCGCGAGCATCATTGACATAAATATGGATGACGCCATGCTGGACAGCCGTTCCTGCATGGAGAAATTCGTGAGATATATTTCCAACGACCCGGCTGTGGCGAAAGCGGCATTGATGATAGACTCATCGCATTGGGAAACCATTGTAGCCGGTCTGCAAAACGCTCAGGGAAAGTGCATTGTAAACTCCATCAGCCTAAAAGAAGGTGAAGAAGATTTCCTGAAAAAGGCGGCGGAAATCCATGCGCTGGGAGCGGCAATGGTGGTGATGGCATTCGACGAAACCGGTCAGGCTACCACGTTCAGCAGGAAGATAGAGATTTGCGAGAGAGCATATAAACTGCTGACAATCAAGCTGAACATCCCGCCGCATGACATTATTTTCGATGTTAATGTCCTTTCAGTCGGAACAGGAATCGAGGAGCACGCCAAATACGGCATTGACTTCATCGAAGCCGTCAGATGGATAAAGCAGAACCTGCCTGGAGCATATACTTCCGGCGGTATTTCGAACCTGTCTTTCGCATTCCGAGGGAACAACACCGTCCGCGAGGCTATGCATTCGATTTTCCTCTATCACGCTGTCAATGCGGGACTTGACATGGGAATCGTGAATCCGGGAATGCTGCAAGTGTACGATGACATTGAACCTGATCTGCTGAAGAAGGCAGAGGACGTGATCCTGAACAGGGATGCGGATGCGACCGAGAGGCTTATCGCGAAGGCGCAGGAGATAATGGCAGCGAAAGAGGCCGCGAAAAACGGTGGCGCGACCACAAATTTCACACAGGAAAACATTGACAGTCAGAACAGTACGCCGGAAGAGCGGCTTAAAGAATGTCTCGTAAAGGGACGAGGCGCCGGACTGGAGACGGACGTGCTGGAGTGTTACCAGAAATACGGTTCTGCGGTGAAAGTCATCGAAGGACCGCTGATGGCGGGAATGGAGCGCGTCGGTGAGCTCTTCGGCGACGGCAAAATGTTCCTCCCGCAAGTCGTGAAGTCCGCAAAAATCATGAAGGACGCGGTCGCGGTTCTCGAACCGTACATGACCGGCGAGGGCAATGATTCCGGCACAAGACCTGTCATAATCAATGCTACCGTCAAGGGAGATGTCCATGACATAGGAAAGAACATCACCGGCATTGTCCTGAGCTGCAACGGTTTCGAAGTCATTGACCTGGGCGTGATGGTGGACAAGGAGAGGATTCTGGATGAGGCGCAGAAGCACAATGCCGCAATCATCGGGGCGAGCGGGCTGATTACGCCGTCGCTATACCAGATGGAGGAATTGTGCCGGGAAATGACCCGACGCGGCATGGATACCCCGCTGTTCATCGGCGGCGCGACCACATCCGCATTGCACACCGCCGTCAAGCTGGCCCCTCTGTATCAGCATGTTTTCTATGCGCAGGACGCGTCTTCAAGCGCGGTGATGGCGAAACGCTGCATGATGGACAGGGAAAAATTCGAGGCAGCAGAGCATGAGGCGCAGAAAAAGCAGCAGGCCATGTATGAAAGCATGATGGCGAAACGTACGATGCAGGAAAGCGATGTGCCGGAAGCGGCATTCTCCGAAGACTCGTATCTCACACCTGAAGAATATTCTTTCTGCGACATTCCGGCCATGGAACTCTCTATAGATGAAATACTTCCCTACTTCGACTGGAGAATGTTCCTGGCGATTTGGGGTATAAAATACGGCGGGGACCTGCCGGACGATCCGATAATAGAGAAAACCGTAAAAGACGGCAAGGCAGTGCTGGAGAGATTCAAGACCAGGCATGAGGTAATCATCAGATTGTCAGAGAGAATCATGAATGCACGACGCGAGGGCAACGACATTGTCATAAGCGGTGAAAGCACGAGATTCCCGATGCTGCGCCAGGCCAATGTTGACGCACATTCCAGCAGCAGATTGTCTCTTGCGGATTTCGTTCCATCCGGTCATGACGGTCCGATGGGCGCATTTGCCATCAGTGTGGTCACGAATCATGGCCCGGCATGCACCTGCGGCTGCCAGGCTGGACTGCCGGACTTTTTCGCCAGAAGGGTTTATGGAAGAGCCTCGGGAGAAGACATTACCTCTCAACTGCCGGAAACGGCCACGAAAGATTATAACAGCATGATGGACAGGGCCGTAAGGGTAACATTGGCGGAAGCCGCATCGCTTTGGCTTGATGATTTCCTGAAGAAACGGATGCATTGCGGCAGCGGAAGGAAAGTGCGGATCGTCAAGCCGGCAGCCGGTTATGCAAGCTGTCCGGACCATACATTGAAGAAAGATATACTGGACATCTTGCCGGAAAGCGGAAAGCTGGGCATCCGGCTTACGGAGAGCTTCGCAATGATTCCTGACGCCTCCATCTGCGGTTTCATATTTTTCCACCCGGATGCGACATATCCGGAAATCCGCCATATCAGCAAGGAACAGTTCGATGATTATGCTTCAAGGCGCGGCATGACAGAGCAGCAGGCTCGGCAGTTCCTGGGACACCTTCTTTAATTCATAGACAAAGACATAATACAATGAAAATCACAGAGATACTTAACGAAAGCAAGAAACCTTTCCCTTCGATAGAAATCGTTCCGCCACTTAACGGCATGAGCAAGGACGAACTGCTCGGAACCATCCGCAGTTTCATGGAATTTGCACCGAAATATATCAACGTAACCTGCCACAGGGACGAATACGCCTTCAGAAAAGAGGCCAACGGCACATATTCCCGCCATCTGGTGAGGAACCGCATCAGCGAAGTAGCCGTCTGCGCTGCCATCATATCGGAATTCGATATCAATGTCGTTCCGCATGTAATCTGCGGCGGGGCATCTGCCGAGGAACTGGAAAGCGATCTTTACAACTATAGATTCCTGGGAATCAGCAACATAATGGCTCTCCGCGGAGATTCTATAACCGGAGAAAAGAGGTTCGTTCCGCATCCGGAAGGTTACGCCCACGCCAACGAACTGGTCGAGGCCATCAGGCATTTCGATGAGCAAACAGGTGAATCATTCTGTATAGGTGTCGGCGGCTATCCGGAAAAGCATTTCGAGTGCGCCAACATTGAAACAGACATTGAAAATCTGAAGCGCAAGGTCGATGCGGGCGCGGATTACATTATTACACAGATGTTTTTCGACAACAAGGTTTTCTACCGTTTCGTCGACCTGTGCAGGAAAGCCGGTATCAATGTCCCGATCATTCCGGGCCTGAAACCGCTTTCTACAGCCCGCCAGGTGGCTCTTCTGCCTCAGTCTTTTTCTTTGGATATTCCGAAAGAACTTACCGAAGCTATCGCCCAAGCCGGAGACGACAAGGAAGAAGTCTACCGCATCGGAACCCAATGGTGCGCTGCACAGTGCAAGGATCTCCTCGCCCACGGAGTCCCGGCCGTACATTTCTACACCATGGGCAAGCCGCGAAACATCACCGAGATAATGCGCGAGTGCTTCTAGGCGGACAGGACCTCATTGGCGCGCTCCAGGGCGACATTGATGTTCGGACAGATGTTCTTCTCGCCGAGAAGGTGGTAGAAGCCTGCTTTTTGGAGTGCGGCGTGAACCTTGGGATTGACACCTGAAAGGACAACAGTAATATTGTTCTTCTGACTCATTTCGCAGAGGTTCGAAAGGTTATGGATTCCGGTCGAATCGATGAACGGCACCTTGCGCATACGGATGATACGCACCTTGGAACGGTCACGGAACTCGGACATAAGCGCCTCGAACTGGGTAGCTACACCGAAGAAATACGGACCATTGATTTCATAAACCTCCACGCCCTTAGGGATAGTCAGACCTTCGTCATACGTATGGATGCCAGACTCGTCCTGCACCTTGATTTCATTCTTTACAGCTGAGATTTCCGTAGTCTCCATGACACGGCGCATGAAGAGCACACATGCCAGCATCAGACCCACTGCAATAGCCACAGTCAGGTCGAAAATCACTGTCAGGAAGAAAGTTATGAGCAACACCGTGACATCCGACTTCGGGTTTTTCAGCAATGCCCTGAATGTTCTCCAGCCACTCATGTTATATGACACGACCACCAGCACGCCGGCGAGGCAAGCCATAGGGATATATTGCGCCAAAGGCATGAGAAAC
>ULXM01011077.1_pt1 | contig 26369 bp, 24 predicted proteins | sample 1961271 | NCBI WGS metagenome assembly ULXM01 (sample SAMEA4835838, study PRJEB28245) | human gut metagenome | biome: gut microbiome; material: fecal sample | place: Denmark | collected 2008 | reverse complement strand
ACGAATAATAAGCGCACTCCCTCGCAAATACGGGGGATATGCCCTCAAGACAGGCGGTCAGGTGCTTTGACAGCCGTTTTCCCTCGCCCTGTTTTACAGCGTTTATAAACTCGCTGTCGGAACAAATAAGGAAGTTTACACGGGTCAGATCTCTCGGCGGTGTTTCGTATACGATATTCGGAAGTATACGTCTTACCGAGGAAACATCGTCCGTGATACGCTTTATGCTGTCGGTAACACGGTACACGCCGTCCTTTTTTGCCATAAGTATTATATTGCTGTGCCTGCCCATTATTTCGGCGGTAAGGCGGTTTACTACCATATCGCCTATTTCGTTCATGCACTCAAAATCAAAGTTTATTATACGCTCAAGTCCGTCCTGCGTTATATCCAGCAGCTTTCCTCCGCTGAGGTGCTTTCTGAGAAGCATACAGAACATAGGAGGGGCGGACGGATTTTCCGCCGCACGCTCTGTCATGCACACCCGTGCCGACATTGAATTTGAGCTTATCAGTATCTTATTGTGCTTTCCTGCACTGCGTATTGAAATAATTATCTCCTCACGGGAGGGCTGATAAATCTTGTCTATTCTTCCGCCGACAAGCCCTGCCGACAGCATTTCAGATACCACGCAGTGAAGAAAAGTGCCGTCAAGTGACATCGGCAGTCCTTTCCGTCACACGTTAAATTATATATGAGCAGGGGTCTTTACTGCTCTGTGCGACAAATATCTGTGTATTGTGGAATTTGCGGCTAAGAACACCGCAAAGATAATTGCAAAGTATATTTTCCGTGTGGAAGTGACCTGCGTCAATAAGACAGAAATCCCTGTTGACAGCGTCTATCCACACATCGTGCTTTATATCGCCTGTTATAAGAGCGTCACAGCCTGCGAAAACGGCAAGCGGTAATGTGCTTCCGCCTGCACCGGAACAGACGGCTACACGCTTTATCGGTCTGTCGGTTTCGGTATAGCGTACCACCGTGCAGTCAAACGCTTTCTTACAACACTCAGCAAGAGCCTTGGCGTGAGTGGCAATAGGCAGTTCGCATATTTTACCGTAGCCTGTTCCATCGGGCATAACGGGTTCAAGTATCTTGTCGGAGCGCTCAAATTCGAGCAGGTCGAGCATAATATCGGTAACGCCGTTTTTGGTCATATCCGCATTGGTATGAACGCATACAGCGTTCAGCTTATTCTTTATAAGCTCGTAAACCGGCATACCCTCCGTCACGCTTTTCAGCGGATCGAAAATAACAGGGTGATGCGATATTATAAGATTTGCCTTGTTCGCCACTGCCTCTTTTATCACATCGTTGGTTATGTCGAGGCAAAGGCATATGCCCTTAACTGTGGCATTCATGTCGCCGACAAGAAATCCGCTGTTGTCAAACTTATCCTGCACCGAAAACGGTGCGTATTCATTCAGAAAATCGTAGATAGCGCTTACTTTCATAACCTTCACCCCAAAAAATCATAATGTTGTTATTATATTTTCTATTTCCTGTGCGGTATTGCACAGCTTCTCGCTTTTTGCCGTATCGGACGATGAGCAACATTCTCCTGCATGTCTTAGCTTACGGCACACCAAGCTCAGATACTCCTTATCCGTTACCTTTCCGGAATATGCAAAAGCGTCGGTTATCTCACGGCTCTCGCCGTCATAGTACACCGACATAATAACGTAATTTCTGTCGTTTTCCCTTGCGGTAAGTTCTTTTTCTATATAAAAGCCGTTTTTGTACAGTTCTTTTCTTAATATCTCAGCCTTTGTCATAGGCTGGAGGATAAAATGTGTATCACGGCTTAAGAAACGGCAACCGAGAACTATCCTTGCTATAAGTTCGCCGCCCATACCTGCGATTATCACATCGTCGGCATGATCTATTTTTTCAAGTCCGTCCGACAACACAAGACGCACAGCATCTTCTTTTCCTATGTAGTGCATTACCGTCTGTTTTGCCGAAAGCAAAGGACCTTCGTTTATATCCGCCGCCGTGAGCTTTCTTTCACCGTCAAGATAGAGCCTGCAGGGGAGCAGGGCGTGATCCGTACCGACATCGCAGATCTCTCCGCCTTTACGCACCATTCCTGCCGCCGCCGCAAGTCTTGGCGAGAGTATCGGCTCGTGCATCAGTTGCCGACAGCCTCGTTCAGCTTCTTAACCAGTTCGTCCGCATCAACACCGTGAACGTCGCACGCCTGTGCAACAGTTTCGCCTCTTGACGCAGGGCAGCCTAAGCAGTGCATACCCATTTCAAGAAAGAAGGGGGCTGTTACCTCTCCGTATGCGTCTAAAATATCGCCGATTATAGAATCCTTTGTGATAGTCATGTTTTTTACATTCCTTCCGATAGAAATTTCAGTATATAAATATACATTATTTATTATACACCAATCCGAGTGAAATTACAATAGCGGAAATGAGAATTTGCGATATGGGGGAGGAATAGGCTTGTTAAAAATCTTATTTGCGGGGCTTTTGTGGGAAGGCAGTATTCGATGCAACAATTTTCCAATAGTTGTCAGTGCTTTGCACTGCAATAGAGGCTCACTTTGGCAAGGGAACTAAAGGTGATACTGCTTTACCAACCCTCCCAAACCCACACTATCCCTCGAAAATCGCCAACACCCTTGCCTCCCTTGTCAAAGGTGAGGTGCTGTCACCCGAAAAAATTCGGGCGACTACCGGAGGGATTGTCACACCACCCATTGCCACTTCACCAACCCTCCCCAAACCGCACTATCCCTCGAAAACCACCAACACCCTTGCCTCCCTTGTCAAAGGGAGGTGGATTGACGGCAAGGCACAAGCCTTTATATTGTTGCTTTCTGCTTGTGCCACGTCCGCCTTTTTTATTCACCAAACCTTTCTGCCGTCAAGACGGAGGGATTGCTAGCCCCCCCTTCGCTTTGCACCACATTCTTACCGCCCATTGTCAAAGGTGAGGTGCTGTCGCCCAAAAAAATTCGGGCGACTACCGGAGGGATTGTCACACTAACCTTTGCCCCGCACCCAACCCTTCCAAATCCGTACTATCCCTCGAAAATCGCCAACACCCTTGCCACCCTTGTCAAAGGTGAGGTGCTGTCACCCGAAAAAATTCGGGCGACTACCAGAGGGATTGTCACACCACCCATTGCCACTCCACCAACCCTTCCAAATCCGTACTATCCCTCGAAAATCGCCAACACCCTTGCCTCCCTTGTCAAAGGTGAGGTGCTGTCGCCCGAAAAAATTCGGGCGACTACCGGAGGGATTGTCACACTAACCCTCGCTCTGCACCAACCCTTCCCAAACCCGCACTATCACCCTCGCTTTTCGTGGTGTGAGTTCGACAGCCCCACTTACCGCAAAAATAAAATCCGCCCCCGTTTTCACGGGGGCGAACTCATCAGTATTTCATTAAGTGGGGTTTGGGGCGTAGCCCCAAGTAGGGTGAGGGCGACAGCCCCACTTCCCACAAAAATAAAATCCGCCCCCGTTTTCACGGGGGCGAACTCATCAAGTCATTAATTTATAAATATTAAGCCCTGAAACTCACGCTGTTCTCAGATTACTGGAGTAACTGGAGAATAGCCTGAGGCTGCTGGTTAGCCTGAGCGAGCATAGCCTGAGATGCCTGCTGAAGAATGTTATTCTTAGTGTAGTTGATCATCTCTGTAGCCATATCTGTATCTCTGATCTGAGATTCAGCTGCTGTCAGGTTCTCGTTTGTTGTTGTCAGGTTGTTAACTGTGTACTCAAGTCTGTTCTGAAGAGCACCAAGACCTGCTCTCTGCATAGATACTGTCTTAACGGCAGCGTCTACCATGTCGATAGCCTTGTTTGCAGCGTCCTGAGTAGAAACGTCAGCACCGCCTACACCGATTGATGTAGATGACATATCGCCTACAGAAAGTGTAACTCTCTGGTCTTCAACGCCGTTAGCACCGATCTGGAATGTAAGGCCCTTACCTGTGCCTGTGAGCTTGTCAGAACCAAGACCGGCACCTGTTGTTTTGCCTATCTCGATTGCAGTTGCGTTAGCTTCTGCAACAACCTTCTGAGCGTAGAAAGTCTTATCGCCATCAGGAGTCTTAGAGTCTGTTAATGTTACTGTATAATCAAGACCAGCCTGCTTTAAGAGGTTCTGAATGTCTTCTTCTGTGTACTCGACGCCAGTAGCAAGGTGAAGTGTAAACTCTCCATCCTTAATGCCTGTGCCTTCGTTGTTAGCTGTAGTTGTAGCAACCCATTCCTTGCCGGCAGCGACATCAGTAGCTATCTTAAGCTTACGAGTATCTTCGCCGTAGTTGTTTGATGTGAACTTGATTGTATCTGCATAACCATCGTTCTGGTCAGTACCGTTAATAAGATAATCTACTAAGTCAGTATCATCAGAAGCAGCTCTTACACCTGCGGAAGTTTTAAAAGTTTCAGCCTTCTGGAAAGTAAATACACCGCTCTTGAGCTTTAACTCAACATCTGCAGGAGTACTTGCCTGAGGAGCACCGTCTGCATCAGCCTTAGCCATAGTTGCGTTCTTAATCAGATCATTGATCTGTGACTGAGAATAGCTCTGTCCTGCCTTTAAGTTAATTGTTAAAGTCGTACCGGCTGCATCCCACTGAGCATTTTCGCCGCCTACACCTGAAGCAGCATCTGCGAGTGTAACAGTAACACCATTTACGCTTGAAGTAAGTGTTGCACCTTCAAGAGAAAGGTTTTCTTTTAACTTGTTTGCACCGTCAATAACAGTATTAGCAGAAATCAGAACGCCGTAACGAGCACCAAAATCTGTTGTGCCTGTTGTTGTGCCGCCGAGTGAACCATCGAGGAGCTTCATGCCGTTGTACTCTGTAGAAGAAGCGATTCTGTCGATTTCGCTCTTGAGTGCGTCAACTTCGAGCTGGATAGCTTCACGGTCTGTATCATCCTGGTATGTACCGTTAGCTGACTGAACTGCAAGCTCTCTCATTCTCTGAAGAATTGAGTGAGTTTCGTTTAAGCCGCCTTCAGCTGTCTGGATAAGAGAGATACCGTCGTTGGCATTCTTTGTAGCCTGTGAAAGACCACGGATCTGTGAACGCATCTTTTCAGATATAGCCAGACCTGCAGCGTTATCGCCTGCACGGTTGATCTGATAACCTGAAGATAACTTCTCAGTTGCCTTCTTTGTACCTGAAACGTTGATGTTCATCTTGTTGTTAGCATTGATCGCATTTAAGTTATGCTGTACTACCATACCTGCCATTTTGTTTTCCTCCTTGAATGTACTCCCGAAATCCTTTTCGGAAGTCGTTGCCCTTATAGGGACTTGTTTTTTGTTAGTGTGACCTTGCTTTGCGCTAAGCTAAAGTCATTTGGTGTTTGTTTTGCAAAACACTGCGGAAGTTATCTCCGCCTCCGCACAGGGCTCTGTGACCCTTACATTTATTATATCGGCACTTGTTTTTCTAAACTTTAGCCTTTTTGAAAACTTTTTTATAATTTTTCTGAGAAATTTTGTAGTGCGTTTGTGTAAAATTTACAATATTAACTGTCGGCTTTGCGTAATAGCAAAAACCGCCCTGCGTCACAGAGCGGTTACAGTCTGTCGATAAACCTCTTGTAAATATTGAAATGGGGTCGCAGGGGCGAAGCCCCCGACAGGGTCTAGGGGCGGTAGCCCCAGCAAAATAGCCCCTTCCCCTCGGGAAGGGGTTTGGGGTTAGGGATGGAGAATTTGCTCTATTTTATAAAAAATAGACTTTTTCTACAAGCAAAAACCGCCCTGCATCACAGAGCGGTTTTGCTTGAATAATAGAGAGGTATATATGAAAACTTTCGTTGTACTTAGGCGGAGCGTGTATAGGGCGGCTTTTGCCGTCTTGCGGCTCCTGTTATGTTAACCGTGCTTGTCGGCACGATATTTTTCAAGCCGAAACCTATCGGCTGATTTCGGTCGTCGGAATCCTTTCCTCTGACTGTGACTATAGTATACCCCCTTTTTATGAATCATATAACAACGGGCGATGAAAGAAATGTGAAAAATCTTGAAACGCAGGTGTATGTATCGTGGGGAATGTCCTTCAAGGACGGGCAAATTTCATCACAAAAAGCAAATCTGCAGTATACACTGCTATCCGCCGATAACGGAGGTTACACAAAGCACATACAATCAGAACGGCGAATTTGAAGCGGCACACTGCCGCAAGGCGAATTGTCAGCGGCGACTTGCCGCCCGCCGCCAGCCAAAGGGCAGAATTAAACGTTCAACTATATATTTATCTGACATTAATCACAAGCACCTTTTCCTGTTTCTGTTCAGAAGAAACGTCAAAAGGGTGTGCCGTAAGGCACTCGCCGTACATCGTTGTTACGCCAATCATAAACATACAGAAAGGCGAATTGTCAGCGGCACACTGCCGCACGGAAAAGCCCCTTGTACCTTAGGGGGTGGTACAAGGGGCTTTCCTTTGGGTTATAATTCAGAGGCTATATAAATAGATGAAATCGAATTTAACAGCAGCGATCTCAGAAATATCAGAAATCAACTTCTGTATCGTAGTAGCAGCACTTAAGCAGCTTCTCCATCTCTTCCTGTGTAGGAATACGAGGGTTAGAACCTGTGCAAGCGTCTGCGATAGCATTCTTAGCGATCTCAGGTAATCTCTCCAGGAATACGTTTTCGGGAACGAAACCGTTTTCTGTAGGATAGCTGTCTGCGCCGTAGTTCTTGATGCAGTGAGGAATCTTCAGTTCGTCATTCATCTTACGCAGATAAGCGATGAGGAGCTTTACCTTTTCGTCGTCATTTGCACCGCCAAGACCCATAAAGTCAGCGATTACGCCGTAACGCTTCTTAGCTGTTTCGTCCTTTGCGTTGAATGCGATAACCTTAGGAAGATACATAGCGTTTGCGGCACCGTGTATGATGTGTGCGCCGTAATCAGCGAATGCGGCACCTGTCTTGTGAGCCATTGAGTGAACGATACCGAGCAGAGCATTCGAGAATGCCATACCTGCGAGGCACTGTGCGTTGTGCATTGCATCACGCTTAGCCATATCGCCGTTGTAAGAACCAACGAGGTCGTTCTGGATCATCTTGATTGCGTGAAGCGCAAGAGGATCTGTAAAGTCGCAGTTAGCTGTTGAAACGTATGCTTCGATAGCGTGTGTCATAGCGTCCATACCTGTATGTGCTACGAGCTTCTGAGGCATTGTTTCTGCAAGATCGGGATCAACGATAGCAACATCGGGAGTGATCTCGAAGTCAGCGATAGGATACTTGATACCCTTGTGGTAATCTGTGATGATTGAGAATGCGGTAACTTCAGTAGCTGTACCGGATGTAGAAGAAATAGCGCAGAAGTGAGCTTTCTTTCTGAGTTCGGGAATACCGAATACCTTACACATATCTTCAAATGTGCAGTCGGGGTACTCGTACTTTATCCACATAGCCTTAGCTGCGTCGATAGGAGAACCGCCGCCTATTGCTACGATCCAGTCGGGCTGGAACTTGAGCATTGCGTCTGCACCCTTCATAACTGTTTCAACAGAAGGATCGGGTTCTACATTCTCAAAGAGCTCAACCTCCATGCCTGCTTCCTTAAGATAAGCCTCAGCCTTCTGTAAGAAGCCGAAACGCTTCATCGAACCGCCGCCAACGACGATCATTGCCTTCTTGCCCTTAAAGCTCTTTAATGCCTCAAGTGCGCCCTTGCCGTGATAAACATCTCTTGGTAATGTAAATCTCATATGAAATTCCTCCTGTTCGGCTTATAGCCGTTATTAATCTATATTTAGCTGTTATCATCGTGCGCCCTGCGTTATGTATTTGTGTTGCAGGACTTCTTTCTTTTGTTCGTTATTATTTTAACACGCTGAGTCGGAATTGTAAAATATATTTTAGGAATATCGGTATATGATTATCTATATAACAGTATCGAATAAAATCCGCACAAATCCGCTTTTTATCGCCATTTGCCGTAGTAAAGCCGTTTGTGAGCCTTTTGTAACAAAATTGTGAAAAGTGCGTAAAAAGCTAAATGTCAATATATGGCTGATTTTTTAATGGATAAATATTGCATTACTGGAACTTACCAAAGTGTCTGCCGCCCATGCCTGTCGTCCCTGTCTGCCGCAGATAACCGCTTTGAAAATCAAAGAACGCAGAGCATACACCCTGCGTTCGCTGTTTATTCTTCTTCCTTTGTGTTCTGATACGTCTTTAATATATCCTCCGCAACGGCTCTTTGCGTCTTTCTCAGATCCATTGCCTGCTTTTGAATATGCCTGTGTGCCTGTTCCTCCGTCAGATTCAGATACTGCATAAGCATTGACTTTGCACGGTTTACTATCTTCATATCCGATAACTGCTGTGACAGCTGGCGGTTTTCCTCCTCCAGCTTTGCCATTCCGATATGAGCCACCTCGGCAAGCTTTATTGTCTGTATAAGCATAGCCTTGTTGAAGGGTCTTGGGAGAACGAACGCACCGGTAAACCGTATCTTTTTCTGCACCTCGTCGGCAATCTCGTGCTTGGCAAGCACCACTATGCCGTTTTTTGCGTCTTTTGCTATATCTGCGACAAGATCAAGCCCGAATTCGTCCGAAAGGGGAGTGGAGATGATGACACTGTCAAACCTTGATATGTCTACGCCTCTTACGATAGCGCCGCTTGTGAAAGTCGAGATGTTGTCGCAGTCAAGATCAATCAGAAGTCCTGCTATGCTGTCGCAGATTTCGCTTGTTTTGCCTGCTATAAGTACATTCATTCCGACACCCTCTTTCGTGGTATTGAAGCTCCCCGTACCGCTGTGTATTACGATAGCGAAGCCGCTTTATCTATATCTATTTTCGTCTGTTGTCAGTTATGCGTGTAAAGCTGCTTGTACGGGCTTGCTGTATTCGGTGACAGCTTGTAGAATCTGCCCTTTAACAGCTCGTTTGTGTTATATCCGAAATTCTTTGCGAATTCATCGACATATTCTCTTATATCGGCCTTGTCGCTGTCGTCTGCGACCTCGCACGAAACCTGTACGGGAAGACCCTTAGGCGCTTCGTCGCTTCTTATATACATATGACCGCCGTGCATTCCCGTTCCGCAGAACGAGCCTATCGGCGCTTTGCCGTCACAGCCTATGCCGAGAACGATTATTATTCCGCCTGCCTGATATTCGCCCAGAAAATCTCCGACCTTGCCGCCGATGATTATTTTCGGATAGAATTCGTGATATTCCTTCATATGTATTCCTACACGGTAGCCTGCGTTGCCCTTTACGAATATCTTGCCTGAACGCATCGCATATCCTGTTGTATCACCGCAGTTTCCGTGAATGAATATCTCGCCGTTGTTCATTGTGTCGCCGATAGCGTCCTGACCGTTGCCGTGTACTATGATAGTGCTTCCGTCAAGATATGCGCCCAGAGCGTTTCCGGGAGTTCCCTCAACCGTTATCGTCTTGCCCGCAACACCGCAGCCGATATAACGCTGTCCCATAGCGTCGGTTATCGTTATATCGTTGTCGTCACATTCGACTATCTTTTTATTAAGGTCGTAATAACCTATTTCGTTAGCGTTTAATACTGTCATGGCTTATCCTCCGTTATTGCAGACATTAAGGGCATCATCCGTGCTTTTTGCCTGCGAGCTTTTCTTCACGTCTTGCCTTGCCGAACATCATCATCTGAGGCTTTTCTCTGAGAAGATCGAGATCTACCTCGGTAAGCGGTATCTGCTCCTTTATCATAGAGGTATAGATACCTGCTCTTGCTACGTCGCCCATAAGTATGAAGCCTTTCAGCAGACCGTCCTTGAATACCAGCTTCTTGTAGATTTCCTTGTCTGCATCCTCGGTAATGTCCTCATCGCCGTCATAGCTTCCGGCTGTTATGATATGCAGACCGTAGAAGCCTATGGCATTCATCGGTATAGCGTTCAGATAAAGCGTTTCCTCGCCTGCCATATTTTTACCTGCGACCTCGCCCTGCATAAATGCGTTAGGCAGAAGTGCGAGTATCCTGTCGGTATTTGACGAACAATCGTGGCTTACTGTGCAGTCGCCTGCGGCATAAACGTTGTCAATCGTTGTCTGCTGGTGAAGGTCGGTTATTATACCCTTTTCAACCTTGCCGCCCGCATCGCTTACAAGCTCTGTGTTAGGCCTTACGCCGACAGCTATTACAAGAATATCAAAATCCACCGTTTCGCCGTTTGTCAGCTTCGCACTGTTTTTTGAGAACTGCTCAACGCTTGTGCCGAGGATAAATTTCGTTCCTTTATCCTCAATATGCTTCTGCATTATCTCGCCTGCACGGACATCAAGAATACTCGGGAGTATCCTGTCCGCAAGGTCAACTACAGTAATATCGGCATTCAGATGATGAAGTGCCTCCGCACATTTAAGACCGATAAGACCTGCACCTATTATAAGTACCTTTGTGCCGGCTGTGACTTTTTCACGGATAGCCTTTGCACTGTCCCACGTCATGAATGTGAACTTGTCCTCGACTTTATCAATGTCCTTCATCGGAGGAACAAACGGTTTTGAACCCGTTGCTACCAATAACTTATCATACTGTACTTTCTCTCCGTTGTCAAGTACCACACAGCCGTTTTCGATTTTCTCGGCACGCACCGAGAAGATGACCTTTACATTGTTCTTCTCGTAGAAATCAGGCTCTCTGTAGTATATCTTGTCGTCGGCAACCTTGCCCTCAAGCCAGTAGCTTATAAGCGGTCTTGAATATGTGTGATATGCCTCGTCCGTGATTATCGTTATACTGCCGTCCCTGTCAACCGAGCGTATTCCCTGTACCGCACCTATTGCGGCGGCGGAGTTTCCTATGATAACATACTTTTTCATTTCGCTTCTCCTTATCTTTCCTCAAGGACGATAGCCTTGTTCGGACAGCCCTTTACACAGGCAGGCTCGCCGTTGTTGTTCTTCATGCAAAGGTCGCATTTCTGTATGACCTTTGAATCCTCGCTTGTTACGATACAGCCGTAAGGACAGGCAAGCACGCAGGTGTAGCAGCCTACACAACGGCTCTCGTCACACGAAATAACGCCGTCCTTCTGCGATAAAGCGCCTGTTATACAGCTCTTTACGCAAAGAGGAGTTTCACAGTGACGGCACTGCACGGCAAAATTTATTCCGCTGCCTTCCTCGACCTTTATTCTCGGTATCGGCTTTTTGCCGTTTGCAAAAGCCTTTATCATATTTTCGGCTCCGCTGTTTGCGGCGGCACAGTAATATTCGCACAGATGGCACGCAAGGCACCAGTCCTCGTTAACGTAAACTCTTTTCATTTTACTTCTCCTTTATCACTGACCTGCGTGCTGTATGCCGAGTATCTCAAGCTCTTTTTCGTTAAGGCCGATACCTCTGAGCATAAGTCTGTTGCCCTTTAGAGCCTCTACGGAGTTGATACCCATACCGCCCATCATTTCCTTGATCTCGTGATCCCACGCATGAACAAGATTTACAAGACGCTGATAACCGATGTTGGGGTTAAGACGCTTTACAAGGTCGGGACGCTGTGTTGCGATACCCCAGTTGCACTTGCCTGTCTGACAGCTTCTGCAAAGGTGACAGCCGAGCGCCAGCAGAGCGGCAGTGCCGATATAACAAGCGTCCGCACCGAGTGCGATAGCCTTTACCACGTCCGAGCTTGAACGGATAGAGCCTGCGACTACTACAGAAACCTCGTTTCTGATACCCTCGTCACGCAGACGCTGGTCAACGCTTGCAAGTGCAAGCTCGATCGGGATACCTACATTATCTCTTATTCTTGTGGGAGCCGCACCCGTACCGCCTCTGTAACCGTCTATTGCGATAATGTCCGCACCCGAGCGTGCAATACCGGAAGCGATAGCGGCAACGTTATGAACTGCGGCAATCTTTACGATGACGGGCTTTTTGTACTCTGTAGCCTCTTTCAGTGAAAGAACAAGCTGACGTAAGTCCTCTATCGAATATATATCGTGGTGGGGGGCAGGGGAGATAGCGTCCGTTCCCATAGGGATCATTCTTGTTCTTGAAACATCCTCAAGAATCTTTGCACCGGGGAGATGTCCGCCGATACCGGGCTTTGCACCCTGACCCATCTTGATTTCTATTGCCGCACCCGTTTCAAGATAATCCTTGAATACGCCGAAACGTCCCGATGCGACCTGTACTATAGTATTGGGGCCGTACTGATAGAAGTCCTTGTGCAGACCGCCCTCGCCCGTGTTGTAGAATATGCCAAGCTCCGTAGCCGCTCTTGCGAGGCTCTCGTGAGCATTACGGCTGATAGAGCCGTATGACATAGCCGAGAACATGATAGGTGTTGAAAGCTCAAGCGTAGGTGTCGTTTCTGTCTTTACGCTGCCATCCTCGTTGAAAGAAACGTTCTTCGGCTTCTTTCCGAGGAATACCTTTGTTTCCATAGGCTCACGCAGAGGGTCGATAGGCGGATTCGTTACCTGAGAAGCGTTGAGCAGTATCTTGTCCCAGTAAACGGGATATTCCTTCGGGTTACCCATTGCCGAAAGAAGAACGCCGCCCGTTTCCGCCTGCTTGTAGACCTCCGTCATTATCTGCTGGCTCCAGTTGGAGTTGTTCCTGAACTTGTTGGGGTTATCTACTATCTTCAATGCGCCCGTAGGACAGATACATACGCATCTCTGGCAGTCAACGCACTGCTGGCTGTCCGAGATCATCATATCAAGATCTGCGTCATATCTGTGTACCTCGTTTGAACACTGTCTTGCACACGCCTGACATTTTATGCAACGGTCTTTATCTCTTATAACATCAAATAAAGGCTGAAAATAATTAAGTGCCACTGTTACCGCTCCTTTTCTTACTTCTTTTCGTTCAGCTTGACGATGATAGGCTCTCCGCCTCTCGGTGACCAGATACGGTCAACAACGGGACAGATGGCTCTTATCGCACATTCCTCGCTCGCAAGGTAAACCATATCGCCCTTTTCTGCGGCAACCATTGAACGCAGCTTAAGTCTGTCGTTGAGTGCCATAAGACCTCCGTCAAAGCCAAGGATTATCGAGAACGGTCCTGTTATCAGCAGGCTTGAGAATACGTTTCTGAAGTATTTCAGCTTCTGCCTTTCGCTCTCGCTGTATTTATCCGAGTCTATCTCACTCCAGAAAGGGGCGGCGATTATCTTCGCTATATCTTCAAGACACAGCTTCTGCTTTCTGTTGAGGAAGTCTATTATATATGTGATTACCTCTGTATCTGTAAGCAGGTTGCATTTGTAACCGTACATTTCAATATATCTTCTGTTTGCGTCGTAGGAAGAAATCTCACCGTTATGTACTATAGTATAATCAAGCAGTGCAAACGGATGAGCGCCGCCCCACCAGCCCGGAGTGTTCGTGGGGTATCTGCCGTGCGCTGTCCAGGCATATCCTGCGTATTCCTCAAGTCTGTAGAACTTTCCGACATCCTCAGGGTATCCTACCGCCTTGAATACGCCCATATTCTTACCGCTTGAGAAAACGTATGAACCGTTTATCTTGTCGTTTATGTTGATAACGCACTGAGCGACAAACTCTCTTTCGTCAAGCTGACTTTCGGTGAGCTTTGTCGGCAGGGGATTCACGAAATATCTCCATATCAGCGGCTCGTTTGTGATATTCGGGTGCTTTCTCGTGGGGATACGGGAAAGGTTCACCACGTCAAAATGCTTGTCAAGAAAACGCTCGGTTTCCACCCTTGCCTCGTTTGAATCGTAGAAAATATGGAATGCGTACTGATCCTTGTACTCCGGATAGATTCCGTATCCTGCAAATCCGCCGCCCAGACCGTTTGATCTGTCGTGCATATAAGATATAGACTTTACTATCTTGTCACCGCATATTCTGTTGCCGTCCCTGCTTATAAAGCCTGAGATAGCGCAGCCGGCGGGGATTCTGACCTGACCTTCTTTTTCCAGCATAAGCTCACTCCTGTTCGGTGTCTGTTTGTTTCTGAACGTTTTTTGGACGTTTTGAATCCGATAATTTCATTTTTGGGGACAAAAACAGCAGGCAACAGATGAATCAACCTGCAAATCTGCGGTATTTTGTAAATTAACCGTAAATTCAAGGAGTATTTGCAGTAAAATGAAACGTTTGCTTCAAATTTGCCGCCATCTGAAACAGCTTTGTTTCGTTAATTGCCTGCAGCCGTTTTGACTACAGCTGTAATTATATCACGGGTTTGCGGTGTTGTCAATACATTTCTGCAAGTTTTTTAAATGAAACTTGCAGAATGTTTTCTTGCAATTTTACATTCCGATTATGCAAAATGACGGCAGAACCGCTGTACCGTCATTTTGCAAAAACCGATTGTTATTATAACTGCACTGTGAAATATATCACCAACACTGCTAAAACATTTTCTGTACCGACAAGGCATTAATATTTTCGTAAGTATATCTGTACAACTGCACTAACATTGACCTTTCAAAAAAACGCTACTAACCTGAGATATATGTACTAATATGCGGACGTGTAGCGTTAAGCGTCCCTGCATTGACAAGATATACAATGTTCAGGTAGTTTTACGAGTTTCGCCAACACCCCGACGGGGTGGGGGTGTGAGTAAGGAAAGAGGGAGCCACGAGGGAGAGAAACTAAGAGATAGGGAGAGGGGCTGTCAAGTCCCTTGCCCTAGTCTCTTTGGTTCTTTCCCTCGTTCATATTGACAGGTGCATCGATTCGAATAGCGAACCCGAGAAGTGCTATCTCGCAAAAAGAACTATCGGTAGCTTGCTATCATAGTCAAAGCCGGATGATGCAACAAGAAGCACATCTATTAAAAGACTTTTTTCAAAGTCTCCGCCATTCATCTCACATTCACACTTTCCGGACAAAGTAATAAAGCACCCTCCCGCAACATATATTTGTACTAAAAACGAAAGCAGGTAACGTCATGGTAAAACGCAGAAGTTACAAAGCGGCGATAAAGAAGCTCAGACCTTTTGTGAAAGGAGCTGTAGCCGGAACAGTGACAGCGGCGGTTTTTACCGTTATCGGTGCATTTTTGTTTAATATTGCCGATGCTCCTTCGGGAGCCGACAGCGTAATGGCATATGTTTCGCTCGGCGCATCCGCTGTCGTCTGCGGAATGTTCTTCGGCGGCGGCAGAGGGAAAAACGGCTTTGCGTGGGGAACGCTCGGCGGCCTTGCTATGTTCGCCCTTTGTTTTGCCGTCACACTTATATCCGGCGGATTTACCGGAACGGAATTTCTGCCTAAGCTGATAAGCTCAGCAGTGTGCGGCTGTATCGGCGGAATAATCGGTGTCAATATTGCGGCAGAGCGATAAAGGCCTGCCGATAGAATATTTCTATAGACAAACAAAGAAAAATGTGGTAGAATTACCTTAAACCCTGTAAGTTTAGGGCTAATTAAAAAGATCAAAGGAAGACTTACTATGAAAAAATATTCCATAGAAACGCTTGCGGTTCACGCAGGCTACGAAACTGACGAAGCTACAATGTCGGTAACTCCGCCCCTGTACGAAACAAATGCCTATGTGTTCAAGAATGCCGAACACGCAAGAACGCTCTTTGAGCTTAAAGAGCCGGGCAATATCTACTCAAGACTCCAGAATCCCACCTGCGATATTCTTGAACGTAAGGTAACGGCTATGGACGGCGGTGTTGCGGCACTCTCGTTTGCGTCCGGACATGCCGCTATATTCAATACTATAATAAACCTCTGCAGTGAGGGCGACGAGCTTGTTTCGTCCATAAACATCTACGGCGGTGCGATAAACCTGCTCGGAATCACATTAAAGAGAATGGGCATCACGGTAAAGTTCGTCGACCCCGATGACCTTTCCGCCTGGGAAAATGCCGTAACCGACAAGACAAGGCTGTTCTTCACCGAGCTTATCGGCAATCCCAACGCAAACGTTGCCGATATCGAAGAGATCGGCAAGATAGCCCACAAGCACGGAATCCCGTTTGTAGTAGACAGCACCTTCACAACACCCTATCTTTGCAGACCTATAGAGTGGGGCGCAGATCTTGTTATCCACTCCGCAACAAAGTTTTTGGGCGGTCACGGCAGTGTAATGGCAGGTGTTGTAGTAGACAGCGGAAAGTTCACTTTCAAGGGTAATCCCAGATTCCCGCTCTTCAACGAGCCTGACGTATCCTATCACGGTGTAGTGTTTGCCGACCTCGGAGAAATGGCATTCATCTCAAGACTCCGTGCGCTCATAACAAGAGATATAGGCGCCTGCCTTTCAGCATCTGCGGCTCACACCTGCCTTACAGGTATGGAAACGCTTGCTCTGCGTATGCAGCGCCATTGCGAAAACGCACTTGCGGTAGCAAAATTCCTTGAAGCTCACCCTGCCGTTGAAAAGGTAAACTATCCCGCACTGCCCTCAAACAAGTATTACGAGCTTTGCAAAAAGTATTGTCCCAAGGGCGCAGGCGGTGTGTTCACATTCGTTATCAAGGGCGGCAAGCCCGCAGGCGAGAAGTTTATGAACAGCCTTGAGCTTTTACAGATAGTAGCTAATGTCGGCGATGTAAGAAGCCAGGTTATCCACCCCGCTTCAACAACGCACAGCCAGTTATCGCCCGAACAGCTCGTAGCCGCAGGAATAAGCGAGGGTACAGTAAGACTTACTATCGGTATCGAGGATATAAACGATATTATTGCGGATATCTCTCAGGCACTCGATAAAGCGACAAAGTAACAAAATGATGTTTTATGGGGTTTGGGGCGTTGCCCCAAGCGGGATGAGGGCGGCAGCCCCACAATTAGCCCGGCACGGACGCCGGGCGTGTATGCCCAAATGCTCTATGCAAGGACGCATACAAGTGGTCGAACAAAGTCGGTGCAGGACGCACCGACAATAAACGACCACGATTGCACAGATGCAGAGCCAACAAAGCATACACAGCCCTTCCCATGGGGAAGGGGTTTGGGGATTCAGCAAGGATGCCGAGATAGAACGCCCAAAGGCTTTGCAAGGATGCAAAGCCCACAAAGCGTTCTTAAAGGGATAGAGAATTTACTCTATTTTTAAAAAAACAGACTTTTCTACAAGTTGGTATTAGCGCCCAAACCCGCCCCCGTTTTTTATAAAAATTTTATAAAACCCCCTTGACAAACTCTTTTCGATGTGCTAAAATATATTAGTAAATTTACAAGATATGCGCCAATAGCTCAGCTGGATAGAGTATCTGGCTACGAACCAGAGGGTCGGGGGTTCGAATCCCTCTTGGCGTGCCAATTTACATTAGTTACACTTTTAGGGATACTACAGTAGTAGTGTCCTTGAAACTGTAAATAAAATCATATATCACACAGCAGAGCAGGTGCAACTGCTCCACTGTGATAATATACATTTTGTGTTCCGACTCATAGTTTCGATTAACGCTCTCGCATCTCTCCGTAGCTTAACACCTACCCAGTCCGATGTAGCTCAACTGTATCAGTAGTACAGTATGTATACTCGCTCCGCAGAATGTGCGGCGTTTCTGAACTGTGACTGTTAGTCGGTGGTTTGCAGTAAATCGGTGTTTACTGTTCCTCTCCCGTGTTACTCACGCGATGTTCTCAGAACTAATGCGTAGTTATCTCGGCTGTAGGTCATCTCTGACGATGGTCGGCATTCAATTTGTACTGCCTTTGATATGCGGCAGGTGGGGATATACACTGCGGATTTACGCCTTGTATATCAGATTAAAAACACAAGAGCCTCCAGCGTCTGGTAAACTTCTGAAAGCTCTTGCAAAATTGTATTAAAAATTGTATTAAATGTGCTATAATAAAGCACACTAAAGGCACTATTGCACTAAGTCAGTCAGATGGTTTCGCATCGAGCTGATGAGGGGCTGTATCGTTCTTGCAGGAACTATACAGCCTGTGTGTGGTGTTTTTTTATTTACTCTATTATACAATACTTTTACAGTTTTGTCAATTCAATTGATGTAATGTATAGTATACAGAATTGACAAAAATGCGGGTGAGTGTTTGTGCAATTTTTTGTTTTGTGAAGCGGACAATTACACAAGGACAAAGCGAATGTACGGAGAAATAAAAGAAATAGTGATCATATTGTAAAAAGGAGTAACTATATATAACCGATTTTCTGTTTGCGCTTTTATCATTTTTCACTTCTTTTCATTTTTCTAGTATTGAATATACCATGAAATTTTCTATTATATAGCATCCCTTATTTTCAAAAAACCGGTAGATGGTATCTATATAGGTGCAAATTTTATGAGAATCAAAATAGCCAAACTTTACATATCTCCCGTTGTGTTTCACGGCTATGTTGAAATAAAAAAAGAGTCCCTTCTCGAAATGGAAAAACACGAACTTGTTATTTTCTTTTTGAGTGGAGCGGTTGGCAATGTCTTCTTGATTGGAGTTTCACTATTACTTGTTAGCAATTTCATTAATTTTTATTTTTCCATTGTTAATATCTGTTATGCAACCGCAAGCGTACTGCCCTTTATAATAGGAAATAATGATATGACTACAATGATAAAGGTTTTGAAAGAAAAACAAAAGATGTCTAAAACTGATCTTTGATATAGCATTAATGATTAGAAAGGTGATTAGGTTGGTATGTCCTTACTGCAACAATGAAATGGAAAGCGGAATGATTGTTATTTCTGCCACAGGAAGTGTACCGTGTGCAATTATCGAGTGGTACTCTGAATAAAAATGCAAAAAGGGAATATTCGGCATATCCAAAAAAAGCAAGGTCAATATAAAAGATCGAAAAAATGGACATTTTTGCTCACACTATTGTTCTCATTGTTGTAAAGCGTTTTGTGAATTTGAAACAAAGAAAAACGGAATCGCTTTAAATTTAGTGTTCTGAAAAAATTATCGTTTTTATAGAGATGAGCAAAACATGAAACAAAAACTAACAGAAGTCGCAAAATAGGCAAGTATCAAATAAAAAAGCAGAAAAACGGCACAGCAAAGCTGACATCAGCCGAACAGAGCTGAAATCCGGCAGAAATATTCAAAACAACTCGTCAAGCAATACACTTAACGGATTTAAGACTGCGATAAGAGCTTTCGAATTTAGTGACAACAGTTGCGTGAGCGACAGCGAGCAAAGCAATATGAGCAACAGAATTAAGGTTTTGTGCAGCATTAAAGCTATGCACCCAAAGACGTTCCTGACCGGTCTGCTTGAAACGAGAGTTGTAACGCTCAGCCTCTGTTCTGAGTGCATAAATCTTCTTGAACGAAACACATTCACGGTCAATGGAAAGTCAGTAATCATCGGGAAGCGTGACATATTTAGTACAACCGCGAGTTTTTTTGCCATTGTTCCAATTCTTGTGATTGCATGGACAACAGCCTGATTTTGAACGTTTGAACGGACAGCAGTATTTTTGGCGAGTTCTGCCATTGTCAGAGAATTTGCCGTCTTTGTGCATAGCGAGACCGGCTTCACAAATCGGATGACCTGTTGAAAGCTTCTTCGGATTTTTAGTGTTACGCTTGTTGATGGGAATAAAGCATTCGCCGTGATAAATATCTTTGACGGCATTGTAAATTGCCTTAACATCGTAACCTTTATCAGCAAAAAATGTGCATTCCTCAATTGAAAGAAAATCATTGGTTTGGCTTAGAATATCAAGAACGACAGTGCTGTCGGCAACATCGGCAGTAGTTGTCATTTCAAAGATTGGTAAGCCTGTAATGCAGTCAACTAGAATATGATTCTTGTAACCCCAATAGTATTCAAAATTACGCTCGTTATGCTGATTTGAAGCGGTATGAACACCCAAACCGCAGTCTTCGTCAGACTTAGGCTGATTGCCTTTTGCAAACTTGTTTTTAGCGAAAGATTTTGGGTTATTCTGCTTAGTATTTGCACTTATGGGAGTAGAGTCGAGAGCTATGAATGAAGTGTCGATAATACCCATTTTGGACAACTTCAGCACTTGAGACTGCATAAGCTTTTTAAGCAGAGCGTTATCAAGATTTCTGATGAAACGGTCGAAAGTCCAGTAGGACGGCAATGGTTTCATGATATTGAAACCGCAGTAATGTGCGATTATCAGATTGTTATTGAGATAGTCCACTAAATCTGTGATACAGGAAAAACATTCGCATTTTATAACAATAAAAGTGCAAAACCTTGCTCTTTTTGAAAAACCGATTCTCCCTGTTTTTGCGGCAGCTTCGGGAAAATGAGATAGGCGAGATTAAGAAAAAGCTTCTCATAGAATTGTGCTTTCGGTGCAGATGTGAACAATGTGATGTCCTGTAAAATTTCTTGGCGATAGATAACAGCCAGCCCCTTTCGTGTGGTTTTCGTACAATTTAATTATACCAAAGTTGGTTGGCTGTTTCTATATATTTTTAGTGATAAAATTATTTTTTGTGTCCTGCAAATCCGCTTCTTTTCTACGTTTGCGGCGTTTTGCTCAGGGCTACAAAGAATGGACAGTGGAGGTGGCAGATGTTACGATAATGCAAGGTGCGAAAGTGTGATAGTAATAATGAAGGAGGAGATGTTTTACAGTCATAAGGAAAATCTGAAAATTATACAATTTATAAGGCAGTATTTCCTGAGTTATAATATATTGATGAAAGGATTGGCGAAAAAACAAATATATATAAATTTTTGAAGTTATGTTAAAAATTGATACAGATAATTGATTTTTACGATGTATCAAGTTGTAACCTAATGCCGCAATGTTCCCCGCCTTTATAGGCGGCATGTTCCATTCAGACTATCGTAGGTGAATTACTGCCTTACAGAAAAGCTGAGGAGCTAACGCTCCTGCGGCAAGATTTCTTCGTCACAGCCGATGAAAAGCTATGCTTACATCGGGCTTTATTCCGAGTTAAAATGAAAGGAAATTATCAAATGAAGCTTAAGTTCATACATAAAGCAAAAAGAATATTTATAACCATCTCATCATTGTCAATAATTGCGGCGATCTCTATAGCGGTTGCATCATCGGCCAGTGCCGCACACATTTTACAAGCTACACCCCTAAAATCAAATATAATAATGGCAACATTGATTACTGCTATTATGTTGATGGTTCTAAAAATGTTAATCTTACTGCAGGCGAGTATTTTGTAAATGGTAAATCATCTTGTTCAGCACATAGTGTTATCAGTCCTGAGGCATCAACTGCAACATGTGGATGTTTTGACGGTTGTTATCAATGCTATGGGTTTGCATCATTTGTGTATAAAGGTATATTTACTAAAAATTTATCTGAATCAAAATGTAATGATTTTGGTGGGGAAGCGACAACAATGATTATTTATTCCTAACCGCAAGAAACTTGAAAATTATGATTTCCGATTTACCGGTGGGCACGCATTTGAGAGTAAGAACATCAAACAATAATAACCACTCTATAGTTTTAGCGGGAAAAACTGATACAACAATTACAGTTTATGATGCTAACGGGTGCGGATCTAATTCCAGCTTATTAGAAGCTGGATCGTCAAATTATTCAGGACATTGCCAAATAAACAAACAGGTTTTCACATACAAGAATTTTGCCAAAAGATATCCTCGACTCGATTATATGCATAAAGGAGCTTAATATGAATGACAGATTAAGATTAATATTGTTGGTTATGGCTTTATCGGTCACAGTAGCTTTAACAGGCTGTTCTCAGCCCGAACAAAACAGTAGTATAGCGGCAGATGATAATACAACGTCCTTACAAAGCAGTATCGATACTGTTACCGATACTTCAAAAACCGGGAGTATAACAGCACCCGAAGGTAGTGAGCTTGTAAAAACGCTTACCGATAACAATAATAACACCGTGGAGCTTTACGGATATAAATCGGGTTCCGATGAGCCGTTTATATGCTTTATTTCAATTAAAGATAACGACAAAAAACCGATTCAGCAAATAGAAATCAACAAATTCAAAACCTTTACCACAGACAGCGGAGATAATGTATATGTTTATGCAGATGAGAAAACCAAACAAGGCTATAGAATTATATTAAACACAGACAATAGTATTAAATCGGTAGAATATTGTGAGGACGCATTACAATACATAAAACTCATAGAGGATATTAATAAAGGCAATACATCTATCGAAGAACCTGTGGAGGAATTGCCGGAATTCTATACCGAAGACCCCGAAAATGAAATGTACCTCGGCAACGGCGAATTTGTAAAGCTTGCCGACCTTGAAGCCGATCCCAATGCGGCAGGTTCATATATTATCCGTGGTTCAATGGGCGGTTATGAATATGAACCGTTTGACAACAACAGCATAAGAAATCCAGATGATTACGATTTGAACGAAATGAAATGTATAGGCTCTCAAAAAGGACCCGTGGTAAGCAAGGATAAAATAATAGTACATGAAGGCGACAGCATCGGCAGTAAGGGTCTGATAGTAGACTCGTGCTACATCAGCGTAGCACCTCGCGTAATGTATAGCGAAACGCTAAAAAAAGATATTGGCATAGGCTATGATGTAATGGACGCAAAAATAACTCTGACGGGTGAAGTAACCTTTACGGGTATACTGCTTGCCGAACGCTACAATATAGAGAATTCGGAGCATGATGGCGAAAGCAGAATACTGTTTATGCCTTATTCTAAGGAATACCATGAGGCTGTGCCGTTCCTTTTTGATGTTGACGCTCAATATAAAGGGAGTAGCTGTGCTATGTTCTATAATTACAGCTGGGGCAATCCGCAGTTTGCGATTACAACAAGCGATGGTATTATAAATATCGGTTATTTAAAAGATTGCGACTTTTTAAGCTCCGATACATTTTCAGAGGATGTGTATTATAAAGAGGCCACAATAACATTTTCAGAGCTTACTTATAAATCCTCAGAAAGAGGCGGTATGAGCGGATTAATCGGTACTGTTGTATCGGTGGATAATATATGTGAGCTTGGGAAAAAGAAAGAGGTATAATATGATGATAATCAAAAACATAATAAAAGCAACTATAGCAACAACAGCTGTAATTTCATCGGCATTTGCTATGGTGTTACCAGGAAACGCATTATCACCTGTCACTTACTAAGCAGCATCAAACTACAAGTTGGTTCCTATGGGACCAACATCATGCGTAGTCATGTCATACACTATTAATCGAAGTCAACAAACAGCAACTGCAAAATATGAATTCAACGGTGGGACGGAGGTTCCCAACGGCGAAAAAAGCGTTTCAGTGGTTTGTGAATTAATAATTCCTACAAAAAATGGAGAAACTGTCATAAAGAATAAGACTAACGGTAACGGCGAATATTCCAGACTTGAAAAAATGACAAAAACAGTAGCATTGACTGATGCTGAAAAAGCAGCAGGATACAAAATACAGTTTGTAGATATATCTATAAATTGCACTTCTGGTACATACAAACCATTCTGGGCAGTCAGCTACACATATTAACTTTTGTTTAGCGACTGCACGTACGGTGGCACAACATGACGTGTTATAAATGTATCTATAAGACAAAAAAGGAAAAAAACGAAAGATGCTCCTGCGTGTAAAATATAATTACTGCTTATGTTTTTTGACACAGATAATAAAATAAAAACATAAATACAACTTATGAAAGGGCAATATTATGAACAGGAAATTAAAGCTTATAGGCACTGCAATACTGATTGCTACATTTACGTCCACGTTTTCCGCCTGCTCGGATACAAAAACAGATGAACAGGCGAGATATATGCGAGTATACGGAACAATATATAATGACGGCGAGTTGATAGTTACCGAAAACGCAGTACTAAGCTTTTTACAGTATTCTGATATGAGTACAATTGCGCTATGCGGTCAGTCAAACTGCAACCACTCAAATGCTGTTACAGAGGACGGACTTCCGTGCCTTGCTTACGGCAAACAAACCTTGCCTTTTTTGTATAACGAAAAGCTTTACTGGTTCGAGGATAGATACGAAACCAAAGACGGAAAAGCAGTAGAATCCGCGGTACTTCACTCATCAGACCCGCTTGGTACTTCCGAAAAGGAAGTATGCAAAATAGAAGGCTTTTCCTGCGACTGGATAAGCACAAGCGTACTTAAAAACAACACCCTGCTGTTTTTCCCTTATCAGTCTGCTTATGACGAAAAAGGAGCGATTACAGGCGATAATACCAATCATTTCGGAGTGCTTGACATAGAAACCGGAAAATTTACCGATTTTGGTGCAACGGAAAACAATAAAACAAAGATTTTAGGTGTCTATGACAACAAATTTTATTTCAACAGCTCGGTGTACGACATTAAGACAGGAAAGTATAGTGAAAACACTATGCCGTCCGAGCCGCCTGCTGTCAGACTTAGCGATGATTACTATGCATATAATAATGACAGCAATATTGAAGTGTTAACTCCGAAGACCTCTGAACCGATTGTTATTCATAACGACAAGATATTGTCTGAAACCGTCATTTTGGGCGATTATCTGTTCCAATGCGATAATACACAGTGGTATTATTATAATTTAAAGGATGAAGCTCCCGCAAGGCATGATATAAGCTATGGCGAAGGGCTTTATGCACAGGTATTGTCCGAGTACGAGGACAGCTATATTATCAGCGTCTATAACGCCGAAGAACAAACAGTAACAAAAGAAAAGGTAGCAAAATCGGATATTCTGGGGGAGTAAGATATGGCAAAAGGATTAAGTAGAATAGCTTTAATAGTGGCGACCATTGCGGTGGTTATGTTAATCTCAAGTTGTTCAGATGTAACAGAAAGCTCTCAAAGTAGTAACAAAGAGAAAAGTGTTACAAGTCTTGTCGGAGAAATATATCATGGCGACGGATATTTTATTCTTGACGAAAACGGTCTGCAAATAGTCAAGGAAGGTGCTGCCTATGACGAGAATAAAAAGCTATGGAACGCACCATTTGCCGCTGTGCGTAAAATTAATGATACTTTTTACTGTGACAGTTTTACTTCTCCTGATAAATTCGATGATAATATGAATTACAAAGGTGAAGTGCCGCAGGACAGCAAAAAAATGATAAAATTGCTGAAATCGGGTGATGTTACAGAAAGTGGGCTTACCGTCACCTCTGCAGTTTCGTCCGTTAAAGAAACACTCGAATACAATCGGGAAACAAATTCTACCGAGCCGGGAATATCGCAAACAGTATACACAGAAATCACATTAAGCGGAGAGGTTACTCTTGAAGGCGTATTGTATGTAGTTCTTGATGAAGATCTGTACATATCAGAAGAAAACAGCATATTGTTTTTCCCTTATCCCGAAAGCTTAAAAAATGCACTTGGTTTTTCACCGAGGTTTTCCGGTGATATAGAGAGTAGTTATCTTACCTCCAATGCTTCTAAAACAAGTGTATTGCTATATGGCGATTGTGTATATTTTTATGCAGGCAACACAGATAACAGCGAGTGGCTCACAAAGGATTTCAGAAATAAACCGTTTGGTACAGCAAAATTAACGGTCAGCGATATAAAGCTTATATGGCAAAGCGATAGTCTGGACAGGTTTTCCTTTACGGTAAAAAATGCGGAAAATGTTCAGGCTAAAAAGTAGAGGTGTAAAAAATGCTTCAAATTAAAAATCTTAATAAACATTACGGTAAAAAACAGGCTCTTTTTGATTTTGAGATGACCTTTAAAAACGGGGTTTACGGACTTTTAGGCCCCAACGGCGCAGGAAAATCAACGCTTATGAACATTATTTCAGATAACCTTGCACCAGACTTAGGCTCGCAGCTTTGCTGGAACGGCACAGACATAACTAAGCTTGGCAGTAAATTTCGCCGTAAGGTCGGATATATGCCGCAACAGCAGGCGCTTTATGACAACTTTACCGCAAGACGGTTTATGATGTATATATCAGCTCTCAAAGGAATTTCTACAGCAGTAGCAAGAGAGCAAACCGAGTATCTGTTAAGTGAAGTTGAACTGCATGACGTAATGGATAAAGCTATCGGAGGCTTTTCGGGCGGCATGAAGCAAAGAGTTTTAGTTGCACAGTCCCTACTCGGAAGCCCCGAGCTTGTTCTGCTTGATGAGCCGACGGCAGGTCTTGACCCAAAGCAAAGAGTTATCATACGGGATATGATACATAAAACAGCAAAGGACAAAATTGTCCTTGTAAGCACACATATAGTATCTGATGTTGAAACTATTGCAGATGAAATAATAATTATGAAGCAGGGCAGAATTGCCGCAAACGGAACTGTTGAACAGCTTGTCAGTGTTCTCCCGCACGAACGCCGGACACTCGAAAACGCATATATGTTGCACTTTCCCGAGAAAAACACGGCAGGAGGTGCTATAGATGAAAATAGCTCTGTATGAGCTTTACAAAGCGTTAAAAAGCAAAGTGCTGTTAATATTGTTTGTAGCACTGTTTTTGCTGAATTTAGCTCTTTCGGCAACATATACGCCTGTCCTTGGCGTACCCGAT
>ULXM01063810.1_pt1 | contig 27835 bp, 25 predicted proteins | sample 1961271 | NCBI WGS metagenome assembly ULXM01 (sample SAMEA4835838, study PRJEB28245) | human gut metagenome | biome: gut microbiome; material: fecal sample | place: Denmark | collected 2008 | reverse complement strand
GCATTGTAGGAAAAGGAAGAATATTGCCAGCTTTTCCGGGAGCTGGAGGCAGTATCACAAATGATATACTTGATGCATCACTTACTCCAAGATTTATACAGCCGACTACTTTTTCTGAAATAACTGGAAAAAAGACAAATAGGACACAGCGGCTCTCAAAAATATTTAAACATTCACGCATACCTTTTCAGCAGGTCAATGATATGCATATATGGCAGTTATGTCATATTGGGATGGTTGTACCTCTTGCGAATGCTTATTATCAAACAGAATATCCTGAATCCGTAGGTCAAGATAAACTTGTGATGAAAAATACAGCGAAAGAGCTTAAATATAATTTCAAGATTTTATATGAAAAACTTCATACATTATCACCTTATAAAATGCATATCTTTAGAATTTTACCAATACCAATAATTACATATATTTTATCGCAGACTTATAAAAGTCACTTTGGATATACATTCATGTATCAACATGCAATAAAAGCACCAGATGAAATGAAAGAACTACATAACCAATTTTATTCTTATATTAAGAAAATGGAGATTATGAATATGACAAATGAAGAATATAAACAACTATCAATCAAAGAATTTACTAAAGCAGCTGGAAGATATGAGGGAAATCATGCAGGTCTCTATGAAATGTGTAAGAAGGATTATCCAGATATCTTAGAAGAATTAGAGAAAGAACCATTTATAGATTTACTTGATGCAGGATGTGGGCCAGCACCTATGATTTCTTTATTATCAGGAAAATATCCAGATAGACATTATATAGGTCTTGATCTTACACCAGCTATGATTGAAGAAGCTAAAAAGAAGAATATTCCAAATGCAGTATTTATAGTAGGGGATTGTGAGAATTTCCCTTTTGAGGAAAACTCATTTGATGCCATTATCTGTTCTATGAGCTTTCATCATTACCCTAATCCACAGGCATTTTTTAATAGTGTAAAAAGATGCTTACGTCCAAAGGGTAGATTAATACTTAGAGATGTTACTAGTGATAATAAGTTTCTTGTATGGGTAATGAATACATTTGAAATGCCTCTCGCAAACCTATTTGGTCATGGAGATGTTCAGGTTCCTACAAGAGATATTGTATATAAATGTTGTAAAGAAGCAGGATTAAAAGTAGAGAAGTTTGAAATACGTAAAGGGATGCGCCTGCATTGTGTTGTAAGAAAAGAAGGCGATTCAAAATGAAAATAAATGTAAAAGGTGTACCAGAAACAATGATCCAGACTCTTTATGCACGTGCTAAAGAAACAAGTCAAAAGAATCCTAAAATCAAAGATGAAATGGCTGTATCAATAGTCAAACAATTAGATTATGACTTTTCTCAAGCAGATCAAGATAAAACAATGCGTTCTGGTGTGATTGCAAGAACAATTGTATTAGATAAGATGGTAGAGGAATATTTAGATAAACATAAGAACACTATTGTGATTAATATTGCATGTGGTCTTGATACAAGATGTTATCGTATGAAAGGAAAATATATACGCTGGTATAATCTAGATTTACCTGAAACGATGAATATAAGAAAACAGTTTTTAATAGAAACAGGACCTATCTATCAAATCGCGAAGTCAGCTATGGATGAAACCTATACAAATACTATTCACAATGAAGGAGAAGACGTTCTAGTAATCATAGAAGGTTTGACTATGTATTTAACTGAAATTGATATTAAGAAGATCTTTTCTATTATCGAACATGCATTTTCAAATGTCACAATAATGGTTGAAGTGATGTCACCTTTTATGGTGAATCACATTAAAGAAAAATCTATAGAAGACAGTTGCGCAAAATTTACATGGGGTATAAAAAATGGGAAAGAACTAGAAAAACTTATCCCTTCATTTTCTTTTCTAAAGGAAGTAAGTCTTGTAGAGGGAATGAAGCAATTGATGCCTATATATCATGTTTTAGGTAAGATTCCTTTTATTTCTCATGTATCTAATAAAATAATCGTGTTAGAAAAACACATTTGATAAAGAGATGATCATAATAAATAAAAGACATTTTTATACAGAAATGGATGGGGGCTATGGTGTTTATTGGCAGTGTAAGAAAGAATCAGACTGTGCAATGATTGGCGATGATTCAGAAAACTATTTAGCCCGTACTTCTGTAAAATGGCTCCATAAGCTTGGTTTAAATGTGATGACTATGTCTCCTGCAAAAAAGGATTATGGACATCATAATTATCCATTAGAACGTATAGAGAAAGCTATAAGATGGTTAAAAACATCCGGTAATCAAAAGATAGGAATTGTCGGTGCCTCGACCACAGGAACTCTCGCTTTAACAGCCGCTTCTTATTTTGAAGATATCACACTTACAAATTGCAATGTGCAATAGAGTAGGACAAGAGAGTGAAATGAACTTCTCTGGAGAATCCATTGTAGTAGGTCCAAATGGGAAAGTTATTAAAAAAGCAAGTGATCAGGAAGAAATCATATATGTTGATATTGATTTGTCTGACTCCAAGAAAATAAGAGAAAGTAGACCCTATACACAGCTAAGAAGAACTAAATTTTATCAATAAAATTATCTTGCCATAAAGTAAGGTTTAGCCTTTATACTTGTAGTAAGGAGGTTTATTACTATGGGTAAAATATTAGTTGCTTATTTTAGTGCAAGTGGTGTTACAAAGCATGCGGCTGAAGAAGTTGCAAAGGTGGCAGGAGCTGATCTCTATGAAATCAAACCAGAAGTCCCATATACAAAAGCAGATCTTGATTGGATGAATAAGAAATCTAGAAGCAGCATTGAAATGGAAGATAAATCAACACGCCCTGCAATTATTAAAGATAATTTAGATGTATCAAAATATGATCATATTTACTTAGGTTTTCCTATCTGGTGGTATGTTGCACCTACAATTATCAATACATTCCTAGAAGCGTATGATTTCTCTAACAAGACAATTACTCTATTCGCCACATCAGGAAGCAGTGGTTTAGGAAATACTGTAAATGAATTAAAAGTATCAGCACCCAATGCACTCATTAAAGAAGGGTTATTACTAAATAATCTCACAACTCAAAAAGTCAAAGAATTATTGGCCTTATGATTATTCATAGGGCTTTTTTGATATAATAATGGAAAGGAGACATCATTATGGATAAAACAATGAAAATAACAGGTAAAGGAAAAGTATCAGTCAAGCCTGATATAATACGTCTTAATATGACAATGGAAGAATCATATAAGGAATATGAAGTCACATTAAGACAATCTAGTGAAACAACAAAAATATTGAAGGAGTTATTTGTTTCTCTAGGATTTAAAAATGATGATTTAAAAACTAGAAGCTTTGATATTAATACCAAATATGAAAGTTATAAAGCCAAAGATCAAAGCTGGAAAAAGAGATTAATAGGATATACATATACACATCATATGTTGATAGAATTTGATGCAGATAATAAGAAACTAGGTGAAATACTCTATGCTTTGGCACATAGTGTGATTACACCAGAAATCTCTATTGAATATACAGTCAGTAATCCAGAAAAGCATAAAGATAAATTATTAAAGAATGCGATATAAGATTCAAAGCACAAAGCTGAAGTCTTAGCAAATGCTGCAGATGTTAAATTAGGTGATATCGTATCTATTGATTATTCGTGGGGTGAAATCAACTTTGTCTCAGAACCTATACAGAATTTTGCATTCGCAAGTGCAGAAAAAACAACAGGTAGTCCTGGTTATGATATAGATATTGAAGCAGACGATATTGATGTTACAGATACAGTAACTGTGATTTGGAATATTAAGTAATGTACGAATAGCTAGGATTGAAAGGCGTTGAGATGTTTGACAATAATTGAACTTATTTCAGATCTGTGTGATAGCGAAGTACTATATGCTATAACAGATGGAGGCAGTAATAATACAATTCTTGATATAGAGGACTCTGAAAAGATACAGGCAACCTTACAGCTGACGAATGAACTCGTTAAAGGTCGAAAATCGGGTAAAGAAAAAGGTTGGCTAACATTAGAAGATGTAAAAAAATACTAGGTATTATCAAATGATTTATGACAAAGGAGATGTAAAATAATGAAGTTTAAAATTATAAAAGCGAATATTGTTGATGTTGCTTCAGATGCAATTGTTTTACCTGCAAATGAAGCACTTAAGGAAGGCAGTGGAACATCTAAGGCTATTTTCACTGCTGCTGGTAGAAAAGAGTTAACTAAAGCATGTAAAGAACTGGGGCATTGCAGTACAGGAAGTGCTATACCAACATTAGCCTATAATTTGAGTTCAAAATATATTATTCATGCGGTTGTGCCTAAGTGGATTGACGGAGAACATAGCGAGTATGACTTATTAAGTTCTGCATACTTAGCATCACTTAATATTGCAGAAGTGATGGGATGTGAGTCAGTCGCATTTCCACTTCTAGCATCAGGTAATAATGGCTTTGATAAGCAGCTCGCAGTTCGCATTGCTGAGGAAAGCATTAAATCATTCGAAGGTGTCAATCTAAAGAAAGTATTCCTAGTGGTTTATGGTGATACTATGGAAACTTATATGAAAAGCTTAGGTTATAATGTACTCGTTATCCCCGCTCATGTCAAAATGAATGATAAAAAGATCCATCATCAAGATAAACAGAAAAAACTGATTGCTGATGGAAAAGATGTTGCACAGGATATACTTGAAGCTCAATTAGAAAAAGCTATTGAATGGATAAAGAAACCAGAAAACCAAAAGATACTATTTGAAGCTGGCATAGCAGTATTCAAGTTAGCATTTAAGAAGATTAAGAAATAAACTTTAGTAATGATTGATGTGCCATTACGTTATGCACCATTTGGTGATAAGAAGTTTAAACTACTAAAACGTATTATGTAAAAATTCTTCACTTATAGAAATATACTTCTCAGTAAACAGACTATCCTTTTCCCAGATGAATTCAAAATTATGCTGGAGCTTAAAGTCATTTAATACAATTTCTTTTAATACACCTTTTTGTAGTTCTTCTTTAACTGCAATCTTGTAAATAAAAGAAATACCACAATCTTTCTTAGTCAAACTGATGATAGTATGCATATTTTCTATCTGTGTATAATGTATAAAATCAGAAATAGACAAACCACGTACTTTTAGACTTTCTTCAAGAATATGTCTAGTACCAGAACCTTGTTCTCGTACAAGAAGTCTTTCATCAAGAAGGTCATGTAAAGTATTGGGTATATTCTTAAACTCATGTGATGCAGCACAGACGGCAATATAGTCCTCTGTGCTGTATTTTTTATGACTATATTTCTCTTTTGGATAATTTCCTTCCACAATAGCCATATGAATCTTACCTTGATCTAATAACTTTAATAATTCTGCTGTATTTCCATAATGAAGATGCAGATTCATTTCAGGATGATGCTTGATAAAATCAGCTAATCTATCCACTATCGCGTACTCACCAATTGTCATAGTTACACCAATCGACAATGTTTCTATCATTCCTTCATGACTTTTTATCTCTTTTTTAATATTCTTCTCATCATTCTGCATAGTCATCAAATATTTTCTTAATATCTTTCCGGAATGTGTTAATGATAACTGTTTATTTGAATATACAAAGAGTGTTGTTTCATATTCTTCTTCTAAATAATGAATATGCTGTGATACAGCTGGCTGAGTAATATGTAGTTGTTTTGCAGCAAGCGTATAGTTTAATGTCTCACATACTTTTAAAAAAGTATGAATTCGATAATCTAACATCTCATCACCTCATCAATAATATTTACTTATAGTTCAATAGAAATATATAATTTAATATTATTATAGTCAAGTGATATAATGAGCACACATTTAAAAGAAAGCAGGTAAATCATGGAAACTATTAAAAAGAATATATATGGCATACTTGTATGTTTAGTTATTGCGATTCCATCATGGTTATTAGGAAAACAATTTCCAGTTATCGGTGGGGCAGTGATTTCAATTCTTGCAGGTATGATTATTACTATGTTTTGGAAAGAAAAAGGTAAAGCAGCACCAGGAATCAAATGGACTTCTAAGATCATCCTACAAACAGCTGTCGTATTATTAGGTTTTGGTATGAACTTAGGTGTCATCTTTGAAACAGGAAAGCAGTCATTACCTATAATTATTTGTACAATCTCTACTTCACTTCTTATTGCATGGCTTTTAAGAAAGATATTACATGTACCTTCCAATACATCTATTCTCGTAGGTGTAGGTTCATCTATTTGTGGTGGTTCTGCCATTGCAGCTACTGCACCAGTCATTGATGCCGATGATGATGAAGTCGCCCAGGCTATTGCCGTTATTTTCTTCTTTAATGTCTTAGCTGCATTATTCTTCCCTATTCTAGGTAAAGCCATCGGCTTTGATACATTACATGGTGATGCATTTGGAATATTGGCAGGGACTGCCATCAATGATACATCTTCAGTTACTGCAGCCGCATCTACTTGGGATAGTATGTGGCATCTAGGGAGCGCTACACTTAATAAAGCTGTAACTGTCAAATTAACACGTACACTTGCCATTATTCCTATCACTTTAGGATTATCAATGATTAGAAGTAAGAAAAACCAGAAATCTTCAAACTTCAACTTAAAGAAAGCATTCCCTATGTTTATTCTTTACTTTGTATTAGCTGCCATTATTACTACAGTCAGCCTTCATATGGGAGTTAACAGCAACGTTTTCTTACCTATTAAAGAATTATCTAAATTCCTTATTATTATGGCTATGGCTGCAATTGGACTTAATAGTAATGTTATTCACTTAATTAAAACAGGTGGTAAACCATTATTAGTAGGTGCATCATGCTGGTGTGGTATTACTATTGTTTCATTACTCATGCAGCATGTGATGGGCATCTGGTAAGCATTGACTTTATATACTATATTTCTTAAGATAGAAATAGACTAACAGTGAGACTTAGTTCTGACTGTTTTTTTATAGGAGAATCATATGAACATTACAGTATATTTAGGTGCCTTGAGAGGCAATGATCCAGTATTAAAGGATGCAATTAAAGAACTTGGTAGATGGATTGGAGAAAACAATCATACACTCATCTATGGTGGATCAAAATCAGGATTAATGGGATACATTGCGGAAAGTGTATTGAATGCTGGTGGAACTGCGATTGGAATAGAACCACAATTCTTTATTGATGAAGAACTACAATATGATGGCTTAACAGAATTAATCATTACTAAAGATATGACAGAAAGAAAGACAAAAATGATAGAATTAGGAGATGCTTTTATCGCCTTTCCAGGTGGTACAGGAACACTAGAAGAAATATCAGAAGTGATGTCTAAAATTTCATTAAAACAACTTCATGCGCCTTGCATATTCTATAATTTGAATAATTATTATAAGGGTATGAAAGAACTTATGTCCCATATGATAGAAATGGGATTATCAACTCATGAGAAACAGAAGGGTATCTATTTTGCGGATCATCTAGACGATATAAGAAATATTATTGAGAAGGAATAGTGATTTTTATCATTATTCCTTTTATAATGGAATAAATAACAGTTAAGGAGACATACAATGAATCTAGAAGGACAAAACTTAGAATCGTTAAGAAGGATGGTTAGACATCTCCAAGAAGAAAATCAAGAATTAAAAGAACTTCTAAAAAAATCTCATATTACATTTAATGAATCAAAAGAAGAAATGACAACCCAATCTATAAATGAGGGTGTATGTATCAAGGATACTTATATTTATGATAAACTTGTAGCTTACTTTCTTACTTTATTTCAAGGAAGAAGAGATGTATATGCATTAAGAAGTTCTAAGGGAGGATACTTTCCACAATGTTATAATAGATGGAAAGAATATTGTCCTAAACAAAATAGTCAAAAAGGTGTGTCCTGTCAAAAGTGTCCTTATAAAGAGTGGAAAGCATTAGATAGAGAAGTAGGCAAAGATCACTTATTAGGCTACAAAGACAATTGTACAGATGTCATTGGATTATATCCTTTACTAGAAGATGATACATGTAAACTCATAGTTTTTGATTTTGATAATCATGATAATAAGAATAGTGAAAATAATGATTGGAAAGATGAAATTGATGCAATTAGAAAAATATGTCATGAAAATGGTATTGATGTATTAATAGAACGCTCACGTTCAGGAAATGGGGCACATGCATGGATTCTCTTTAAGGAATTTGTACCTGCCTCTCTTGCTAGAGAATTTGGATTACTACTCATTGAGAAAGGATCTCAATCTATTAATCTCAAATCATTTAGATATTATGATCGTATGTTTCCTACTCAAGATCATAGTGAAGGTTTAGGTAATCTTGTTGCATTACCACTTCAAGGACAGGCATTAAGACAAGGTAATAGTGCTTTTGTAGATGAAAACTGGAATCCTTACTATGATCAATGGAAATTACTAACAACAGTTCATCAATTATCTAAAAATGAGATAGAAGAACATATCTATAAATGGAAAGAAGAACTTTCAATCCCTCAAACTCTTCTTACAATGGATCTAGGAAAAAGAATTAAGCCATGGAAAAAGGATGAAAACTTCCATAGTGAAGATGTGATAGAAAGACTCTCTATTGTCCTTGCAGATGGTATCTACGTGGATACACTTAATCTTCAGCCACGAATCCAAAACCAGATCAGACGCTTATCTGCATTTGATAATCCTATATTCTATAAGAATCATAACTTAGGATTTTCTAATTGGAATCAGCCAAGAGTTATCTATTTAGGGGAAGACATAAACGACTATATAAAAATCCCAAGAGGATTATTAGAAACGCTACTTAATAAGTGCCATTCATCAAATATTGAGTATGAAATTGTTGATAAGAGAGAAAAGGGAAAACCTATTAATGTATCATTTACTGGAAAATTAAGAGATGAACAGCTGACTGCCGCGTCTGATTTATTAAATTATGACAATGGTGTTTTAAATGCAGCGACTGCATTCGGTAAGACTGTTGTATCTAGTTATTTAATATCTCAAAGAAAAGTCAATACACTCATTATTATGCAAAGTGTTTCACTAATAGACCAATGGGTAGATGAATTACATCGCTTTTTAGAAATAAACGAAGATCTACCTGTGTATAAAACAAAAACAGGTAAAGAGAAACAAAGAAAAGATCTCATAGGTGTATTACATGGAAGTAAAAATACTTTAACTGGTATCATAGATGTTGTATCAGTCAACTCTATTTATGACAATGAAGGCAACTGTCGTTTAAATCATGAATACGGCATGGTGATAGTAGATGAATGTCATCATGGTGCCTCTCATGTATTTGAAAATGTATTACGTCAAATTAATTCTAAATATATCTATGGTGTTTCTGCGAACGATAAAAGAATAGACAGACTTGAAAAGAAAGTCTATATGCAGTTAGGTCCAATTAGACATCAATATACAAGCAAAGAAAGAATAGAAAAACAATCTATTGATCATCATGTCTATCCACGATTCACAAGAATAATGGCGTTAGGTGATAGTAAAAATGATCTTAATAGTGCGTATGCGTTTATCTCTAAAAATGAAAATAGAAATAATATGATTATTTCTGATATCAAGAAGTGTATTGAAGAAAATAGAACACCTATCGTATTAACACGCTATAAAGATCATGCTAAATCATTGTATGAATCACTTAAGAAGAATGTCCTAGATCATACATATCTTATTTATGGTGATCATACATTAAAAGAAAATGAAGAAGTAAGAAAAACAATATTAGCACTTTCTCATGATGAACCTTTTATACTTGTTGCGACATCTCAATCAGTTGGTGAAGGATTTAATGTACCTAGACTCGATACACTATTTTTAACTTCTCCTGTATCTGGTGAACCTTTAGTTGATCAGTTCTTAGGAAGAATCAATAGAGATTATAAGTATAAAAAAAGTGCGATTGTCTATGATTATGTAGATTCTCATATTCATTATTTTAATAATATGTATAAGAAACGCTTATCTGCTTATAGAAAGATTGGTTTTGATGTGATTACTGATCTTGTAGACAATAAACAAAACGTGAATCACATTTACAATTATAATGATTATTTAGAAGTATTTAGACAAGATATCCATGAATCAAATAAAAGCATCATTATCTCTAGTCCTCAATTAAATGAAAAGAAAGTATTATCTTTTATTGATTTAATTAAAGATAGACAAGAAAAGGGTGTTTCAGTCAATGTATTCACCAAACAGACAGATGAACCTTATACAAATAATCTCATAGATTTATTATATGGTAATGGTGTATTTGTAGAAGTGTATCCTGATTTAGATTCTTATTTTGCAGTCATTGATCAAGAAATCGTATGGCACGGTGGAATAAACTTGCTTGGTAAATCAAATATCTATGATAGCTTAATGAGAGTGAAATCAACTACGATTGCGGAAGAACTTATATTAAGTCCTACAGAAACTAAAGATTGTGACTCCTAGGTTACAATCTTTTTTAAATCTCATAGTACAATGATATAATTAATAATGGAGGTGCGTTAAAATGATGGAATATCTCAAAGAAACACAGATGCTAGATTATTCTCATCCTAACATTCAAAAACTCATTTACGATAAACAATGGAAACAAATGAATGAATTTAACAGAATACAAGCAATCTATAATTATGTAAGAGATGAAATCTTATTTGGCTATAATAGTGATGATTATATACCTGCTTCAAAAGTACTAGCCGATGGCTATGGTCAATGTAATACTAAAGGAACTCTATTTATGGCATTGCTACGTGCCTGTGATATTCCATGTAGAATACATGGCTTTACTATTGATAAGAAACTACAAAGAGGAGCTATGACAGGTATTGTATATCATAGTGCACCTAAGAATATATTTCACAGCTGGGTGGAAGTTTGCCTTGAAAATCGATGGTATGAACTAGAAGGATTTATTTTAGACAAATCATATCTTAAACAACTTCAGAAAAGATTTACTAAATGTACTGGTCCATTTTGTGGTTATGGTATTGCAGTGAAAAACTTCAAACACCCTATAATTGACTTCAATAGAAATAATACCTATATTCAAAGTGAAGGAATTACTCAAGACTTTGGTATCTATGATTGTCCAGATACGTTACTAAAAGAACATCATCAAGAGATGTCAACCATTAAAACATTCGCTTATAAGTATATTGGTAGACATCTTATGAATTATAATGTAAAGAAAATGAGGAGACACCTCTATGGCATTTAAGATAGTAAGAAACGATATCACAAAAGTAGAAGCTGATATCATAGTTAATACAGCAAATCCACAACCAAAATGTGTCAGTGGCACAGATCTGGCAATATATGAAGCAGCAGGAAAAGAAGCGCTTCTTGCAGAAAGAAAGACTATTGGTCCTATTGAAAGAGGAGAGATTGCAGTTACTGGAGCTTATAATCTCAACGCAAAATATATTATTCATACAGTAGGACCTGTATGGATTGATGGAAATCATCATGAACTTGAAATACTAGAAAGATGTTATCGTCTACCTCTACAAAAAGCAATAGAACTCGGATGTCAAAGTATCGCATTTCCTCTTATTTCTACAGGCGTTTATGAATTTCCAAAAAATAAGGCTTTGCATATTGCAGTATCTGTATTCAGCCAGTTTTTGACAGAACATGAAATAGAAATCATTTTAGTTGTATTTGATAAAACCTCTTTTCAATTATCCAGCCAAATTGTCGGAGAGATTGATTCTTATATTGATGCAAACTATGTCAAAGAAAGTCATATCAATGAGTATCCTTTGAGCTATAGACGAAGTGCTCGTCTTCGTTCTTTATTTAATTCTACGTTTCATGAAGAACCATCTCTTCATTTGCCGAATACTTCTTTAGAAGATCAGCTCGCAAATATTGGTCCTTCATTTCATGATAAATTATTTGAATTAATAGACAAAGCGCATCTAGATAATAAAGACGTATGGAAAAGAGCCAATCTAGATAGAAAACTTTTTTCTAAAATTCAATGCAATAAGAATTATCATCCTAAAAAGAAAACTGTATTTGCATTATGTATCGCATTACAGCTTAATCTAGAAGAATCAAAAGATCTACTTGCAAGAGCAGACTGGGCATTTAGTCCAAGTAGTAAAGTAGATCTAATTGTACAAAAAGCAATCATAGACAAACACTATGATATTATGGAACTCAACATCACATTATTCAAATATACCAATGAAACTCTTGGAACATAACTGACGTCGGCACTTCATGTATCGACGTTTTTTAAATGTCGCTTTCAAAGCGACCATATATCTTTCCTCCTCATTTATACTGATAGTGTAATAAGAAAAGATTGGAGGAATATATTATGTATGGTGCAATTTTAGGAGATATTATTGGTAGTCCATTTGAATTTGATAGAGGAGATAAAACAAAGGATTTCAAATTATTTAGTAGAAGATCTCATTTTACAGATGATTCAGTCATGACTCTTGCTGTATGTGAGGCGTTACTTAAAGTAGGCCAGGATGCAACAGTCAAAGAAATTGAGGATGCTGTTATAACAAGTATGCAATCATGGGGAAGAAGATATCCTCATGCAGGATACGGAGGTTATTTTAGACGCTGGCTAACAGCCTGTCATCCCGAGCCCTATAATAGTTTTGGAAATGGTTCTGCAATGAGAGTATCAGCTGCAGGATGGCTTTATGATTCTCTTGAAAAAACAAGAGTTGTCGCAAAAGCAACTGCAAATGTAACTCATAATCATCCAGAAGGTATTAAGGGTGCAGAGGCGACTGCGAGTGCGATATTTATGGCAAGAAATGGTTCATCAAAAGAAGAAATCAAAAAGTATATTGAGAATAAATTTCATTATGATTTAAATAGAACACTTGATGAAATCCGTCCTAGCTTTCATATGGATGAAACTTGTCAAAAAACCGTCCCAGAAGCAATCATTGCTTTTCTTGAAGCAAGAGACTTTGAAGATGCAATAAGAAATGCAGTATCTCTAGGTGGAGATACGGATACACTTGGTGCTATTACAGGAAGTATTGCGGAAGCTTATTTTGGAATATCTGAAACATTAATATCTGAATGTAGAAATCGTATCAATAAAGATATGAGAGATGTTGTTGATACATTTTATAGTCTTGTTAGAAAAGATGATTCACCTAATACAAATCAGATGATTGAAAAAGCTATCAATCAATATTATGTTCATAATGATAAAGAAGGTATGATACTATTTATGAATATGATGATAAATGCAATGAATCAGGGTGGAGAATTTATTGTTCCTTATATTACTAAGAATCCATTCTTATCAAAAGAACAAATCAATAGTATAAGCATTGGTGACACATTTGCTCTTGATCATGATGTCAAACTTAAAATGGAAACAGTCAAAGATGCAAGTGGTATAGAGTGGCTAGGTGTATTTACTTCAACAGAAAAGATGCATAAAGGGTCTAGTGGCAATGTTCAGATCAATCAATCCATCCTATCAATTCTAAGATTAGCACTTGACTTAGAAGAGATAAATGGAATTGTCATCAATCCATTTGGAAAATATATGCAAATAAGTAAAGCTATGATACTACTATTGATTGGCATATATGAAGAACATGAAAAATAATTAAAAATCCTCAAGAGATTGTAACTAACTTGTTATAATCTCTTTTTTGCATTAAGAGCATATTTCCATGCTGAAAAAACTATGTAATCTATTACATATAACCATACTGTAATATTTGATGAACATATTTCTTTTACAATGTCAACATATGTGTCTTGACATCTGTCAACAACAATGATAGCATATGCATCAGCGTAGCGAGAGAGGCGCTTAATTTAGGAAAAGTTGGAAAAAGAGGATAAAACTATGGATATGATGAATAGAATCAAGCAGCTTAAAGAAGAGAAGAATGCTGTTATATTGGCTCACTATTATGTGGATGCAGATGTACAGGCAGCGGCTGATTTCATTGGAGATTCATTCTATCTTGCAAAAAAAGCAGCAGAAACAGACGCTGATAAGATTGTCTTTGCAGGTGTAGAATTCATGGGAGAAAGTGCGAAGATACTTAATCCTACTAAGCATGTATATATGCCAGATGCACATGCAGATTGTCCAATGGCACATATGGTTACTATAGAAAAAATCAAAGAAATGAGAGAAAAGTATGATGATTTAGCTGTTGTATGCTATATCAACTCTACTGCAGAAATCAAGACTTATAGTGATGTATGTGTCACTAGTTCAAATGCAGTCAAGATTATTAATAAGTTACCTAACAAGAATATTTTCTTTATACCTGATCAGAACTTAGGAAGCTATGTGGCAACTCAGGTTAAAGATAAGAATATTATCTTAAATAGTGGTTTCTGTCCAAGACACCATATTATGACTAAAAAAGATGTATTAAATGCCAAGAAAGAACATCCTAACGCTTTAGTAGCTGTTCACCCAGAATGTAAACCTGAAGTATTAGGAGAAGCTGATTATATTGGTAGTACATCAGGTATTATTGATTATATTGTAGGTAATGATGCAAAGGAATTTATCGTTGGTACTGTAGATGGTGTTTATGCCACTATCTTAAAACAAGCACCTGATAAGAAGCTTTATAATGTAGTAAGAACTCAGGTATGTCCTAATATGAAACTCAATTCACTAGAAAAGATTGTACATGTATTAGAAACTGGAGAGAATGAAGTATTCTTAGAAGAAGAATTTATGAATAAAGCAAAAGCACCATTAGAAAGAATGCTTGAACTTGCTAAATAGGAGATGACTAAAAATGACTAAAAAAACAGATGTTCTTATTGTAGGTACTGGATGTTCAGGATTATATTGTGCCCTTAAATTACCTGGGAACCTTAATATTCATATGATTACTAAGTCATGTGTAGAAGAAAGTGATAGCTTTCTTGCACAGGGTGGTATTTGTATGTTTAAGGATGAAAGTGATTATCATGCTTTCTTTAAAGATACACTAAGAGCTGGACATTATGAAAATAATCCTCTTTCTGTAGAATTAATGATCAGAAGTTCTCGTGCTGTACTTGATGATTTATTATCATATGGTACTGATTTTGCAAGAGATGAAGAAGGAAACCTTAAATATACAAAAGAAGGTGCTCATTCTACTAACAGAATTCTTTATCATGAAGATATTACGGGTAAAGAAATCACGAGTAAGCTTTATGCAGAAGTAAAAACAAGAAAGAATATCACTATTGAAGAATATGTAACTTTAACAGACCTTCTTGTAAAGAATGGTAAGTGCGTTGGTGGTAGAGTACGCAAAGGCGATGAAGAACATGATATCTATGCGAACTTTGTTGTACTTGCAACCGGTGGTATTGGTGGCAAGTATAAGAATTCCACTAACTACCGTCATTTAACAGGTGATGCCATTGATCTTGCTAAGAAATACAATATTGAAACAGAACATTTGGATTATGTACAGATTCATCCAACAACTTTCTATAGTGAAGATAATGAAAGACGTTTCCTTATTTCCGAAAGTGTCAGAGGTGAAGGTGCATTATTATATGATAAGAATGGTAATCGTTTCGTTAATGAATTATTACCTAGAGATGTAGTTTCTGATGCAATTAAGAAACAGATGGAAAAAGATGGTACTGATTATGTTTTAGAAGATTTAAGACCTATTGGTGAAAAGGAACTAAAGGAACATTTCCCTAATATTGTTCAGTACTGCTTAGATAAAGGCTATGATGTAACTAAAGAATGTATTCCTGTTGTACCAGCCCAGCACTATTTCATGGGTGGTGTAAAAGTCAATGAAAACAGTAAAACATCTATGGAAAATCTCTATGCTGTTGGTGAAACAGCATGTAATGGTGTTCATGGAAAGAATAGACTTGCTAGTAACTCATTATTAGAAAGTTTAGTATTTGCTAAAAGAGCCGCAAAAGATATGACAAGAAAGTATGAGGCCCCAAGTATGTTTGATAAGACAACGTTAAAATTAAATGTAGACCCACTAATCCTTTCAGCTCTTCGTGAAGATATTACAAGTGAAGATGTATCTACATGCAGTGTTATAAGAATTGCACAGCTAGGTGAAGTAGAATTAATTTGTAAAGAAAATGGTATTATTGCTGGGCTTCAGATTTTTGAAAGAACATTCAAATTATTAGATGAAGATGTGGATGTACACTTCTTTGCTCATGATGGTGATGAAGTCCATAAAGGAGAATTACTCGCAAAAGTAACTGGTGATATGAGAACTCTTCTTGAAGGTGAAAGAACTGCATTAAACTACTTACAGAGAATGTCAGGTATTGCAACTTATACACGTAAGGTTGCAGATTTTCTTAAGGGTACAGGTATTAAGCTACTTGATACAAGAAAGACAACTCCAAATAACAGAATCTTTGAAAAATATGCTGTTAAAGTAGGTGGAGGAAGCAACCACAGATATAACTTAACAGACGGTGTTTTATTAAAAGATAACCACATTGGTGCAGCAGGAAGCGTGACTAAGGCTGTACAGATGGCAAGAGATTATGCGCCATCAGTAAGAAAGATTGAAGTTGAAGTAGAAACTTTTGATATGGTGAAAGAAGCTGTTGCAGCGGGTGCTGATATTATCATGCTTGATAATATGAGTACTGAATTATTAAAACAGTCTATTGATTACATTGATAAACGTGCTGAAATCGAAATTTCTGGTAATGTTACTGCAGAAAACATCAATAGAGTAAAAGATATGGGTGTAGATTTCATTTCAAGTGGTGCATTAACACACTCTGCAAAGATTTTAGATCTATCATTAAAGAACCTTCATGCAATTAATGGGAGAGACTAAATGACTGGTAAAGAAAGAAGGGACTACATCCTTACAGAACTGATGGAAAATGATACACCGATTTCTGCTTCTAATTTTGCAAAACGTCTTCAGGTTTCACGTCAGGTTATTGTGAATGATGTCGCACTTCTTCGTGCTAATAATCATGTTATAGAAGCAACCAATAAAGGATATATCATACGTCATTCTGCTATGGTGGAAAGAGTCCTCAAAATGCAGCATACTGATGCAGATATAGAAAATGAGCTCAATACAATCGTGGATCTAGGTGGTTATGTCAAAGATATCTTTGTTTATCATAAGGCCTATCATATTGTACGTGCACCTCTTAATATCGCATCACGTTTAGATGTAAAGAAATATCTTGATAATTTAAAATGTGGGAAATCTATCTCTTTAATGGCAGTGACAAGTGGATATCATTATCATACAATCTGTGCTGAAACAGATGAAAGACTTGATGAAATTCAAGATGCATTGTCAAAACTTGGATATCTTGCAAAACTTCAGGAATATGAACCTGTTGAATTCTAATGTCATCTTCATTGATGGCATTTTTTTATGTATAATAAAAAAGGGGGATGAAATTATGATTTATGTAACGGGCGATATACATGGCAATCAATTTAAATGGCTTGAACAGATAGATCCTGTATTAAAGGAAGGGGATATTATTATTGTATGTGGAGATTTTGGAATAGGTTTTTTTCAGCAGAAATATTCTTCAGAAGAATCATTTTATGATTTTATAAGTGTTCAGCCCTATACTGTTTTATTTGTTGATGGCAATCATGAGAACTTTAATATGCTTAATAGTTATCCCGTGGAAGTATGGAAGGGGGGATATGTTCATAAACTACGTCATAATCTCATTCATTTGATGCGTGGAGAAATCTATATAATAGAAGGAAAAACATTCTTCACTTTTGGTGGTGGTTATTCTATTGATCAGCCATTTCGTAAAGAAAATGTTTCATGGTGGCCTGCTGAAATGCCCAATACAAAAGAGTATGAGAATGGATTACAACATTTAAGTAATATAGATTATGTGGATTATATTATTACACATACAGCACCGGATGAAACGGTTTATTTTCTATCAACTATTAAACAATTTCATATAAAAGGTGATGTTTATCAAGAAATGCCTTTGACTACTTATTTGAATGATATTCAGAAAAATACAAACTACACCCATTGGTATTTTGGTCATTTTCATGTAGATAAGGAATTGTGGAGAAACCAGACAGCTGTCTTTAATACACTCTATGAGTTAGAATCACATCAAATCATAAGACAATGGAACACATATGAAGAATAACATCTAGACTATAATACTAGATGTATTGACATCAAATAATAGATATGATATTCTTGATGTACAAGAGGTGATTAAAATGAAACGTACAAAGTTAGATGACCGTGAATTACCTGAATATACTCGCGGTGAAGAAATATTTAATATGGTAACGCATATTGTAGGGGCTGCTTTTGGTGTTGCAGCACTTGTATTATGTATTATATTCTCATGTTTACATCATAATGGTTATGGTTTAGCTTCTGGTATTGTATATGGTGTTTCTATGATTGTTCTTTATACAATGAGTTCAATTTATCATGGCTTATCTCCCAAACTTAAGGCAAAGAAGGTATTCCAGATTATGGACCACTGTAGTATTTTTGTCTTAATTGCTGGTACATATACACCAGTACTATTATGTTCTGTTAGACTGGCTGATCCATTCTGGGCATGGATTCTATTTGGTATTGTATGGGCTGTCACAATTCTAGGTATTGCATTAAATGCTTATGACATTAATAAATTCGCAAAATTTTCTATGGCCTGTTATCTTATTCTAGGCTGGTGTATCGTCTTTAAGTTTAACTTGTTACCTGAAACTGTAGGCATGAATGGTATCTACCTATTAGTCGCTGGTGGTGTCGCTTATACAATTGGTACAATCTTCTATGGATTACAGGAAAAAATACATTATATGCATTGTATCTGGCACTTATGGATCTTACTAGGTAGTGTCCTTCACTTTTTATGCATTATCTTATACTGTATGTAACAGGCGTAAAGCCTGTTTTTCTTTTATATCTTTTAAAGTCATGCTATAATCGTTGAGGAAAGGATGATTAAATGAAAAAAATAAATTTTAAATACGGTTTTTTATACTTGATCACATTTATTATTGTATTAGGTGGCGATCTAGTAACGAAACTTGTAGTCAATGAATCAATGCAGTTAGGCCAGAGTTATCAGGTCATTAAAAACTTTTTCTATTTCACTTATATTCATAATACGGGTGCAGCATGGGGAATGCTTTCAGGTCGTTTCTTTCTTTTCTATGCAATTTCTATTATTGCTGGTATTATGCTTATTTATTATTTTATCAAGAGTGATAAATCCCAGGTCTTATTAAGATTTGGAATTGTGCTTATATTTAGTGGTATGCTAGGAAATCTATATGATCGTGTTGTTTTTCATTATGTAAGAGACTTTTTAGATTTCTTTGTATTTGGTTATGATTTTCCTATTTTCAATATTGCCGATATGGGTGTTGTAATAGGTGTTTTATTAATCATCTTAGATTTAGGAATTGGAGAATATAAACAATGGAAATACAATCAATTACACCAGAATTAGAAGAAAAAGGCTTACGTTTAGATAAAGTCATCTTGAATCATATGCCTGATCGTTCACGTACTGAGATTCAGAAATGGATTAAAGCAGGACAGGTTATTGTTAATGATAATGTTGAAAAAGCAAACTATAAGGTAGAAGAAGAGGATGTGATTCAGGTCACTTTACCTGATCCTCAGAGTACAGAAATCAGACCTGAAGATATTCCTTTAGATATTATTTATGAAGATGAAGATGTGATTGTCGTCAATAAGCCAACAGGCATGATTGTTCATCCATCTGCAGGTATCTATTCAGGAACACTTGTCAATGCGTTACTCTATCATTGTCATGATTTATCAGCTATTAATGGCATTACAAGACCAGGTATTGTTCATCGTATCGATAAAGAAACAAGTGGACTACTCATGGTCGCAAAAAATGACAATGCCCATCGTTCATTATCTAAACAGCTAGAAGAACATTCAGTTGTACGTCGTTATGTGGCACTTGTACATGGTGTTATTAATCATAATGTGGGTCGTATTGAAGCACCTATTGGACGTGACAGCAAGGATCGTAAGAAGATGGCTGTTACAAGCAAGAATGCAAAAGATGCGATTACAAACTTTAAAGTATTAGAACGTTATGATGATATGACACTTATTGAATGTCGTCTTGAAACAGGTAGAACACATCAGATTCGTGTTCATATGCAATATATTGGTCATCCAGTTTATGGTGATCCTCAATATGGTTTTAGAAATGATGATAATACTTATGGTCAGTATCTTCATGCCAGAGTATTAGGTTTTGTTCATCCTAGAACACATGAACATATGTATTTTGAAGCACCTCTACCAGATTTCTTTGAAGAAAAGATCAAGGAATTAGGAGGAGAATATAATGGATAAGCAGATTATTACATGGGATCAATATTTCATGGGCGTTGCAAAACTTTCTGCTTATCGTTCAAAAGATCCTAATACGCAGGTAGGTGCCTGCATCGTTAACAATGACAACCGTATTGTAGGTGTAGGATATAATGGTCTTCCTCGCGGATGTGAAGACGATAAATTCCCTTGGTCAGTAAGAGAAGGGGCTTTATATGATACAAAGTATCCTTATGTAGTTCATGCGGAACTCAATGCGATTCTTAACTCTACTCAGAAATTACAGGGTTGTCGTATCTATGTTTCTTTATTCCCATGTCATGAATGTACAAAAGCAATCATTCAAAGTGGAATCAAAGAAATTGTCTATGAAGATGAAAAATATAAAGGATCAGAAAGCGATAGAGCGGCTAAACGTATGTTAGATATTGCCGGCGTCTCTTATCGTAAAGTTCCAGCATTTGAAATAGAAATAAAAAAAGAGAATCACTAAGTGACTCTCTAGATGAAGAAGAAGGCCTATAGGCCTTCTTTTAATTTCTTTAATGCTCCCTTAACACGCTTTGTATTAGTGAAATTCAACTTACATACTTTTGTAAGAATCTTTTCCCCATACTTGTTTGCAAGTTTAACAGCCACGATTTCGGCATTAGTGCCAGCCCCTCTAGCAAGGTTCATCTTTAAGCTCTTTGTCATACTAGCAAAATATTGTAGATATGCGTAACGAGAAATGATTTCTGCAGCTAATACTGCTAGGTATTGCTCATCAGCATTGGTTTCAAAAATCATATCTTTTACAACAATAACTTCGCTCTTTAGATAGTTATAATAAGTCTTAGGTGAAACGAACTGATCAATAACTTTGAATTCAACACTCTTCTTCACTTTCTGAAGAACATTCACAACAGCCTGGTTAAATAAACGGGCACGAATGTTCGCCTGGTTGATTCCACTATCAATCATCTTATTATAATGTGAGTTATCTAATACTAGTAGTGATGAAATGAGATGTCCTTTTAATAGTTTAGCGCAATTGATAATTTCCTGATTGGATAAATCATCGACATTATCAATTTTTAGGTTTTTAATAATCTCAAGTGCTTCATCATCGGCATAGCATGCAACAACACAAAGCGGCCCAAGAAAATCAGCAGATCCTGTTTCTGCAGCCCCGATATGAGGATGCATACATAAATGATCTGAGTTTTTTTCCTGCTCAATCTTCTTTGCTAAACTTCTAGACCAATGCTTTGCTTCATGCACCGCATTCTGTCCTAAAAAGCTTGCTTCATAATCCGATGTCACTTCAATGTCACAGCCAATAGCATGAGCTTTTAAAAGAAGGTTCTCGCTTTCGAATGGAACCATCTGACTGTCATAAAACTTCTTCATCTTGTTTAAAATGTTTTCATTAATCAAAAATTTAATTGGCTCCACCATATTCACCTCACATGTATTATTTTATCATAAATTTCATTTTTTTGACAGTATAAATTTCATTTGTTATAATTAAGAACCGACAGTGTTAAGGAGGTAAGTGCTATGAGTTTTCTCGATTTGATTCTTATCGCTTTTTTGTTGTATATGTTTTTTAGTGGATATTCCAAAGGTTTTTTCTCAACACTTTATGATCTGCTCAGCTTCATCATTATGATGCTTTTTATCTATTTAAATGTTGAGACAATTTCTTCAATAATCCAGATTTATAAACCAGTAGATGATCCATTATCTCAGTTAGGGGGCTCTGTAGTGAATATGTTGATTGTTTTTATCATCATGTTCATTATTCTAGAAATCATAAGAAGACTGATAGGACTTCTTATTAAACCATTAATCACAAAATTAACAGATCACTTTGCCTTGACATCAATTGTAAATCACGTATTAGGGGCACTGCTTCACGGCTTAAAAGGTGCTTTTATAGCCTTTCTGGCGATGGTTATGTTTATTGTGCCATTTTTTGGTCCTGATATTCTTGCTGATTCTAAAATAGGACATTTAATCATTGAAGATGTGCCAATTATTTCAGAAACAGTATTAAATGAAGCAAGTGCTTATGGAAGTTTATTAAAAGGACAACATAACCTGCAATTAGAAGATAAAGATATATTAAGAAAAATGATTATTGCTAACAATCATGCCTATGATCATGGTCTACTTGACGAACATGATGCAATACAGTTTGTTTATACTCAACTAGGCCCTGCCCTAATAAAACAGCAGGTGACTTTACCTAAAGAAGAAAAAATACAGTTTATCTTATTGTTAAATAAGACGCCTTATACAGAAACAGAAAAGAATATAATTTTAAATAATATAGGAAGTGAATAAAATGTTAGATAGTTATAAAGTCTTAGAATTTCCAAGAATTTTAAATCATATCGCAGGTACATGTCGTACAGAAATTGCGAAAAAGAAGATCTTACATCTAGAAATGTATGATAATTTAGCTGATTTGAACGAAGAACAGAATCGTTTGGAAGAAGCTATGACAATTCATCGTATTATGGGTACTTTGCCTCTTGCACCACTCAATGATATCAGTGCTTATCTTGCAAAGGCTAAGATGGATGGTATTCTCGCTCCTGAAGAATTAATGGCGATTGACCATATGTTAGAAAACATCTTTCAGGTCTCATCTTATTTTAATGCTTATGAAGGAGACATTGTTCTATTAAGAGATCTCGTAGAAGGTTTAGAAGGCGATAATGGTCTTCATATTGAAATCAATAGATGCATTATGCCTGATGGATCTATCAGTGATCACGCAAGTGATACACTTTATCGTATTAGAAAAAGCATGCATGCATTAGAAGGACGTATTCGCCATTCAATGGAAGGCTATTTAAAAAGTGAAAAGAATTCTTTAAGTATGGATACTCTTTCAAGTAAAAATGACCGTTTAGTACTTGCAGTCAAGGCGCCTCATAAAAATGAGATTAAAGGCTTAGTTCATGCAACAAGTGCTTCTGGTCAAACATTCTTTATAGAGCCTGAAAGTGTTGTTGTTATGAATAATGAACTCAATGAGTTGAAAAGTCAGGAACAGACAGAAATCAATAAAATACTTCAAAGTCTAACTAGACGTGTCAAATACAACTATACAAGATTCTATTTTGATCAGGAACTCATGTCTGAACTTGATTTTATCTTTGCGAAAGCACGTTTTGGCTGCGATTATGATTGTGTAAAGCCTGATATCAATGAAACGGGTGTTCTCTCTTTAAAGCAGGCAAGACATCCCTTAATCGATCAGGAAAAGATAGTTCCGAACGATATTATTATTGATGGCAAGATGCTTATGATTACTGGTTCTAATACCGGTGGTAAAACAGTGGCTTTAAAAACAGCCGGTTTATTATCATTAATGGCTATTAGTGGATTAGCTGTTCCAGCTATTAACGCTTCTATTCCATTCTTTGATGCTGTTTATACAGATATTGGTGATGAACAGTCAATTGAACAATCACTTTCAACATATTCATCACATATGAAGAAGCTTATCTATATCCTAGAACATGCCACATGTCGTTCTCTTATCCTGATTGATGAAATTGGTTCTGGTACAGATCCACAAGAAGGGGCTTGTCTAGGAGAAGCTATCTTAGATACTTTACTAAATCGTGACTGTCGTATTATCGCATCAACTCATTATGGCGAACTAAAAAGCTATGGTCAGACTAGAGATGATATTACGCTCGCATCAGTCGGATTTGATGTAGAAACAATGCGTCCTACATATCGCTTGAAGCTTCATTCAATTGGTTCTTCTTATGCCTTTGAAATTGCTGCATCTTTAGGATTAGATCATGAGATTATTGATCATGCTTTACATAATAAAGAAGAACGTATGAGTGAAGCAGAAAAGTTAACTGAAAAGCTGACTAAGCAGAGTGCAGAATTAGATGAGAAAGAAGAAAGAATCGATCAGCTACTTGCAGATAATGAAAAACTTCATAATCGTTATGAACATCAGCTTTCTATTGCCACAAAGCAGAAAAATCGTATTGTAGAAGAAGCACAGCAGGAAGCCAATAAGATGCTTGAAGAAGCTAAGAAAACAATTGATGAATTGACTAAAGATATCATGAATCAAGGTTCTTTAAAACCCCATCAAGTGACTGCAGCCAAACACGCATTGGACCAGCAGAAATATGAAAAGAAAGAAATTGTAAAGGTCCAGGACCATGTCTTCAAGAAGGGGGATCATGTCAAACTTGATAAGATGAATAGAGAAGGGGATGTACTTGAAGTTAAGAAACATGAACTGTTGATTGATTTAGGTGGTCTCCAGGCACGTGTAAAAGATACAGAAGTTACTTTTATGCATGGCGCCTCTAAGCCTCAGAAAGTAAAAAAAGCCGGTACTAGACAGCATATGAAGAAAACAGGACATTATGAAGTAAATGTTATTGGTATGCGTTATGAAGAAGCAATGAATATTGTTGAAAAGTTCTTAGATGATGCTCTATTACTTGGTTATCCTTCAGTACGTATTGTGCATGGTATGGGTAAAGGGATTTTACGTAATGGTATAAGAAAGAAGTTAGATCATCTCTCTTATGTCAAAGAATATCGTGATGGTGGCCCCAATGAGGGTGGTTTAGGTGTAACGGTGGTTAGCTTTGAATAAGAATCTAGATTATATTAAAAAGAAGCTCTCATTACTTCCTATGTCTCCTGGCTGTTATTTAATGAAGAATACAGAAGGAAAAGTCATTTATGTAGGAAAGGCGCGAAAACTGAAAAATCGCGTCTCTTCTTATTTTACAGGTGCACATAACTATAAAACAACAAAGCTTGTAGATCATATATGGGACTTTGACTATATTGTAACAGGCAGTGAAAAGGAAGCATTATTACTTGAAATCAACCTAATTAAGGACTATACACCTGAATACAACATCATGTTTATGGATAATACCTATTATCCTTATATTGAATTAACGGATGAAACTCATCCAAGACTTAAAATAGTAAGAAAAACAAAAAACAAAAAGAATAAGTACTTTGGTCCTTATCCTGATGCTACTGCAGCAAGAAATACCTTTAAATTATTAAATAAGCTTTACCCTTTAAGAAAATGTAATCATGTTCCAGATAAGCCATGCCTCTATTATTCATTACATCAATGCTTAGGGCCATGTATCAACGATATTGATAAGAGCCAGTATGATGAAATCAGAAAAGAACTGATCTCATTTATTCATGGTAATACCAAATCAAAGATTGATGAACTCACTGAAAAGATGATGACAGCCAGTGAAAATCTACAATTCGAGCTTGCAAAAGAATATCGTGATCTCATTCGTTCTATAGAATATGTTACTGCCAAACAGAATGTTCAATTTGGTGACTATAAAGATAGAGATATTTTAGGCTATTATATTGATAAAGGTTATATCAGTATTCAGCTCTTCTTTATGCGTGAAGGTAAGCTTCTCTATCATGATTTCAATCTTGAGCCTGTAGGAGAAGATTTTGAAGAAGATCTGATTCGTTTCTTAGTTACTTACTATCAAACACATCCTGAACCCTATGAACTACTTATTCCTCAAGATGTTGATTTAGAACTTTTATCTGAAATATTATCCTGTCATGTACTTCAGCCTCAAAGAGGTGATAAGAAATCCTTAGTAGAAATGGCTAATAAGAATGCGAAGGAAGCACTAGAAAAGAAGTTCTTATTAAAAGAGAAAACGGATGAAAAGACAATCCTGCCTATTATTGAATTAGGTAAAAAACTTGGTATTGAGACACCTCATACTATTGAGTTATATGATAACTCTAACATCCAGGGCGCTTATGCTGTTGCAGGTATGGTTGTTTATAAGGATGGTGTGCCTTCTAAAAAAGATTATCGTAAATATAAGATCAAGACAGTAGAAGGCCCTGATGATTATGCTAGTATGAAGGAGGTCATCTATAGACGTTATTATCGTCTTTTAATGGAACAAAAGGAAATGGCAAATCTTATTATTGTCGATGGTGGACTTGGACAAATTAAAGTAGCTAAAGAAGTTATCGACGGTTTGAATCTTCCTGTACATATCTGTGGGTTATCTAAGGATGATAAACATTCTACTGCCATGCTTCTAGATGAAAATGGCAATCAGGTACCTATTGATACAAAGAGTCCGTTATTCTTCCTTCTTACACGTATGCAGGATGAAGTGCATCGTTATGCTATTTCATTCCATCGCCAGGTCCGTTCTAAATCATTATTTAGTTCTATTCTTGATGAAGTAGATGGAATCGGCGAAGCACGTAAGAAGAAACTTCTTAATCATTTTAAAAGTGTCAAAAAGATGAAAGAAGCGTCGTTAGAAGAATTAGAAGCAGTGATTCCTAAAAATACAGCTTTGAAACTCTATGAAGTACTGCACAAAGAATAAACTATACACTCATCATGATATACTATATAATTGACACTAGAGAGCAGGTGATTTAATGGAAAATAAGCGCAAGTATCTGTTTGTTACAGTCATTGCATTATTTATCGTTTCATTCTATACAATTAATCTCCGTTTTGATCCATTCTATCGTGTCAATGGAATCAACAATGACAACAGAATGATTATCGAGAAATATCTAAGTAAAGAGGAACAGAAATATCTTGTAGAAAACAGAATCCCACTTTACCATTTTATGAAATTTATCAAGTATGATGGCTTTTATCTTCCAAATTATCAATATTATGAACTACTAGAAAAGACTGGTCGCTATGACAACATTAAGATCATTCTTTCTACTGGTAATGAATTAGCCGGAAAACTTCTTGATAGTTTTAAGAACAATGCCTATGATCAGGCTAAAAAGTTAGTAGAACATGATTTGGAATCAGGATATTTATATAATCAGAATTTTGATTTTGATAAATTAGAAATATATTATCAAATGAGGCCGCTATATGATGATTATAGTTATGTGGATGATACAGAATATTATATTGAATTATTAAAAAATCGTGGATTATCAGATAAATTAATTCGTTCTTTCTTTGCGGATGCTTGTAATAACTACTCACGTTATGGATTAACAACACTCATGACTCAGGCCAATAATCATGAGATATTCTTAATTGCGGATCCTTCATCTTTACTGACAACACTTAATGATACAAGTTATATAGGGGCTTATGTTCCACATAATCTTGTTTTGATGTCAGATATTCATCGCTTGAAATACGCTATGTATTTAGAGAATGATGCTTATGAAGCCTTAAAGAAGATGATAGAAGCAATGCCCGATGATGTTGCTGAAGATTTTTATGTCAAAGAAGCCTATGAAAGCTTCAATGATTTTCAATATTCAAATCCGGCTCTTGCCGGCAAAGATGAAAGACAGCTGGGTAGAACAGTGTCTATTGCTTCTAAATCCATTGCCTATCAGACATTTGAAACATCTGCCCTGTCACAATGGCTTGAAGCACATTCTTATGAATATGGCTTCATATTGCGTTATCCAAAGCGTATGGCTTCTTCT
>ULXM01005457.1_pt1 | contig 28351 bp, 22 predicted proteins | sample 1961271 | NCBI WGS metagenome assembly ULXM01 (sample SAMEA4835838, study PRJEB28245) | human gut metagenome | biome: gut microbiome; material: fecal sample | place: Denmark | collected 2008 | reverse complement strand
TTTTTTTGACGTGTATATACTAGCATCGCGGACACGCTTACATTTGCGTAATAATAAACTGCAATTTGTCGAACACAATGTTGCATGTAAAATCTTCGCTAAACTATTATTAATCGTAAATTTGCTATCAAAATTTAACGTAATCACGAAAGCATGACAAACATACGGCAACGCATAGAAGAACTGATACACTACCTTCAGCAAGGCATATACGAAAAGAATACCGAAACAGCTCTGGCGCTTTTAGCAGCTCTGGCGGGTGAAAGCATATTGTTGTTAGGCCCTCCGGGAGTAGCAAAGTCTATGGTGGCACGACGATTGAAAGAAGCCTTTAAGGGAGCAGCATCCTTTGAATACCTCATGTCGCGATTTTCAACGCCCGATGAGATATTCGGCCCTATTAGCATAGCTCGATTAAAGGAGAACGATAAGTACGAACGTGCCATTACGGGCTATCTTCCAACGGCCGACGTCGTATTCTTAGACGAAATATGGAAAGCAGGTCCCGCCATTCAAAATACCTTGCTTACGGTGATGAACGAGAAGTTGTTCCGCAATGGCGATAAAGAGCTACACCTTCCCTTAAAGTTGCTCATTGCCGCCTCTAACGAATTGCCGGCCAAGGGAGAAGGATTAGAAGCACTGTGGGATAGATTTGTCATTCGCCTCGTGTGTCGCTGTATTCAAGACGAAACGACCTTTCGCCACATGCTTTGTGCGAACGATGAGGCGGAGAAGAACGCCTCATCGGCCGTTGTTCACCCTATCACCAATCGCGAATACGCTACTTGGCAGAAGGAGGCACAAAAGGTCGTACTCAGTCAAGACTTATTAGAGGCCATTACTTACATTCGACAACACTTACAACGCGTTGAAGTAGAAGGCACCGAACTTCCCCGTAGCATTTATATCAGCGATCGCCGTTGGAAACACATTGCACGCTTACTGCGCATCTCGGCTTACGTTCAAGGACGCACAGAAGCCACGGTTGCCGACCTTCTGCCTATGTATCATTGCCTATGGAACGAACCCGAAGAATTGGCTGCTGTTCGACAAATTACGATTGAAGCCCTTTTCGCTCCTTATAAGAAGGCCATTGACGAACTCGCTGCTAAGGCCAAAGCTGACTTGCGAGCTTTCAGAGCGAAAGCCGCATTGGCTAAGGCCGTGCGCGAACACGACCACCGTGATGACGATTTGCTTATCGTCAACAACTTCTTCTATCAAATTGAAAATCATGGTACGGGCCATACCTACGTATTCATTACCGACTATAAGAGTATGCCCTTGCGCAGCAAAGATAATGCTCCCGCTCAAGGCGTAATCTATAAAGACCCTTCCAACAAGGTGAGAAGCATCGTCCGCCTCTACGATGCTGATGCGCTACGAGGTCTCCCTGCCAACGAGCGTGAGCAGGTGACGCTCTGTCGTGACAATGATCATATCTACATCAATGGCATTGCGTTTAAGATGCGCCATAAAGGTTCAGCCGTACTCAACCCTGCGACAGGACAAGTGGGTGGATTGTTTGAAGGGGCTACGAATAGTAATACGACGAGTGCGATTATTGGCCATACACATTACGAGGAGGAAATAGAGAATATCTGTCAAGCATTAGAACAAGCAAAGCACGATATAGACTTTCATCTCTTTGTTAATAATGAAGACAAGCAGCTGACAGAGTCCTACTTGCAACGCCTCTACAAAGCAATCGCCCTTTGTCGCGTTGATATCCGAAAATTACTTTATGACGAATAAAAATCAGGAGTTAGAGTTAGAGCCAACCCTCTATCTCCAACTATTACAACAATATGTCGAGACGGGTGAGGAACCAGACGTTCTCTTAGCTCAGACGGATGCACTGACGGTTTACTTGGCAGATACCATGCGCAATGCAGAACTCAAGGCTTGGGTGATGAACGATGAGGTGGCGGCGCGTATCTTTATTGACACCATGTGTCAGTTCATCACCCTTCATCAGCAGAAGGCAGCCTATCAGCAGAGCCGTAGCTGTTTTGAGCGCCGACAGTTAGCTGAGGCTACGGAGTGGAGCGTAATCAAACGACGCGACAATTGGCAAGTGTTGGTCCAACAGATTGCCACGAAATATCACGCATTGGGTTTCGACCAACATTTTTATACGCAACAGTTCGCCCAAAGTGAAGGATACGCCAACGATGCGTTGTGGCAAAGTATGCTCAACGATTGGGAGGCTTGTGTCGAAGCACAACTTAAGCAGCGTCAACAAGAGTTCATAGAAAGTCGGCGCCAACTGCAAGAAAAGCTCTTGCACAACAACCTTACCTCGGCTACACACTATGTGCGTGAACATCAAGTGAGTCACGATCGCTTTTTCCAGTCATGGGCTTTAATGGGAGGACGGTGGAATGCGCTTGAATACGAACGTTTGCAGCAAGTCGTCAACCTTCAGCGTCGCTATCCAGTCCTACTCAAGATTGTCAACCGAATGGGGCGCACGGCCGATGCCTTGGGCAAGAAGAATATCGGACACACGACAGGCGCATCCGAGCGAATGGAACACGCCTCTCACAGTGACATTACTGGTATTAGCATGGGGCGTGACTTAAACGCCCTCTTGCCTCACGAATGGGCTATCTATTCCGACCCCAATATGGAGGACCTCTTCTTACAACGATACGTTACCAATCGTCTCCAAACGTTTGGCTACGAAAGTCACGCGATGAATGCCGCGCGCAATCTGCATAAGAAGCCCGCCCGTCCTCTAGGCCCCATGATCGTATGTGTCGACCTTTCAGGCAGTATGATGGGCGAACCTTGTCAAGTGGCGCTTTCGTTGATGATGCAACTGTGCGAATTGTGTATGCAAAAGCACAGACGTTGTTTCTTAATCGCCTTTTCAGTAGCTGCGCAGCCTATCGACGTGTTGACAGATCGCACACAATTATTGCAGTTCTTTAATCGCAAAGCGAGTGGCAGCACAGATGCGCACCACATGATGAACACGATGTTTCAGCTCTTAAAGTCGAACGCCCAATACGCTGGTGCAGACGTGTTATGGGTGACGGATTTTCGCATTCCATTGCCTGAACGAGAATATTTCATCGAAATGGAGCGCCTGCAGCAAGACGGCACGCGCTTCTACGGCCTTCAATTAGGCATAGCCGAAAATCGTTGGGCCTCTCACTTCGACGAACTCTTCAAGATAGAAGACGTGAAGATGTTAGCCTAAATGGGGGGCGTGGACCTATAGCCCACGCCCCAAGTGGACGACAAATTGCAGTTTATCTAACTAAAGTTTCCCACCCCGAAATAATGGGGGTGGGAAACTTTAGTAAAAATCATTTATCGAGAATAGCTTCTGTCATCAACTCGTCAATGATGTTCTTAACACCTGTGCTGTTAATCTGCTTTCGGAAGTGGACGGTATAACCATTTGCAGTCATGGCCTTGAAGAACTCCTCAGCACACGAAATCTTGGTGTCCTCATCAGGTGATATATGTGATTCCTTATCGTAAGCCTTCGTCTCAATCACGATGTTCAATTCTTTGGTTCCATCAGCCTTCTTGACCACATACATGAAGTCAGGACTGTAGTTGCTTGATGCCACAGTCGGAATACAGATGCTGTGTGATGGTATCTTGCCATATACGATGACTTCATCTATCTCTGTCTTGATATTCTGTAATTCCAAGCCAGAGTCATGAGCATAAGCATCATAGAGGTACTTGACAGGTGGTTCGCCTGGCACGCTCTTATTGCCAATGTATGCCTGAACGACTTCGTCCTTCACTGTACCATCAGCATTAGTAAGCTTGGTTTCCTTCACTGTGTAGTTGGCTTGCTTATAGCGCACAAAACCAACAAGTTGGTCACATTTCCAATCATCTACAGCACCAATCAATCTAGTCAACGAACTATCATTGAACATTTCGTTGGTGAGATGATAGCCTCCATTTGCTGTTTTACATATAGCCTTATGCAGAATATGTACTGGAATATTGGTATATCTTGATGCTCGCTTCAGGAACTCATTATAGCCATAATGGCGGTCATGCAGTGTCAGTTCTGCATGAGTTCCTTCATTGGCAACAGCCACGTTTCCCTCGAATTCCAAAACCTTACGAGATGACTCTACAGTCTGAAGAGAGAACACGTGCTTATCCTTGATGATTGAAGGCAGTTCGGCTTCTATCTTTTTGTCTATCGCCCTATCAAAGTACAAAACGTACTTCCTATTCAACTGTGCCCACAGTTCTCGCAGTTCCTCAAATCTTGCCTTGCGGATATGAATCTTATCATTACGACTGCTGTTACGGTTGATGATACGATTGGTATTCACGCCACTTGTAACATCCTTGAACTCTGGATATTCAATCAACATGTCATCGAACTTCTCAGGTACTACCTTCTTATCAAAGTCGACATAACCTTTAGTCATCAGTTCAATAAAGAACTTATTGACATCTATGTTGCGCTTTTCAGCAACTTTGATAATATCTTCTGCAGTAATTGAAAGCGGACTCTTTTGGTCAGCGTCAAGTTCACCATTGATTTCAGCAACCAGTTTATTGGCAAAGTCCTTCTCTGTAAAGTCTACGATGTAGTTGAGCATGAAGGAAGAATCGCTGATGCGGTTTCCAACACTGTCAACGGGCAGACGCAGTCCACGCCCCACCTCCTGTAGCTTGCTAATCTCTGAACCACTTGAGCGGAGCTTGCAGATGGTAAACACATTCGGGTTATCCCATCCTTCTTTCAATGTCCATTTAGAAAACAGAAATCGCAGAACGTTTGGCTTGCCCTCATCATCCGTAAAGCTCAAAAGTTCTTTCTTGCCATGAAGAATCACCTTCACCTCATTGGCAATATTCTCATCCGAGTCGTTATTGTCTTGTGAGAAGTATCCTGCACATGAAGCATCAATATTTTCAAGAGTAGCTTTCAGATAAGCCTCGTATTCAGGAGTGTTCTGTCGTGTCAGTTCCTTCTTTACTCTTGCATTCAATATTTCGATAAACTTCTTTCTCAGCCAACCATCGTTCTTACCTTCTGGTCCGCGGAAACTTTCAATGCTATCTATAAAAAATAGTGCAAGTGCCTTGATTGGCAGTCCTTCGCGACAGAAATTCTCACGCTCGGTTTCAAAATGACGCATCAAGGCCAATTCTATCATACCCTCCTGATAGGATACGCCATACTGATCTGGAAAAAACTCTTCGCCTGTCTGCTTCTCCTGACCATTGCTCAGACTGACGCTGTTCTTGCTGATAGCCTCCACCACAACGCCCTCCATGTCATTATCAATAGAGCCAAGACTCTCTCCGACATGGAGCGTGAAGGTCTTACTTGTATTGTCTGCACTTGTTAGCTTCATGTTGGCACAGTCACCCTTCACGGTCGATAGCACCTTCACCTTCTTTTCAGCCTTCTTGCCGCCAGGCAACTCCAGATGCTCTTTGGCAACTCCTTTGATAAGTCCCTGATTAAATGAATCGGCAGCGTTCAGGTCATAGATGAGTTCTTGATAGTCCTTCACCGCATGTTTGTTCTTGCCTTTTCCTACTGTCAGTTCGGGGAATGTAGCACCATAGCGCAACACCAACTGAGGTCGGAAGTTCTCAATAAGCGCTGCATATGATTTGCTACCACGCTCCACACGATGCGGCTCGTCAATAATCAACACAGGCTTAGTATCAGCAATAACATCCACCGGACGGTAAAATTCGCCCAGCATCTGGTCATAGTCCTCACGAGTCAGCAACTTACCATTAGTAATAAGCTGTGTATTGAGCAACAATACATATATTTTATCCTTGATATGGTGAGAGCCACTGAAGAATTGTCCTACTGCAGAAGGCATATTCAGACGCCCCTTCTTCTGTTGTTTTTGGGGCTCCAGCAAGCACAGTTCTATCTCTGCATTGTAGTTGCACACCCTTTTAAAGTGGCGTTTCACCTCCTCATCCTTCAGGAATGATGCCGTACCAGCTTTGATAGGCAAGGTTGGAACGGCAATGATGAACTTGTTGAATCCACAGCGCTTGTGTAGTTCAAACATGGTTCGGGTATAGACGTATGTCTTGCCCGTACCCGTCTCCATCTTGATGTCAAGAATACGGTGATAGGGCAAACTCTTGATTTTATCCGAGAGCATGTAATTTCCTGAGAATCCTTGGTCAAAAAAGAATAAGCCAGCATTTGTTCGCGTCTTCTTTCTTTCAGACTATGACAATTCAAGTTAAGAGTTTCAATATCCGCTTCAGCTTCCTTGTCTCTCCCTTTTACTTCGCCATTCAGCTTATATAAAAAATGCAAAGCGCAATCAGCTTGTAAAGGACTATAATTCAATTCTTTATTGTCTTTAAATTCATCACAATGAAGAGCATTTTTTCTTTCCTTCTTACTGTAAATCGTTTCTTTCAATTGTGCCCGCTCAAACTCTGAACTATGACAAGACAGCAATAGGTTCTTATATTCTCCTACCAACTCAGGAAACTTACTTCTTGGCTTAACGTGCTCAACACTATAATGTTGCGTATCTGGAAATTGAAGTTTCAAACCACAATAGCAGCATACTCCACCTTGGTCTTGACACATTTGTGCCTGTAAGTCCTTCCAATGCGGAATACATCTTGTACTTCTTATTTGCTCTTTGTAGAAAAGATTGCCATCAAGCTTCTCTGTCTCTTTTCTTTTCAGAAGACTTGCTTCGTCAAGATTCACAGAGGACAATTCCTGCTCGTGCTGAATAACAGTAGGAGTATCATAATGCTTTTCTATGTACCACATTTGCCAATAATTTCAATACGGTTTATGATAGCACGCAGTTGTATCAATTCTATTTGGTCGGCTGGAGTCTTCTTTGCTTCGAGTTTATCTACTATTGCCTTTGCTGCCTCTGTATTTTTCTCTGCCACTTCATCCCATGCCTTGTCGAAGAGTTCTTGAATCTCTGGTTTGCGCTTGCGCACACCCATGATCTCTTCTAACATCTGATTGTAGTCTATACCATATATATTGCGGCATTCCTCTGGAGCATCACACGCAGGAGTCATACGCATCACCTTGTTTCTGCCAGTAACAGTATCTATATCCGTCAACACCAGTGGTGAATGTGTAGAGACAACAAACTGGATGTGTGTGAAAGTCTTTGTCAGCCTTTCCAATACTGTTTGTTCCAATTCTGGATGCAGATGCAAATCAATTTCATCTATGATTGCAACACCCGTAATGTCTGTACTTGTTCCGTTGCTTAGCAGAAATGAACGATAGGCTAAATCCAATGCAATATAAAACAATCGCTTATATCCTGCAGACAAAACTGAAAAAGCATACCGTTCCCTATCAGGAGTAACAATATTTACTTCTGTCCTGTTGTGGATACCTAATTCCAACGATGCCACTTCCATATTGTTACCATCTCCCTCAGAAAACAGCTGTAAACAAGTCGATATTTTACTTATCTCATTATTACATTCTTCTAATTCTTTTTTGCTTGCTTCTATAAAGGTGTTATACTTCTCTTTTTCTATTTTACCAGCCTTGTATCTATCCTCTATAAGTCTTATCTCCCTTGGAATAACCTCTTGACGGCTCAACTTATTTCTCAGTCTCTCTAACCATATATTGGTAAACCCTTTCTCTGAATTCCAATCGGTATATCCCAGCTCTGGAAAACTATTCTTCAAATGAAAATCGCGCTTTGTTTCCTCTTTTCTGTTGCGTTGGTTAAAAAGAGTATAATGTGGATAACCGTCAGAATAATAAGCCAACAGCGGTAATTGGGGCGAAGGACAGGTATCCTTGCTCCATTTGTATAGTTCCAAAAACTCCTTTCTGTATCCCGACTTTCTCAAAGACATCTTTGGAGCAACTCCTGTCATATCCCAATCTAAAGGAAAATGCTCTCCGAATATTGCATCAGCATGAATGTTTATTTCATATTCAATCGGTTTGGTTCCTTCATAGTTACAATCTAACACAGAGAAACCTTCTACAGTAGGATATGGATTATTAAGTCTGAAAGTTTTAACGTCAATAACTTTCGCTTTCTTCCCTTTCCCTGTTTTCTCTTTTATTTCTTCGGAATACATCAAAAAACTCAATGCCTTATGAATGGCATGTATCAATGTAGACTTGCCCGAACCATTCTTTCCGAACAGTACGGTTACACCGGGTGCGAACTCAATGGTGTAGTCGCGGAAGCAACGGAAGTTGCTGATATGTAATTTCTTTAGATACATCGTATATCGTATTTAATATCTTACATCAATGTTCACAGTCAAAGTCTTGTTGCCCTCCTTTAGCGTGCGGAGGTTCTTCTGCAATTCTTCACGATGGGTGAAGCCGAAACTGTAGCCGAAGATCACAATATTGTGAGGAGAGAATGGCTCACCATTATACTTATCCATCAAAGCTGCGACGCTACTTTCATTAAAATCATGGTCTGGATTTATCATATAGAGGTGGTCCTCCTTCCAGTAGGCTTTATAATCGCCAAGCATCACTTCTTCGGCATTCTCGGTCAAGCCATAGCCATCAGCAACGAGCCATGTGCGAAGCACGGTCTCTAAGCCAAAGTCCTTTACCTCCAATGTGGTCAGAAGGTCATTAGATGGGTCAAAACGCTCCATGTGCAACAAGGCATCTTCCTTGGGTTCTTCCAAAGTATAATGCTTGAAGCCAAGGTCGCCTGCAAAGAGTGGGTTCTCATCATGAATCTTTTTGGCGGCTCGCTTGATGCGTTCAAGACCAATGTAATCTAATGTATGAGGATAGTTGTTCTTTTCTAAAAAATCTATTACTGTTTGTACTTTATGTTTATTTGCTTTAGGTGTTTTCTCTAACTTTTCTTCTAAATCTAAAGGTAATTGTACTACTATAAAAGTTCTTTTACCATTAAGAAGATTTAAGTTAAAAACAGAATCTGCTGTAGTTCCTGAACCAGAAAAAAAATCTACACAGATAGAATCTTCATCTGATCCAATAGTTAACAGTTTTTTTACAAGATAAGTAGGTTTAGGAAAATCAAAAGTATCAGCCATACCATATTTCCTTAACTCAACAGATCCCTGTTCTGTAATTACACCTGTTTCATCCCAAATTCCATCGTCATCATCTTCTTCAGTAATTTCCATATCTTCAAACCAAATGGTTTTAGCCTTATAAGTACCTTTACGATATTTTTCATATACACCCCATTGACCAGAAGACTTTTCACGAGCAACAACAGTGCTATCCAAAGAAGTTTCTCCAATGTTTAGATTAAACTTCTTTTTTCCCCATCTCCAACAACTTTCCTTCATTTCACTATTGTATGGCAAAATTTCAATGGAATATTCTAAAGTACGTTTGTCACTCACTGGTGAATATCCATTTTTATCTTTCACATTTGGGTTTGCATAAATAGGATAAAAAAGATTAGGACGATTAAACTTGCCATATTTGGGATTTCTGTTTCTTAGTTCTCGTTCTGAAAATTCACTTATATTATCACATTTTATATCACCAGACAGTTCTTTCTTTAATTCATTTACTATGGTTTCACTACTATTAGCGTAAACTAATAAATATTCATGAGTCTTTGCTAGTTGTTTATAAGTTTGTCCACGTTTGTTTGATTGAATAACAATTTCGGCAATAAAATTCTCCTCACCAAACACCTCGTCACACAGTCTCTTCAGATTAGCCTGCTCATTATCATCTATCGATATAAAAATCACGCCATCATCAGTAAGCAGATCTCGGGCAAACGACAAACGAGGCAACATGAAGGTGAGCCATGCCGCATGGCTGGCACTTCCACGACGAGTCATAGAAAGAATACGCTCGGCACGCTCAGGACTTACATCCAAGCGTTTGGCAAGATCCTCTGCTGTGAAGTTGAACTTGTCATTATACACAAAGCCATCAGAGCCAGTGTTATAAGGAGGGTCGATATAAATCACCTTCACTTTGCCGCTATACGACTTCACCAGATGCTGCAGCGCATCCAGATTATCACCACTGATATATACATTCTGGCTATCCTTGTTCTCTGGTTTAGCATTATGCTCCTCGTCAGGACGAATGAGCGTAGTGGTGTCCATGTTGGTAAGCATACGAGCGTAGTTCTTGCCCAACCAGTTGAAGCCGCTTGTCTCATCCGTAATGGTAGTTCCTCCAGGCAATGCAGCCTTGAAAGCCTCTATGTCAAATACACCATCAGCATGGAAGCACTGAGGGAAGTACTTCTTCAGCGCATCCATTTCTTTCTGTCCCGCTACTGCATCAGCGTTGTGATTCATTATATCTTTTATCATATTCAATTCTTCTTATTGTTAATCATTCTCCTTACGTTCCTTGTATGCCGTAATCTTCAGGTTGAGCACCCAATTATAGACAAAGCGGCAGCAGCCGAAAGTCTTTGCAAGTAAAGCCTTCTGCTCATCTGACGGATAGATTCTATATCTGTAGGCACGTAACATATGGCAAAGGTAACGATTTAAAATGAGACCATGATACAGCAAGATTACATTTCAAAGAGCCACTCGAAATCTGCTTAGAACGACCAACCTAAGCCAATATATGGAAAGAAGGCTGCCTTTTTGAGCCCATACTTGTCTCCGAAATTGAAGGACGGCGATACGCCAACACGAAATATAAATCCGTTGGGGCGCTGATAGCGGTAGCCGATATCGCCGAAGAAGAAATAACCGAATTGAGTTCTTGATGAAGTGTAAAAATCAATTTTAGGGGAAGTTTCGTCTGTATTCTCCCCACCTGGATACTCCCCTGTATCTTTTATGTATCCTATTGTTTCCTTTACTTGATATACACCAAGACTCGCACCGAAACCCAGCTCCAATTTGCTATTCTTCTTTCCGAGCAGATAGTTTAGCTCCAACGGGACACCAACACCATTGATTTTCTGGTCGAACAAACCTTAATTGTTTCCATAGCCATAGCCAATGCCTACGCGGTAGCCTAAACCTGAGTTTCCGTCAAATCTACTGTCGTAGTTGACGCCCACAATATTTTGGGCACCAAGTAATTCTACAGACAGGTTACGTGTCTTCTGTTGTGCCATTACTGCCGAAAAATAGCATAATGCAAATAATGATAATAAAACCTTTTTCATATAGTGTTATGATTCAATTATATCCAAGGACGAGTTGCCTAAAACTTTTTATTATGCTGCAAAAGTACAATCATTCGTTTTTATACACAACGTCTCCTTATGCGAAACGGCAAAAATGTGTGGCGGAGCAGTAATAAGTAGGTATTCAAAATTAGTTTATATAATCATGTTCAGAATTAGTCGATATGCCTTGGCGCATTCTTTCGCCCAGAAACACTGCACCAATTCATATCAACTAATTTTGAACACCTACTTATATTCTTTTGAAGCAATTATAGATATTCCTCTTTTTATAATAATCCTCTCAACCCTTACGGATAAGTAACAAAGATGATGAAGTCTATTTTGTCACTATTCTCTATTCTTTTATCGCCCCAGCCCTTTTTCTTTCTTTTGTGGCGACTCCTTAAAATTGACTCTGCTATCCATTTTTTCATTTAAAATAATTTGTATTTTCTATGCTTATTCATATCTTTGCAGTACGAGAACCCGCCAAGCCTCTCAACGATGCTCAAATGTGCGGGTCGTTTTTTTTATAGACGTATGGCTACAAAAAATTCATTTACGAAAATGTACTCATCACCAAGTGATTTGGTGCAGTTACTTCAATCACGAGGGCTGGTAATATTCGATAGAGAAAAAGCAGAGCATTATCTTTCACATATCGGATATTATCGCTTGTCTGCTTATTCGTATCCTATGCTTTCTTTTCCGATCAAGCAAGGAGTTTCTTTCGATTTTGCCATAAAACTTTACACTCTTCAAATAACATACACACTACCATTATTATATGAATAACTTCATTGCTTCACAACTACTCACCGACGCTGAGTGGACAAGATATGTAGCTCAACCTGAGCAATTCACGTTTGAAAAGACAGAACTTTCTGCCGCACAACAACTTCGCCCTCTGATACTGAAAGGTATGGAGGAGGAGACGACTGAGATAGATCAGATTATCAACAACCCCGAAACACCTAACTTTCAGAATACGATTGTTGCATTATCGAATAGTGGAGAGTCATTAGAACGCGCCACTGCTGTTATGTATAATCTACTGAGCGCCGAGACGGACGATGAGTTGGACGAATTGGCGAACGACATGGCTGCCCCCTTGTCGGAACATGGTAACAACATCATGCTCAATCCTCAACTATTTGAGCGCGTTAAGCAGGTGTACGACCATGAGCGAGACTCGTTACAAGGGGAAGACCTCATGCTGCTGAACAAGACGTACGAGGGGTTCGAACGTTCAGGAGCTACACTGAGTGAAGAGAAGAAAGCAAAGTTTCGCGACATCACACGCGAACTCTCTGAATGCACACTGAAATTTTCGCAAAACTTGCTCAAAGAGACGAATGCTTTTGAACTACATCTGACAGACGAAGCCGACTTACAAGGCATTCCCGACATTCATCGCCAAGCAGCACACCATGAGGCCGAAACACGTGGCAAAGAGGGGTGGGTATTTACACTTCACGCACCGAGCTACGGCCCATTTATGATGTATGCCGATAAGCGTGAGTTGCGCGAGAAGATGTATCGTGCCTACAATAGCCGATGTACAAAGGACAATGAGTTCAACAACTTTGGTATCGTGAGCCGCATTGTCAACCTACGTCGCGAAGTAGCACAACTTTTGGGCTACACCAACTTTGCTGACTATGCATTGAGACGCCGCATGGCGATGAAGGCTGAAAACGTATACCAACTGCTCAACAACTTAATCGATAGCTACTTGCCTAAGGCGAAAGAAGAGGTGAATGAGGTGGAACTTAGAGCACAAGCCGCTGAAGGGACTGACTTCGTGATGCAGCCTTGGGACTTCTCTTACTATAGCCAGAAGTTGAAGCAGGAGTTGTACGACTACGACCCCGATATGCTGCGCCCTTACTTTGAACTTTCAAGGGTGAAGAAGGGGGTATTAGGCTTGGCCACAAAACTTTACGGCATCACGTTTAAAGAGAACACACAGTTGCCCGTTTACCACAAAGACGTGGTAGCTTATGACGTATACGACAAGGACGGCAGCTACTTGGCTATTCTACTGCTCGACTTCTTCCCACGTGAGAGCAAAAAGGGCGGAGCGTGGATGACAAACTATCGCGAGGAGCACTGCGACGCTCCTACCACCACAGCCGTAACAGCTGCTAATTCACTGCGCCCCGTCGTAAGCGTCACTACAAACTTTACGAAACCTACAGCTGATACGCCCGCACTCTTGACACTGGGCGAAGTCGAAACGTTCTTACACGAATTTGGTCACGCTTTGCATGGCATCTTTGCCATGACTCATTATGCGGCACTGAGTGGAACAAACGTATTTTGGGATTTTGTTGAACTCCCCTCACAATTTATGGAGAACTATGCAACAGAACCAGATTTTTTGGGTACATTTGCCCAACACTACCAAACGGGCGAACCTTTGCCTAAAAGCTACATTGAACGCATTCGCAAGTGTCGTAATTATCAAGCCGCTTACGCTTGTATGCGACAGGTTTCGTTCGGGCTGCTCGACATGGCTTTCTATACGCTGTGCGACCCATTCACGGGAAACGTTAAAGCATTCGAAGACGAGGCTTGGAAACGTGTACAATTGCTCCGCCCTGTACCAACCTCATGCATGACGGTACAGTTTGGCCACATTATGTCTGGCGGGTACGCCGCAGGGTACTATAGCTACAAGTGGGCCGAAGTGCTCGATGCTGATGCTTTCTCATTGTTCAAAGAAAAAGGCATTTTCAATCAAGAGGTAGCAGAAAGTTTCCGACAGAACATTCTCTCACAAGGTGGCACTGACAATCCCATGACGCTCTACAAGCGCTTCCGTGGCCAAAAGCCTACAATCGATGCACTGCTCAAACGTGACGGCATTCAGTAAATGTGCAAATGTGAGAATGTGCAAATGTGAGAATGTGAGAATGTGCAAACGTGAGAATGTGAGAATATTTGACTGATGCACTAATTAAAAAAATGTCTATAAAAGCAGCGATTGGGGGGTAGGCCTTTGGTCCGCGGTGTATGTAACAAAATATATCGCAGACGAAAGGCTTACCCTAACTACCTAACTGCAACAAAAAATAATTAATAATATATATATGACCAAAGCCGAACTCCTCGACCGTCGCTACTTGCGCATGGCACGCATTTGGGCTGAAAATTCATATTGCACACGCCGACAGGTGGGGGCACTCATCGTTAAAGATAAAATGATTATCAGCGACGGCTATAATGGCACGCCCTCAGGCTTTACCAACATTTGCGAAGGCAGCAACGGACTTACCCTACCCTACGTGCTACACGCCGAAGCGAATGCCATTACCAAGATAGCACGTTCGGGTAATAACTCTGACGGCGCTACGCTTTACGTAACGGATGCGCCCTGCATTGAATGTGCAAAACTCATCATTCAGGCCGGAATCAAGCGTGTGGTCTATGCACGTGCATACCGACTGACCGACGGCATTGACTTATTAGCCGAAGCGGGCATTCAAGTAGAACACATTGAGGACGTTGACTAGTTTCTTTAGTTGACAAGTTAACCCGTCAACTTGTTAACTCGTCACCTTAGCAATTCATGTAAAGGATAAAATGATTAAACATAATAAAAACAGATTTGTTCCACTATTGGTGTCAATAGGAGTTGTGGTGGGCATTATGTTAGGCAGTTTCTTTGCCAACCACTTCTCTGGCAATCGACTGAGCATTATCAATAATTCAAGCAATAAGATTATTGATCTTTTCCACCTCATCGACGACCAGTACGTTGACACTATCAACATTCCCGACCTGGTAGAAAAAGCCATGCCACAAATACTCAAAGAGCTGGACCCCCACTCTACCTACATCTCTGCAGCAAAGGTGGAAGAGTCGATGCAAGACTTAAAGGGTAGCTTCTCAGGCATTGGCGTACAGTTTACACTTTACAAAGATACCATTCGTGTTGTGAAGGTAGTAAAGGGTGGCCCTTCGGAGAGTGTCGGCATTCAAGCTGGCGACCGCATCATCAATATTGACGGCAAGCCTTACGTAGGCGATACGATTAGCAACGACGGGACGATGAAACGCCTTAAAGGCCCCAAAGGTTCGATAGCACGTTTAGGCATCAAACGCGCAGGTCAGAAGAAGCTATTGAGCTTTAGCATTACACGCGGCGATGTGCCCGTTAAGACGGTTGACGCTGCTTACATGGCTAGCCCGACGATAGGCTACATTCGCGTTTCCAGTTTTGGCGACACTACGTATGCCGAATTTATTGCTGCACTTACCAAACTGCAGACAATGGGCTTTAGCAAGTTGATACTCGACCTCCGTGGCAACCCCGGCGGCTACATGGAAACGGCCGTACAAATGGTGAATGAATTCTTGCCCAAGAACTCTCTCATCGTCTATACCGAGGGACGAAAGTCGCCCCGAAAGGAATATCGCACTGACGGACGTGGTGCTTATCAGAGTCTTCCCTTAGTCGTATTGGTGGACGAGACTTCTGCCTCAGCCAGTGAGATCTTTGCTGGTGCTATTCAAGACAACGACCGTGGTACCATCATCGGCCGCCGCTCTTTCGGCAAGGGTTTGGTACAGGTGCCCATTGAGTTTCCCGATGGTTCTATGCTGCGCCTCACGACGGCTCGCTACTATACGCCCTCTGGTCGTTGCGTGCAAAAGCCCTATAAACCGGGCGACGAGGAGGATTACGAGGCTGATCTTCTACTTCGCGCTGAACATGGTGAATACTTCTCAGCTGATAGCATTCGTACATCGGGCGAAAAGTTTAAGACACGCATAGGACGCACTGTTTACGGTGGTGGTGGCATTGTGCCCGACATCTTTGTCGCACGCGACACATTGGGCATGACATCGTACTTCAAAGAAGCTTATTTGGGCGGATTGCTCTTCCAATATGCCTACGACTTCGTTGACAAATATCGCACCGAACTCAGTCAGTGTAACAATATGAAGGAGGTGACGACCGTTGTGAAGAAGAAGAACTTAATTGAAGGCTTTGCTTCGTATGCTGAAAAGGCAGGGCTAAAGCGTCGCAACCTGATGATTCAACGCTCACACAAGCTGCTCACCACTTACATTACTTCGGCCATTATTGGCGACCTACTCGACGATAGCGAAGCGACTGAATATACCAACCAAACGGACAAGGCCGTAATGCAAGCCATCGCCTTACTCGCAGCTAACAAGTCTGTACCAACAGTTGGAAAGCAACAGGCTATGCTCTTTACGAAAATGCACAACAATTATTATGCATTAACCACAAAGGAATATACCCCATTTGCACTAACCGCGGGTTACAAACCCGCCCCCCCAACGACATGGGACTGGCAATGGACTGTACAACCCACTACCCTATGCACATGGCTTACCAAACGCAGTGGTCTGACGCTTCCCTTTGCCTTACAAAGTAACACAATTCCTTATCTACCTTATATTGGCAATACAAACGCTGACTATAACAACATCTTGGCCCTATGCTATCGAAAGTGGACGTTCGCTTGGTCATAAAGCAACGCAACAAGTGCATATCGGAAGCCGAAAGAGAGGCACAGTCAGCCTTCGTCTTATCACGACTGGCTAACCACCCTCGCTTTAAAGCGACACAGACGGTAATGCTTTTTTCCTCATTGCCTGACGAGGTAAACACGCACGCTTTCATTAGGAAATGGGCTAAGACTAAGCGCATTGTACTCCCCGTGGTTAAGGGAGATGACATCATGCTCCGCCTTTTTACCTCCGAAGAGGAGATGAAGACTGGAGCCTTTGGCATCAGCGAACCCATAGGATTGACTTTCGATAAGTTGGACGAAATAGACCTTATCATCGTTCCTGGCATGGCTTTCGACAAAGAAGGCCATCGCTTAGGACGAGGCAAAGGCTTTTACGACCGCTTCCTATCACAGCCCAACATCATGTCGACTTATAAAATAGGCATTTGCTTGCCTCACCAATTATTGGAGGCTATCCCCACTGAAGCACATGACATCACGATGAACGAGGTGATAGGATAAAAAACACTTACACACAAAAAAACCTTTTCTCTAACATGACACTCGACATTCTCATTTGCTCACTCAATAAAGGTGTCGTACGCGTACAAGACGTACTACTGCCACCACAAGAAGGCGTTCATTATATTGTATCGTACCAATATACCGACGAACGCTATCTTGATCTCATACCCAGAATATTAGGCTCTCGCTCTGACGTTTCAATTTACACCTACAAGAGTAAAGGACTTTCGGCTAACCGCAACTTGGCACTCGACAAGGCTACATCAGACATCGTAATGTATGCCGATGACGATGCACACCTCCTGCCCGAAACGCCTCAAACGGTGTTGAAACACTTTGAAGACAATGCCGACCTTGACGTAGCCTTCTTCTGTGCTACAACTTACACGGGGAAGCCACTCAAAGACTACCCCACTAACGACTTTAAAGTGTTGGCCATGCCCGCACAATATACCATTTCGGCACTTGAAATGGCCTGCCGACGCAAAAGCGTGCAAGGGCGCATTCGATTTGACGAACGCTTTGGCTTAGGCACTCAATTCCTCACCTGCGGAGAAGAGGAGGTGTGGTTGGAAGATGCCTTGCGCATGGGATTGAATATACACTACTACCCCGAAAAGATAGTCGAAACAAGTACCATGCTCAAGAAGTCATTGGTATACGTTGACGCTGGCGTGCAACGCAGTCATGGCGCAATCGACTACTACAAGCATGGCAATCGTGCTTGGTGGTCGTGCCTCTGCTTTGCGATGAATAGCACCAAGAAGGGATATTGCCACTTTCTACCCCTAATGCGCCACCTTGCTGAAGGCATTCGCTATATGAAGCGTACAAGTAAATAATTCAACGCGCCCCCAATCGCTCCAATAAATAGTTTCAAGGCGATTGGGGCGTTTTTTTATAGCGACATGTACAAAACGCTCATTTTTAGCTATATCAGATAGCAAAATAAGCAGTTAACTTACAAACAATGCTAAAGAATAGCAAAATTTCAGATGATTGCTTGCACACTGTACACAAAGCCCGTACCTTTGCACACGTAAACAAGAACAAACGTACATCACGTTTGGGTTTACAAAAAAGTATTAGTCTATCAGCCCTCCTGTGAAGGAGCGCAAGGTAAAAAAGATTAGATTTAGGTAAACAAAGAATAGGTAAAAAAGATTTGTAGAAAGGTAACTGTTAGATGGATGGCTCACATGAGCCAGTGGGCGTGGCAAATAATGTGCCTCGCACCACTTAAAAAGATGAGAAAGGGCGGAAGCCCTTTTTTTTGTGTCTATAAGTCAACTCGCAAATAAAATAGCACCCAATAGTTATTTTTTCTTCCACAGGCGAAGAAAACCACGGTTTTATATCTAAATTTGCAAACAACAAAATAGATAAAAATCATTCCCTATGTCGAAAGTAAAGAGCTTCTGCATAAAATTGCTTCACAAGAAGTACTTGTGGACCATACTCTTTTTTGTCATTGTAGTGGGTTTTGTCGATCCAAATAGCTTCTGGCATCGTTATGAAATTCATAGGCAAAACGAACAACTGCGCGAGGAAATTAAGAACTACGAGGACTTATACAACACCGACTCTCGCGAGTTGAACGACCTTGAACACAACCCCGAGGCCGTAGAACGTGTGGCTCGCGTCAACCTCTATATGAAGACGGCCAACGAGGACGTTTACGTAATCGAGAACGAGAACAAAGACAATAACACTCCTACCCCATGATGAAACAATACGCATTATATATAGGTGGCATTCTGCTCGTAGTCGGTGCCATACTCCCCTTGTTCCTACCCAACATCGCACCTTACATCTTTGCCATAGGTGCCTTGCTCTTTACACCTGCTCAAATGCTCGACCGCTACGAGGGGCGCAACCTGATTATACGCCGACTGCGCCGTCAGCAAGTGATAGGAGCACTGCTCTTTATCGTTACCGCAGCGATGATGATTATGGAACACCTTCAGTTACGCCCCTTCCGTGGGGGAGAATGGAAGATTGCACTGCTCATCGCCGTGTTTATAGAAGTTTACACACTCTTTCGCATTGATAACGAGTTAAAACGAGAGGGTAAGAATTAAATTCATAAGCAAATATATTCTTTACAAGCCATGAAAACATTTATATTAATGTGGAATACCACTTTAATAAAATCTTAGAAGACTACTTCAGAAAAACGAGGGGCGAAACGTGCGAGATTTGTGGTTATAACTACAAGCGTATATTTGGCGATACGTGTGAAGAATACGTGTTCCATGATCTTTACCTCACACAAGAGGACAAAAGCCAGCCACTAACTGACGCAGATTTTCTCAACAGAGTTAGATGCGTTTGCCCCAGCTGCCAGAACGCAGGGAAAAAAGTCTTCTACAAAAAGTTATACTAAAATTAGAAAAACTGCAATTTATCTGCCTAATTGGGGGGCGGGTTTGTAACCCGCCCCCCAATTAGGCAGATAAATTGCAGTTTTTCTAAATCCATTACTCAATAAAACATCGTTAACGCGGCCTTCGCTATCGTTTACTTTTGAAAACTCTGCTTTACAACATACACACTAAACTTGGTACATTCAGAAATAAAGCGTAATTTTCGGCCGAAAAACGAGGAAACACTTCGTTAACGCACCCACACTGATAGCTACACACCTATATAAAATAGGTATACACCATGAGCTAAACGGGTGCTGAAGTTTCACCTAAATCAAGTAATAAGAACCATGAAAGTCTACAATTCGCACGAGATTAAAAACATTGCGCTCCTTGGCAATGACGGCTCAGGTAAGACCACGCTCACTGAAGCCTTGCTTTTTGAAAGTGGTCAGATTAAGCGTCGTGGACGTATAACGGCTAAAAATACGGTGTCGGACTATTTTCCCGTTGAGCAGGACTATGGTTATTCCGTTTTCTCTACTGTTTTCCATACGGAATGGAAAGGCAAGAAGTTGAACATCATTGACTGTCCGGGTTCGGATGACTTCGTGGGTGCTGCACTTACCGCACTCAACGTTACTGACACGGCTATGTTGCTTATCAATGGCCAATTTGGCCCTGAGGTGGGTACGCAAAACCACTTCCGCTACACGGAGAAGCTACACAAACCCGTTATCTTCTTAGTCAACCAACTTGACGCTGACGGTTGCGACTACGACGTTGTCGTTGAAGACTTACAGACTATCTATGGTCAGAAGGTAGTGCCCGTACAGTATCCTGTTAAGACAGGCGCTGACTTTAACGCACTGATTGATGTCATCTTAATGAAAAGGCTCACCTGGGGGCCTGATGGTGGCGAACCGACACTCGAAGACATTCCAGCTGAAGAGAAAGATAAAGCCGAAGCTATGCACAAAGCATTGGTAGAAGCTGCTGCAGAAAACGATGAAGGACTGATGGAAAAGTTCTTCGAGACAGAACACCTTACTGAAGACGAAATGCGTGAAGGCATTCGCAAAGGTATGATTACGCGCAGCATCTTCCCCGTATTCTGTGTTTGCGCTTCAAAGAACATGGGCGTTGGCCGCCTCATGGAATTCTTGGGCAATGTAGTGCCTTTTGTAGACGAAATGCCAGCCGTACACAATACACGCGGTGAAGAGGTTAAACCCGACCCTGCCGGTCCTACCTCTATCTACTTCTTTAAGACGGGGGTTGAACCTCACATTGGCGAGGTGCAATACTTCAAGGTAATGAGCGGCACCGTACATGAGGGTGACGACCTTACGAATGCCGACCGCGGTTCGAAAGAACGCATGGCACAACTCTTTGTATGCTCGGGTGCCAACCGCGAAAAGGTTGAGGAGTTGCAAGCTGGCGACATTGGTTGTACCGTCAAACTAAAGGACGTGCGCACAGGTAACACATTGAACGCTAAGGACTGCGAGAACCGTTTCAACTTCATCAAATATCCTAACCCCAAATATACGCGCGCTATTAAGGCTGCTAACGAGGCTGACACCGAAAAGATGATGGCTGCCCTCAACCGCATGCGCCAAGAGGACCCAACGTGGGAGGTTGAGCAGAGCAAGGAATTGCGTCAAATTTTGGTTCACGGACAAGGCGAGTTCCACCTTCGCACCCTAAAATGGCGCCTTGAAAATCTTGACAAGATTCCCGTAGAATTCTACGAGCCCCGCATTCCTTATCGCGAGACCATCACCAAACCTGCTCGCGCTGACTATCGTCACAAGAAACAAAGCGGTGGCGCAGGACAGTTTGGCGAGGTACACTTGGTTATTGAACCTTATAGCGACGGCATGCCCGACCCAACCGTTTATAAGTTTGGCGGACAAGAGATTCGCGTTACAATAAAGGGTAAAGAAGAGATTCCTTTGGAATGGGGCGGCAAACTCGTATTTATCAACTCTGTCGTTGGTGGTGCTATTGACGCTCGCTTTATGCCTGCTATTCTGAAAGGCATTATGAGTCGTATGGAGCAAGGACCGCTCACAGGTAGCTATGCACGCGATGTACGCGTAGTCGTATATGACGGCAAGATGCACCCCGTTGACTCTAACGAACTCTCATTCATGCTAGCAGGTCGCAACGCCTTTAGCCAAGCCTTTAAGGAAGCAGGTCCAAAGATTTTGGAACCTATCTACGACGTTGAAGTATTCGTGCCTGGCGATAAGATGGGCGACGTGATGAGCGACCTTCAAGGACGCCGTGGCCTCATCGTGGGCATGAGCAGCGAAAATGGTTACGAGAAGTTGCAAGCCAAAGTGCCTCTGAAGGAGATGTCGAACTACGCTACTTCACTCAGTTCGCTCACAGGCGGTCGTGCTTCATTCATTATGAAGTTTGCCAGCTACGAACTCGTTCCTGGCGACTTACAGAAGAAGCTGATCGAGGAACACGAAGAAGAACTGCAGAAGCAATAACAGACAGACAATCCTGGTTTTTCTATAAAATAATGCTTTTAGCCCTTGCTAATGACGAGAGTCACAGCAAGGGCTTTTTTCTTCTTATATTACCAATTCCTCTAAATGTTTGTACCTTTGCATCAATAAACAATTTATAAAACGCATGAAACTCCGCAATACAACCTCTACATTATGCAAAGGACATAACAAAGCCATGGAAGGAACCATATTTGGCATATTAGTAATTATCAGCATATCACACTTTTTAAATGATATGATACAATCTATCGTTCCTGCCATTTACCCAATAATAAAAGACAAATTTGGCTTTACGTTTGCGCAAATAGGACTGATTACCTTTGTTTTTCAAATGGCATCGTCAATACTACAACCTTTCACAGGACTTTATGCCGACAAACACCCACGCCCCTATGCCCTTTCATTAGGCTTCTGTCTAACGCTTATTGGCCTTTTGTCGTTGGCATTTGCCAATAGCTTTGGTTACATCATGCTTTCGGTCAGCCTGATTGGTTTTGGTTCGGCAGTGTTCCACCCCGAGGCCTCACGCGTAGCACAATTAGCCTCTGGCGGCAAAAAGAGTTTAGCACAAAGTATATTTCAAGTAGGAGGCAATGGTGGAGCCGCCATTGGTCCACTGTTGGCAGCCCTCATTATTCTACCCTATGGTCAACCAGCCATTTCGTGGTTTGCCATAGCAGCCATATTAGCCTCAGCGTTGCTCATTCATGTTGGCAATTGGTATCGCGCCAAACTCAACTATGCCATAAGTCATCATAAAGCCAGCCCAACTCCTCCTGCTGGTTTGTCAAAGCGTCGCATACATTGGGCGTTATTCATTCTCGTAATGCTTATCTTTTCAAAATATTTTTATACTGCTTGTATTACCAATTACTTTACATTCTTTCTGATCAATAAATTCAACACCAGTGTACAGACGGCTCAACTCTGTTTGTTTGCCTTCTTAGCCGCCTTTGCCATTGGCACCGTTATAGGTGGCCTATTTGGCGATCGCTTTAGCCGTAAATATGTCATTTGGTTTTCAATTTTAGGCGCAGCCCCTTTTGCCTTAGCCTTGCCATTCGTATCCACACTCACAGGAGCTATTGTTATGGTTTTTATGGCTGGACTCATCATAGCCTCTGCCTTTTCATCTATTGTAGTTTATGCCACCGACCTTATGCCCGATAAAGTGGGCCTCATATCAGGAGTGTTTTTTGGCCTAATGTTTGGCTTGGGTGGATTAGGTTCAGCTTTCTTTGGCTGGCTGGCCGACATTACAAGCATTGATTTTATCTTTAAAATAAGTGCAGTTTTACCTTTATTAGGCATCATTGCTGGTTTGCTGCCCAACACGCAAAAAAGAGTAAACAAGCGCCATTGATAATTGATAAATAACACAAATGATAAAAACCGCTCCCTCCTAACCTTTCCTAAAGAAGGTTAGGAGGGAGCGGTGGCTATTCACCTTTGATCCAAAGTTGAAATATTCTACGAAAGACTCGGCTACTCTTGAAAATTTAACGGACTAATGTAAAGTTAAAACTGAGCACGCTACAAGGCTACAAAGCTACCACCCTATCTGCTCTAATCCTTTCTTCCACCGCCAAATGGGAAAATCGTTGATTATAGAAGCTAAACCAACCTCATCAGTATAGTACTCTAACACTTTCAACAATCGTGGAAATAAGGGGCTGTGAGAGCGTTCTACGGTAGTAAAGCCATAGTTGTCCTGCCACCTCAGATTAGATGGTCCCCACAGAGCAAAGAAATGATTGAAATCAAAAGGATCGTTAGGACGAAGAAGCACAAAATCTACTACTACATCTAATATCATAGAGTGCAACTTCGAAGGACGACTTGTATGAAGCTGAAAATACTCCCACAAAAGTGTCTTAACACGCCTTGCACTAACCTTTAAGCCTTGACGCTGCAAATAACGACATATCACCCAGCCATAACTGTCATGAAATGCTGGGTGTATCTGCTGTGGCATAATATTCATATTCTTTAAAAAACGATAGGCACGTACAGGACTTTGTATGGACGCTTTACAAGCTAAATCCACTCGCGACTCGTTGATCATATAACGAAACAACAAACGCTGATAATTATCACGCCCAACGCCATTTACATCAATCATATTCCGCTGCAAGACGCGCATTATGATTAGGCATCGTAGAATAATATCTTTTGCGCCCTCCACTTTACGCGCCATGCGACAAATATCATAAACGACCCAAAACAATGCCATACGCGAATACTCCGTGTCGCACGCATTTATATTGTACAAGGCAAGGTCTAATGCCTCTTGCCACTTCCCCTGTTTGCGTAAATGCAGCACATCTAAAGATGACATATTCCCCCTCCTTGTTTTGTTTAATTACTTATTTGACGGTACGAATGACTCATACGTACCATTACTATAAAACACTCGTATCTCTTTAATACGACGTTCGTCTTTGTCAATATTTATCGCATTCATAACGACGCTACCATTACCTCTAACAGTAGCACGCTGATCACGTCGTGCGCCATAAGCCATAGCACGATGTTCAACACTTGACGGAGGATAAGCTGCCGACTGTTCTCCTGCAAACAATGCTCCATTCTCGTTCGCTGCATCTGGGTCTGTCGGCTGTAATGTGGCTGCCTGTTGCCCAGTTTCTCCGTCGTTTTCACCTGGCTCATTTGAGGGGGACACAGCGTGTTCACCCGTCAACATATCACCTTCACCGAACATCAGCCAATTAACATTTATTTCAGGAAATCCCTGATGTATGCCCATGATGTGTTTGTTAGTAGGATTGGTACGTCCTGTTAGTATGCTTGAGAGTGAAGCTGGCGAAATACCCAAACGTGCAGCAAAGTCCTGCTGCGAGAGTTTGGTATATTCCATAATGGTTCTAATTCTATCTATCATATACTTTCCTTATTATATTATATAGAGGTGAATGCACAGACCAAGCAAAAGGTATGCTTCAATGAGACTAACGAGAACAAAATACACTGTAAAATAGAACAATATAATGACTGCCGCTATTTGATTGCATCACACTCACAGCACCCTTATGTCAACTAACATTTAAGCCTCATCTATTCCCCTGATCAATCCTCAATCCAACAGGACAAGGACAACCAAAGCTGCATTTTTAGCACACAAAAATCGGACATAAAAGCCAAAACCGCTTTTTGTAACTATTTGCTTAGCGTTTACAAAGATAAACAGAATGGGGGAGTAAGGCAACACATTTGCAAATTATTTTGTAATTTACTTTTTTAAAATATGGATTTACTTATTTAAATTCAAAATATTCACAACTGATTTACAATTTATATTTTTAAATTACATATTGCCATATAACCTATCTACAAAATTAAACACACACTTTCTTAAACAACGACATTTTCATTGGCTTTCAACGGGTTATATAAATTTTACATTCCATTATCACCTTGTTTTTACTATACATACATCTATACTTGTTTATATAAGTAACTATTACGTTAATATAAGTATTATTTACGTGGTTTTCAGCCGATTACACTTAGACAAACAGATTACATAAATATTAATTTACAAAATCAGTTTAGCATATCATATTTATAAAAATGAATATTTAATATCGTAAAGCCACTTGACAATAAACAAAACGCAACTGTTTTGTTTTGTTTATGCAATTACATTTCAATATTTTACTTTTTATATTTATGGAGTTAAATGCAAACAAATCCTTCATGTAAATTTTAAGGTATCTACCCTTTCATCATTTACGCCAAATCGGACAAACTTGGCAAATGGACAAGTTCTTCATTCTATCGCAACCACAGGCAACATAAAAACAGCGTTAATCAATGATTATCAACCACTTAGATACATTTTGGGACAATATATCAAAAGCATCACCTAGAAAAAACCTATCTACATTTTGCAATATGTGCATAGCAAATAATGTATTTAATATTATACAAACAGCATAAATGGACTTTTTGAAGGCCATTTAACACACGAATTTACATTTTCTCCATACATTCGCAGCACAGTAAGACTATTCAGAACATCAAAACGAGAAAAAATAAGTGCCTTTTTCCATTGTTTACACCAAGCTAAATGGAGCATCAGAAGTCGCAGCAGAGCATTCCTGAATGGCAGTTCCGATAAATGAGACGGACAGACGAAGCAAATAGGAAAAGCTCCTATTAGAAAATTTGAACAAAAACGGCCAAATTCACCTCTCGCCCTACACAATGTTAATTACGTAACAGCCTCTACCCTTCTCTCCTCACCAACTATGGCTAACAACGACACACAAAATACAACAGATAGACGTCTACTTTTATAGTCCTTCTCCCCCACTCCACCTCTACCACGACATAAAAAAACGACAAGCACTGCCTCATTGTGCAGTGCTTGTCGTATAAGTCTTCACCTAAAGAAAGATGAAATAGAATGATTAATGAAGTATAAAATAAATCAGTTCCTTTAACAAATCTCCATTCGTCGTATGCGAGCCTTCAGAACCTTTAGATCGAGCATCGGTGCGACGAATTTCGCCTAAAATGTACATCACCTTCATCGCAGAATAGTTACGCATCATAGGTAAGATATTCTTCTTTACTTGCCATTCAGTCATGCCCAACCAAGCAGCAATTCCAGGCTCATTTTTTTCAGGAGCGTAAAAGGCAAGCATTACTTGACTAAACTGTTTGAACAGCAAACTCAAGGTTGCTTGAATAGGATTGTCTTTTGCATTCGCGTCAAAATATTTCGCAATTCTATTTGCCTTCAATACGTCTTTGTTAGCAAGCGCATCGACCAATTCGAAGTTATTGAAATTTTTAGAGATGCCGATATGCTCTTTCACCCAATCAACCGTAATAGTTTGCTCCCCCTTTGGCAAGGCAAGAATCAGTTTGTCCAGTTCAGAAGCGATGCGATTTAAATCCGAACCGATAAAATCGGCCACCATTTCGGCTGCTCCTGGCCCTGCAGCAAAGTGCTTTCGCCGCAAATAATTCTGAACGAATGGTGCGAGCTGATTATCGTAGAGCTTTTTCGACTCAAAGAGCACACCCTCTTTATTTATCAGCGTTGCCACCTTTTGCCGACGGTCAATTGTTCCGTTTTTATGACAAAATATAAGCACCGTACTAGGTTGAATTTGACGAAAATAATACTCTAATCGACTAAGATTTTTCAATCCTTGCGCTTCCTTTACTACAATCACCAAATGTTGTGCTGCCATAGGGTATGAGCGAGCTGCTGCAATAATAGCATCAATGTCAGCCTCAGCCCCAAAGAAAGTCATGAGGTTAAAATCTTGTTCTTCAGGCTTTAGCACCGCATTTACGATAAAGTCTGCCAGACGATCGATGTAATAACTTTCATCACCCATTAAGTAATAAACGGGCTTAATGTTGCCAGCCTGCACATCACGTATGATTTGTTCATAGGTTATACCCGCAGGCTTTCTTTTATAGTTTGAAGTATACCCTGCCATTACCAATCATACTTTAAGTGACGCACCGTCTTGCGTTCACCAATGATAAGTTTCATACTTTCTATACCAATGCGCACATGCGTTTCGGCAAAGTTGCGCGTCACCTGATTATCGCTCTCTTCCGTCTTCACACCATCTGCCTCCATGGGATTGTCCGACACGAGTAAGAGCGCTCCTGTTGGAATGTGGTTGTAAAATCCACATGAGAAGAGCGTAGCCGTCTCCATATCGACGGCCATAGCACGCGTCTCACGCAAATAGTTCTTAAATCGCTCATCGTGCTCCCACACACGGCGGTTGGTCGTATAAACCGTTCCCGTCCAATAGTCGTGACTATTGTCGCGCAAAGCTGTTGACACAGCACGCTGCAACATAAAGGCAGGCAGCGCAGGCACTTCGGGTGGAAAATAGTCATTCGACGTACCTTCGCCACGAATGCCAGCTAAGGGGAGAATATAATCGCCCAAATGCGTCTTCTCCGAGATGCCTCCACACTTTCCTAAGAACAAACAAGCCTTCGGCTTAATGGCTCCCAAAAGGTCCATGATAAGCGCTGCATTAGGGCTACCCATACCAAAATTAATCATGGTTATGTTATCTGCCGTAGCAGCACGCATATTGGCATCAAAGCCCACAGGGTCAACCCCACACTGCTTACAAAATATGTCAACGTAGTTATTGAAGTTGGTCAATAGAATATGATCACCAAACTTATCAAGTGGCATCTTAGTATATCGCACCAACCAATCGTCAATGATTTCTTCCTTTGTTGTCATAATATTATTTTGTATTTTTGTATAAGACTTTTCTATAAGTAGGTATTCAAAATTAGTTGATATGAATTGGTGCAGTATT
>ULXM01064086.1_pt1 | contig 28671 bp, 27 predicted proteins | sample 1961271 | NCBI WGS metagenome assembly ULXM01 (sample SAMEA4835838, study PRJEB28245) | human gut metagenome | biome: gut microbiome; material: fecal sample | place: Denmark | collected 2008 | reverse complement strand
TCTTTTTATGTTTGATATTATACACTACCAAAAGTCTTCTGTCTACTGTCCAATTATTCTGACAGCGCAATATGGGGTTCTGTAGAACGCTGAGGAAATCTTTATTCCTGTCTCCTCTGTACTTGCATGAACTATCATGCCTCCACCTATATATATAGCGCAGTGCTCTATAGAACTATCTCCATAAAACAAGATGTCTCCAGGTTCCAGACTTGATGTATCAACTCTAACACCATATCCTGACTGTGCTCCAGCTGAATGTGGAAGTGAATATCCAAACTGTGCATACACTGCCATGACAAATCCTGAACAGTCTGCTCCATCTGTAAGGCTCGAACCGCCATACACATATGGGTTGCCAACAAACTGTGTTGCATAATTTGCAAGATCAATTCCTGTCTGTCCACTCGGCGCAGCAACATCGCCCGAACCACTGTCCTGATCATCTGAACTGTCCTGACTGTCATCGGTGCCTTGATCACCTGAGTTATCCTGGCTGTCATCCACATCCTGATCATCTGAGTTATCCTGGCTGTCATCCACATCCTGACTGTCATCTATATCCTGACTGTCATCGGTATCCTGACTGTCATCTGTGCTCTGATCATCTTCTGAATCCTGATCGTCATCCACATCCTGACTGTCATCGGTGTCGTAGTCAGTCTGATCATCAGCAGCATCCTGTTCGTCTAATGTCTGATCATCTTCTGCCTGCTGCTCTGCTTCAATCTCAGCCTGTATCTGCTCCATGGTCTTTGCCGTATTAAAATCATATGTATATTCCACATAATCAGCACTCACATATCCACTTGTCTGATCATCAAGAGCTATCTGTACCCACTTATCATCCTGCGAAAGAATACTGAACGATTCACCTGATCCAACCTGTGTTATACAGTCTGAATTCACATCTGCCCCGGTTCTTACATTCAGAGTCTCTGTAGTGACAGTTGCTTTCTTCTCGCAGTTACTCTCTGCATAAGCACCAGCCTCATCTCCGTATAAGAGAAGATCATTTCTTATGTATCCTGTACAATCTCCTGAAGCGACCTGGGTCCACTCCTTGCCTTTCTTGACAACTGTAGCTATACCATTATTCTGTATGATACCTACCACTTCAGAATCAGTACCTTCTCCAGACCTTATGTTGACATAGTCATCACTTACAGCAACACACTTGTCCTTGAAATCAGGATACTTTACAGACTTCTTTCCGGCATCCTTCTTAGCATCTGTCTGGCTCTTACTGCTGTCGTCTGTCTTCTTATCAGCTGTGCCATCTCCGTGCTGTGCATCTGTTGCAGTGGCAATATCACCTGCACTCTTTACGCTCTTATCATTGCCCGCAAGGGTGTTCGCATATCTGTCAAACGCAGATGAAATTCCCACGGTTGAATCGTCGTATATCTGACTCGCACTCACACTGCCAAATGCAGTTGTGATAACCATTCCGGCTGCTGCAGCGACTACTATAGATTTCTTTATAGTCTTTGCCTTAGACATCATAAAACCTCCTATGCTTGATCTCAGCGTAACAATTATTACGTTTTTGTTACAAATCTATTGTAGTATAGCAACAATAATTACATTTGTCAACATAGGAGGTTTTGTTTCATACATTTTTATTTAGAATCTGTTAAATATTTGTTACATCTAGTTTGAGATTACCACGCCATCTTCGCCATTTACCGTGACGATAGCACCCGATTTCAGTATCTTGGTAGCATTCTGAGCTCCAAGTATCACCGGAATATCTCTGCTGAGTCCAACTATAGCGGCATGCGAATTGCCACCATTCTTCTCGCAGACTATTGCGGATGCCGTCTTGAGCTGATCCATAATTCTGTTGCTGGTCTCATTGATAACAATGATATCACCATCCTTGTAATTCTCTATGAGCTCATCCTCTGACTCGCACACACACAGCGGAGCTGTCGCACTCCTTTCATTAATCGAATAGCCCTTCACAAGAATGTGTCCTACTACATGAACTTTTATAAGGTTGGTCGTTCCCGTGACTCCAAGAGGAACTCCTGCAGTTATTACTGTCACCTCTCCATCCTTGACATAGCCATGTCTCTTGGCAGCATCAACCGCATGCTCAAAGAGATCATCTGTATTGTTCTCCTCTCCTATGAGAAGCGGCTGAACTCCCCATGACAGATTTATCTGTCTCGCAACCTTCTCAACAGGAGTACATCCTATGATCGGACACTTTGGTCTGTACTTTGACAGCATTCTCGCTGTCTTGCCGGACTTTGTGACAGTGATGATAGCCGCAGCAGCAAGATCTATAGCTGTAGTACATGTCGCATGCGAAATAGCGCTTGTTATATCAGGATTCTGTACAGCATCTCTGCTGAAGAAACGCTTATTATAATCAATGTCACGCTCTGCTCTCTCTGCAATTGTCTTCATTGTATGAAGAGCCTCAACAGGATACTTTCCTGCGGCAGTCTCACCTGAAAGCATGATAGCACTAGTTCCGTCGTATATAGCATTTGCAACATCTGTAGCCTCTGCTCTGGTTGGTCTTGGATGTATCATCATGGAATCAAGCATCTGTGTAGCTGTTATGACCTGCTTATCTGCATTGTATACTTTCTTAATTATCATCTTCTGGATAATAGGCACATCCTCAAGTGGAATCTCTACTCCCATATCACCTCTGGCTACCATAATTCCATCCGAAACCCTGATGATCTCATCAATATTGTCAACGCCCTGCATATTCTCTATCTTTGCAATTATGTTGATATTGTCACATTCATATTCATCAAGTATCTTTCTGATCTGCAAAATATCATCCGCTGACCTTACAAATGAAGCAGCAATAAAATCAAAATCATTCTTTATACCAAATATTATGTCTTCCCTGTCAACATCACTTATATACGGCATTGTAAGATTGACTCTTGGCACATTCACACCTTTGTGGTTTGACACCGGACCGCCATTTTCAACCTTACAGATAATCTCTTTGGAGGTAACCTTCTCTATCTTCATATTTATAAGGCCATCATCTATCAGTATGGTATCTCCAGGTTTAACGTCATTCACAAGATTTTTATATGTTATGGATACCTTTGCCTGATCACCTATGACATCCTCTGTAGTCAAAGTAAACGCCTGTCCTTCTACAAGTTCTACTTTTCCGTCTTTAAAATCGCCGACTCTGATCTCTGGTCCCTTAGTATCTAACAGAGTCGCAACAGGAATACCCAGTTCATCCCTGAGTTTTTCTACTCTGTCTTTATTCTTTCTGTGCTGGGCATGATCCCCATGAGAAAAATTGAACCTGGCTACATCCATCCCCTCTATCATGAGCTGTCTGAGTACATTATCATCATCTGTTGCTGGTCCAAGTGTACATATGATCTTGGTCTTTCTCAAATTGTTCATGTAAATAATCCTCCTGGTGTTATATATTATAAAATTAAATGTGTGCTTTATCTATTGTCCGCGTTTATGTTATCTTCCGGATCTTCATCTGTTCCGTGTGCGTTATTCTGACTCTGATCTGCCTGCCCATAGCCGTTATAGCTCTGCTGATTCGTTTGCCCGTAGCCGTTATAACTCTGCTGATTCGTCTGTCCATAGCCGTTATAGCTCTGCTGATTTGTCTGCCCATAGCTGCCATAACCCTGTTGTTCATTCATAGGGGCCGCCATGCCACTGTACGCAGGTGCCGCCTGATATGGGTTCTCCTTGCTGTATCTTGATATGGCTATGAACATATAGACAACAGCTATAAGAACACCTATCATACGAAGAGTGGTCGTCGCCGGCCACACATATGCAGCTATAACCATCACAACTGAATGCCAGATGATCCTTATGTATAAGGCTGCCTTATAAGTAGTTCCAAATGAAACCTTGTAATTCTTCATTGATGCTATGAGAAGCCCGACTGCCCCTATCAGGAGTGCCATGATCAAATCGCCGATGAATCCTATGATGGTTTTAACAACATATACCGTAACCAATACAGGAGTGTCAAATCTATTTATGATATCAAGTATATCCTGTTTGCCAAAAGAACGACCACTTCCCAACGGGCTCAGTGCCTCATACAGCTCTCTGCACTTTATAACCTGCATCTGTCCGCCATTATATGATATGATATCCTGCGATGTAATCATGAATACAGTAGTATATCCTTCCTTCTGTGCAAACTCCCGCACCTCATCGCTGTCAACGTCGCCCAAAGATGTATCTATACTTATATAGGACAAACCTTCCTCGTCCGACCACTCAAATGCATCATCATAAAAAAATCCTTCATTCGTCAGTGCAAAATCACCAATGGCGTTATCAACAGCATCCGCCAGCCTTCCTCCTCCAAACATATTATTGTATGGAATAAAGAAAATCACCAGATATAACAGTATGCTCATAATAAATGCAGCAAATACAGCCGGTCCTGCCTTTCCTTTTGCGCCATTATGAATATATAACTCAGGCTTTACAATGCCGACAAACATATTCTTTAGTGCCGTTCCAAATCCAACTTTATCCTCCATCAGACCGGTCCTCCTTTTTTTTGCAAAATTTATAACAATTATATCATACCGCCTAAATATTTTATATCAAATTTATAATTCTTTAGCTGTTTTTTTATCATAACTTTTTATGAAAATTTATGCTTTAAATATTTTTTTGTAATATTTGCGTAACAATTCGACTCATTTTATTGACTTTTAACCCTTTTAACACTATTATGTAAACTATACTACATCTATAGGGAGGACTATATGTTTAACAGACATTTCAGAAAGAATTTAATAGGCTTTGTCCTTGGTGTCAGCGCATTCATTTTTGCCGGAGCAAACGGCGTAAATGCATATGCAGCTGACTCTTCAGACATAACAGTCACATCTACAAAAGAGGAAGTCCAGCAAGTGGTAGACGAGGGTAACTTCAACTACAGAGAACTGGACGAAGCAGAGATCGAACATGTATACAATCTGTATAACAACGATCCCGAAACTATCAAACAACTGCAAAGGCAGTCAGATTACGCTTCCTCTCAGGAAACCGCATCTCTCGCCAGTTCAGGCTACACTCACTCATCCATGTTCAAAAAACACAAAGTCGTAAAAGGCATCGACGTGTCTGAGTGGAACGGCGACGACATCAACTGGAAAAAGGTAAAAGCCTCAGGAATATCTTTTGCATTTATCAGAGTTGGTGGCCGCTACTACGGATCAGGCGCCTATTATAGAGATTCCACATTTGAGCAGAACATCAAAGCTGCAACAGCAGCAGGTGTAGATGTTGGAGTATACTTCTACTCTCAGGCTATCAACACAGCCGAAGCAAAGCGGGAAGCCGCCTACACAATGAATCTCCTGTCAGGATACAACATCAACCTTCCTATTGTTATGGATTACGAATACGCATGGGAAGGCGGTCTCACTGGAAGACTCTACAATGCCCATCTTTCAAAGAGTGCAGCAACAAAAGTCATCAAGACGTTCTGCTCTACTGTAGAGGCTAAGGGATATGTAGGTATGCTCTATGCAAGTAAGACAGTCATAACAGATGACATGAATGCAGCATCGATTGCCTCACTGTACCCGGTATGGACAGCCCAGTACAATGACACAGACACGCTCACAACAGCACACTCATATTGGCAGTACTCAGATGCAGGTGTTATATCTGGTATAAACAATCACCTGACGGATTTGAATTTCAGGTATATAAAGGCTCCAAAGGCTCCATCTTCCCTCTCTGTAAGAGAATCGACAGATTCAACTATAACATTGTCATGGACAAAAGTTCCAGAGGTGTACGGATATCAGATTCTCAGGCTTGACGAATCTACAGGAGCATATACATCAGTCGGCACAGTTAAAGGTGCCAGCAAACTGACATTTACAGATAAGAACCTTCAGGACGGCAAGAAATATACATACAGGGTTCGCGGTTATTACAAGCTGAATTCCGGCACTGTCTACGGAGTTAAATCTACAGAGACCGCAGGAATCACAGTTCCGGATAATGTGGAGAATTTTGCAGCAAAGGCTGTATCATCTTCTTCCATAAAACTTTCATGGACCCCTATCCCTGTCACATCCGGTTACAGGATATACAGATACAACAGCACAAAGAAAGCTTATGAGGCCATATACACAAGTTCATCTTCTGCGACAAGCAGCTATATAGACACAGATCTCGCAGGAGGAACCGAATACAGCTATAAGATACGTGCGTTTACCAAGACAAGCACAGATACAATCTGGCATGTCGTATCAGGCGCTATAAGTATGACAACTCTCCCTGGGCAGGTCAGCGGTCTAAAAGCAAGCTATGCATCCAGCAACTCTATTACACTAAAGTGGAACAAAGAGAATAATGTAGCAGGATACATAATTTACCGATGGGATTCCAAGACTGCTACATGGAGCAAGATCGGCAAGACATACTCCGCTTCCAGCGCAACATTTACACAGACAGGACTTACAGCCGGCACACAGTACAGCTACACAGTTGCCGCATACTACAAGCACAATGGAAAGTATTTCAACACACCTCTTGCACCTTTCGTGACAGCCAGCACTGGTCCTGACAAACCTGCAAATGTGATAACACTCGCCAGAACTTCAAGTTCAATCCGCATCATGTGGAGCAAGACAGCAAATACAACCGGTTACATCGTATATCTGTATAATACAAAAACAAAAACCTACGATTCCATATCAACTATACAGGGTGCAGACGACAGAACATATACGATTTCCGAATTGTCATCATCAACTGTTTACAAGATCGGTATAAAAGCATTTTCACAGAAAAACGGATATACCAGCTACAGCAACATCAGAGAATACAGTTCCTGCACTGTTCCACCAATGTTCAGCGGATCATTCAAAATGGCAAATTTGAGTTCCAAGGCATATCTTCAGTGGAGAAAGCTCAGCGGCGTGAACGGCTATGTGATATATAAGTACAATGACAGCACGAAGAAATATACTATGGTGAAAATCCTGCCAGCTGAGACGACAAGCTATATTGCACCTGCTCTTTCCAAGGGCAATACATACAGAATCCGAGCTTACAAGACATTCAACGGCAAATACTATTACGCCAATATGTCATCTGAACCAGCTATCCTGTCATCACCAAGCGGCGTTGTCACTGACTATCTGGTTCGTGTAAGATCTGGGGCAGGAACAAACTACAGCATCATCACAGAACTCGGCCGCGGTACCAAAATACAGATAATCGGTTCAGCAACAGCCTCCGATAAGTCTGTATGGTATAAGATCACATTTACTAAAAACGGCAAAAAGATTACAGGATACATGATGTCCGATTTCATCAAGATAAACTAAACAGCGAGAATTCCTAATTTCGCACAAAAAAAAGCTGCCACAGTCTTCAAAAACTGTGGCAGCTTTTCATCTGTGGCATCAACAGGTTTTTTCATGTCATTCGTATACTGATAATACTACAGCTCGAAATAAACACCGCTCACCATAACCTAATTTTTACTTTATTCTTGTATTCATCATAAATTGATCTATCTGCAGCCAAATCTTAAAAGATTATCTAACCACCTTAAACGACGCCTTTACATAACCATCTGCATAGAGAACAAGCTCTCTTCCGTTGCTGCCCCACATAAGGTCTTCCTCTGCGTATGAAGGCTCTACAAACTTCACATCGAGTCTCTTCAAATCCTCATGCGCACATGCTGCGGTGCGTAAGAGCAGCATTCCCTGGACTACTGGATGATCTGTGAGGTGAATCTTATTCTCGTCTCCTGTCTCCTTGCTGAATGCATATACCTCTTCCTTTGTAAATGTGTGGAACGGCTTCTCATCCTCATAATCAGCCTTCTCAACTCTTTTGATATCCTTCTCCTTGTCAGACGCCTTTACGAGTGTGATGGTCATCTTCTCAACAGGAGTCTCCTCTCCTGCTACTTTACCAAGTATTGAGAGTATGTACATGAAAGCATTCTCCTTCACATCGCCATACTCATATGTAATGCTGTCGGCAGCTTCTGCCTTCTCTCTATCCACCGTGTAGGATATCTTACCTATGAATGCGCCCTGGTATGTGGATGCATCCATGTCTGTCATCTTTGTTCCAAGTCCCATGATCCTGTCATAAATCTTCATAATATATCTTCTCCTTTTCCATCTGTAACTACAATTCCATGACATTACATGTCACAAATATACCAACTTACTCACACTATTGAGTCATGCCTCAGACATATCACTCTGTCAAATGCACTCTGTCCGTGGTAAATCCTTTTCTCTGTATCATGTCAAAGTCAAGGTCAAACGATGTGCCATCTGTTGTGAGAAAGTCTCCACTTATGACCGCATTTGCTCCGGCTGCAAGTGCAGCCTCGCCGTTGTCCTCATATCTTCCTCTTCCAGCCGCAAGCCTTATCATGACTTTTGGCATGACAAATCTGTATACCGCTATCGTTCTGACGTACTCCTCCTCAGCGAGAGGCGTCTTGTCGTAGAACGGCGTTCCCTCCCTCGGATTGAGGAGGTTCATCGGAACCGAATCCACGCCAAGCTCTCTGAGTTCAAATGCAAGCGCCACCCTGTCCTCAAGTGACTCTCCCATGCCGAACAGACTTCCACTGCACACCATAAGTCCCGCAGCCTTTGCAGCGCGTATTGTCGCCTTCTTCTGTTCCTGCGTGTGACTGGTACACACCTCCGGGAAATATGCCGGCGAGGTCTCAAGGTTGTTATGTATCATCGATAGTCCCGCACCCTTAAGCTTCGTGAAGTCATCCTGATCCAGCAGGCCAAACGATGCGCATATATTAATATCCACGTTGTCGTGTATATCCTGTACTGTTTTCTCTGCAAGCTCAACCTCTCGCTTTGAAAGTCGCCTGCCCTCAGCCACAAGGCAGTACCTGAAGCTTCCCTTGCCGTAGTCCACGTCTGCACCCTCAGTCACCACTGCATTACCAAGCAGATTTACCTCTGGTATATCCTTCTTCGCTATCCTGGACTGTGCACAGTATCTGCAGTTCTCTGTGCATCTGCCCTCCTTCACGCTTATGACCGAACACACATCACACCGGTCTCCGCAGAAATGCTCTCTTATCTCATTTGCTGAAGCCGCCAGTATATCCAGATCCTCATGTGCCAGCTTCAGAGCTTCGTCATATGTGATCTCCGCTCCACCGCTTAGCACGCGGGTCTTAAGTTCCTCTACATACTCTCTGCCCATATGATTCCTACCTCTCTTCTGTAAAGTTCTCCAGTTTCATCTGGTCTTCAGCCCTTGTGTATTGTAACTTCTGGTATCAGCCGGATGTACATGGTATGTTTTACCGGACATCAGCCTACCCATACGTATATATGGAAAGAGCCTGCCACCGGCAGGCTCCCCCATCTGAATATAACGCTCTATGTCTTTCGCAGATATTTAGTCTCAGCTATTTCAGCTTATATATCTGCCATGTAGTCCAAATTATCACATCAGGATTACAGTGCAGCCTTGATCTGCTTATAGATACCCTCGGCATCAAGCTCATACTTGTGAAGCAGTTCCTTTGCAGGGCCTGACTCACCGAATGTATCTCTCACACCGATCCTTGTCAGCTTTGTAGGACACTTCTCAGCAAGCACCTCTGCAACAGCACTTCCGAGGCCACCTATGATGGAGTGCTCCTCAACTGTAAACACTCTTCCTGTCTTCTGAGCTGTCTCCACGATGATATCCTCATCAATAGGCTTAATAGTGTGTATGTTGATAATCTCCGCATCTATACCATCAGCAGCGAGCATATCCACAGCCTTCACAGCCTCAGATACACAAAGTCCTGTAGCTATGATAGATATGTCCTTTCCGTCCTTGAGCTTAACACCCTTACCGATCTCAAACTTGTATGTGCTCTCATCATTGAGAACCGGAACTGCCAGTCTTCCAAATCTGAGATATACAGGTCCTACATACTCGTATGCAGCTTTCACTGCTGCTCTTGCCTCTACATCATCACATGGATTGATGACAACCATGCCCGGGATCTCTCTCATGAGTGCTATATCCTCACAGCACTGATGTGTTGCTCCATCCTCACCTACTGAGATTCCTGCGTGTGTGGCACCAATCTTCACATTCAAATGTGGGTAGCCGATGGTATTTCTCACCTGCTCAAATGCACGTCCTGCAGCGAACATTGCAAATGAACTCATAAAAGGAACATATCCACACGTTGACATTCCTGCAGCAATACCTGCCATGTTCGCCTCCGCGATACCGCAGTCAATGTGGCGCTCCGGATAAGCTTTCTTAAAAATAACTGTCTTGGTTGCCTCTGCAAGGTCTGCATCTAAAACTACAAGATCGTCGTGCTTCTTTGCGATCTCTACTAAGGCATTGCCATAGCTCTCTCTGGTTGCGATTGCTTTATTCTCTATCATAATGCTGCAGCCTCCTTCTCAAGTTCTTCCATGGCAATCTTGTACTCTTCTTCATTCGGAGCCTTTCCATGCCAGCCGGCCTTGTCCTCCATGAATGATACACCCTTGCCCTTTACTGTGTGGGCGATGATCGCTGTAGGCTCACCCTTGTGGGCACGTGCCTCAGCAAATGCCTTGTCGATCTCGTCAAAGTCATTGCCATTGATATTGATAACATGGAAGTTGAATGCCTTGAACTTCTCATCTATAGGATATGGTGAACATACATCCTCAACCGTTCCGTCAATCTGAAGATTGTTGTTATCTACTATAACGCACAGATTGTCAAGCTTTCTATGTCCTGCGAACATAGCTGCCTCCCATATCTGTCCCTCCTGGATCTCTCCATCACCGCAGAGACAGTATGTTCTGTAATCCTTGCCCTGCATCTTTGCTGCAAGTGCCATACCTACTGCAACTGAAAGTCCCTGTCCCAGTGATCCTGATGACATATCCACGCCCGGAGTGTGCTTCTTGTCAGGATGTCCCTGAAGGTAAGATCCAACATGTCTGAGTGTCTTTAAGTCTTCTATTGGGAAAAAGCCTTTTAACGCAAGTGCTGCGTAGTAGCCCGGAGCTGTGTGTCCCTTTGAGAGCACAAATCTGTCACGATTCTCGTCCTCAGGATTCTTCGGATCCACATTCATCTCCTCGAAATAAAGATAAGTAAACAGGTCTGCTGCTGATAATGAGCCGCCTGGATGTCCGCTCTTTGCATTGTATACACCTGTAACAATGCCCTTGCGAACTTCTACAGCTTTTTTCTGAAGTTCTAATTTGTTCATCTCGTTCTCCTTTTAATCAGATACTGTACTTGTATCATACAGAGTCATTATAACATAATTTCTTTCAATTAGAAGTAAGTTTTTACATGCATTTTTCAAGAAATATTACAAGGCTTTTTCAAGGTTATCTGTGCATTTCAACCAAATATCACCGATTGTACACCTGTCAGCACTTTAATGTCGGCCTTGCCCGTCACACATCATGTCCGTCCATTCGTCAGCCACTGATCCACTCATACAGTATACCCGTCATCTCCCTGACATAGTATGTTGGAAGGAGCCACCACGCTGTACCTCCGGATATGGAACCGCTGTCTATCCCCTGCTTTTCTGCTATCTTTCTCGCCCTGTACTCATGGAATTCATTTGTCACTATATTCATCTTCTCTGGAAGGCCGTTCTGCGATATGACCTCAGCTGAAAACTTTATATTCTCCCTTGTGGAGGTTGACTTATCTTCCATATATATTCTGGAAGCATCTATTCCGTGCTCTGTGAGATACTCATACATGCACTGAGCCTCTGATATACTTTCATCAGCGCCCTGACCGCCTGAAACTACACATACCGCCTGAGGATTATCATCAAGATATTTTTTTGCAGCTTCAAGTCTCTCTCTGAGCATCAGGCTAGGACCGCCGCCCCTGACTGCACAGCCCAGTACCACAACGGTCGCATCCTGCATCGGTTTTACATTTGCCGCATATACCATATTTCCAGTTATGACTGCAGCGAGAGCCAGCACACCTATAGCGATCACCATAATAATAGTCAGGCACACCCTGCCCGCCTTTTTCTCCCACCAGTTTTTAATGATACTATCTATCCTCCGCTTAAAGAATCCATACAAAGCGGCCGCTCCAAACACAGCAACTCCCAGCATAGTACCTATATTAATCCTGCTTCCACGTGTCACAGGTAGCACAAACAATATCGCTCCCAATATCCCCAGAACTGCAAATACAGCTCCCCATATTTTTTTATTTCTATTCGACTTCATACTCTCTCCTGTTCTTAAGTTTTTTTATTCCATTCACACAGAATACCAGTGACATGACAGTTGCTATAGTCCAGCCTATCGGCCAGGCCAGCCATATTCCTGTGGCGGAACCTATAACTCTTGACAGCACTATCGCCAGCACCACCCTGAGTATCAGATCTGTAAATGTCGATGTCATGAATCTGCCCATCATGCCTGTTCCCCTTAGTATTCCATCCGCTACAAGTTTTGCCGATACTACAAAGTAGAACGGCGCCAGTATCCTGAGATACGTGACTCCCGTGTCAAGGGCAAGTCCTGTCCTGTTCTCCATAAATGGATACATGCCATAACGGCCAAAGAAGAAGAATAAAACCGCAAATGGTATGCATAGTCCCCATATGAGCTTTATTCCAGCTTTAAGTCCCTGTCCTATCCTGTCGATCTTGCCCGCGCCAAGATTCTGTGCGGTATAGTTGGATATTCCATTTCCAAGTGTTGTAAATGACGTTATGACGAGATTGTTGAGCTTTACAGCCGCCGCATATCCCGCTATGACAGAGGCTCCAAATCCATTGATGACGCTCTGAATAATTATATTTCCAACTGAGATAAAGCTCTGCTGAAGTATGCTCGGTATGGCTATGACTGCTATCTTGCCCAGCATGCTTCCTGAAAATACACGGACCTTCCCCTCAGTGCGAACTGCCGCCAGACGTCTAAACACAACTATTATCGCAAGTACAGCGCTCACGCCCTGACAGATGAATGTAGCCCACGCAACTCCATTTACCCCCATCTCAAATGTCTTTACAAACAGTATATCAACGGCTATGTTGGACACCGATGAGATGGCAAGAAATATGAACGGTGTTCTCGAGTCGCCCAGCGCGGAGAATATTCCTGTCGCTATGTTGTAGAAGAACAAAAATGGCACGCCCAATATGTATATGTTCAGATAAGTAAGCGAATCTCTCATCAGCTCATCCGGGGTATCAATAAGTGCCAGCAGTCTCTCTCCAAGCAGGAATCCAACCAGCATGAGAACCGCCACAAGTACCGCGCTTGCTATGAGAGTAGTCCAGACCGCGGTCTTCATCTCGCTGTATTTCTTTGCCCCGAACAGCTGGGATACTATGACCGAACAGCCTATATTGCATCCAAATGCAAATGCTATGAAGATAAGTGTTATCTCATAGCTGTTGCCGACCGCCGCCAGAGCATTTTCTCCTATGAACTGCCCCGCCACAAAGCTGTCCGCTATGTTATAGAGCTGCTGAAATATCACACTTCCGAAAAGTGGCAGGCAGAATCTCCAAAGCACGGATTCAGGCCTTCCCACAGTAAGATCTTTGTTCACTTTTTTCCCTTCTTTTCTATAATTTACTCCTGTTTTCGGTTTTATTCTAAACTCGTTCACCCGGCATTACAATAGGCAAAATAGTAAACATCTTCGGCTGAACACCCGTTTTTTTGTACTTATTCCCATATATTTTCTATCATGTTATGCATATAAAAACAGCAGTACATGCCGAGATGGACATATACTGCCGTATCTTTTTTATATTTTAAGTTTCTTGGAAATTACAGTATATCTATGTATTCCCCTGACAATGCCTTGTTCATGGATCTGACAGCGCAGAATTTGCCGCACATACTACATGTATCACTGTACTCGTCATCAGGCTTTCTGCTGTCCCTGATCTCCTTTGCGGTCTCAGGATCTATGGCACATGCAAACTGTGCATCCCAGTCGAGGACACGTCTCGCATCCGCCATCTTGTCATCTATATCCCTCGCTCCAGGTATCCCCTTTGCTATATCTGCCGCATGGGCTGCTATCTTGGATGCGACGATTCCCTGCTTAACATCGTCAACATTTGGCAGGGCAAGGTGCTCTGCTGGTGTGACGTAACAGAGGAATGCTGCGCCGTTCATGGCTGCGACCGCTCCGCCTATGGCACTTGTGATGTGATCGTATCCCGGTGCTATATCTGTGACAAGGGGTCCAAGTACGTAGAATGGTGCACCCATACAGAGTGTCTTCTGAACTTCCATGTTGGCTGCGATCTGATTGAGTGGCACATGACCAGGGCCCTCAACCATAACCTGTACATTATGATCCCACGCGCGCTTTGTCAGCTCTCCAAGTCTTACAAGCTCCTCTATCTGACATACATCCGTTGCATCCGCAAGACATCCCGGACGACATGCATCTCCAAGTGATACTGTCACATCGTATTCCTCGCATATATCAAGGATCTGGTCAAAATACTCGTAGAACGGATTCTCGTTACCAGTCATGGTCATCCATGCAAATACGAGACTTCCTCCACGGCTTACTATATTCATCTTTCTCTTATGTTTCTTGATCTGTTCGATCGTCTTTCTTGTTATTCCGCAGTGGAGAGTCACAAAATCAACTCCATCCTCCGCATGAAGACGAACCACATCTATGAAATCCTGTGCAGTAAGAGTTGCGAGATCTCTCTGATAATGAATAACACTGTCATATACCGGCACAGTTCCTATCATAGCCGGACACTCTGAAGTGAGCTTCTGTCTGAACGGCTGTGTATTGCCGTGGCTTGACAGATCCATGATCGCCTCCGCTCCCATCTCGACAGCACTCATAACCTTCTGCATCTCGATACCATAATCCTTGCAGTCTCTTGACACGCCAAGGTTGACATTGATCTTGGTCCTCAGCATGCTTCCAACTCCCTCTGGGTTTAAGCATGTGTGCTTTTTGTTGGCTGGTATTGCAACCTTGCCCTCTCCTACCAGTTTCATCAGCGCCTCAGTGGACATATGCTCTTTCTCTGCAACCTTCTCGATCTCAGGTGTCACTATACCTTTTCTTGCAGCGTCCATCTGTGTTGTGTAATTTCTCATCTGTTCCTCCAATCTGATCCGGCTTTATAAATCTGTGCCAGATCTAATATTTGTTTATCTTACACTTTTATAGTGGCGGAAGGTGGTGCCCCCAATCAGCCACTTTAGGAATATCCCACTTACGTGGATTTTTCCTTATGAAAAAAGAAAGAAGAGACGAGGGAATGCGTCTCTTCTTTCTTACATCATTATGTATGTATCAAACGTATCCCTACGGCGGCATTATCCGCATCAGGTTGTGGGTCGAAGCGTTCAGCCTCCTCTCAGCCGGCTAACTCGCCAGCTCCCCATATACTATCCAATTCTCTGACAACAAGTATACCGCTGTCAGATCGTAACATCAACATATTTTTCTGTGATGTTACACCGTATGCTGCAACTCGTTACTGATCTGCATCTTTTCTAAGATCATAATAGTGTGGAATGATATCCTCGTAATGTCCATCCGGCATTCTGAATCCTCCCGGGATAACGCCCAGCGGAGTAAAACCAATCCTTTTATACAGATGGAGTGCATGTACATTTGATGCTACTACGGCATTGAACTGGAGCACTCCAAAGCCTTTCTTCTTTGCCATGGATATACAGTCAAGCACAAGCTTTTCTCCTATGTGCCCGCCACGGACGTCGCGTCTCACGGCATAGCTGGCGTTACATATATGTCCGCATCTTCCCACGTTGTTCGGATGAAGTATGTAGAGTCCTACCACCTCACCACTCTCTGCGTTCTCGGCGATACCGGTATATGTCTGCTCTTTGAAAAATGCATCTCCCTCTTCCGGAGACAGGTCTTCTTCCTGTGGAAATGCCACTCCGTCATCAACAACCTGATTCCATATCTCTGATGCTGACTTTGCATCTTCTGTTGTGTACTCTCTTATGTTGATATTCATCTGTGCGTCCTCCTATTATGATAAGATTTCACTTATATTCTATTTATTCTTTTATCATTCTGTCTGCCTGCTCACTGTGAACATATAAAGCAGTTCAGTGTGATATTACAATTATCTCCTACAAATCCACAGCCTGCCTCACTTCCCTCTTTTTCCAGCTCACAAAGCCATACATATCATTCGCAAAGAATATGGCGAAGTTTACAACTACAGGAATATACGCTGGATTCTCAAGTGACGCGAGAACCCACAAAACTATCAGGATCACATCATTTGCTGCATATCCAACAGCGTAGTATGACGATCTCAGCATGGTGAGCGCAGCCGCCAGGAAACTTGTGACTATGGATATTGTACTGAACACTATATTCGGCGTGTCAAGTATCATGAGTATATAGTAGAATACAACCGTTACAAGCACCGTGCTGACAGTGAGCCATATCACATGTCTTCTTGTCAGTTTCTGTATGGCAACCTCACTGCTGTTGCCCTCTGTCGGATTCCTGAACCACGTTATGGCGGACCACACCGCCATCGGCATCGTCATCCCGAGGTAGGTTATCATCTCACCCCAGTAGCGGAACCTGAATGATATTATACCGTATAATATGCTGAATACGACCATCAATATCTGCGCCCACACATTTCCTTTTGCCGCAAATATAAGTGATGTCACACCTATGAGTGCCGCCGCCAGTGTGAGGATATCCAGATCTGCAGTGAGAAGATTCGATACCAGCACTATAATGAGGGAACACAGCCAGATAAGCCATTCCCGCTTAGTCAGTTCTTTTATTGGATTGTACATTTCGATCTCTCCTTTTTATCACCTATCTTTAGCAAATTCTTTTCTAGTTGCCTGAATTTTCAAACAATTCTATCGTTCAAGAAAGTCATTAATCTTCTAATTTCTCTCAGATTTTGACTATATTCTTTCCTGCCCATCTCTAAAGTCTTATTTTCTCCAAATCATCTGGCACATGCAGGTTGCCGCTGTAATACCTTTTGCCCTCTGCCACGTACAATTCTTTTCTATGTGTTATATTTTTATCCTCTGTATGATATAGCAACAGATTCTGAACTTCAAGCTTTTCTGCAAGTTCACAGGCATCCTTGACTGTTGAGTGATGTTTCTCGTATGGATCAAATATATCCGCCTCGGAATACAGGCAGAACGCCTCATGGAGCAGCCATTTGCTGCCTCTCGCATACTTCTCCTCACAATCATTGTAAGGCTCGTCTCCGCAGCACGTAATTTTCGCGCCATCACCCATATCCATACAGAATCCAAATTGCTTTGTCTTAGTTGAACCAGTATCAAAAAATGTGACCTTTCTGCCCATTATCTCTTTCGTATCGCCGTCATTCACCTCAACCAGATGAAGTCTGTCACCAATATATACTGTCTCCTTCTTATTAAGAAGTTGCATTGCCATCTTCCTAAGTAAAGCGATGACCTCGTCATGTCCGTATATAACGGCTTCGCCTTCATACGAACCTTTTTTCATATGCTGGCATATCATGCGGATCATCCACACCGCGCCGAGTATATGATCTACATGTTTATGCGTCACAAATATTGTCCTCATGTCCTGCCAGTTAAAACCCGCTTTCTTAAGCTGTGACAGTATGCCGTTACCACCGCCGCCGTCCACTAGAAAATGTTCATCTCCATCTGACAGCACAAAGCATGTATTATAACACTCTGTCACAAGTGCACTTCCTGTTCCAAGCATCGTTATGTCCATACACCCATTCTCCCTTTTCCAAATACTTAATTCGTATAATAAGCACCATCCGCAGACTCATATTAACCTGATTAACAGCTTACTTCTCCGGCTCCTTGCACACATCAACCCAGCCGGCAGCCCCAGATGCATCCTCAAGCTCAGAGATGGTGAGATTCACTGCACTGTGGTCATTGCCCGCCGCAGGGAAAACCCTCTCGTATCTCTTGAGGCTCTCATCAAGGTATACATCTATCCCCGGATTTATGCCAAATGGACACACTCCGCCCGGTGCATGTCCGACAAGCTCCTCCACGCTATCAAATGGCACCATCTTCGCCTTGACGTGGAATCTGTCTCTATATTTCCTATTGTCAACTCTGGCTGTGCCCTCGGTGAGTATGAGTACTATCTTGTCATCCTGTATGAACGCCATGGTCTTAGCGATCATGCCCGGCTCAACTCCAAGCGCCTCCGCCGCCATGGCAACAGTTGCCGTCGGAGCGTCCATAAGTATGATCCTGTCTCCATATCCTTTATCTTCAAGAAACTTTTCTGCCTTTTCCAGTGACATGGCTGTACGTCCTCCTTGTTGTAATTATCTGTATTCCAGCACTTCATCCATTTTCTTTCCAGGCCGCATCTCCGGATTCTCTGCAACAGGTTCTGGATCGCCGCACCTCGATAAGCTGTCTTATAATCGCAGGCTCCACTGGGATATCTTTAAACTTTCTAATACTGCGTCTTTTTTCTATGCTATCTCTTACCTCCATAGCTATGTCTGTCTCCGTAAATAGTCCCTTGACATTTTTATGCCTCCTGTTATAATAACACAAGTCGGACGGTATGTTGAATATTAATATACCTTGCAAGGTGTTCTGCAGATGCAGGATTCCCGGATGGAACATGAATCGCGATAAAAATATATCAGAATTTTCATGAGCCAGATAAGATACTTTATCTTATCTGGCTCTTTTTTTATGCGGCTAGCAGGATAATGTGTCCCCTCGATCATGTGTCTTTCCGATTTTCAATGATTTTCAATTATGAACTATTTTTGTTAAGGAGATTTACAAATGGACCTGTTAAGAGACGATCTGAAAAAGCTTTACTTCAAATTTCTCATTCCTTCCCTTGGAAGTGCCATGGTCATGTCCATATACACTCTAACTGATGCCATCGTCATTGGCAAAGGTGTTGGAGCTGATGCCCTGGCCGCTCTGAGCATCACAACGCCACTGCTGTGCATACTTATGTCAACCGGGATTCTCTTTGGCGTAGGTGGCTCGGTACAGATGAGCGTGCACAGAGGAAGTGGCAACACGGTGAAATCTAACCGTTACTTCACCGTGTCATTCATGATGATCGCGGCAATCACCGCACTGCTGTGGATACTGTACGTAACATGCATGCCATCACTGCTTAGACTTATGGGCGCAAATGCCACTCTATACCCATATGCCATGTCATACATGCACTATATAAATGTGTTCCTACCGGTTGCCGTATTTTCCAACTTCGTAGCTATATTTGTGAGGGCTGACAATGATCCGAACCGCGCCATGGCAGGCGTCCTGCTAGGCGGAGTGTTCAATATCGTGATGGACATCGTACTGATATTCCCACTGAAGCAGGGAATCGGCGGAGCCGCGCTTGCCTCTGTTGTCGGTATGCTGATCCAGGTACTTGTCGCCTCATCACATTTCCTCAGCAAGAAGAATGAGCTGCGTTTCATAATGCCACACAGGATCCTGAACAGCATGAAGAATATCGTGACAGCCGGTATCCCGAGTTTCTTCAATGAATTTGCAAATGGATTTATAGTGCTGCTGTTCAACATACAGATATTGAAGTACTGCGGTGAGAATGCCCTGTCCATATACAGCGTCATCTCCAACTGCGTCATCCTGTTCAATTCTCTGTTCACAGGAGTTGGTCAGTCCGTGCAGCCTGTGATCTCGACCAACTACGGAGCAAATAACATAGGCAGAATAAACACCATAAAAAGAATGGCTTACACAACCATCCTGATCATGGGTGCGCTGTTCTCACTTCTTGGAATACTTTTTCCAAGGATGCTCTGCAGTGTGTTTATAGATATGAATGAAGGTCTTGGTGTCATTGCCGATCTTGGTGTCAGAGCGTACTTCTTTGCATTTGTGCCATTTGGGATCAACCTGATGACCTCCTACTATCTTCAGGCCATACTGAAATCCGGGCAGTCGCTGTGTATATCACTGCTCCGAAACATCATACTCAGCAGTGTGTGTATACTGACGTTCCCAGTTTTGACCGGTGGCAACGGCTTGTGGTTTGCTGCACCTGTGACCGAGGCTGTGACGCTTACCGTCAGTCTGGTATTTCTGGCGCGGAAATCCAAAAGGTAGGGTATCAATTACATGTGTATGCAAATTTGGCGATATAAGGTATAATGAATGTGTTGACTTTAACAAATAGGGATTAGGGGGTATAAAATGAAAATGCACGAAATGGATTTGATTGAATTCCTTATTAAAGAAGGACACACTGATATTGCAGAAAGTATTAAAGACTACCGAAAAAATACTATTAAAATGTGTGTGAAGGATGTGGAAAATGTAATTGCAAAAGGCACAAGTAAAATCGGTGGCTTTCCCGATCTTCCGCCCGAAATTCCATATCCCACAATGTCGGGCTATTTCTGCAAGCGCGGAGATGACACTGAGCGGTACGAAAAATCAGCAATGCAGCTTGTTGCTCAAATCAATCTTGCGGACATTGCCGACTTGGATATTGAAAACAAGCTTCCGCACACGGGTATTTTATATTTTTTTTGGAGCGGAGAAATCGACTCAATTCACCAGACCAACAAATGGGTTGAAAGCGTTGCTGACGACCCCGAAAATTCGGCTTATCACAAGGTGATCTGGTACAATGGCGACCTGTCAAATTTAAAGAGTACTGAGCCGCCTGTTCCATATTATTCAAAGTATTTTACAGAAGCTTTTGAGGAAAAGGCCGTCGAGTTTGAACTCACCACAGATTATCAGCCACTGGGAGATGTGCTTGACTGTGACCTATTTGACCGTCTTGAAGAAGTTGCTCCAGATTATGATATCGAATATCTTTCGTATGACGGAAACAAATTATTCGGTTATCCTACGGGGGGTAATATTCCGGATGTAAACGCAAAAACTCATCTGCTGTTTCAATATGGTTACAACGTTGGTTGTCTATGGAATATCTTTTGGATCATTTCAGATGAAGATTTAAAGAACCGCAATTTCGACAAAGCGGTCTTTAGTTTCGATTTGGACTAATAACTATAATTCTAAGTAGGAGCAGAATAACTCTGCTCCTACTTGGTATAAATTCAGTGCTTTATACAGAATTCACAGCCACCGCTATGTCCAATACAGTCTCTGCAATCAGAATCCACCGCAAACACATCTTCACCCGCGATCAGATATGTTCCAACAAGACTCATCTTCGGCGACATACGTTCTCCGTTCCATGACACGCCTACCTGTGATGCATCCATAAGTCCAAGCAGCTCAGGTACAGCATCCATGCCCATTCCATAATATCCCGGACCGAATGACGGACTGCAATACTTCTTCTCATATACACTGTTCTTCCTCTCAAGATATCCCTGTATCCACCCTCTTATGACATCCATGCATGCCACCTGAAATGTCTCCATGTAATACTGCTCAAGAACCGACCCTGCACTCTCCAGGTCAACATCCGGCGCATGAAATGCATATAAGTAACCTTTTTCAACACCGGCTGTGTCAATCTGTTCAAGTACAGTGCACTCTATCTTTTTATTTCCAAATTCCAGGTATCCCTTGTGGACACATTCCCCCGCAAATGGCTGCAGCAGAACAGACACTTCCATGGGATTCAAAACTTTTGACAAGGATCCAGTCATGATTCTATCCACCACCCGGTCAGCCACCAGTCTATGTTCCGCACGCATATCCTCATCCATATCATTTATGTGAGTGATCTGAAAAAGTCTGTCCATCAACAAACTTTTCATTTTGCGCAGATCCACACGAATGATTTCGTCCTGTCTGCGCAGATGTGCGATTACTTTATCGTACATCTCCGGACTGTGGACCACCAGGCACGAGCTGCAGTCCTTTATCCGCTGCCCCCGCCCTGTTATGATATATTCCGGGGATCCTATACAGTTGTCATCAAGATATAAAGGGCAATAACAGAACAGACAGTTAAAATCATCTTCATCCTGTACCTCATGGCATGGGAAAAATTTACATTCTCTGTTCTGAAAAAACCTATAACTGTTACTTCTCATAAATTACTTTGCTCTGTTCTTTGATGCTCCCATGAACATGATAAATGGAACAATGATCCCAACTATCATCATGACAACTCCAATAACCTTGCTGTCTCCTGCCACAAGTGCTACTATTCCACTCACAATGGCAAATATGAGCAGGAATGCTGCCCACACAACTATCGCAGATGCCTTTGCCACCTTGTTGCTTCCAGCTATTCCAAATATTCCGCCTATGATCGCTGCAAGTGATGCGATTCCAACCACAACACCACACGCGATAGCCTTAGATGATGGATCATCAGCAAGCACAAGCTTTGCCACATCATAATATCCAGCATTTACAAGTCCCCATATGAGCATGATGACAGATGACACCGTAACCATACCCTTTCCTGGTAATTTCTCCATACACATACTCCTTCTACTTCCTGCTCCATACATAGCAAAACGCCTGGGTTCTGGCTGCGAACTTCTCAGTCTTTAGCAGCTCCCTCACTTCAGACTTGGTGTACCAGCCGGGTGTGATCTCCTCCAGAGTTGATGTGCTCGGCTTAAACTCGCCTCTCGCCTTGCCCACCACACACATATTTGTCTCATTTGAAAATCCGACAGCGCTGTAGCTTGTCCCTATTGTATCCGTGATCTCGTACAGCTCAAGTCCCGTCTCCTCCATGAGTTCACGCTTTGCGCTGACCTCAGGTGTCTCGCCCGGATCTATCAGTCCGGCAGGGAAATTGTATACCCACTCGCCAGGAGCCAGTCTGTATTCTCTGTCTATCAGGATCTTCTCATCATTCTCATCGGTGGCTATAATGACAACTGCATCCGCAGCCTTGCCGTGAAGTCCCTCAAAATCTGTTATATCGCCGTTTCTGCTTATCATCTCATAATTTTTCAGTATGCCATCTACTGTCTCATACTTCACATCATACCTTGTGATGAACTTGCCCTGTTCCTTCTTCTCAATTCCTACAAACTTCATATTTTTCTCCACTAATTCAGTCCACTAATTCGCAGATTTGATTTCTTTCAGAAACTATTATTTGCAAAGCTCTGCAACAACCTGATTGATAACCTTGCCGTCAGCCTTACCCTTGAGCTCTGCCATGACTGTCTTCATGATCTGTCCCTTGTTCTTGGTTGCGATCACATCAGCAAACTTTGTGGTGAGTATCTCTCTGACCTCATCCTCTGACAAAAGCTTTGGCGCATACTCGTTGAACACATCATATCTTGCCTTGTACTGCTCAAGCAGATCTGTTCTGTCTGCAGGACATGTGTCGATCTGCTCCTTCACAGACTTGATCTCCTTGAGGATAACGCTGTCAACTATATCCTCCGGTATATTGTCTCTGCAGCCGTTGTCTATACCAACTTTTTTAACTGCCGATACGAGAGATGATATACTGTCCTTTCTCTCCTTATCTCTTGCCTTCATTGCTGCTATCATGTCCTTCTGTAAAACTTCGAGTGTCATTTTTTATTCCTTCTTTCTTTTATTTGATATACATCTGTATATTATCAGACTTTAAGTATCTCACTGAGATTCTTCTGTATTCCGGCTGCGACCTCCGGCTTATTCATGGAGTACACATGTATATGCTTTACTCCATTTGCCATGAGATCGATGATCTGGTCTGTTGCATACGCGATTCCCGCCTGCCTCATGGCCGCCTCTGTATCGCCAAATGCATCCACTATACTCTTGAATCTCTCAGGCACATTACAGCCTGAAAGCTTCACCGCATTCCCCACCTGGACACGCTTTGTGATCGGCATGATTCCCGGTATGATCGGGACGTTTATTCCAACCTCCCTGACTCTGTACATAAAATTAAAGAAAATGTTGTTATCAAAGAACATCTGTGTAGTCAGGTAATCGCATCCAGCATCGACCTTCTTCTTAAGCCCGGCTATGTCATCGTGCTTATTTGCAGAATCCGGATGTACCTCAGGATAGCAGGCACCGCCCACACAGAAGTCACCCGACTCCTTGATGAGCTCCACCAGCTCGGATGCATGCGAAAACTCAGTAAACACCTGTCCATCATAGTTCTTCGGTATATCTCCGCGAAGGGCAAGTATATTCTCTATCCCTGCGTTCTTCATCTCCACAAGCGCATTCTTTATTCCGTCTCTGCTGGCACACACGCATGTGAGATGTGCTATAGTCGGAACATCGTACTTCTCCTGTATCTCCCGCGCAAGCTGTATGGTGTGACCCTTTGTACTTCCGCCAGCGCCGTAGGTTACACTCATATAGTCAGGCTTTAGCGCCGCTATGCCAAGTGCGGCAGCCTCAACATCCGCAAAGTCAGTATCTTTCTTTGGTGGGAACACCTCAAATGAGAGTGTCGCCTTATCCTGTGTGATCAAATCTCTTATCTTCATGCACTACCTCTGTATATTTGTCTATTCCTGTTTATTTCAATCTGGACTCATTTATATCCGGACTCATTTGTATCCGGTCCCGATAAATAATTTTGCTTTTTTGCTTACAGCTCTTCAAGCAGCGCCGGTATCTCCATAAGTGTTTTTACCTCATAGTCAGGATGTATATCCGCCGCTTGCTGCCCATCCGGATTGAACCATATCGTCCTTATCCCGGCATTTATTCCGCCCTGTATATCTGATGTCAGACTGTCTCCTATAATCACAGTCTCATCTGCCTTTATCTCTGGTCTCCTGCCAAAACAATAGTCAAAGAATTCTCTGGACGGTTTCTCTGCTCCGGCATCCTCAGATATGAATATATCCTCAAAATACTTGCCTATACCGCTGTCCGCAAGTCGTCCGCTCTGTACATTTGAGCCGCCATTTGACACAATGTACATTCTGTATCTTTCGTGCAAGGTTTCAAGCAGCTTTATCGTATCAGGGAATACAAATCCCTTCTGGCTGAGCTGATCCTCATAGTAGGCTGTCGCCTCTGCAGCAGAGTAGTCAACTCCCAGCTCTGCAAATAGTATCTCGTATCTGCTTTCCTTCACCTGCTGCCTTGTGAGCAGCCCCTGTTCAAGCAGCTTCCATCTCGATTTGTTGATCTCGCTGTATCTGGATATGACCTTTTCTGTAGGCTCCACCCCTATATGCCTGAGCATATTGGAGAGCGCTCTGCTCTCGCTGCGCTTGAAGTCCAGCAGTGTCTCATCCAGATCAAACAATATGTTCTGTACCATATAAATTCCTTATATCTTTCTTATATCTTTCTTATATCTTTCTTTTCAAATTCATATGCTGACTTATCAGTGTCTGTCGTTATGATTCTGCATTTTATACATTACTCTTATGCGCAGCTGCCGGATTTTTCCAGCACACACATTCTTAAATATTATATTCCACTCACCTGATAATAGCAATAGAGCCGGTTACAAATCTTCTGCTGTGACCGCCCTCTCTTCGGCAATCCTGCACAATCCGCAACCGGCTCTGTTCCGTCTATTTTATTAAGTTTAGTTGTATTTTCATTTACTTCATGCTCTTGCTGAGTCCGCTCATTGCGATCTCTGACAACTGTTTTCTGTAGAGAAGTGAACTGATCAAATACTCTATAACACCACACAAAAGGATGGCCGCATATCCAAGGACAGCAAGTTTTACAAGCCCAAGGCTTATAACCTCTGATATATGATGGTGACACAGCCAGGAACTGATTGTCGACATGCAGGTTATTATCACCAACATAAACACAATAAAGCTTGCCACAAAATATTTGTAACATACACCGCAGAATATCATAGCTCCGAACAATATAAATATGATTATAAACAATGTATCCTGATAATTTTCTGTATTATCCGGGTACATCCTGATAAGTATATATTTCTCCGCAACAAGTATTGTGAACAGCACAAGATACACAACTGTGCTGACGATCACAGGCATTCCCACTTCCAGCTTTCTCTTCATCGCGCTTGACTGCACATAATCCGATGCATTCATATATATTATCATCTGGTAGGCAAACATTCCAGTAAGCATAAAGTAGAAACCACCCAGCATATTCGTTCCATGTGATGACAGTTCGACCGCAAACCCTATTGCAGTGAACAAAATAAGCATCATCACATTTGTCTTTAACTTATATCCATATCTGAGAAGTTTAAAACCAAGTATCAAATCTTTCATCCCTTAATCCTCCTTGTCTAATATATATCATTCCTCCCGCCGGCAGGCGGGGCGGATAGTCTAAGCCGTTTCCGGTCTTGAACAACAATCTGTTAATCTATATCCAGATAAGACGCCTCAACCTTGCGGTACATATGTCTGCGCGTCACATATATTCCAACCGGCAGCAATACCGCCAGTGCTGTAACTATGAGCCATGTAAACATCTGCACTCCCGAAGATACCGTTATATATATAACCGCAGCTCCCGATGCTCCTGATGACAGCATGGCCAACAGACTCATGACCTGAACATTCTGGACATATCTGGTAATGTTCAGCGCCCACACGGAAATATCTGCTATGAGCAGTATCGACAGGCAAAGCAGCCTTACCGGGTTACCCACCATAATTCCATATGGAACGGCCACTATCACCATGCATATCGCGATCCTCACCGGTCTGACAAGCAGATCCGCCGTAAGCGCATTCCGTAACATGGCTTTCCCCTTTGTTGACGTCTTCAGATAATCCATTCCAAGGCAGCCCTTCGCACATATTGCACCGAATCCCCAATAATCAGCCATAACCTCGATCGCAGTCATGAGCGCCGCTCCCACACCGAGCATGACCGCTGTTACATAATATTTTCTCACTCCTATATCGATCAATACCAGTATCACCCCCAGTATGATCGGTATCAACACATTACACACTAGCCGGTATTTTCCATTCGTAATGGCTCTGTAATCCTTTATCATCCTCATAATTACGCTCCTATAAATACGTGAAACACTCTAAGCTGTTTTTACTTTAATACCATTTTTGTATTATTCTTCATGACCGCCACACTTATCTGAAACAGCGATGGTATCTCCTTGCTCACATTCATGCCTGCAAGCTTGTCCAGATTCTCTGCAAGACAGATTCCCTCAAAGCCATAAGGATTCTTAGTCATGGTATAAAGGATTTTTGATGCCGCCTCTGCATCCTGGGCATCTCCCTTTATCAGTATGTATTTCTCCTTCAGGTCCTCCACAAATCCGCACTCGACCACATTTCCATGTTCCATGATGATCGCATAATCAGTGATGCTCTCCATATCGGATATATTGTGTGTTGAGAACAATACACTCTTCTCCCCCGCTCCGTCGCTTATATAATCGCCGATCATCTGACACAGCTTGTCTCGCATAAGAGGATCAAGAGGCGATGCCGGCTCATCGAGCAGCAGCAGGTCTGTATCCCTCGCCATAACCCCGGCAAGCATCAGCTTAGTTCTGGTTCCATCAGAGAGTGCTGAACACTTTTTCTTCAGAGCAACACCGTCAGGGGAATCAGGAAATATCGCAAGTTCGCGGCAATATCTTTCGAACTCGTCCCTGTCGAAATTGTCAAAGAGCAGACTGCTTATCTCCTCCACATCAGATACAGTCCACTGAGGAAGGTAATATCTGCCTGTTCCCGTATAGCCTATCCTGTTCTTTACATCCGCCCTTCTCTCCTTCTCCTCTGATGAATACTTGTCAAAGAAAGTCAGCCCGCCTTTGTAATCAAGTCTTATTCCCGAAAGCATATTGAGAAGTGTCGTCTTTCCCGCTCCATTTTCTCCGATGAGTGCTGTCGCAAATCCCTTCGGCACCCTCAAATCAGGTATATCCAGTGTAAATGTCTTAAACTTTTTGGAAATATTCTCCCCTTTTACAGCGCAGTCATAATTCATCATCCAATCCTCCATTAAACCTTAAACTCTCTTCATGTCTTTCTTTTATCCTATTTACTGTCCGCTTTGTTTTCTGTCCGCTTTGTTCTCTGTCTGTTTTGTTCCCTGCCTGTCAGATTGTCAATCCTGTACCATAAGCAAGGCATCAAGCATATTCTTTAGTTCATCGTCCGACAAACCCGCAATACGTGCCGCAGCTATGGCCTCCGTCAAAGATGCCTCGACCTTTCGAAGATGCTGCTCTATCAGCATCTCACTGTCCTGTGCATTCACATAAAAGCCCTTGCCCTGTTCAGCCGTGACCAGCCCTTCCTGCTCTAACAGCTCATATGCTTTCATGGTTGTGATAACACTTATCTTCAGATCCCGCGCCAGTCCTCTGATAGACGGCAGATACTCACCCTGGGCATACTTGCCAGCCAATATGTCCGACTTGAAACTGTCCGCTATCTGCTGATATATAGGCACTCCTGAATTCTGAGAAAGTCTCATATACATACCTCCCTCAACTTTGAACACCAGCCCATTAATAAGTGCCTTCGGCAAGGGCTGGCGCTGCATATCAAGTTTTCACAGAAAACTTGATACATCAACTGTTTATATGTTATATATACACTATGTACAGGTGCATGTCAACTGTTATTTTGTTTTGCGACATAGAACTATATATTTTCTCATTATCCGCACAAAAAATCCCCTGCCTCGATACCGAACCGCCAAGCAAAGATATTCAGTATATCCACTCTCAAAAATACCGCCACGATACTGAACCTCCAAACAAAGATACTCAGTATATCCTCTTTCACAAAAATCCCCGCCG
>ULXM01015956.1_pt1 | contig 29013 bp, 27 predicted proteins | sample 1961271 | NCBI WGS metagenome assembly ULXM01 (sample SAMEA4835838, study PRJEB28245) | human gut metagenome | biome: gut microbiome; material: fecal sample | place: Denmark | collected 2008 | reverse complement strand
TTTTCAAAATGGATAAAAAACTAAATATATTGAGTTTTTAATATTTTAAAACTTTTAAATTATTTTCTTAGGAATCAAAATATCTTTGCATAATAAAAACCAGCCCCATTGGGCTGGCTTTTATCATTTATTAAAGGAAGTAAAGAGCTAATTACTTAGCTTTCTTCTTTCCACCCTTCTTGGCAGGCTTTCTTCCACGGCGGGACAAAGCGGCAGCCTTCTTTTGGGCAGCTTCTTCAGCAACAATAGCCTGAGCGGCAGCAAGACGTGCTCCAGGAACACGGAAAGGTGAGCAGGAGACATAGTCGCATCCAAACTTGTAGAAGTAAGCGATGGAAGCAGGATCTCCTCCAGTCTCACCACAAATTCCACAAAGGAGCTTAGGATTGCTGGCTTTACCTTCCTTGACGGAAAGTTCAATCAATCTTCCAACACCATCAGGATCCAATGTCTTGAAAGGATCGAAGTCGAGCAAGTTCTTGTCGAGATAAGAAGTGATGTAAGTGGAATAATCGTTACGAGAGAATCCATAGGTGAACTGAGTCAAATCGTTGGTTCCATAGGAGAAGTATGCAGCTTCCTTACCGATTTCACCAGCAGTGACAGAGGCACGAGGAGTCTCGATCATAGTTCCAACACGATACTTGAGCTTCTTATCAGAAGACTCGGCAATGATCTTGTCAGCAGTCTCAGTGATAAGTCCCTTGACGTAGTTGAATTCACGAACTTCAACAACCTGAGGAACCATCATAGAGGCGAGGATGTGTACAGGCTTACCATGCTTCTTGGAGAGAGTCTCTTCAGCACGGAGAGCAGCCTTGATGACTGCGGTAGCCTGCATACGGCCGATTTCAGGATATACAACGTCCAAACGGCATCCACGAAGTCCCATCATAGGGTTGGACATATGAAGCTCATCGATTCTAGCTTGAATTTGTTCAACAGTCTTTCCAGTAGCTTCGCTTAAAGTCTTGATTTCTTCAGCCTTTCTAGGCAAGTACTCATCAAGAGGGGGATCGAGCAAACGAACATTGAGATTGAGTCCATCCAAAGCGAGATACATTTGATAGAAATCTTCCTCTTGGAGAGGTTCGAGTTCATCCAAATACTTTTCACGCTCTTCGGTGGTGTTGGAAAGAATCATCTTTTGCATAGAGAGCAAACGTCCGGCATTACGGAACATGTGCTCAGTACGGCAAAGACCGATTCCATCAGCTCCAAACTTGACAGCATTAGCTGCATCGAGAGGAGTATCACCGTTGGCTTCGACTGACATCTTGCCCTTACGGACAGCATCAGACCACTTCATGATGGTTGCAAAGTCACCAGAAAGCTTAGCTTCCTCAGTAGGAATTGAGCCTTCATAAACAGCACCTGTAGAACCATCGAGTGAGATAGTATCCTTCTCACCATAGACCTTACCATTGATAGTAAGAGTCTTGTTCTTTTCATCGACTTGAGCGGCACCGCAGCCAGTGACTGCACAACGTCCCATACCACGAGCGACGACAGCGGCGTGAGAAGTCATACCACCACGCATGGTGAGGACACCCTCAGAAGAAACCATACCCTCGAGATCTTCAGGGGCGGTCTCAGCACGGACGAGAATTACCTTCTCTCCTTGATCGTGACGAGCCTTGGCATCTTCAGAAGTGAAGGACAAGTGTCCAACAGCGGATCCAGGAGATGCAGGGTTACCAGTGGCGATAGGCTTGGAATTCTTCAAAGCCTCTTCGACAAAGGTGGGGTGGAGTAATTGATCCAAAGAACGAGCATCGATCTTGGTAAGAGCTTCTTCCTTGGTGCAAATCTTTTCCTTGGCGAGGTCGATAGCAATGTGCAAAGCAGCCTTAGCAGTTCTCTTAGCAGTACGAGTTTGGAGCATGAAGAGATGTCCATCTTGAACTGTGAACTCAAAGTCTTGCATATCCTTGTAGTGGTGCTCAAGCTTGTAAGCATCCTCTACGAGATCCTTATAGACGTTAGGCATGATTTCCTTGAGCTTGGTGATAGGATCAGGTGTACGGATACCAGCAACGACATCCTCACCTTGAGCATTTTGCAAGAACTCAGCGGAAAGCTTCTTCTCACCAGTGGCAGGACTACGAGTGAATCCGACACCAGTTCCGGAAGTGGGTCCCATGTTACCGAAAGCCATTTGCATGACGGTAACAGCAGTTCCCCAATCTCCAGGGATGTTATTCAAACGACGGAAGAGGATAGCACGAGGGTTGTTCCATGAACGGAAGATAGCCTGAATAGCAGTCATAAGCTGTGCATGAGGATCTTCGGGGAAGTCAACTCCAAACTTTCCTTTATAGTAAACCTTATACTTCTCGATAAGCTCTTTGAGCTCAGGAGCAGTTACTTCATAGTCGTTCTTGTAACCCTTCTTCTCTTTGATTTCATCGAGCATAGCATCCATGTCATCACGAGGAAGTCCCATAGCGATGTTGGTGAACATCAAGATAAAACGACGATAGCAGTCATAAGCGAAACGCTCATTGTTGCTCTCTTTAGCCAAAGCAGCGGCAGTCTTGTCATTCAAACCGAGGTTGAGGATGGTGTCCATCATACCAGGCATGGAGACACGAGCTCCGGAACGGACGGAGAGAAGCAAAGGCTTCTTCTCTGAACCGAGAGTTCTTCCTGTAATCTTCTCGAGTTGTTTGAGCTTGAGATCGATTTCCTTTGCTAAGCTAGCAGGGATAGACTCATGAGATCTATAATAAAGGTTGCAAGCATCAGTATCGATGATGAATCCTTGTGGAATATGGATCTTGATAGCATCCATTTCTGCAAGTCCTGCACCTTTTCCTCCAAGGACATTCTTGCCCAATCCATGAGCTTCCTTGAAGAGATAAACATATTGTTTCTTTTCAGCCATTTTTTCCTCCTAAGAATTATTTAGCTGGGACTCAAAACACAAAAAAATGTGCCCTAAGCGATAGAGAGTATAGCACAAGAAATAATTTATATTTTATAAATTTTCGGTTTAGTGATAATTAAATAAAATCTTTTCTTTTGTTTCTTAAAATAAAAATTATAAAAACGATTTTCTCACAAATAAAAATTCTATTTTCCCATAGCTAGGAGAAAATAGTTTTTATTTTTATATAGCCCAATGTCCTTTGTCCATTATCAAATGTTTGGAATTATCATCACCGACACCTACAACACTCAATGTATCAGACATAATAGGGAAATCTAATGAGAGCAAGGATTGATTCAATCCATGGGATTGTAATTCATTTGGAGTGAGGTCATATCCACCTTCAAACCCTCTATATGAAGCACATCCAATCGTGATATGAGATCCTTCTGTCATATTGAGAACATAATTGTCAAAATATTCTTCACTAGAAGCCTCAGGCATCAAATCCCTATCAACTAAAGTGATTCCACCCAATCTGTTGGAATAATCATCTACGGCTATGGCTTTATTCAAAGCTTCTTGTCCTTTAGAAGCAGTAGCTTTAACTATTTTTCCGTTTTCAAATGTCAATGAAACGTCTTCGATAGGTTCACCATCAAAATAGACAACTTTAGTCGAGTTCACCACACCTTTAACCCCGTGAGAATGAGGCACTGTAGAGATGAAGAATCCTGGCATTTCAGTCAAGAATTTTTCATTGAATTCCTCACTGGTTTTTAAAGGAGAATACCAAATATGTTTAATGGGAAGACTGACAGTTAGATTAGTCTTGGTATTGGAATCAGTTATCATTATTTTGGCTAATCTTAATGAATTTAATTTTTGAGAAATATCGAATAATCTGTTGATTCTTTCTCTGTATCCACTCTCAGCAGAAAGTCTTTCTCTCCAAATTCCACTTCTTTCATATACATCTTGCCAAAGTCTATCTTCACCTTGAACTGGCGTGAGTTCTGGATAGATTGAAACTGCCCAATCACGAGTAGGAACTGCAACTCTAACAAATGGCAAAGTTCCTCTTTTATATTTATAGAATGAACTATGACAAGAATTCTCAATAGCTTTTCGATAAGCTTGATGCTTCTCCCTGGGGTTCTTTCTCAATACTTGTGGATCCGTACCTTCGAAAAGAATAATAGAGAAGTTATTTTCCGATGCTTCCTTATAAAAAGAAGCTATGTAGTCAGCTATTGGGCTCAGTTTAGTTTCAGGAGTGTTCATAAGGTAAAATCTAGTTGCAACTGGATCACGATAAAAGACTCTAACGCTATGAACATGCATCTTGTATAACTCTGCCACAAAATATCCCACAAAAGTGTGCATTTCGGCATTGGCGATAATAACAACGTCTTGTCGAGCTTGAGTATTAAGACCATTTCTGATTATTAAATCAGCATACTTTTTCATCATTTTTACTCTTTGCATACTTAACCTCCTAATCTTTCAACCTATCTATTTTATGAAAGAAATTTGAGTAAATTAAATATAGCAAGCATTTTAGTTTTTTTAAAGATTAAAACCAACTAAATTTGAATTTAAATACCGGTTCTATGTTTTAAAATATGTTTTAGTTTAAAAACTAAAAAAGGGCATGGCACTATGAAAAAAAGAAAGTTTACGTTGGTCAACACTCTCGCAAACGAAATCGAGAAAGCATCTTATCAAAAGGTATCTGTCACAACCATTTGTGATGAGGTAGGATGCTCGCGTCAAAACTTCTACTACTACTTCGACTCTATTGACGAAGCCATCAAAGAACTAGTAGATGTGGACATCAAAGATATCAGTGATTTCCAAATTAAAGCAAACGCTTTGAGAGCTATCTTGACAATCATTCAAAAGAGAAAGGTCTTCTACTCCAAGATGTTTGACACAGCTGAGTCAGAAAACCTTATCTGCAAATTATTCTTAGAAAAGTTAGTCGATCTCTATGACAATTTGGCTAGCTACTTCGTAAGAGGATATTCAAACGAATGTAAAGCATTTACAAGACCTATCTTGATCCAATTTGCAATGGCTGATATAGCTTTGATTAGCGATTGGGTTAAGTCTGGAATGAAAGAGCCTGTTGATGCTGTCGAGAGAAAAGCCATCACTTCTAACAGAGATTTCTTTGCTAGAACTATGGAAGAGTACATCGAGAGATACAACGCCGAACACAAAAAGTAATGGTTGATGATACGTCACAAGACATATTAAACAAAATCGTTTTAAATCTCAGTCATTACAAAAATGAGACAATAATGGTCCTTGAAGATTCCAAAGATCCATTTTGTCGTTTCTTGGAAAATAATGGATTTAAACTCTATGTTGAAGATTATTCATTCGTCATAAAGAATAGAAACATTGATATAAATGAATTCAACGATCATTTTTCTAAATTAAACATGAGAAATGACATTGGATTTGTTTTAGCTTTGGATGGTGGAAGATCAGCAAATTTAGCAAAACTAATTTCATTAAAAATGTTCTATAAGGAAAACATTTTGGATTTCTTTAAAAAAGAAGTAGATCCTTATCATGTTCTTCCTTTTGGAATAATTCTAAGTTCATCTTTTGACGGATACGAAACATCTAATCAAGTAGAAATAGAAGATAGAAAGCATCATTTCATTCATACTCTATCAAGCAATGATTTAAATCCTAGTTTTGTTTATGTTAGAGGCAATTCGCAATTAAATTTAGAGAATAGAATAAATCTATATTTAAACTCTGGAAATGAATCTTTTTTAAATAATATTTCCATTGACGAAGCTTTTAAAATCTATAGTTTTAATTCAAATTTCAATCAAAGTTTATCCGTGATAAAAAAGCTGTCAAAGATAATTAGCTCTAAGATTATAGAATCCGGTTTTATAGAATCAGTCTACTCATCTTTAGATTTTATAAAGCCTTGCATAGAAAAAGAAAAAATAATAGATTTGTTGTCAAAATCAATAACTACCAAACTAGAGTTGCCTGAAGTTCTAAAAACCAAGCTTAAAAATAAAGCCTAATTTTTTTTACCCTTATAATGTTTTATTGTCTAAAGTCTAAAACTTTTAAGGAGAAATTAAATGTCAGAAGAAAATAACTTTGAAAAAGAAGAGTCTTCTTCTCAGGCTCAGCCAAGAGAATCTCTTCACGCTGATAAGCCATCTAAAAGAGCCGTTGAGATGGTCGATGAAATTAGAGCACCCCTTCCTCCACTAAAATTGAAGGATAAGAGCTGGTCTAACGTTTCCTTCGTCATCATTCTAGCCTATATGGTAGGTCTTGCTGTTTGGGAAATATACGGAAGTGGTTACGAAGCAATTCAAAATTCATCGGGAGCACGTATCGGATTCTTGTTAGTCCCTATCCTAGTAGGAAACCTACTCGCAATATCAGCTTGGTTTTTAGGAAAAGTCTTAGTAGGAAAGATGACCGGTTATGAATTAACATTCCTAACTCTATCTGGGCTTTGTTATGAGAAACATAGAGAAGTCAAGAATAAGAACGGAAAAGTTAAAAAATTCTATTTCAATAGTTCGTACATCCTTGAAATGCATGCAAACTTTGCTCCCAAGGATAGAAAAGTAGATGCCAATCCTTCTGGAATGCTCTGGGGAGGAATGGGTGGAATCATAGTGATGGTTGCATTACTCTTTGCTCTATACTTCATCATTCCTAACAGTGTCATGTGGTTGAAATGGGGATTCCTATTCTGTGGTATCCACGCTATAGAAACATTGATCTACCAACTCTTCCCGTTTAGACAGGACTATCCTAACGATATGTTCGTATTCATAAAGACGAGAAAAGAAGAAGATCGTAAAGCTTACAACATATACTGTATAGATACTGCTTATGAGTTTGCCGATGTAGATTTAATAGCTCCTGACTTCAACTTTGATCCTACCTCATATTGGAAATCAAAAGCTTTGATTTATAAGTATATCGATAGCTTATATAAAGGTGACTTGGATAATTGCTACACCATATTAAAGCAGTGTCATCAAATCTCTCGTTTTCTAACTATTGAAGAGCAAGCTTATATCGCTGGTGAAAGATTATTCATCCTTCTTCTTCTCAATGATAGAGCTGGAGCTGATATGTTGTTCACCGGATTGAAGAGAGATGTCAAAAATGCTGTATTGAAGCCTTATAGATTGTCTACATATAGAAATTCTCTCTTAGTAAAAGGCTTGATTCTCAATCGTGAAGATGATTCCATCGATGTAGCAAACAAATACTACAATTTCGAAATGGGAAGCAATTCAGTTCGTTTTCGTCAAGAAAAGCGTTACTTTGAAACTGCGAAATCCGCTGTCTTAAAAGCACATCCAAAATTCAAATTACCACAAGCAAAATCAAATTTAACCAAAGCTGAATAATTGCCAAAAGCCAGATAAAAAATCTGGCTTTTCTTAATCAATTTTATCTATACTTTTCATTAGGTATTCCTAATATAAATCCAAACAATAATTCTAAAACCATATGAGAATTTATTTTGAATAATGGATTTTAATAAAAAATATTTGCTATGAGTGTTTATTAAGTAGTATATTAATCTTTGCTTGTGAAATATTGAATACAAGCCAATATTATTTTAATCAAGAGAGGTAAATAGAATATGGGTAGAGCACATGAAGTCAGAGCCAAAAAGATGGCTCAAACAAACGCCGCAAAGTCTGCACTTTACAACCGTGCCAGTAAGGAAATTTACATGGCCGCTAAGAGCGGAGATCCTGACCCGAGTTCTAACCTCGCATTACGTTCAGCAATTGAAAAATATCGTGGAGAAGGTGTAACTCGTGATGTCATCGATCGTGCTATAGCTAAGGCTAAGGGTGGAGATGCCACCACTTATGTCGGTGGACGTTATGAAGGATATGCTCCTGCCGGAGTAGCAATCATCGTCGACACTCTTTCCGACAACGATAAGAGAGCTTATGCATCAGTTCGTGCAATCTTCTCTCATCGTGGTGGAAACCTTGGAGATTCAGGTTGTGTAGATTATCTTTTCACACAAACTGGTGTCTTCGATTTTGAAGGTGAAGAAGACAAGAGTGAAGAAATCGAGATGGGTCTTCTCGATGCCGGAATCGAAGGATTGAGAGGAGTTTCCTTTGAAGATGGAATCATCGAAGTTCAGGTAGAGCCCAAGGACTTCGCAAAGACTAGAGATGCTTTAAAAGATCTTGGAGTAGTTGACTTTGTCACAAACGAAATCACTATGCTTCCTATTCCTGACTATGTCAAACATGATGTAGCAGATGCTGACAAGCAAAAACTTGCAAACTTCGTTCATGCTTTGGATGAATTAGAGGATGTTCAGAACATTTACACAAATGCTGACTTCGATCCTCTTGCAATCCCTGCAGAAGAGAAGTTCCCTAAGAAGTAAACATCTAAAAATAGATTCTTTTTTTGGTAAGAAGGCCATCTCTAGAAGGAGATGGCTTTTTGTTATCGCTTTTATGTTCGATTAAAAATATACCGAAATATAAGACTAGTCAATAAAAATACATATGTTAGATTACTAAAGATAAATTGCTTTTTGAGGTAAATATATGAGAGAAAGAAAGGAAACACAAAGAGTTTCTTATGTTCGAATCTTTAAAATGCTCCTTAAAAGCGTTCGAGAATATAAGAAAAGCTCAATTTTAAGTTTTGTAGCCTTTGGACTACAAGCTTGCTCTGATTGTACTATTCCTTTATTGATGGGATTTATGATCAATGAGATGAACGACTTCCAAACAAATGGTGGAAATGATACACAGACAATTGTGTGCCATGTTGTAATGTATGCAGTATTACTAGTTGTTTTAGCTTTTTTCTCATTTGGAACATCCTTATGGGGAATGAAGGAATCATCTAAAGCTGCTGCTGGATTTGCTGCCAATTTAAGACAAGATTTATTCTATAAAACTCAAGACTTCTCATTTGAGAACATTGATCAATTTTCAAAAGCTTCATTGGTGACAAGACAAACTACGGATGTGACCAACATCATGCAGGCTTATATGATGATTCTAAGAAACGGAATGATATCGCCGATATACTTTATCTATTCCATAATCGCTTCTATTGTTGTAGCTGCACCAGTGTCTTGGATCTATGCAGTTACCCTTCCTATAGTTGCAGTCATAACTGTAGTCTTGATAGTCTTAGCTTTGAGATTCTTCTCCAAAGCTTTTATGAAATATGACAATTTGAACAAAGCTGTCGAAGAGAACGTTTTAGGAATTAGAACAGTAAAGACTTATTCTAGAGAAGATTTCGAGAAGCAAAAATTCAACAATGCTTCTGAAGATATCAAAAAGATATTGACCAAAGGAGAAATCTCAGGTGCTTTATCCAATCCTTTGATGAATCTTTCAATAAACTTTTCTATGGCTTTAGTAGTAGCCTTTGGAACATTTGCAATTCTTAGAGGTCAAATAAAAGTTGGATATTTTTCAATCCTTACAAACTATGCTATTTGGGTCTTATTTGCCCTTATGATGCTAGCTACTATTATGGTCATGGTCGCCATGAGTTTAGCCTCTATGAAGAGAGTGTATGAAGTGTTGGTTGAGAAATCCACAATCGAGAACAACCCTAACGCTCTAAAAGAAATAAAAAATGGATCGATTGAATTTAGAAATGTCTCATTCAAATATAAAGATGGTAATGGAGATGAAGTCTTGAAAAATATAAATCTCAAAATCAATAGTGGAGAGACGGTTGGAATCATAGGTGGAACAGGTTCTGCTAAATCCACATTAGTCAACTTAATTCCGCGTTTCTATGATGCCAGTGAAGGCGAGATATTAGTTGGAGAAACAAATGTTAAGAGCTACGATAAAAAAGCATTGCGTGACGAAGTTTCAATGGTTCTTCAAAAGAACGTGTTGTTCTCAGGAACAATAGCTGAAAATATTAGATGGGGAAAAGAAGATGCAACCGACGAAGAAATTCAAAAAGTATGTGAGATATCACAAGCTGATGAATTCATTCAGCAAATGCCTGATAAATATCAATCCAAAGTAGACCAAGGTGGTGCTAACTTCTCTGGTGGTCAAAAACAAAGACTTTGTATAGCAAGAGCTCTTATCAAAAAGCCTAAGATCTTGATATTTGACGACTCTACTTCAGCAGTGGATACAAAAACAGATGAAAAGATTAGAGAAGGCCTTAAAGAAACCCTACCTGGAGTTACAAAAATCATTATCGCTCAACGTATCTCTTCTGTTCTACACGCTGATAAAATCATTGTTTTAGACAATGGAAGAATAGATGGTGAAGGAACTGCTAAAGACCTTTATCGTAACAATAACATCTTTAAAAATGTCTGCGATCTTCAAGGTGTAAAGGAGGAACAGTTATGAATCAGAAAAAGAAACGTAATGTCCTTCTCTCTTTGATCAAAGAGATGGCTAGACTACATCCATGGTTATTTGCCTTATCCATCATTTGTATCATCATATCCGCAATTGCTTCTGTTACAGCACCAATAGCAATACAAAGAGTTATTGATGGATTAGAGAATATTCATTCTACAGGTGATGTCGCTGTGTCGGAAGACGTATTTAAGTCATTTGCTGAAGGCACCTTGTATCCTTGTTTGATATTCATGGCTATATCCTATACATTAGGAAACTTAGCTATGGGTACATATGCCGTAGCCTTGGCATACATAGGCCAAGATTTCATGCATAAGACTAGATGCAAAATATTCTCGCATATGGAAGATTTGCCTGTTAGATACTTCGATCAACACCAAAAGGGTGAAATCATGTCCATCTACACTAATGATGTCGATACGATACGTCAATTCACAATACAAACAACTCAGACTTTGTTTTCATCCTTGCTAACATTCATCACTCTATTTGTAATGATGTTGATGTTCTCTGTCTATTTGACAATCATCTTTATCGTTGGTGTCATAGGAATGTTTATAGCTTCTTCAATGATGGGTAAGAAAGCCGAAAAATACTTTGATGATCAGCAAAAATCAATTGGAGAACAAGAAGGTTTAATCGAAGAAATGATGGGTGGATTAAAAGTTGTTAAGTCTTTTAACCACGAAGAAAAAGCTAAAAATGAATTTGATAAGAGAAACAAAAAATTAATGAATTCATCTTATCAAGCAAACTGGATTGCCGGTGCTATAGGTCCTGTCATCATCAATGTCGGTTATATCGTATATGTCATAACAATCATCGTTGGAATCATATGTTTTGCTTTCAACACTCAAAACTATGGATTCCAATTCGGATTAGGAACTATGACTTTAGGAATAACCTTAGGATTTGATCCTTTAGTACAACAAGCTATAGGATTGGTAAACACCATCGGTCAACAATTTGGATTCATCGCACAAGCAAAAGCTGGTGCTTCAAGAGTCTACAAAATGTTGGATGAAAAGGCCGAAGCCGACGATGGATATGTCGAATTAGTACAAGGCCATTGGGACGACAATAATTTTGTCGAAGAAGAGCATGCTTCTATTCATTCAGACTGGGCATGGAAACATCCTCACAAAGCCAATAATTCAACCACATACGTTCCTGTTAAAGGTGACATTAAAATGTTTGATGTCGACTTTAGTTATACTCCTGGAAAAATCATATTACACGATATAGATTTATATGCTAAACCTGGTCAAAAGATTGCCTTTGTTGGTAGCACTGGTGCTGGTAAAACAACTATTACCAACTTGTTGAATAGATTCTATGATATAGAGGATGGAAAGATTAGATTCGACGATATCAACATCAATAAGATTAAGAAAAAAGATTTGAGAAGATCATTAGGTGTTGTTCTTCAAGACACATCATTATTCAGTGGAACAATAATGGATAACATTCGTTATGGTAGATTGGATGCAACTGATGAAGAATGTATTGAAGCCGCAAAACTTGCTAACGCAGATGGCTTTATTAGAATGCTTCCTAACGGATACAATACCTTCATTGAAGGCGATGGCTCATCTTTGTCACAAGGTCAATGCCAGCTTCTATCAATTGCTAGAGTCGCTGTATCAGACCCTCCCGTCCTAATATTAGACGAAGCAACTTCTTCAATCGATACCATGACCGAAGCTATCGTCACCAAAGGAATGGACAAATTGATGGAAGGAAGAACCGTCTTTGCTATCGCACATAGACTTTCGACCATTATGAATTCTAATGTCATCATGGTCTTAGATCACGGAAGAATTATTGAAAGAGGAACACACAACCAATTATTAGAGGAAAAAGGTGTTTATTACCAGCTTTATACAGGCACTAAAGAATTATCCTAATATATATAATTAGAGCTTATTAAAGGGGGTGTGATTATATGGAAATTTATAACTCTAACAATCAAAATGATAGCAGTACAAAGAAGCAATGTCCTTTTTGTGGTTCGATGATGAATGTCAATTGCAATTATTGTCCCAGATGTGGAAGTCCAATGAATATCCATGAAATACAAGAAAACTCATCGAGAAAATCAAATTCAACTAATCCAAATGATAATATTGTTTTCGGTGTATTATCATTAGTATTCGGTGCTTTAGGTGGATTACTTGGACTTATATTTGGATTTTATGGTCTATTCAATAAAAAAAGTGGAAAAAATACAAAAATATTGTGTTGGATTGGAATTACTTTATTTTTCCTTTGGATAGTAGCTCTGGTTGTTTTATACATAATCTATTTCAATACGGGTGCAAAGCCTTATATAGCTTTATTCAATTTATTTTGATAGTTAGCCTAGCTCTTGCTAGGCTTTTTAAATATAAAAATTAGTATTTATTATTTTATCTTTTATTGTTATTTAAAGATAAAAGAAAAAAGACTAAACTATTAAAGAACTGAGGATAAAGACATGATAAAAACAAGTATTATGCATGACGAGAAGACTGACTACATAAAAGTTGAAAACGGAAAGTTGACTGTTATTCTTTCTTCGATTGGTGCCGGTGTTTGGAAAGTACTTTGGGATGGGAATTTGATTAATCTCGCTCCTAAGAGAGAGATGTACCCAGAAGATACTCAATTCAACGGAAAGACCTTGGCTAGAACTGCTGGACGTATTCCCTGCGATATAACTATCAATGGTAAAAATTATCATTTGATAGAACAGCAACAAGGATTCTGTATCCATGGTGGAAAAATGAATTCCATGTCATTCAAAATTTTCGATTATTCTATTATTAACGCTGATGGTAAAACTTTAGTAGAATTCACTCTTACTGATAAAGATGGTGAAAATGGATATCCCGGAAATCTAGAAACAAAAATCACTTATGAATTCATCGATGGTAAGAATCAATTCACCATCAGATATCATGCAACTACTGATAAGGACACTATAGTTTCCTTCTCTAACCATTTATACTGGGACATCAATGGAATTCAAAATATATCTAATGATTCCTTATATATAAATGCCTCTAAATGGGGAACAAACGATGGTAAGAGTCAGTTAGTTACTGGAATCGACAATGTTCCTGAATGCATGGATTTTAGAAGCATGTCTGTATTAGGACCTAAGCTCGATGTCATCGAAAAGACAATCTGGGAAAAAACAATAGATCACTTATTCGTCTTCGATAAAGTTCAAGAAGATAAACCTCAAGTCATTTATAAAGGTGGAAAAGTTAAGTTGTCATTGTTCACTGACTTCGAAGCTATAAACATCTACGCTGATGCTTCATGCTCTAAATATGAGTTTGAAAATGCAGAAGGTCTTATCCTTCATAATAGACGTGCTTTAGCTCTAGAGCCTCAGCAAATAGCTTTAGGCTTATCCCATATAACACTCAAAGCCGGCGACTCAGTAGATCATTACGAAACATATTTAATTGAAGATAACGATTAATCAAAAAAGAGATTGCCAAACAAACAGCAATCTCTTTTTTTAAAACTTTCTAGCTACAATTTCAAATTGCTTCTATTTGTTTATCGAGTCTTTTATTAATTATCGACTTTACTATAACTATAGCTAAGTAAATAAATAACATAATCAATCCTAACAATAAGATAGGGTCGAAGAAATAAACTGATTCGACCAAGTCACCACTCCGATACTTAGCCTTATATATCAATCCAGGAAAAGTATAAATGTAATTATATTTTATGTCTGGAAGAGCAGCTCCAAAGTAATTCAAACTATATCCAAAGAAAGACCAGGATCCAATTAAGAAAACTAATAATGTTGTCCAATCAAATAAAGTTTTATAACATTTTCTAAATATGGCTTCTCCTAATAGAACTAATGTTATTAAGTCTTGGAAGATATATAACATCCAAGCACCTAATTCACCATTTTTATATCCAGTTAAACCTATAATCATATTTATAAGTCCGAAAAATAACATTATCGATATCACAATCAATAGATAATACTTGTCATAGATATTTGCAGAATATTCCTTTTGAATATCTTTATCTGTTTTTCTTAAACTTAGTTTATATGATTGCTTTGCAGTCAATCCTTTATTTAAAAATTCATAGTAATATGTTCCAGTCGACTTAAAGTATTTCATCACATTATCATGGCTTGCTTCACCATAAGGTCTTAGACTATTCCAAATGTGATACTTAATAAATTTTTCTTTAGCCATATTATCATTAATCAAGACTAAAGTTCCCACAACCGCAAACACTAACAATTGGTGACACTGAAGTGCACACGTTATGTGAACATTTATGCTTTCCTGTATATCGAATTCCAAAATTACCTATAAAAACACATTTACTAATCATCACTTTAGAATATTTTTTCCTCCTGGATTCAATCTCATATGAGCCAAATAACAATTGTCATAATAGCCCTAGGCAGAACAAATGTCAATTAATAACAATGATAACAATTAGCTAGTAATAATTATAAGCATTAAAAAAACACCAGTACAAACTGGTGCTAAAGTCTAACCTTACAATATGATTAGTCGTTGTCAACGAACGGAAGTAATCCCATGAAACGAGCGTTTTTAATAGCCTTTGCCAACATACGTTGATAACGTGCACTGGTTCCAGTTGTAGCTCTAGGTGTGATCTTTCCGTTAGGTGAGATAAACTTCTTCAAAGTCTCAACATCCTTGTAATCGATGTTCTTGATGTGATTCTTGGTGAAGTAGCATACCTTTTTACGAGTGAATTTCTTTTTCACAAACATAGTTCATGCATCCTTTCTTTAATTATTATCAAATCGAATACTAGAATGGCAAATCATCGTCAGATGTGTCGATTCCTTCCACAGGTGCGTCAGCTTTGGAAGATGAAGAGAAGTCATCACTAGGTTCGCTAGGCTCATTACGTGAAGCACTGTCGCGTTTTGTTTCCAAAAACTGAACAGTATCACATACGACTTCTACAACACTGACTTTCCTATTGTCCTTAGACATATATGTTCTTTGCTGAAGTCTTCCATCCACAGCGACAAGGCTTCCCTTGTGAGTGAATTTAGCGACATTTTCAGCAGTGTTTCTCCAAGCAACACAAGAGATGAAAGAGACATTTGCCTTTCCATCTCTAGATGGAATTCCATCCACAGCAAGAGTGAATGATACGACGCTAGAATCAGAAGTAGTTTTTCTTAACTCTGGATCTCTAGTAAGTCTTCCGACCAATACGACACGATTTACTGCCATTTAAAATGTTTCCTTTCTAGTTGATTACTAGGCATTAGCCTTAGTGATCAAATAACGGATAACATTTGCGTTGAGACTAGCAAGACGTTGGAATTCCTTAAGAGCTTTGCTCTTGTCGGGATCAGCCTCAATCTCAAGGATGACGTAGTATCCTTTTTTGAAACCTTCCATCTCATAAGCGAAGTCTTTGAGACCCCACTCAGTGGTCTTGTTAACAACTGCACCATTATTGGTGAGGATGTCAGCAAGCTTAGCGATTTCAGCCTTGGTAGCTTCTTCGCCGAGTTCAGGTTTAAGGACATACATGATTTCGTACTTTCTCATGTTCTTTTTCCTCCCTTTGGACATGACGGCTATGTACAGCATTTCTGGTGCATAGCAGAGAGCTTTGTTAAATATTCACAAAGCTAAATAATTATAAAGATGTTTTGTCTTAAAGTAAAGAGAAATAAGCATATCACCTAATGTTATCCATAATATATGTGCCTGTTTAATAGTGAAAGAATCAAATTCTTTTTTTAATGTTTAAGATTTAATCAACTATGGAAATAAAAATAGCTCTGCCGAAGCAGAGCTATATCGTTTCAATAGGAACTAATTAGTCAAGAATATCGATGACGGTTCCTGCACCAACGGTGTGGCCACCTTCACGGATAGCGAACTTAGTGTTCTTCTCGATAGCGACCTTCTTGATCAACTCAACGTTGAACTCGACGTGGTCACCAGGCATGACGATCTTGCTTCCTTCTTCCAAAGAGATGACACCAGTGACATCAGTTGTACGGAAGTAGAACTGAGGACGATATCCATCAGCGAAAGCAGTATGACGTCCACCCTCTTCCTTGGTCAAGATGTAAACTTGAGCACGGAACTTTGCATGAGGAACGATGGTTCCAGGCTTGGCGATAACTTGACCACGGACTACTTGGTCACGATCGACACCACGGAGCAACATACCGATGTTGTCTCCAGCCTTTGCATAATCCAAGGTCTTACGGAACATTTCGAGTGAAATGACGGTGGAAGTACGAGTAGGCATCAAACCAACGATTTCAACAGAGTCGTTAGACTTGATTTCACCACGCTCAACACGTCCAGTGGCGACGGTTCCACGTCCAGTGATGGTCATAACATCTTCGACAGCCATCAAGAAAGGCTTCTCGATATCACGGACAGGATCAGGGATAGACTCATCGCAAGCATTCATCAAATCGACGATGCATTGCTCATCAGCAGATCCAGATTCAGCTTCAAGAGCCTTCAAAGCAGATCCACGGATGACAGGGCAGTTCTCTCCGTCAAATCCGTTCTTGCTCAAAAGGTCACGGACATCCATCTCAACGAGATCGATGAGTTCAGGATCATCGACTTGGTCACACTTGTTGAGGAAGACAACGATGTAAGGAACACCGACCTGCTTTGCAAGCAAGACGTGTTCACGGGTCTGAGGCATAACACCATCAGTAGCAGCGACGACGAGGATAGCTCCATCCATCTGAGCAGCACCGGTGATCATGTTCTTGACGTAGTCAGCGTGTCCCGGGCAGTCGACGTGGGTGTAGTGTCTCTTAGCAGTCTCGTATTCAACGTGAGCGGCGTTAATGGTGATACCACGAGCCTTCTCTTCAGGAGCGGCGTCGATTTGGTCATAAGCCATAGCCTTGGCCTCACCCTTCTCGGCGAGAACCTTGGTAATAGCAGCAGTAAGAGTTGTCTTACCGTGGTCGACGTGTCCAATTGTACCGATGTTAACGTTCGGTTTGCTTCTATCGAATTTCTCCTTTGCCATAAGCTTTTATAAGCCTCCTTAAAAATTGGTTTGCCAGCATTGCTATGTAGCCTTATAAATATACATTAGTAAGGCTTTTTTTTCAATAAAGGCCCATAGCTGGTGTAGAGCCATTGAAAGCGTTTTATGTAGGTTTTTAACTAACGAATCAAATTCGACTAATTGCCAGCACCTGTACGGGCTTTGACAATTTGTTCCTGGATGGACTTAGGAACTTCTTGATACTGAGCAAATTCCATAGTGTAGATACCACGACCTTGGGTCATAGAACGAAGATCGTTGATGTATCCGAACATGTTTGCAAGAGGTACCAAAGCACTAATGACTTGAGCATTACCTTTGGAGCTTGTATCAGTAACTGTTCCACGTCTTGAGGAAATATCTCCTAAAACAGTACCGAGATATTGTTCAGGAGTGGTGATCTCAGCCTTGACAATAGGTTCAAGGATGACAGGGTCACACTTTTGAGCTGCAAGTTTGAAGGCGATTGAAGATGCCATCTTGTAAGCAGCTTCGGAAGAGTCGACAGGGTGTGATGATCCATCCATCAACTCAGCCTTGATGTCAATTGCAGGATATCCAGCAACCAAACCATGGGCAGTAGCTTCTACCAAACCATCGATTGAAGGTTTGATGAATTCCTTAGGAATACGACCACCAGTGACTTCATTCTGTGTCTCGATTCCCTTACCAGGGTTAGGTGAGAACTTGAAGATAACGTGTCCGTATTGTCCGTGTCCACCGGATTGCTTGATGTACTTACCTTCACAGGTAGCAGACTTACGAATAGTTTCCTTGTAAGCAACTTGAGGAGCACCTACGTGTACAGGAATGCCGTAGTCATCTCTCAAACGGGTGCAGTTAACATCGAGTTGGAGTTCTCCGACACCAGCAATGATGGATTGTCCAGTTTCCTTATTTGTGTAGAAGTGGAAGGTAGGATCCTCTTCGCAGAACTTCATAAGGACTACAGCCATCTTATCAGTGTCAGTGTGTTTATCAGCTTCGATAGCCTCAGAGATAAGAGGATCTTGGAACTTGATAGATTCAAGATATGTAGGATTCTCTTCAGTGCAGAGGGTATCACCAGTCTTCGTGGACTTGAGACCAATAATAGCTGCGATTTCTCCAGCTCTGACTTCGGAGACATCCTCTTCAGAGTCAGCGTTCATAAGAACAATTCTGGAGACACGCTCAGTGACATTACGAGTAGCGTTGTACAAGTATGAACCATTCTTCAAGGTACCAGAGTACACACGGAAGAATGTGAGCTTACCAAACTGGTTGGTAGTAATTTTGAATGCGAGTCCAACGAAAGGTGCATTTGAATTAGGCTTGCACTCGACATCATTTCCAGCCTTGTCTTTTCCAACAGCAGCAGGAATATCCAAAGGTGAAGGCAAATAGTCGACAATAGCGTCGAGCAATGTTTGAATACCTTTAGAACGGAATGAAGCTCCAGCGAGAACAGGGTGGAACTTGTGAGAAATGGTTCCACGACGTAAAGCGGCCTGAATTTCTTCGACAGTAGGTTCTTTTCCTTCAAGAACTTCCATCATGATTTCGTCATCGTTGTTGGCCAATTCATCCAACATCATTTGACGCCACTCTTGAGCCTTCTCCATATACTCAGCAGGAATTTCAATCTGAGTAGGAGCAGGAATGGAGTTAGTTCTAGGATCAACTTCATTAACCCACTTCCATCCTATCATCTTGACCAAGTCGATGACACCATAGAATTCCTTCTCAGTTCCCAAAGGATACTGAATAGCAATTGCGGTTGCACCAAGCTTTTCCTTGATTGAGTGGAAAGACATCTCGAAATCAGATCCGATAGAATCCAACTTGTTGACATAAACGATTGAAGGAACGTTGTATTTATCAGCCTGTCTCCAAACAGTTTCAGTTTGAGGCTCAACACCGTTCTTTCCATCCAAAACAGCAACAGCTCCGTCCAAAACACGAAGTGAACGCTCGACTTCAGCTGTAAAGTCGACGTGTCCCGGAGTATCGATCAAGTTAATACGATACTCTTCCTGAGTTGTTCTTTCCTTCCAAAGACAGGTAGTACAAGCGGATTGAATAGTGATACCACGCTCTTGCTCCTGCTTCATGAAGTCGAGTGAAGTATTACCATCATCGATATTACCTATCTTATGGGTACGTCCGGTATAGAACAAAATACGTTCAGATGTAGTTGTTTTACCGGCATCGATGTGGGCCATAATTCCAATATTACGGACGTGGTCCTCGGCAATAGCTTCAAACGACTGTACGTTTGAGTCTTCCTTATTAGCCATTTTTATGGTTTCCTCTCTATATTTTGAGTCTTAGGACGACTAGTAGCGGTAGTGAGCATAGGCCTTGTTGGCTTCAGCAGTCTTCAAGGTATCTTGCTTCTTCTTTACAGCACCACCGACACCATTTGCAGCGTCGATAATTTCTCCAGCAAGCTTGTCTACCATAGTCTTCTCATTACGAAGGCGAGCATAGTTGACGAGCCAACGGAGTCCAAGAGTAACCTGACGGTCAGCAGAGACTTCGACAGGTACTTGGTAGTTAGCAGCACCGACACGACGAGCCTTGAGCTCGATTTCAGGCATGATGTTTCCAAGAGCGAGTCCGAAGACATCCATGGCGGGTTTGCCAGTTTTCTTCTCTACTTTTTCGAATGACTCATAAAGGATTCTTTGGGCAAGACCTTTCTTACCATCCTTCATGATCTTGTTGATGAGACGAGTAACAAGTTTGCTGTTGTACACAGGATCGGGAAGTACGTCTCTCTTCTCGATTGAACCATTCTTTCTAGGCATTGTTCATTAACTCCTAACTTTACTTCTTTTGGATCTCACCATTCTTCTTGGTTCCGTATTGAGATCTTGATTGCTTACGACCTTCGACACCGAAGCACTCAAGAGCACCACGGATGATGTGGTAACGCACACCAGGGAGGTCACGTACACGGCCACCACGGATCAAAACAACTTTGTGCTCCTGAAGGTTGTGTCCTTCTCCACCGATGTAAGCAGTGACTTCATAGTTGTTAGTCAAACGAACACGAGCGTACTTACGAAGAGCGGAGTTAGGCTTCTTAGGAGTCATAGTTCCGACACGGGTGCAAACTCCACGCTTTTGAGGAGCTGGAGTGTTGTTCATCTTCTTGTTGAGAGAATCCCATCTCTTGCCCAATGCAGGAGAAAGGGACTTCTTTACGAGCCTGCGTCTCTCATGACGCACAAGCTGGTTAATTGTAGGCATTTATCTTATCCCTCTTAATTTTATGTCCACGATTCCGGGCGTTTCGTACTTGTCGCATAAAAAATACGAACATCTCCCGTTCGTGCGTTGATAATGATATCAGTTCCGGGCGTTTTGTCAAGCCTTTAAAGAGATTTTTTAATAAAAAAGTAGTTGAAAAAGCAACATATTGAATGTAAAGCCCTAACATAAAAATGTCTACGGCAATCCGCAGACATTTTCTTTAAATAATATGTATTTATTTAGAACCTAATTCCGTTTCTTCAATTCAGTAATAAAAGCATTCCTCGACGAACATGGAATAACAGTTCCATCGTTTTCAACAATCAAATAAACGGAAGTACATTCATCAGAAGTACCGTTAAACAAACCACTGATATCTATATCACCGGTTTTATTATCAACATTATTGTAGTCCACCAAAACTAGACTATCATAGTTATAGCCTATTTTTTCACCTGCTTCATTTTTATCAAAAGTAAATCCAGGAGATAATTGCGCTGGAGTACCATCAGGCATTGTTCCATCAGGTCCTTTCCAATTCTTGTAGAAATTAAACTTTTCACCATAATTGTATGAGAAACAAGAAACAGCCTTATTGAAACCAGTCATCTTAAATTTATAAACATAATTGGATGAAATCCAACGTCCAACATCTCGTTTAGCTTCTGCTTCACTCTTAGACCACGTCCATAAGTGATCAAGACCACTGGCCGAATAGTAAACTATGTTCTTATTCTTTGTAAGATCGACATCTTGATCAGTGCTGATTGTAAACTTGCCATTTTCTTTATCAACATTAATATAAATATCAAAGGAAGTAGAATCCTTAGGAGGTAAAGGCAAAGCTAAGTACTCAATGTTTCCATGCTTGTCTTTAGGAGCAAAATCTGTTCCATCTTGCATCTTAAATACAATACCTGTAGGTGCTGTTTGAGGCGTCATGATAAACCCGGATTGTTTTGTGGTGTCATAGAAATCATTGCAAACTTGATGATAAAGAGTCTCATAATTAATATGCACTGATTTATTATAATTCGTGCCATCTTTAGTCACAGAGCAATCCATCAAAGGCAATGAAACTCCGAAATCTGTTCTATCATTCCAAAGCCACACATAATCTAAATTACGCTTTAAATTACTATAATAGTCGTAGCCGTTATAATAAATATTGTAATCACCTACCTTAGGAGGAGTTTCAGTATTTCTAGGGACTAAAAATAGTATTCTAGATTTAGAAAAAGGGTATCCTATATTTTTCCTATAATCTTCAAATTTAGTAGAAGAATATGATTTAGCATCAAGCGGTTCACCCATGTCACCACCATCAGAACTAGTGCCATTTTTATTTCTTAATTCAATGCTCTCGTTTGTTAAATGATCTACTAACTTATACTTGGAATTTAATAAATCATATAAGTAAATTTCTGTCTTGTCTGTCACGCTAGTACCTGAGCCATAAAAGACACTAGAGCGATAAAAGACACTAGATACAAAAGATCCTAAACTTAAAGAAGGAACATAAAATACTTTCTTTGAATAGCTACCATCCTTTCCTATAAAAATATTGCCATCTTTGCTGAAATTTTTTGAATTATCCAAGAATACTGATCCGTTTTTTATAGCAAAATCGGTGTCCTTAGGAATCACGCCATCTCTACAATCTATGATTTTTAAGTAACTACCTGTATTTGTAAAGTTTTCTTCTATATCATCCACCTTCATATCAGCGTTAACTGTCTTTGGATTTTCAGAATTAGGGAAGTACCACAAAGAATAAGCAGTAGAAACAAAAGCGGTCATCAAAAAGATGAAGAGCATCAAAACAATAATAACATTTCTATTTAATAATGTTTTTCTTCTCATCTTATTCAAACCTCCTTTTATCTTTTAATATCCTCTTCACTATAAGGAATATATGTTTGCTTAGTAAAAGTAACAACTATGCAAAGGGATGCTTTATTACCAAATCTTTCCTTCATCAAGGCTTCATATCTTTCAGTAAGTCTAAGATCGATTCTATCATAATAGAAGATATATACCATCAACACTATTGCTATAGCAAAGACTGAAACCAATCCCGTACCAGATTGAATATAGATGACTATAGATCCTAATACTTGATTTTGATAGCCATCAAAAACTCCGACTATTCTATCCGATGTGACATTAATTTCACCCGACATAGAGGCTGGGTTTGCATCTCCTCTAAAGGTGAACAATTTATGCCCATCTTTTTCTCCTATAGATATAGAATAGACTCTATGAACAATTATCTTATCGTCCATTCTAAAAGCTACTATGTCATATACTTTTATTTGATCTTCGGATTTGAATTTATCGATTCCGATAAAAGCATACTGAGATATTCTCGTATTCATCTTATCTTTTGAATCTATACTACCATCTTTCAAATACTTGTTGTTATCGTTGATAGAAGCCATAGAAGAAGTCTGAACAACTAAATATGTCTTATCTCCAAAATAAGTAGTCTGGTCATTCGACTTCATCACAGTAGCCCAGACAAAGAAACCTATGAGAGCGACTAGGAATATCCCTACAATACTATTAGAAATAATATTTCCGACTTGTTTTCTCTTTTTTCTCTTATAGTAAGTATCTATAAAAGATAGTTTTTTATTTTTCTTCTCATCATACTTCTCAACATCTTTATCCAAAATCTTAATTACTTCGTTATCTTCTAATTTGTTTTCTATACACTTCTTTCTATTAAAGTAATAAAAGGAGAAGATACAAATATAGACAATTGCAAAACACACCAATGATATTGCAGATACAATCAGTACCAATGTTGATAAACCCATATATACCTTCTTTCTTGTTATTATTAAAGTGACACTGAAAAAGTAAAAGAAATCTTTGCTTTACTAAAGATTTGAACTACATCATTTAATTTATCAGTAACATTAAAACCTTCTAGAAAATTAAAAGATAGATTGTTAGAGCAAAAGACGAATGTGTCCTTAGCAGCTTCCTTATCAGCTTCTCTAAGAGTAGAGTCACTCGGGCTCACTACTTTATATTGATCATCCTCTTCAACTATACCTTTATCATTTACTGTAAACTTGTTGTAAGGATCTAAAGTAGTAGCATCTTTAGAACTTACTAGTTCAATATCTTGTCGCCACTGAATTCCATTATAAATTACTGTTCTTCTAGTATTATCTGCTGGTATTGTTACATCTACATTCTTTTCACCGACATTAATAAATTTCCGATCTGAGCTATTATTGTGTGAATAAGGTAAATAGGACACATTCATAATATTTTTGACAGACATTTGGCTGTCAGCTACATATCCAGAATCAACTGTTAATTTCAAGGTAAATTTAAGTTTTCCTACACTAGAAATTAATGCTCCTTTCGGAAGTAGATAATGTACATAAAACAACGGATTAATCAAATGGATTCTATCAGATTCAACAGTTATTTTAGAATTCAAAGAAGACGAACTAATATCTTCTACACTATTTTTATCATCATTAATGACTATCTTTCCAAAATCAGCAACACCTGTTATATCGGTAGAAATAGTTATGTTATCTTTAGTCACATCATTTACAAAGTACCATGTTGAATATCCAACACCAAATAATGATAAAATAGCAAAAAAAGGTACCACAAAACCAAATAGCAATGATTTCATGTACCTTTTCATATAAGAACTCCCTTAAAACTTAAAGATTATTAGACTACTTAGTAGTAACAATTTCAGCTTCAAAGCTAATAGTAATGGATTGATCCTTTACAGCGCTCTTCATAGTTTCATATTCAGCCGCTGTAGAAGGCTTTTTATCAGTATATGCAACAGTCACCTCAGAAATATCGAAAACCTCATATTTTGGAGTATCGCTTTTTACTTCTAATTTAGATATTTCTTTTGTAAGAGTTAAGACATCAGCGGAGGAAGTTTGGTCATTGAATGTGAAATTAACATATTCAGCAACTTTTGGAGAAATAGTAATTGTAGTAGTTACTTTATAAAAAGTTCCATCAACGAACTTATCATCAGAAGGGTTGGCATCTCCCTCATATGCTTTCAAAAACTCTTTGAAAGTTCCATCAAAATGAACATTCTGACGATCATGGGGCATTCCATCAGTTGTATCATCTGGTTGATCAAGAACTAGACTAGCTAGACTAGCATCCTCAGATTGTTCGAACACAGCACCTACAACCTTCTTTTCTGTAGGTTCTACTGTAATTCCTTTCTCACCAGTAACGATACCACTGTTGAAATACCATGTTGCATAACCAGATCCAATCAAAGAAGCGACTGCCAACACAGGAATACCAAAAGCCAAAACAAATTTTTTCATTTTTCAAAATATCCTTTCATTGCGTAGATTTAGAAAAATCTTTCGTGGTTTTATTTATATAACTTAGCTATATTTAATTCAAGAAATTTCAATATATTGTTTTTTTTAGAAAAAATATCTATTTTTTTATAATTTTGGATTGGATTAGCAAAAAGAAAAAGGAAAAATGAACACTTTTAATTTTTTGTATTTAATTTTTGCTAAATACTTTTTAATAATTAAATCTTTAGTCTGCTATCATACCGAGTAAATTAAGCTCAATTGTGACTATTTTTTAATGAATATTAGCTTTTATGTAATTCCTTTACAATTAGCTTACATAATTTGCTCTAATCGATTCTACAACTCCTTAAGTATTAGTCCTTTGATTGTGTCTATTTAATATTTAACACACATATATAAATAGATAAAACCAATAACTTGATTTTGTAATAACAACGAGTCTTACACAATTCAGCCTTATAAGTACAATTCAAATTATGTTTCTTCATTTTTTTAAAATTTACTATTGCATTTTTATTTCGACTTGTGTATATTTACTTCCGCTATCTTAAATAGCGATGGACCGTTAGCTCAGTTGGTAGAGCAGCTGACCCTTAATCAGCGGGCCAAAGGTTCGAGTCCTTTACGGTCCACCACCTAGATATTATCACCACTCATAATGAGTGGTTTTTTATTTCATCTTTATTTACTTATATTAGAAGATATAATACTTTTGCTTGCAAAAAGTATAGAAAGAAGGTTAAAAATGAGATTACAAGGAAAAGTTGCAATAGTCACAGCATCTACTAGAGGAATTGGATTTGCTATCGTCAAATCATTTCTAAATGAAGGGGCAAAAGTCTATATGGCTGTTAGAAACATTCAAAGAGCTAACGATTCAACAGCTCAGTTTCCTAAAGAATGGCAGGAAAGAGTATTTCCCGTATTTTGTGATGCATCTAAAGAAGAAAGCTTTTCTTCTTCAGTAGAAGAAGTAGGTAAAAAAGAAGGTCATATAGATATCTTGGTCAACAATTTTGGAACTAGTGACCCTACAAAAGATAGAGACTTAAGAAATACTGATCCAAAAGTATTTATCGATACGATAAGTATCAATCTTAAAAGCGTATTTATGACTTCACAAGCAGCACTAAAGTATATGGATAAAAACGGCGGATCTATCATCAATATCTCTTCTATCGGAGGTAAAGTTCCAGATTTGTCTCAAGTAGCTTATGGAACTTCAAAAGCGGCCATAAACTATTTAACTCAATTGATTTCAGTAACTGAAGCCAGAAACAACATTCGTTGTAATGCTGTTCTACCTGGAATTACAGCAACTGATGCCGTAAAGCAAAACATAAACGAAGCATTCCAAGGAATGTTCTTAAAGCATGTTCCTTTAAATAGAATGGCTTTACCTGAAGAAATAGCCAATGCTGTATTATTCTTCGCCAGCGATGAATCTAAATACATCACAGGCCAAGTTCTAGCAGTTGCAGGTGGATTTGATATAGCGACTCCGCTTTATGGGGATTTCATCGGAAAAGATAGATCTAAGTAAAACTAATAGTCGAATCAAATACTTTGAATAAGTGCATATTAAAAAGATATGCACTTTTCATTTTCATAAATATTTGCATATTTACCAAAAAAGCTGAGATTTGATATTTCAAATTAGGATTTTCTAATTAAGACCCAATTCAAAATAATCTAGTTTTCTATTTATAAAACTTCATTTTTTCTCTTTTCTTCTATCACTTTGTTTTTATGGTATTTCAAAGAATAAGAGTATTGTTTCCACAAGCAATAAAGACTAAATGCAACAACAGGATAACCGACAATTGTAGGAATCATATAATTGAGCAATTCCAAAGTAGCCATATAAGATCCCAAAGCTAATACTAACACTTCTACAATAGTAAATATAATTGAAACTACTAAAGATAGAACGATATTTATATTGTTCATTCTCTTTTTATAAATTAATAAGAAATATGAGAAGAAAAGACATACTGCAATTAAGATACTTGGAATAATAACAATACAAATTAAATTTCCAGGCTGACCATAGCCATTCAAAACACCATGAGACATATCACCTTCAATATGAAAGAAAGGCTGAGCTATAAAGACCAATAAGAGAGGTGCTAGTAATGAACAAAAAGCACCAATCAAATACAAGAAATATTTTTTCATACTATTCAAATCCTTTCCTCCTCTCAAAACAAATTATACTACTTTTTATCACTTGTCATGTAAAACCCACATATTTTTCAACATTTGCAATCTTAACACTAAATTCACTATGAATATAAAAAGACCACCTTTTAAAAGGTGGTCTAGTTTATTCAAGTGTATTACTTAGACTCTGTTTTCTTGGCAGCTGCAGCCTTACGGTTGAAGCGATCAATACGTCCAGTCTTAGAGTTGAGGTTGACCTTACCAGTGTAGAAAGAGTGGCAGTGTGAACAAGTATCAACATTGATGCTCTTCTTGGTAGATCCAACTACAAATGAAGTTCCGCAAGTGGTGCAGGTGACTGTAGCCTGATAATAGGCTGGGTGAATGTCTTTTTTCATAAATGCTATATCCTCCCGGGTATTCGTTTCCAACGAATCCCTTAGCGGGAAGAATATAGGCTAATTCAGTAAAAAAATCAATAAGAAGACATAAATTTAAAGAAATCTTTTAGCTTCTATGTTTGGATTTAGTGCTATTTTCTAATTTCAAAAGAAAACAATGCTTTATCATTCGATTCAAAAATAATATTTATTCCAAATAAAGACAATCAAGCACTATTAAAAACTAAGTTTTAAATGTTTTATACTCGCAACAAAATAATAAAGTTGAATTATATAACCATAAAAAAGATACACTCTAGAACTGAACTCACAATTGATGCTCTATCATTATTAACTTTGATAATAACTTTGATTGTTTCAGGAATATATTCATTTGCTATCGAGATTACAAACCATAACGAAGACTATTGAAAATAAAGCGTAAAAACAAGGAATAATACAAAGTAAAAATTAGTTTTCTTCATCACTGCTTCCATTATCAATCACTTCTCTGAGCCCTTGTTGGTAGAATCAGTGAACTCTATTGATGGATAATCACTAGCCATTGTATTTTTGAGTGACTCATACACTTCCCTAGTGTTTTTCAAATGGTCAGGATGGTGTGTTTTCTCGTCCTTGGTTTTAATTTGAAGCACAGAGTCATGATTCATTATCTTGATTTCAACTATCTCATCAACATCAATTATATCCTTGCCATCATAATTATTAATGATAATCTGATCAATAGATAACTCTATAGGTGCTAAGTTTAGATTATGGTTATTCCATCTTGTTTCCTTGACCAACAAAAAGAAAATTACAACTGAAATGATTAAGGTCAATATAATAATGGCAAGACCGAGATATATCCGATCGATATGCATGTGCTCTATCATCATGAAGAAATCCAAGGCGTATTCTCTCGGCCAGGCTATAACGAATATAGCCAAGGCCAGTCCCACTATCCATATAATTGCTTCGCTTATGATGACCTCTTTTATAACGAATTCTTTCTTCCTTATAGCTTTTATCATATTACTACTCCTTCAATTCACCATTTTTAAAATTGATTACTTATTTTCAAAAGCAGTTATCTAAGTTTACCATATGCTAGAGGCCAGAACTTTACTTTTTCTTTTATATTTTGAAACTCGTGATCTATCAACTTAAATACATCAATAGCAAACATAAAATTAAATGATATTTATATTCTTATTACCAGTTTCTTCTTTATTGCTTCTTTATGCTGCGTTTTGTAATGTATGCTTCTTGAATTTCTAGCGGTAACCGCTTATGAAAGTCAACGGATTAATCAAAAGCATTCCAAATGCCAAGAATCCAAAAACTAGGAGCATAATCAACAATTAAATAATTATCGCTACAACATTCATATCCAATTCAACCTTCTAATAGATATAGCCTATCTTTAACAATATTAAGAATTAAAGCATTTTATTTTTTAAATATCAAAATTGCTTTCGCTGTCGTTGTTTTCGTAATTGTTACCACCTAAACTTTTCATGATTTATACTACCATCTAGATGAAAATG
>ULXM01004181.1_pt1 | contig 29080 bp, 29 predicted proteins | sample 1961271 | NCBI WGS metagenome assembly ULXM01 (sample SAMEA4835838, study PRJEB28245) | human gut metagenome | biome: gut microbiome; material: fecal sample | place: Denmark | collected 2008 | reverse complement strand
AACGGTCCCGGAGTAGAACCATCGTAGCGGAGAAAGCGTTGGTGACATGCACGGATTTTTGTTGGTGACATGCACGGATTTTCAGATTGCCATTTTTGAAAGAATATGATAGTGTTTTTATAATGAGGTTTTACTGGAAGGGAGTTACCATTGAATACAGATTCTTATATTTTATTTATTAATTACCTATATAATATCAACAACATTCCGATCTGCTTGATTGAGGATCAGACACCGATTCTGCAGATCCCGTCTGCAGACTGGTTCTATCCGGCAATTCAGCCTTATGTAAAAAGTATGCTTGAACGCGAGAAGGATGTTACGTATATGTCCACTTCATATGAGGCTCTTTATGGCCTGATCCATATTCGTGAGAACGATGAGCTGATTTTCGTAGGGCCCTATTTTACCACTCCGGTCACACAGGATTATCTGTCGCTGCTCATGACCCAGTTAAAGGTCAACGATGCAGATTATGACCATTGCAAGATTTTTCTGACAGGCATTCCAAGCGGACCTTTGCACCGTTTTCTCTCTTATTTGTCATGCTTAAACTTCTGTTTCAATCATGACATTCTTCCGATTGAAGATATGGATTATAATCCAAATATCCACCACAATCAGGAGGCTTTGATCCAGAAAACTTACACAACTGCTACATATGAGTCCAGAGAAAATGATATGCCACACAATACCTACCTGCATGAGATGCACCGCCTGGAACTGATCGCAAATGGTGATACCGAGGGGATGCGGAAGCTGATTGCAACACCGGTTCCGGGAAATCAGGGGCACATCGGGAACGATTCCCTGCGGCAGGCCAAGAATATATTTATTGCAGCCTGCACTCTTTATACCAGAGCTGCGATTTCAGGAGGTCTGGATGCAGAAGAGGCCTACAATCTAAGCGATGTCTACATTCAGACCAGTGAGAATTATAAGAGTGTATCCGATGTGGAACGCCTGATGCGCCAGATGCCAATGGATTTTACAGAACGTGTAGAACGAGAGGTTAAATTCAAAAATGTCTCTCCTTCTATCGTTTCCGCAATTCATTATATTAAGGAACATGTTAACCAGCCTCTTCAGGCACAGGACATTGCCTGGCATGTAAACTTAAGCACTTCTTATTTTCTGAAACGTTTTAAAGCCGAGACCGGTGTTGGCATTTCTGAATTTATTAATCAGGTAAAGGTCGAGGAAGCCTGTGTTCTGCTTACCTATACGGAGAAGTCTCTGACAGAAATCAGCAATTACCTGTATTTCTCCAGCCAGAGTTACTTCCAGAATGTATTCAAAAAAATCATGGGTGTCACTCCCGGTGTTTACCGTAATGCTAAAAAGGTTCCTCCTTTTATGCAGAAGGACCACTGATATAAAAGGTGCAAACAAGTGCCCAACGAATAAAAGAAATCACCGATGCTTCCTTCTGCGCATATCGCTCAGTGATAGACTGAATTCTTCCATCATCTGCTTTCCTGCCTGACGGAGCATCTGTCGGTAATCCGGATTTATCTGAAGCTGCTTTCGAAGCAGCTTTCTTTTTTTCTTTCCTTCTCTGCCACCCAGATCATTTAATGTCCGTATCTCCGCCTGCGCGATCCATTCAAACAGCAGATTAACAATCTGTCTGCGTTCCTCCGGCGAGAGGGAATAAATCCAGTTATGCATTGTCCGGTCAAATAACTGACTATCCCTATCTCTTTGCGGAATCGTCACAAAGCAGGTACCGAATACCCGCCAGGAACCCGGATCATGCTGCCGGAAACCGCTCTCTCTGCTGCTGACCACCTGATAGTTCCGATCCTGCTCCAACAGCATTCCTATAAAAGAAGATTCCGGAACATATTTCCGGATCTTATCCCGGATTCTTTCATATCCCACACTTCTTAATATACTTTTTGCAAAGCCCGGTCCATCATTATTATAAATCTGGTGGATCTGCTCCTGAACGGAGGGCTTCGCTTTTGCCGCTGCATATACTGCCAGATTTCCTCCCTTTGAATGTCCGCCCAGAATCAGATGAGTGTCTCCCCTCTGCCTAAGCTTCCCGGCCACCAGATTCAGATACATAACTGCCCGCCTCTGCGCCGGAACCACCTCAAAACACATATGAAAATTCTCCTTCCATCCGATCATCGTATTGTCCGTACCTCGGAATGCAACAAAATATAACTCCGGACTCACCTCCATACACAGTGCTGCAAACTGGCTCTGTTGCTCTTCATCTAACAGATTCTGGTAATACATCAGTTTCAGTTCTGCAAAGCGTTTGGTCTCCGCCATCCGTCTCATATAGAATGGCGCCATTTTAATCAGGGAAAATTCATGCAATATCTTCCGTTCACTCTCCGTCTCCCAGAATCGTTCCGATGCTTCCCTTAGGGTTATCGTGCACTCCTCCCATGGCGATGCCACAATAGACTGAAATTCCACGTAAGCCAGATTGGATAACAATAATCCGTCCACCTCATTAAACGGGCTTTCCTCAAAGCTTAAATCCCCTCTCCAATTCAGATAATCGATCATTGTTCCCATCTGCTCACCTCACATTTCTATAGTATTTAGTATTCGCAGATGGTCATGGAAATTATGCCGATACTTTTTATTTTCTTACGATTCTTCATATCCTCCTAAGGAAATGTTTATATTTTCATCATTTTTTAAACACACATTAAACACACATTTCCCGTATATTAAAACTTGTAAGAGCTTTTCATATATTTGAATCCTCTCTCCCCTCATTTAAGAAATGACCGGAGCTTCGAAAGAAGCCCCGGTCATTTTTATGCTTTATTCTGTTCTGCTACCAGATGCTCTGCTCCGTAAATCTTACGCAGCTTCGGTTTCTCAATCTTTCCGGTAGGATTTCGCGGTATATCCGCAAAGATGATCTTCTTTGGCCGCTTATAACGCGGAAGTGCCAGACAGAACTGGTTCATTTCCTCTGCTGTACAGCTGAAACCATCCTTAATCTCAATAATCGCCGCTGTAATCTCACCTAACCGCTTATCCGGCAGGCCGATGACTGCCACATCCTTGACTGCGGAATGACTTCTGATGAAATCTTCAATCTGTACTGGATAAATATTCTCACCACCACTGATGATGACATCCTTTTTCCGGTCTACCAGGAAGATAAACCCATCCTCATCCTGCATTGCCATATCTCCGGTGTAGAGCCAGTCACCCTTTAGAATCTCGGCAGTTGCTTCCGGATTCTTATAGTAACAGGTCATGACACCGGGACCTTTGACACAAAGCTCTCCGACCTCTCCCTGCTTTACCTCATTGCCGGACTCATCGACAATCTTAACCTCCCAGCCATAGCCAGGTACACCAATAGCACCTACCTTATGGATATTCTCAACACCAAGATGCACGCAACCAGGTCCGATAGATTCAGACAATCCATAGTTTGTATCATACTGATGCTTCGGGAAATAAGCCTTCCAGCGCTTGATCAGACTCGGCGGTACCGGCTGTGCTCCAATATGCATCAGTCTTAGCTGATCCAGCTGATAATCTTCCAATTTAATATCTCCTCGATCCAGAGCATCCAGAATATCCTGTGCCCATGGAACCAGAAGCCACACGATCGTACAATGTTCCTTTGAAATCGCATCCATGATAAACTCCGGCTTGGTTCCCTTTAACAGGACTGCCTTACCACCGGAAATCAGACTTCCGAACCAATGCATCTTTGCTCCGGTATGATAAAGCGGCGGAATACAGAGGAATACATCCTCCTTCGTCTGTCCATGATGGTTCTGTTCAACCTTAGCCGCATGCATCAGACTGGTGTGATTATGTAAAATTGCTTTTGGAAAACCGGTTGTTCCTGATGAGAAATAAATGGCTGCATTATCATCATCCCGAATCTCAATCTCCGGTTTCCGGCTGGAGCAGTTCGCTACCATGCTGTTATAATCCTCAGCGAAGCTCGGACAGTTGTCGCCCACATAAAACAGCAGACGATTGGTACTGATTTCTTCTGCAATCTCCTCTACCCGTCCGATAAACTCCGGTCCGAATACCAGAATATCTACATCGGCCAAATCCAGACAATACTGAATTTCATCCGATGCATATCGGAAGTTCAACGGCACAGCCAATGCTCCGGTCTTTAAAATACCGAAATAAATCGGCAGCCATTCCAGACAATTCATTAGCAGGATTCCGACCTTATCATCCTTTTTGATTCCACGGCTTAATAAAAGATTGGCAAACCGGTTTGCCTTCTCGTCAAATACACTCCATGTAATCTCACGCCGGTAATGAACCAGCGGATTCGGCTCCATTAATTCATACTCTTTCCATGTAACCCGGCGGCGTTCCTTAATCTCCGGGTTAATCTCAACCAATGCCACATCATTGGCATACTCCCTGGCATTCCGTTCCAGTAAATCTGTAATCGGCATTTTATGTTCCTCCTAACCAAAACTACTGACATTTTAGCACGTCACAGTAAAAAAGTAAAGAAAAGGGCAAATTTCGCATAAAAATAGCTGTTTTTTCAAAAATATCATGAAAAAATGAGATAAGCTGACATCTAAATCTTGTTTTTTTTGAGAAAATGCACTAGAGTATTAAGGAAGATTTTTTTTAAGATAAAATAATTGTAACCCGAATCGAAAAAATGAAAGGTACAGGTATTTGGAATGAAAAAATACAAGGAAATGAGTAAAGACGAATTATTGACATTGAAGGCAGCTCTTCAGGAGAAATATGAAGAAGAGCAGTCTAAGGGGTTAAGCCTGAATATGGCAAGAGGTAAGCCCGGCTTCTCCCAGCTCGCTCTGTCAATGAAAATGCTGGACGAGATCAACAGTTCTTCCGATATGAGAACTCTGCTTGGTAATGATACCCGGAACTACGGAGATCTGGATGGTATCGGTGAATGCCGTCAGCTTATGGCAGATATGATGGAAACGAAGAAAGAGAACATTGTTGTTTACGGTAACTCCAGCCTAAATATTATGTACGATACCGTTTCCCGTTCCATGACACATGGTGTTAATGGTTCTACCCCTTGGTGCAAGCTTGATAAGGTGAAATTTCTTTGCCCTGTACCGGGATATGACAGACATTTTAAGATTACAGAATTTTTCGGTATTGAAATGATCAATATTCCGTTGCTGGATGACGGACCGGATATGGATCTGGTTGAGCAGTATGTTAATACCGATCCGGCAGTCAAAGGTATCTGGTGTGTACCAAAATATGCGAACCCAACCGGTATCTCTTATTCGGATAATGTTGTCAAACGTTTTGCCGCATTAAAGCCTGCCGCTGAGGACTTCCGTATCTTCTGGGATAATGCTTATTGCATCCATCATTTATATATGGATAAGAAGGTTCACATTCTGAACATTATTGATGAGTGCGAGAAGGCCGGAAATCCGGATATGGTTTATATGTTTGGTTCTACTTCCAAGATCACGTTCCCTGGTTCCGGTGTTTCCGCAATCGCAACCTCACCTAAAAATGTGGAGTTTATTAAGAAACAGCTGACTGTACAGACCATTGGTCATGATAAGATCAATCAGCTGCGTCATACCCGTTTCTTTAAGAATATTGACGGTATGAAGGCTCATATGGATAAGCATGCCGAGATCCTGCGTCCGAAGTTCGAAGCAGTCATCAATGAATTCGACCGCGAACTGTCCGGACTGGAGATTGGTACCTGGACCAGACCTGTCGGCGGATACTTTATCTCTTTCGATGCTTTAGACGGCTGTGCCAAGGCTATCGTCGCTAAATGTAAGGAAGCAGGCGTTGTACTGACCGGTGCCGGTGCTACCTTCCCGTACGGCAAGGATCCGAAAGACAGCAATATCCGTATTGCTCCATCTTTCCCTGAACCGGAGGAACTAGAAGCTGCAGCCAGAATCTTTGTTCTCTGCGTAAAGCTTGTAAGTATTGATAAGTATCTTTCAGAAATGAATTAAACTAATTATCAGGAGAATACCATGATTTATACCGTTACTCTGAATCCGGCCCTGGACTATATTATGCATGTGGAGCATTTTGAGAAAAACAGGATCAACAAGACCTCTTCCGAACTGCTTTTACCGGGCGGAAAAGGCATCAATGTCTCTATTGTACTTCATAATCTGGGGATGAGCAGTACTGCTCTCGGATTCATTGCCGGCTTTACCGGACAGGAGATTCGCAGAAAGCTTCAGGGGCTGGGCGTTACGGATGATTTTATTGAGCTTCCGGACGGGCACTCCAGAATCAATATGAAGATCTGCAGTCATGAAGAAACCGAATTAAACGGCATGGGACCTATCATTGATGAGGCCTCTTTGCTAAAGCTATATACGCAACTGGATCGGCTGGTGACCGGAGATGTTCTGGTTCTGGCCGGCAGTATCCCTGCTTCGCTTCCGGACAACATTTATCAGGATATTATGAAGCGGGTCGAAGCAAAGGGTGTCATGACAATCGTAGATGCCAGAAAAGATCTGCTGGAGAATGTTTTGGAGCTTCGACCGTTTTTGATCAAGCCAAACAACTTTGAACTGGCAGAATTGTTTGGTCTGGAAGAACTCTGGGACAAGCAGGAGGTCCTGCGTTATGCAAAGGAATTACAAGAACGTGGCGCTCGAAACGTCCTGGTCTCTATGGCAGGTGCCGGTGCTGTTCTCGCTGCTGAGGATGGCAGCACCTATGAGAGTCCAGCTCCGGACGGAACTGTGATCAATTCCGTAGGTGCCGGAGATTCCATGGTTGCCGGCTTCTTATATGGACTGCTAACCACGGAATCCTTTGAACAGGCTTTCTATACCGGCCTCGCCTGTGGCAGTGCCAGTGCTTTTTCTGAGCAGTTGGCGACAAAAGATGCCGTCGATGCGATTTTGAAACATCTGATTTAGAAAATCCAGATCATCAATATAAAATAAAAGTCAAAATATCAAATACTTTGGTAAAAGCTCTGATATTCTGACTTTTATTTTTTACGCGCTGTCGCTGATTCTATTTAATTGTCGGACTCGTTTTACAGATTATAACCAACCTCAAAGGCCTTCTTATTAATCTCAATCGTCTTCGGAGGCACTGTCTTCTCGATAACTTCCAGCCAGTCTTCCTTTGTATAATTCATATGCTGTGCAGCAACACCCAATACGATAATATTGAATACCTTCGCATTACCGAGCTTTTTAGCTTCTGCCATCGCATCTACAGAGTATACCTTATACTTCTCTGATAACTCTTCAATAATTCCTTCCGGATATTCTGCTGCTCCGGTTACAACTGTGATCGGATCCATACGCTGATCATTTACAACGATTACGCCATCCTTCTTTAAGAAATGGGCATAACGCTTAGCCTCCAGACGTTCAAATGCAATCAGCACATCTGCCTGTCCTTCTTCTACGATCGGTTCTGCTACCTTATCACCATACCGTACATAAGTTACAACACTTCCACCTCGCTGTGCCATACCATGTACCTCGGACAACTTCACATCATATTTGGCATGTAATGCAATACCGCCAAGAATCCGGCTGGTAAGCAGAGTACCCTGTCCACCAACACCAACAATCATAATATTCTTTGTTTCCATGTTCTTCTGCCTCCCTACTTCTTCTCTGTCTGAATTGCATCAAACTTACACAACTGCTTACATAAGCCACAGCCATTACACATGGTCTCATCAATTGCAATCGTACCATCCTCATTCTTTGTTAATGCAGGGCAGCCCGGACGCAGACACATTCCACACTTCTTACACTTCTCCGGAATCGGAACACACTTATTCGGGAATACATTTCCCTTTAAGAGTACACACGGCGACTTCGTAATAATTACGGATACACCATCCCGTGCGGTTTCTTCTTTCACAATCCGCTCCAGCTCTACTGTATCAAACGCATTCACCTCTACTACATTGGCAACACCGATTGCCTTACAGAGATTATATATATTGATTGCATAGGTAGGTTCACCATTCAGCATCTTACCGGTTGCTGCATGATCCTGATGTCCGGTCATTCCTGTTGTTGAATTATCCAGAATCATAACCGTACCGGTTGCCTGATTATATACCATGTTCATTAAGGAATTGACACCTGTATGCATGAACGTGCTATCACCGATAACAGCAACCCATTTTTTCACATAATCTTTGCCCTTTGCCTTCTCCATACCATGAAGAGATGAGATTGATGCGCCCATACAAATGGTCGTATCTACAACATTCAACGGTGCAACTGCACCCAGGGTATAACATCCGATATCTCCGGCAGCATGAATACCAAGCTTCTTCAATACGGTATATACACTTCTGTGTGGACAACCCGGACAAAGGATTGGCGGACGTGCCGGCACCTGCGCAGGTGTCTCTAAATCAAGCTCTTCATGCAGAACCGCCTTTCTCAGCATATTTGCACTATATTCGCCCTGTACTGTAAAGATCTCCTTACCATGGCAGGTAATTCCCCAGGAGCGAACCTGTTCCTCAATGATCGGATCCAGTTCTTCTACAATATATAATTCATCTACCTTTGCAGCAAAATCCAGAATCATCTGCTTTGGAAGCGGATTTACCAGACCAAGTTTCAACACGCTGGCATTCGGAAGAACTTCCTTCACATACTGGTATTCAATACCACAGGTAATTACACCGATCTTGGTATCGCCCATTTCCACACGATTGATTGGCATATCCGCACCATCTGCAGCCATCGCCAGTTCCCGCTTCTCTACATATATATGACGGCCTTTCGCGTTACCCGGCATCATAACGAACTTCGCAGGATTCCGCTCATATGGCTTATCCTCCGGAACAACCCGATCTTCTAATGTAACCAGTCCCTGTGAATGAGACAGACGGGTAGTCGTTCTTAAGATTACCGGTGTATCGTATTTCTCGCTTAATTCAAATGCATATTTCATGAAGTCTTTGGCTTCCTGACTATCAGACGGTTCTACAACCGGCACATGAGCAGCTCTGGCAACCGCACGGGTATCCTGCTCGTTCTGCGAGCTGTAAAGTCCCGGATCATCCGCTGCAACCAGTACCATACCACCGTTCACACCACCATACGACATGGTATATAACGGGTCAGATGCTACATTCACACCAACATGCTTCATACAGCACATAGAACGTACACCACTGATACATGCACCAATTGCAACCTCAGTTGCAACCTTCTCATTCGGTGCCCATTCTGCGTATACGCCGTCGTACTTTACAAGGCTCTCACTGATCTCCGTGCTTGGTGTTCCCGGATATGCGGAAGACACCTTGACGCCCGCCTCCCAGGCACCTCTGGCGATAGCCTCATTTCCCAACATAATCTTTTTTTCCATCGTTTGTTCCCTTCCTCTTGCTTCATCATCTATCTATGCAAAATTCACATAATATCTTACTCTGCCAGTCCAAATCAACAGTTCAGAATAGCAGCGCCCAGTTGAAATAATAGTACGGCATCCGGATGGAAATGTCAAGATTTCTGTCTCCCAGTCAAACTGCGTTCCGGTAATCTTACAGGCTTATACAGCTCCGGTATCAATCTATGTTCTACATAGTTTGTTGTATCTGAATAATCTCGTCCCGACCACACTCTGCAATATCCATAATATCCTCATAAGCAAAGCCACGGTTTAACATATTCTTAATGATCTGTATTCTTTTCTTACGTTCTTCTTCTACCCCATTGTCATACCCCAGCTTCCGTTCTCTACTGATCATATCCGCTAACGCTTTACACATATCCACAACCTCCTGCAGAATCTGCCGCAGTTTCTCCTCATCCTCCGAATACTTTATGAAGTTCAGAACCTCCCGCATGCTGCTGTGAAACTGCTCCTGACTATAGAAAAATAGATAATATATACCTTCTTGATATTTAATATATATTATCTATGTCTATTTGTCAATATTTTATTTATTTTTCATCAATTTACTCGTTTACAACAATCCATTTTTTCCACTCCTCCACCAGCGCTTCCAACCGATATCCGGCATTGGCAGGACTGCTGGAAGGCAGTTGGCAGATTTCCGGCAACCGTTTACCACGGTTGTATTTCTGAAACATTCGATATGCGGTTCCGCCATTCAAACAGATCCTCTTAATCGGTGCCTGCTGTAAGATCCACTCTATATCATTCGGCACTACATTTCGTATGGAACTATCAGAAGAACCCTCGATCTCGCAGGATGCGATCACATCCCACACTGCAATCCGATGTTTCAGCAAAAGAACCTTCTTCTGTTCTACTGTCAACGGAACTTCTTCATTAAATATTGCCGCCATGATTTTCCAGAACCGGTTCTGCGGGTGTCCGTAAAAAAATGCACTTTCTCTGGATTTTACCGATGGAAAAGAACCCAGAATCAAAATCCGGGAATGTTCGTCAAACACCGGTGCAATATTATGTTGCTGACGTTCTAATGCCATGCTTCCATTTCCTTTCGAATCTTCTCAATCAACGTTACATCCGCCGGCAACCACTCGACAGAATCCAGTTGCTCCTTTGTCAACCATTTGGCCGCTTCCGCCTCCTTTAAGACTAAGTTTCCTTTCTGTATCCGACACCAGAAACAATCCATAGACAAATGGAATGTCGGATAGTCATATTCTATGGTATCAATTAATTCACCAACTACAATCTCCGTATCCAGCTCTTCCCGAATTTCACGTTGTAATGCTTGCTGTGGCGTCTCACCCTCTTCGATTTTACCACCCGGGAACTCCCAGCCATCTTTCAACTCCCCATAACCGCATTAAGTAGCGAAAATTATAGGTCGTCCCTCTTTATCCTCGGAGCGAATTACCGCTGCAACTGCTCTGATTGTTTTCATATTAAATCTCCATTCATTTATTTCCATATCTTTACCGTGAATTTTTCCAATACTATCAACTCCTTATTGTCGTTTGCAGTTCTTGCATCTTGTTGTAGTATACAGCTAAACGTTTCTTTGTTGAATCACTGTCTACCGACGCTAACCACTCTTCAACATTTGTTGAATTAATCGCATTATTTCTAAGAACACCTGCTATATCCGAAGCTGTAACAATTAAAATATTTTTTATATAATACACCCCGGATTTTCCCTTTATAATTTTTTCAAGAACATAAAATAAACATACTAACACTAATTATATCATATCCATCCTTATTTACGGGAATAAAGTTTGCGGATTAGATAACTTTTGAAATTTTTATTTTTTGAAACTCTAATTTTCTTTTTATTGACTTTTTGCTACTATCGGGGTACAATCATGGCTAAGAAATGGGTTTTTTACTGAGTAATGTCTTCGGACTGGAAAAGGGTGCTCGTTTCTTTTTTTATGTTCATAATATCATACAGATACATTTTACCATCCTTTGCATGTCGAATGACCATTATTACATTAAAAACATTATATCTTTCAATTTCTCCAACTTCATCAAACACTGGCAACGCAAATCTTGACTCATAGCGATACCAACCATACATTGCATCTATAGTATGCTTTTCTTTATAATTTTCAGTAAATTTCTTTCCGGCTGCAATTTCAATCAATTCTGGTAATTCCTGTGCAGCATTAGCTTTTGCCTTCGCATTTGCTCCTTTTAAAATATGTGTATAATTTGAATGAGTATACTCATCCGGCAAATCGGTTCCAATATAAACCGCATCATTGCTATCATCAATTGTGTAAATATCTCCTACATATTGCTTTAGATATTCTTCAACATCATCCCACTTTACAGATTTTTTCCCTTTAAATATGATGTCATGAATAAATACCGTTTTCTTTCCATCTATATCCTCGATCACATTTACTTTTCTTTCCACGTTTATCTCCTTCTGTTTTGCTTGGATATACGCATTGCGTTAAGTTGAAAATAAAAAAAATAGAACCACATATCGTAACCAATAATAAACCGTCATCCGTAAAATCATTCTATTTATGTACTCTTTCGATTCGACATTCTATCTCTGCTCTATACTTTAACAAACGCAACAGATAATCTGGAAGCTCCCTTTTCTCTGCTTCCCAATCCTGAACTGTACGGTACGGAATGCCATAATAGTCACTAAATTCACGTCTATTCATTCCCATTTTTTCTCTTAGTTCTTTTACTTCTTTTCCTCTACTCATGGTCAATCTCTCCTGTCGACATAACGCATTGCGTTATTTAATGGTACCCGATATAAGTTATTTTGTCAATCCGCTATATTTTCACCTCACATCATATTTCACCCATATATTTTTATAAAACAAAAAAGACAGATCCACGTTCCCCCTACTCCTCCTCATACGTCTGCCGGAATATTTCCTTCTGTATCACATAGATGTCCCGGATATCCTCTTTCCGGATAGCCAGATAATCCCCCGGTCGTCCAAGGAAATATTCCTGATCCCGGTCCACCGGGTATACCCGTGTCCGCCTGGTCAGCTCCTTCGCATAGATTCCGGCTCCCGGTTTCGGATAGCAAAGATGTGCGACCTCATCCAGACTGATATATGCTCCCTCCGGCACCGTTTCCACCGCCGGCAGGAAGTCAAGCATTCGTTCAAATACGTCTAACGGCTCCTCTGTCGGTTCATAAGTCTTCTCAAACTTCTCTCTGGTAATATCATATACTTCGCCGCGGCAGCCGATCATGATATAAATATTCTCATCGGCCTTCACCGTCAGTCCCGCTTCATTTTCCAGTGTCTTCATGCAGATCTTATGTCCCGGCTCCGCCACATCCGTTGACCGCACATATGCCCATGAGATCTTCCGTTTGCAATACGACTGCATAGCATAGATTTCCTCTGCATGGGTTTCCGCATAATCCTCTACCCGGATGCGGTCACAATCCTGATAATAAGAAGCTGCCATCTTCAGGAAATATTCCATGGTATCTGTCATATCTTCTCCTGACATCTGCACCTTCAGGATCGCAGATGATATTCTGCCACTGCCGCAATTCGCAGTACCCTTCACCAGTCCGAAATCTCCGATCAGATAATCCAGAAAATCCAATGCCCGCACACTCTTCGTATCACTTAAGAACAGGAGCTGTTCCTCCTCCTGCGTACTCCACGCCAGCAATAGCATATGACAGGAGAATGCTTCCAGCTGTTTCTTTCTATCCTTATATAACTGCTCCCACTGATCTGATATCATCTGCTTTGCCAGCTCTTCTCCCTGTGCATCATCCAGCTCAATCATAACCAGAGGTGCCTCTGCATAGCAGTATTTCCGCTTCATGCCGTCCCTGTTCAATTCTTCCTGTGTAAATCCATACTTATCTACTGCCATCTGCTTCTCCTCACTATCTATCCTCTGTCCTTTCATCCGCGACACGTTTTCCTGTCAATTTATTCAAATCCATGTCACCTTGCACTTCCTGTTATTTCTCCCGCTCCTCCGTCACAAATTGCCCGGAGAATGTCTGGAAACTATGACTCACATGGGTAAAATGCAGCACCACCCGATCAAACTGACGCTTTACCACCTTGGCGTACACACCGGTAAATACCGCATGACCGTCTTTGGTCGCTGCAAAAATCTCCACATCCGAGAACACCTTTAAGTCTGCCTGGAAATCATCCAGCTCCACTACCGCACGTTTGCAAGAGAACTGTACCAGTCTGGCCGGAAGCGGTTCCTCCTGAATCAGCTTTCCTTCAATCGGATACAGATTAAATAAGATCCAGTCATCCACCGGAGTTAATACGTCAAACTCAACATTGGCGATCAACAGCTGATACTCGCCGCCGATACCGATCACCTCATTTACAATGACCGGTTTCTGGATGCCCTTTGCCGTAATCTCCATACGGTTATGCACCTCTACCGGACAGTTGACCTTCTCCAGACTCTCCGTGGAGATCAGCACCTGTCCACCGACACTGTAGCTCTCAATGCGGGAGCACTCATTTACCACCCGCCCGATGACGTTATAACGCATCATCTTCTCAGAACCTACATTTCCGATAAATGCCTCCCCGCGATGGATACCGATTCCCATTTCCAGTGCCGGATATCCCTTTCTGGCACAGTAAGCATTCACCTCGCCCATAAGATTCTGCATCGTGATGGCTGCCGCTATCGCTTCTGCGGTCTGTTCCTTCGATGGCAGTGGCGCACCGAATACAGCCAGAATCCCATCTCCGAGAAACTCAATGACTGTCCCATGATACTGCGTGATCGCCTCTACCATTTTTCCGAAAAACAGATTTAAAAGACCGGTTACCTCCTCCGGCTCCAGCTCCTCAGACAGAGAAGTGAAGCCCCGCAGGTCTGACATCATAACCGTCAGCTCCCGTTTCTCTCCACCCAGAGCGGCTCCTTCCGAGTTCTCCATGATCACATCGATCACTTTATCCGAGAAATAACGTCCCAGAATCAGATGCAACAACTCATTTCTGGACTGCAGCTGCTCATTTAACCGTACGATTTCTCTGGCTGCCAGCAGATCACCGGCCTGCTTTTGCAGCATTTTCTCATAATTCTTCGTCACCTCATGCTGCCATGCTGTCTGCTCAATCCGCACAATATCCGAATGCACAAACGGCTTCGTCAGAACAACCATTGCACCATGCTCATAGCATGACACATCTATCTGCCTGCTCCGCTCCTCCACCATGAAGAAAACAGGCACTCCTGCCAGTGCCTGCTGATTTTTAAGCAATGACAGCAGGCGGAATTCTCCTGCCTCTGCCATCTGATAATCCATAATAATAAGCGACGGGGTACTGATCCGGGATCGTTCTCCCCTGCTCTGTGCCTCGACTGCCTTCTCAACTGCCTCAACCGACAGCATACAGAAAGCCCGCATACTTCCGGTCGAGTTTATCTGTCTCTGTGTATCTATCATTTCCTTCCGGTCGCTTCCTACAACCCAGATCAACTTCTCCAATACGCACTTCCTCGCTTTCTCATATGCTTGATTTCCATCCGTCTTAACGCTTCGAATGCCATGCATCCTTTCCCTTTTTCGCAGTTCCGAGTGCTACACTCTTGCACGCATCACACAGGGTACCGGTTCGGATCGGTGCTCCGCAACGTTCACACGGAACCCGTATCGTGGAGCTTTTCGGAATCTCCAGATATTCCTGCTTAAAGAAATAATTGATCACCCGGCGCGGAACTCCGGTCTCCTTCTCGATCACCAGTGCCGGTGCCATTCCGACCTTATCCAGATAATTCCGGACGGTCTGATAATCATCATAATTCTCTGTACCGCAATCATCACAGCGATAAATGCCCATGGATACGTTGCTCAGGTTCTTGCTTCCGCAGTTTCTGCACGTAAGCGGGATCCGATTGATCCGAAGCGCATTTGTATTCCGCGGCTGTCTGGCAAAGCTCATATGTGACTGTCCGGTCACTGCTTCTGCTGTCGGTTGTTTCTGCACATGCCCGGCTGCCTCTGTATCATTCGCCTCTGTACCATCCGAAGTCTCCATCGGCTGTGCCAGATATTTTAACTCTTCCTCCAGCTCTCTCATTGCCATTTCCGGATTCTGTGCATAATAGATCATCTGCACGTTATTTAAATAAAATCGAAATGTCTCATTTAACGGTGCATCGTCTATCTGAAACGGAATAATGTTCTTCCGTTCGGAAATCGCACTGTCTGTCTCCTTCTCCACCCAGATGGAATCCTGCGACCGCTCTGATAAGAACAGTAAGAACACTTCACATTCCCGAATTGCCTTCGGAATCTCCTTTGCATAACTGGAGCCTGCCGGAATATGCTCTGGTGCCTGCCAGCAGTAGATTCCCATTTCTTCTAATTTACGCACAATCCTATCCACGAAAGCCCGATCTTTGGAACTATAACTGATAAAAACAGATTTTCTGTCTGCCATATTTCTGCCTCCTATACCTGTAATTTTCTCTATCTCCCTAAGATACGACCCGGTTTCGCCCAGTCTCTTTTGCCTCATACAACTTCACATCTACATATTCAATATTCTCATCTGCCGGAATATCCGCATCCAGTTCGCGGACACCAAACGACATCGTTACCCGGATTTCCTCTGTTTCATATGGGCACCCCTGTGCCTCTACCGTTGTCCGGATTTCCTCTGCCAATTGAACTGCCTGCTCCAGATCTCGTCCCGGAAGCAACAGGATAAACTCCTCACCACCCCAGCGGATGACCTCTCCATTCCCCCGGATACTCCTCTGTAGAATATCTGCAATATACATCAGTACTGCATCTCCGACGGTATGCCCATAGGTATCATTTACCTTTTTAAAGAAATCAATGTCACACATGATCACGGATACCGGCTGATTTCGCAGCGCCGGTCTGACACTGTCACTGTAATACTCATAGAACCCGCGCCGGTTCTTAAGTCCGGTCAGCTGGTCCACCTGTGCCTCATGATATAACAGATGGGACTCCAATGTCTTACCGCAATAAACGGCAGCCAGCCGGAGTCGGTTCACATCCCTCTCGTCAAACCCATCCGTGCCGTTCTCACTCATCTTATTAATTGCCTGAAAAGCACCGATCACCTTACCCTGTGTATTCGTAACCGGTATACATAAAATTGAACGGGTCTTGTATCCGGTCTTGCGATCTACCTCCGGATTAAACCGGCTATCTCCATATGGATCATTGATCAATATAATCTCATTATTTCGAATCGATGCTCCGACAATCCCGGAACCCTCCGGAACAATGATCTGCTCACTGTCCAGTGCCGCCAGTGTCCAATACTGCTTTCTCTTTACGTCCCAGTACCAGAAGGATGCCCGGTCCGAATTCACCAGACACCGCCCCATATTTGTCAGAAGCATCAAGGTAGAAGAAAAGCCTCTCTCATCCACCAGCTGATTCATATACCAGAATATTTTCTCCAGAAGTTCTTCGGAATGAAGCACCCTGCCCGGAATCTTCTTCTGTATCTCACCCTTGCCAAAAGCCTCCAGATATTGAAGGGACTTCGCCTGATTCTCCGGCTGCGTAGTCTCGATCAGTACACTGCAATCCGCAAATCGAGTCCGATAATACTCCATAAACCGGTGCCAGTCAATCTGTCCCTCTCCCAGTGCGAGGTGCTGATCCTGTTTCAGATCATTATCATTGATGTGCAAATGCTTTATATACGGTGTCAGCTCTTCGATCCAATGTGCAATATTACTGCCATATATCGTTGCATGTGCATAATCCAGGCACACACCGTAATTCTTATACACCTTCAGCTCCTTCGATATCCGTGTCAGGATCCGCGGATCGGAATCAAACATATTCTCCAGATAAATCTCAATCTCCGGATACTGCTCCAGCAACGCCTTCATATAGGAAACGGTCCGTTCCACAATCTGATTCTCATAAATCTCACCACAGACCATCGGATTCCAGTTCGTGTGGAATACTACACCCTTCACATGCAGCTTTCGCGCAATCTCCATGCTCTGATGCATCCGCAGGTTCGATATCTCACGGATTTTTGTATCGTTGCTGAACACCGTCACATCAAAAAATGCCCCATGCATCGTACTACCTTCCGGAAGCCCGGCCTTCAGATACCGATCGATCACCACCTGCTGCCGTTTCTCATCATCCAACAGCTGCGGATCAAAGAAATCATTGATCTCGAATCCCACATTATATTTTTCTGCAAGCTCCAGATGTTCCGCCAAACGTTCCACTCTGGATACAATTAAAAACCGCCCCATATCTTCTCCTGTAATCTGCCTTCCATTGCTGTAGATACTGCCATTATTTTACCATGAATCCCACATAAATAAAAGAGCGGTGTACGGTTTTCTCCCTTTAAACCCGCTCTCCGTAAAGCAGGGTCGCTTTCCGGTCCTTCTCCTCAAAGTGACTGTCCATATATGCCAGAATCTCTTCTCCTGCCTCTACAGTTGCTTCCGGATTTCCCAGATATGCCTGTAACTCCTTTCGGTCATTTCGAATCTGCTTTAGCAGCTGCTGACACTCCCGCTCTTCCTCTGCCAGTGTATAGACACCGGTTGTCTGCAGTTCTTCATAGGTATACCGTTTCACCCGCCGATTGTAAATCATCCGAAGCGGTGCTGAGAAAACGCCTTGATGTGTCAGAAAGGAGGCCAGCTTCCGAAGTGCATTGAACACAAAAAGCACTGTCATAACACTGAGTAACAGAATCGGCCACATAGCAAAAACTGCTCCATATCCACTGCCTCTGGTAAAAATCCACATAGTTGCCGCAATCAATGCCAACAGGATTGCCACACCGAGACTTAATCCGATTGCCCATCCCAGATTCCGCTTCCGCATCCGAATACAATCTGCCTTCTGTTCATAGACATTCTCCAGATAGTTTGTTCTCTGTACCGCTTCCATGACTTTATAGCGCATAGCTCCGGTTTTCGTTTCCTCCGACTCCTCAAACTCCTCTGCATTAATCTGAAACCGCATTGCTTTCTCCCCTTTTTACCTAGAATTACTGCCAGAACGGGCTGCCGCTTACCGGATCCCAGGTCAACATACCAAGAACGAGCAACAGGACAAACCATATTGCCGCAACCCCTACGATTCCCATATTAATAATCCCCATGATCAGGCCTATGCTTGTCCGCTTCTTATGAATCGTATCCCAGATTCCCCATGCAATACATGCAAATGGAAGCATCCCTGAAAGCATTACGATTTCCGTCTGAATCCTGAAAGGAATCGGCAGCACTCCGACAAACACTTCATATGCGATACAGATTGCCCCCAGCAGATTGCATATCGATAACACGATCAATACCGGATTCTGCCCTTTCTTCTTATATTCCTTTTCCATTGTCAGTCCCCCTTTTATCTTTCATTTTGTCCTTACCTACTATAGTTACATATTCTGCCAAATTATGCAACCAAAACACATAAAATAACCCTCTTTATCAGACGCTCGACTGCCTGATAAAGAGGGAAATGATTCCGGCTTATACAAATCGCTTTCTGCAGAATATCTATGCCAGATATAGGTATACCATCATGTAATGGCAGAAGCTTCCTGCCATACAGAACAGATGGAAGATTTCATGGGAACCGAAATTCTTATGTTTTTCATTAAATGCGGACAGCTTCAATGCATAGAAGACTGCACCCGCAGTATAGAGGATTCCTCCGGCAAGCAGCCAGCCAAACGCCTGAATGCCTGCATTACGGATAAAGAACGGTGCTACAAACATACATAGCCATCCCATTACCACATACATCACAGATGATACCCACTTCGGACAGGTTACCCAGCAGATTTTAAAGGTAACACCCAGTGCCGCCACACTCCAGACTGCCGCCAGCAGAATATACCCCAGCCGGTCTCCCAGCCCGATAATGCAAAGTGGCGTATAGGTTCCTGCAATCAGCACCGAAATCATAGAATGATCAATCTTCTTCAGCACCTTGTTCACCTTCGGCGATATATCAAAGCTATGATACGAGGTACTGGCTCCGTAAAGCAGGATCATACTGGCCATGAATACAGTTACTGCCGCCACACCGGAGCCACCGGTGCTTTGTCCGGCCCGCTTAATCAGTGGAGCTGTGGCAGGCGCCGCCATAACCATAGCGATAAAATGTGTAATAGCACTTCCCGGATCCTTGATCTTATGTTTCCGGATTGCCGTTTCATATCCTGCGTTTCCTGTTCTCGTTTTATCGTTTGTCTTCTGAATTGCTTCCACATAGATTACCTCCCTTACAAAAGTCCTTGTAGTTCCTTGTCTACATAGGGTATACTTTTCTTATCATGTACTTGTTGCATTTATGCTACTATTTTATACCGGTTTTTCATGTTGTGGTTTTAATATTTCATCATGTGGTTTTCAAAACTACATCTTGTTGAATTGATACTACCACATATATTCATCATATGCAAGTGTTATTTTTATTTATTTTTTCCGTTTTAAAAATTACTATTCAGGAGGTCTAACCTATGAGATTTGCATTAACACAAATGGATATCGTATGGGAAAATCCTGTTGAAAACCGTCGTCTTTGTACAGAATTGACGGAACAGGCCGCCGTACAGGGCTGTGACTGGATCGTTTTTCCGGAAATGACATTGACCGGATTCACTATGCATCCGGAATTGTTTGCAGAACCGGAAGGCATCGGTAGCTCCACTGCTGATTTTTTCTGCAGCCTCTCACGCGGTTTGTCCATCGGTATTATCTACGGATATATCGCTGCCCATGCTGACAGCTATACGAACCGGCTGGTTTATGTCCGGGACGGCATGATCCTGCAGGAGTATGCGAAGCTGCATCCATTCTCCTTCGGCGAAGAATCCAAACATTACATTGCCGGAGATAAACTCAGCATCCTGTCTCTGCCCGACATCTGCATATCCGGCTTTATCTGCTATGATCTGCGTTTCCCGGAGATTTTCCAGGCAGTTTCCCGCCAGGCGGAACTGATCGTTGTTATTGCCAACTGGCCGGCCAGCCGGATTACCCACTGGCATACCCTGCTGCAGGCACGTGCAATCGAGAACCAATGCTTTATACTCGGTGTAAACCGGACGGGACATGGCAATGGCATCTCCTATACCGCAAGCTCTGCGGCCTACGCACCGACCGGAGAACTCCTGACCCCTGCTGCCCCTGCTGATACCGGCACTCTTTATGCCGACCTTGATCTATCCGATGTTGCCCTCTACCGGGAGAGCTTTCCGTTGAAAGCCGATCGCCGGGAGTCTCTTTATCAGACCTTTTATCACTAAGTTTTTTCATCCTTTATTCCGATATATATATCAGAATATTTCGGAATAAAGGAATGATACTCTATGTCAAACACATTAAATCATATATCCAACATAACGACCGGACAGAAGTATTATACTTCCGGCACAAATCAGACCGATTATGCAGTCGGTGACCTTCTGACCGGTACGGTTTTACAAGGTGGTGAGCATCCGGTCGTAGAGATGAATGGTACCCCGGTTCAGGTGCGCTCAAATGCACTGAAGGATGCACAGACCGGAGACCGGATCTATCTTCGCATTACCGGAAGTAATTCCTCTGAGATCACGCTGAAGCTGATCGATCAGCAGGAACAGTCGATCTATACCAGAAGCGGCACCATGCAGACAGAGATTCGCCGCAACACCGCACGCTTCGTTGATACCTGGAACGAGACCTGTCCGGATGCAGACACGCAGGCCGGTCAGTTGAAGGAGGATGCCGAAGAAGTATCCCGCAGCCTTTCAGAAGAAGAGCGTGCTAAGCTCCGCCAGATGGGTATTGAAGTATCTGCATCTAATATTACTTTTATTAAAAGTCTGCTGAGCCAGATGCGTGGCAAAGAGCAGGATGATCAGCTACAGCAGGCGATTGACAGTGTCCGTAAGCAGATCATCATTGAACAGCCGGACGAGCATCCAGAGGCTTTCCGGATGGTTGTCGGAGATACCTCCTTTAATCTCCCGGATGCCTTAAATCAGTTAAACGATCAGCTCCCGCTGACGAAGGAACAGACTGTTTACTTTATCCAGAATCAGGCTCCGTTCAGTCCGGATGAGTTATATAAATCTGCATACAGCAGTAAATCCATGCCAACACGGAAAGCTATATCTGACGAGGATTTTGCACAGCTATTACCACAGATTGACCGGACACTGCAGGCTGCAGGACTGGACATCACACAGGAGCAGCACGATGCTTCTCGGTTCCTGTTGGAGTACCAGCTCCCGGTCACAACGGATTCCCTGCTTACCTATCAGGCAGTCCGGGACCTGAATACAAACGGCTTTACCATGGATAATCTCCGCACTCATATGGAGGATTTAATAGCAGAGAGTGCGATTTCTACCGGAGCTTCAGACACTTCCATCACAGTTTCTGATATGAAGCACCTGTTTGAAAACAGCGACCAATATTTTCCGGCACCATCTAAGGTAGCGGATGCTATCATGGATGATCTGAACCGGATTACGGATACGGATATGGCGGCATTTGCAGCCAGTGGATTACCATACACCCTGGAAGCGCTTTCTGCCTTTAGCCGCCAGCATGCGGCCACATCCGGAAGTAATGTTTCTTCCGATGTCACTTCTGCTGCCACCATCTCCAATCTGACCGCACATCGGCAGTTAGAAGAACTGCGACTGAAAATGACCTGGAGTGCCGGCTATGCCCTGGCATCGGAGGATCTTCACATCCGCACCAGAGATCTTACTCAGGTCGTGGATGCCCTGCGTGAGCAGGAAACTGCTGCCTACCGTCAACAGATGGCTGCAGACGGCATTCTGCCTACCAATACGGAAATTGCCCTGATTCAGGAAACCAGCCATAAATTAGCAGAACTTCCTGCACTCCCGGCCGCTGCAATCGGGCGTACATGGGCCTCCGGCTCCTTTACCATCCAGCGGCTGCACACGGATGGTATTCAGGCTCTGTCGGAATACCGTACCTCTTCCCAGGATGCCCTGAGCTCTTATGAGACCATGATGACCACACCCCGCAGTGATATGGGTGATTCCATTCATAAAGCTTTCCGGAATGTAGACCCGATCCTGAACGAGCTGCAGCTCCCTGTTACAGAGGTCAATGCACGGGCTGTCCGGATTCTCGGATACAACCGGATGGAGCTGACTCCTGAAAACATTTCGCAAGTAAAGGCTGCCGATCAGGAGGTCCAGACTCTGATCCGGAACCTACAGCCTTCGGTTGTCCTGCATTTGGTGGAGGATGGCATTAATCCATTAAATATGCCGATTCAGGAATTAAATGCAATAGCAGAAGAATATATTGCAGATGCCGATGTGGCATCTGATGAGAAATACAGTACCTTCTTACAGAAGCTTGACCGCCGTAAGCAGATCAGCAGAGAGGAACGTACCGGCTATATCGGCATTTACCGGCTGATAGATAAGATTACCCGCTCTCAGGGAAAAGATATCGGAACCCTGATTCGTAACGGACAGGACCTGACCCTGCAAAATCTCCTGACTGCCCATCGAAGCAATCGTTCCACCGGCATGGATACCACCGTTGATGAAACCTTTGGTGGAATTGATGTGCAGACAGCCGGCACAAACGATTCCGTTACAAATGACATTCAAAGTCAGATTGAACGTGGCACACAGACCGCTTACCAGTCACAGCTGGTGAAGAGTCTGCGGGATGCTCTGTCTCCGGATATCATTGATTCCATGGTGCAGGAGTCTTCTTCGGGAGTGACACTTGAAGAATTTCTGGATCGTATTGAGAAACAGCTGACAACAGAGGCCCCTTCCGGCAGTTCGACTCCTGCTGCCGAATCCATGACAGATCATACACCGGATCTGTCTGCTTTCGATGGAACCGATTATCAGCTGATGCAGGATCTGCAGCTTCTGCCAACCATCAACAATATGGAAGCCCTCCTGCAGTTAACAAAGGGCAACGGTGTATTCTTCCAAAACCTGTCGAATACGATTCAGAGCCTCGGTGGTTCCACCGATACCACTCGTAGGAAATTATCACAGCTGGATGAAGCTTTATCCTCACCGGAGACAATGGAGGCAGCTTATTCCGACCTTGAGCAGACAGCTTCCACAGCGGCCGAAACTACTGAACAGGCCGGCACGATTACCGCCCGTGACATTCAGGCATTAAAACAGATCCGCTCCGGGCTCCGCATTCTGGAGAAAATGAGCCGGCGTGAACAGTATCAGATTCCGATGGAAATGGATGGAGAATGGGGCGTTCTGCATTTATCCGTAATTCAGAATTCCGGAAAGAACCGTAGCCTGCAGGCGAGTCTTCCGACCAGACAATATGGTCTTCTTCAGGCAAATCTGGAATGGAATGGAACCGACTGGGATACAACTCTGACAGCGGAACGTTCAGAGGGTGTGGCATTTCTGGAGCAGAATCAGGGTGCATTTGCAACAGCGTTGGATGCGATCACCCGGACAGCTGCCTCTGCAGGCAACACCACTTCTGCAGGAACTACTTCCCCGGAAGCTCCGGATACCGCCGTTGATGACAAGCACCCTAATTCGGATACTGCCCCTTCTACGGATGAGATGTATCAGATTGCAAAGAAACTGGTCGTATTTTTCCGGCATATTTTGAAATAAACATTAAAACAGGTTACGCACCTGTGCTACATTGGCGCAGGTATGTAACCTGTTTATAATCAGATCTATTCCCTCTTTTATAAAATTATTGATTTCAACAATTATCCAATATAATTATTCCATTAATTTTAACATCTCTGGAATATCATGCTTCAACGTATCATACACAACATCAAGAACAACATTTCCATAATCATGGACAATTCGATTCCTCAAACCATACAATGCATACCATGGTATATTCGTATGCTCGGACTTATATTCATCGGATAACTTTTTAGCGCACTCCGATATTTGAATCATTCTAAATAGCATGGAATCAGCTCTTGTATTATCCATATATTTTTATACCATCCTTTAGTATCTCTTTTAATAATTCATAATTATTCCTCAATTGTTCTATATCTAATGCATCTACTTTTTTCTTCAGGCTCTCTCTTAATTCTTCAACTAATCCATAAAACTTTAACCCGGTAATATCAGAGGCAATCAACAAATCAACATCACTTAACGCACCTGCATTCCCTTTGGCATAGGATCCAAACAAATAACAATATTCCACGTTATATTTTTGAAATATAGCGGAACATTTTTGTTGAATATCACTTAGTTCAAGAATACCATGTTCCTCATCTATTGGATTTATGGCTCTTAGCCTTTCCACTAAATATTGATACTTTAAAGTGCTTTTTTTATCCTCATCATTTTCATATGCTTTGTATGAACGCAAAGAAATCCCCAAAGCTTCCGCTGCCTGTTTCTGTGTCATTTTCTTTTCAATTCTCAATTGTTTCAGCACGTTCTGCACCTCCAAATATACATTAGTGCAAATATTGCATCTTGTCAATAAAAAGAGTGTATTTTTTGCACTTTTTTATTTTTCAAAAGTGCATATATGAAAATTCAGTTTACTCTTTCATTCCTATACTCTTACCATTATCCATTACTATTATTCGCCTTATAAAATAAATCCTCCCATGATCAGCCACAGATATGACCACTCCCACATGATATCCCGGAAGCTGTCTTCCATATATTCATAGATATCATCCTGGTCATATCCTGTCATTCTGGTTATCACAACCATGTAATCTCTGACTGTGTGATAGGATAATGAATGATCCGCATTCCTCTTATAATTACTGAGCCATTTCAGGAATATTCCCTGTCGTATCACGGTATATTCCATGCAGATCCATTGAAACATCACAACCATTGCTTCAAGATCTGAGTCCGGTATCAGCATATTGGTAAATATCTCAGATAGAAGATAATTTCTGAACAGATTTTCATAGTCAGAAACTGCCTCTTTAAACTCTTTCATATGCATATCCGTATTTTCTTCCAGAATGTTTTCCGCCTGGCAGGATACTGCTTCTATATATTCGGTGTATAAGCCTTCTTTTCTGTAATTATATGCGATATCAAGCCACAACTCGTTATTCTCCCGAAGGCAATCCCCTTCATCAGAAGTCAGCTCGCTTATGGCATGATATATCTCTTTAAGGTTATCGGCGCTTTCATATGCCCGGATAGCATCCGGTGTTATTTCGTCTTTCTCATATATATCGAGCAATATATAAAATGCCATCAGCAATGCGGAATTAACATCATATTCCCTGTTTCCTATGATATGCATCATAAGATTCCGGATCTCAAAACACAGATCTCCACTTGCCTTATCAAGATTTTCAATTACAAGCCTATCGCTCTTATACAAAAAGTCAATCACCTCCGGACAGCAGGATACCAGGGACAACTCCCGTCTGTCCTCAAATTCATGCACCTCTCTCGGAAATACATGACAGGTTTCAGAAAGCATATCTTCTCCAAAGTCTGTCACCAGACTGCACAGTCCTTCCTGCAGATAGGGGCAGCGTCCATTCTTATTAAGCTTTATAATTCCTTCGCCGCCGTTTTTCTTTACATTTACATCCAGCCTTTTCCCACCTAAAGTAGTTTTCCTCCACTTTGCAAGCGTCCGCTCATCTACTGCGATTTTCCATTGCATACAGCAGGTCATACTGCATCGATCGGCAATGCACTTAAATTTCTCATAAAAATCCGGTTTTATATCCATAATCTATCCCTCATCTCTGCTACTCTTCTATCACTTGTTTAGTTTTTCATAGGCATCTTAAATAAGCCACACTAAAAAAGAATGGTAAGAGAAAATATCCACCTACCATTCCTTTCCTTATTTGCATTTTGTTTTTACAAAAGCAATGATATCATCATTTTTTTCCATCACATTGCTATCTGCTTCTAATTCTTCAATAGATTTCCACGCATATTTCTTATCATCCAGCACAAATACATCACTACTCATATGTTCCGGAACATCACTCAACGCATACCTATATAATGTATGTTTATACAGTTTGTACGCCTTATCACTTTCTGAATACTTACAATGTGGTGCATTTGTAATGTATGACGTTGTAACTTTCATTTTAAGCAAACAGCTTGCATGCCTATCAATATTCTCTTTGTTTGGATCTTCTGTCCGATAATACGGGAATAACCAACACTTCCATCTTTCATCATAGACCTGTAAATACTTTCCCGATGGATGCATAATCGCTAATAAAGAAAACTCATGATACGTCTCTGACAAATATTCAGCAAATAACTGGGTTATTTTTAACAAATCACTTTCAGATAAGTTACCGATTTTCTTTTCCATTCTCCATTCATCCATCCGTACAACTCTGTCAATCCTAACCCATGATTCTCTTTTTAATCCAGCTTCTTGCCAAGCATCTATCTTAATACTGTATGGATTTTTCTTGTCTTTACTTGTAACCATCATAGTAAGAACAGCAATGGTATTTTCATCAATAACAACAGCAGGTCTACGTTTTGATTCTTCTATCTCCTCAAATGGAAACTGTGTCCACCATACTTCACCTAGATTATATTTTCCCATTCTTTTTCTCCCCTTGCTTATAGATCTCATCCCACTGATTTTCCTGCATCCACTCATCATCTAATGTTATATCATCTGCATCCTCAGCATTTGAATATAACTTATTTCTATTCAATTCTAAGAAACGTTTAAAATCATTTACATCTTTTATCGCTTCCATGAATGCTCCTTTCGTCTCAAAGTGCCCCCCTGATAACTTTTAGTTTTCAGCAAATATAAGAAATATAAATCAGTGTACCACATAATTTTATCCATAACAATCATTTTCTATTAGCTACTGTCAAGGCCCATTTCGCTTTTAAGCAATTTCTTTCCTGTGCATGACATGAATCCCAATATGTCCGATTCCAAGAATAACCGCTGCCCCGATCACAATCACATTTCCGGAATAAATGCCCAGTAACAGACACGCAATCACTGGAAGCGTTGCTCCGGCCACAGGAAATCCTGCAAAGGACATATAAAAATCCTTCAGCGTTTTCGAACTTCTGAAATATTTGATCCAGTAGCATTCATACAACACCATCAGCACAAATGCCGTCATCCAGATTATAAGTTTCCATTCAAAATGAAGGCCTTCCAGGAACATTACCTTCGGATTAATTGCCGTAAAGATCACCAGAGATGTGCTCACCAGAACCTCACCAACACGCTCAAGAATCAATAATAACTTATTCTCTTTTCTGGCACTCTCATCATAACCATCCGGCTTTGCCTTGCGTGCCCAGATGATATTCGGGACAAACAGCATCAGAAGAAATAAAAAACCTGTAGCACAAAAGCCAAGGTCATATGGCCGTCCAATCCGCATAAAAGCAAGCGTACTTAATTTCACACTGCTTATGATATCTCCATATTGTGCCCTGAGCTTCCCTGCCATCAGGTCAGGATTGTATAAATTCGTATGGTAACTTCCATAAATCCCCATGATCCTGCCGCCACCGCATCGTGTGTATGCATCTATAAAATTCGACACCATATAAGACTCTCGCAGTTCTGTCATCCCATTCTGTTCCGTATCATTATTACAAAACTCTATTCCCTGCCTGATACATTCCTTTGCAATCCTATATTGTTCGGAGTCATCAAGTCCGTTTTCCTCTAAATATTCCAGATACCTTGCCCCTGTGGTATCATACTGATGCCCTACATCGGTACCATAGAATATGGTCTCCGGACAACGTTCCTTGATCTCATGAAAAAACTCATAGTAGGATTCATTCCCCGACTGGGTTCCCTGGATCTCTTCAAAGAACAAATCGATCAGTTCATCCGAATCCGCTTTCATCCACTCATTTAAGAACTCCGCACTGTAATATGGCAGTTCCACAAAAAGATTGCGATATCCTTCATCGTAGTATTTACTCCATGCCTCGAACTCAATATCATAATACCTCTTAAAACCATGTGCTTCTCCGTATAAACTTATCACAGTGTTTTCATTCGGAAATACATCTGTGGTCTGGTCGAAATGATCCAGAATCAAGCCTGCCACCACCAAAAGCAGTACAATGCCAAATGCAGATATTGTTTTTACCCTTGTCTTTTTATCCCTCATCCCTAATCCTTAAACTCCTTCGTATAGTATAATTGCTTCTATCTCTTTTTGTACAGAAGCAGTTCCGGGTTCGTTCCCTGATCTTCATATGTACAAATCATAATAAAATCCATATCCGCAAGAACTCCAAAGCATCTTTCACCGCCGAATTCGGATTCCAGCTGATTTCCCAGATATGTCTTCCTGTCATCCAGAAATTTCACCTTCTCACCATTGGGAAGCACATATTCCAGATTGACGTATTTTCCAACCAGTGCATTTAATTTCTCTACCTTAGGCATTCCTTCTATATGAAGATCATTGATTTCCCAGATTAACTGCCGCTTAAATTCTTCAAACTGCCCATTGTCGCTAAGCTCATCATATCGCTTCCAATAATCCAGTTTCGGAAGCAGTTCCCGCATATAAGAACGCGCCTGCTCTTCTGAAAAATTCTCAGTTACCATATGCTTCACACAGACATCAATCAGATCATCCATATTACTGTATATTTTGGAGTAAATCCTACTGATCCTTTCTCCTCACTTACTGATGAAGGCAGGGAAAAGGCTATGGATTATATCAATCTGCTCCACGCATCCGGAATGTATG